>Ga0315294_10001656_pt1 | contig 24321 bp, 26 predicted proteins | sample YL17G13_40_MG_FD_203626 | JGI IMG/M metagenome (GOLD analysis project Ga0315294, IMG submission 203626) | Sediment microbial communities from Yellowstone Lake, YNP, Wyoming, USA - YL17G13_40 | ecosystem: Environmental > Aquatic > Freshwater > Lake > Sediment | place: USA: Wyoming | collected...
CAGCAGTTCCAGCAGTTGATGTCAAACTAGCGAATATTCCAGAGAACCATGTATAAGCCAAAGCAGCTAGAGCAATAACTATCATAAGTATCAAAATTATCGCTATAACCGATGAAACACCTTTCATATCATAATCACCTTTAACAAACTAAACTCGATGTATCCATTAATCCTGTTCCGACTGTAACTTTTGTCATGTTATTACATATACCTGGACATATTGGGCATGCCACTGCAGATGGTACAATTGTATAAGTTATTACACAACCCTTATCTAGCATATAACCATTACTTGCAGCAACAGTGCAACCTGCACCAGCAGTTGGTGTAACTGCACCAGTCCATAAAGCATTATCAAAATATAAACCAACAATTGTAGTACTTGCATTAAAACTCTGTGATCCAGTATTTCTAATTGTAGTTAAAATACTTACAAAAGGCGATGTTGTATATCTTGAGCTTTCTATCCTAAACTGTGTAGCCATAGCGCCAGTGGTAGTTGTGACAGCAGTTCCAGCAGTTGATGTCAAACTAGCGAATATTCCAGAGAACCATGTATAAGCCAAAGCAGCTAGAGCAATAACTATCATAAGTATCAAAATTATCGCTATAACCGATGAAACACCTTTCATTTCTTTTTCACCGCTTCTAGTCTCTCATATAAATCTAATAGTACATTCACGGTATATAATTGTACCATTATCATTACTAATATTAGAGCACTGGTAAATAAAGATATCTCTGTTGGTTTTATTGAAAATGCTGTAAACATTATTAATATTACTAGGGTTATTATTGCCTCAATAACCACAGTTACAGTTCTTATAAACAATTTAAATCTCATTGTGTAGCCTCCCTTCTAAATTTCATGCCAGGATATGAAGACATAAATTGAGACACGGGCGTACCGCCTCTTAATTTTCTTGATATGTTGTCCAGCTGCTCTATCATTGATTGATTTCCTTCTACTATTTTTTGGTTTTGGTCGACCATCTTTTGCAAATACTCTGTTAGTGGTTTAAATGCTTCTGCACTCGGAGCAGAAGTTTCCTCTTTTCCTGCAGCCTCAACCAATGCAATAAAATTCTTCATTATTGTTGTTAACTCATCAATTTTCGGAGGCAGTTTTGAAATTTCATTCCGTAGTTCTGCGTTCGCCTGGATCACGTCGTTAACAATTTTTTGGTTGCTTCTTATCAATTCTATTATTTGGGTTATTAAACTTTGTAGCTGAGGGATTGTTCCTGTTTGTTCTACTCTTTCTATTCTTTGTTCCAACTTCTTTAGAGGAGTAACAGGTATTATCTCGTAACTTTCTGTACTTTCATCTGGCATAACAATATTTTTAATAGCCGCTATATAAATCTTCTTTAAGAACAATCTACAACGCGTTCAAGTGAACCTGCTGGCGAGGCAACTGATATTTTTCTCGTGGGCCTGTGATCTGATGCAGTATAGCTAAATTCATCAGATATAGAGTTTGCATTCAAAGATACAGCATTTAATTTATTGCCTTGAGAGTCTTTAAATGCGGTTCCTGAGCCATCTAAGAATACAGCCATCTCTCCTGCACCAATGGCATAACCTCCTGTTTGGATTTTAAACCTTACTATATCCACACTTCCTGATACTGTGCATGATGCAGAAGCAAAACTAAAAGTTTTTTTTGCTGCATTCACTATTGGAGAATTTTCTGTGCTGTCAGTTTCAACGTTGCTAGGTTGTTCAGTGCTAGCACCTGTTGTTGTGGGAGGTTTATAATTTATAAAGCTAAATTTAGAAAAATAAGAGAAAGCAAATAAAAAAATTAAAATTATTATGACTGCTATTAATGCTGTATATTTCTTTTCTAACTTCATTTTGCATCACTAGTTATTATTAGCATGTTGTTAATGTTTTACTTGCATCTGCTGCTGGTGCTGATACTGTAAATGTTGTTCCAGTGGTTGACCAACTAACCATTGTGTTGTTTGTCCATATAAGTGTTTTTGTCCCACCAGGAGTTAAATCAGTACTAAAACCTGAAATTGTTCCACTGCCACCGCCTAGGAATGCTGATACTTCATTTGATGTTATATTATATGTAGCTCCAAGATGCCTTATTGTAAAAACTATCTGATAACTGTTGGAAGCAGGTTTCGTACAAACCGCATCACCTACAATAGAAACTGATTTATCTAATCTTTGCGTTGTTGTAACTACTCCTTTTTCTGCACCGCCTGCTGCTGTACTAAATAGGCCGACAGCAAACGTATAAGTCAAACTAACTAATGCAACTACTATAATAACTATCAATATTGTTGCCAATATTGTCGATATTCCTTTCATTTTAATTTCCTCCTACTAACAATTGTATCAGAACCAGTATATAAATTTAAAGGGGAATTAAATCACTAGTTATTATTAGCATGTTGTTAATGTTTTAGTTGCATCTGCTGCTGGTGCTGATACTGTAAATGTTGTTCCAGTGGTTGACCAAGTAACTACTGAATTATTTTTCCATGTAAGTGTTTTTGTAGAACCAGGATTCATATCATTACTAAACCCACTACCTGTCCATCCTCCACTGCCACCGCCTAGGAATGCTGATACTTCATTTGATGTTATATTATATGTAGCTCCAAGATGCCTTATTGTAAACGTTACTGTATAATTAACATTATTTTCTTTGATACAAACTGGAGTGCCTACAATAGAAACTGATTTATCTAATCTTTGCGTTGTTGTAACTACTCCTTTTTCTGCACCGCCTGCTGCTGTACTAAATAGGCCGACAGCAAACGTATAAGTCAAACTAACTAATGCAACTACTATAATAACTATCAATATTGTTGCCAATATTGTCGATATTCCTTTCATATTTAATTCCTCCTACTAAGAAATGTGTAATAACCGATATATAAACATTTTGATAAAATAAAAGAAAAAAGAAAGAGGATTATTATTCCTCTCCGCCACCCATTCCTGGGGGCATTTGTGGCATTCCACCTTTCTCTAGTTTGCCTGCAGATATTATGTCATCTATTCTTAGAATCATTTCAGCAGCTTCTGCAGCAGATTTTATTGCTTGAGTCTTTATCTTCAAAGGTTCGATAACGCCTTTAGCTCTCATATCAACAATCTTTCCGCTGAAGACATCTACTCCATAAGTTATCTTATCTTCCTCGTGTGCAGACCTTAGTTCGACTAGAATGTCTATTGGGTCCAAACCTGCATTTTCTGCCAATGTCCTAGGAATAACTTCCATTGCGTCTGCAAATGCTAGAACTGCCAATTGTTCTCTACCTGAGAAGCTTTGTGCAAATTCCCTAAGTCCTTTTGAAACAGCCTCTTCTGGAGCTCCTCCACCTGCAACAACTCTTCCAACTTCTAATGCAGATACTAAGGAGCCGAGTGCATCTTCCAAAGATCTTTCAGTTTCATCGACCACATGCTCAGTTCCGCCACGTATTAGAATTGATACAGATTTTGGATTCTTGCATTCTCTTACAAAAATCATTTGTTCGCCTGCTATTTTCTGCTCTTCAACAATTCCTGCAAATCCCAAGTCACTGTTTGTTAAATCTGAAAGATTTGAAATTATTTTTCCGCTTGTTGCTTTTGCTAGTTTTTCTATGTCAGACTTCTTAACTCTTCGTGCTGTTAAAATTCCTTTTTTTGCTAAGTAATGCTGAGCTACGTCATCTATTCCTTTTTGACAGAACAAAACGTTGCAATTAGAAGTAGCAACTTTTTCAACCATGCCTTTTAAGATCTTTTCCTCTTCATCGAGATACGTTTGCAATTGATTTGGAGATGTTATTTGTATTTGTGCTTCTGTCTCTGTTTTTTCAATTTCCAAAGAAGTATCCAATAAAGCAATTCTTGCATTTTTTAAATGCTTTGGCATTGATGGATGAACAACTTCCTTATCAATTAAAATGCCTCTTATTAATTCAGTGTCCTCAGATGAGCCACCTTGCTTTTTCTCAAGCTTTATATTTTCCTTGTCGATGGTTATTTTTCCATCAAATCTTTCCATCACAGTTCTTACTGCTTCTACAGCTAATTTGGCCAAGTGCTCAGAAGCTCTTTCAACGCCTTTACCACTCATTGATGTTATTGCAATTTTTATCAAGTCATCAATGTCATCTGGTTTAATCTCTTCTGAGATATTTTTAAGAATTTCTAAAGCTTTTTCTCTAGCTAATTTATAACCCCTTGTTATGACTGTTGGGTGTATATCTTGATCAAGCAGTGCTTCTGCTTTTTTAAGCAATTCACCAGCTAGGACAGCAGCAGTTGTTGTTCCGTCTCCAACTTCTTCATTCTGGGTTTTAGCAACTTCTACTAGCATTTTTGCAGCTGGATGTTCTATTTGCATTTCTTCTAGAATTGTTACACCATCGTTTGTTATAACAATGTCGCCAAGATTATCAACAAGCATTTTATCCATTCCCTTTGGTCCTAATGTAGATCTAACAGAGTCTGCAACTGCTTTTGCTGCAGCTATGTTGTTGTGTTGTGCATCCTTGCCTAGTGTCCTTAAAGTTCCTTCAGGCAGAACCAATATAGGCTGGCCTGCGAATTGACCTTGTCCGTTTGCCATAAAATCACCTCAATTATTAAGTAAAAATATATGTGTATGTGAGTATATTTAAACTTTATTGTTCAAAACAGAAAAAAGAGAAAAAGCACAAAATTTACATTGTCTTTGCCAGTTTCTTACCTATTATGAATACTACGAACAGTATCACCGCGAAACTGATCAACGCCTGAATAAAATGACCAACCATGAATTTTGATGGTCCTAATTCTATTGCCATGCTTGGATCTAGAAATCCTATATATGGTCCGTATATTGGAGTTATCATATCTGCTACTAATGCGTCTATCAATGTCTTAGCTGCAAAACCTGTTATCAAACCTAATGCAACTGTTATGATATTTTGTTTCTTTATAAAATCCATAAATTCTTTGAAAATTCCCATTAAATCACCTAGAAGTTATGATATTTAGACCTTTTTAAAATCAGACATAAGAAAGAGAGAGATTACTCCTAATCCTATTCCAGCTGACTTTAGCAAGGTTAACGTTTCTTCATAAAATGTGAATCCAACCAAGACTGTGGTTATAACAACTGCTACTCCAAAATACACTGTTCCTCTTGCCAAGCCACTTCCGTCTTTCAAAGCTTGTAACCAGAAGTAGTTTGCTATAGCATAAACCAATAAAACCAAAGGAACTAGAAAGATGTTTTGCAACGAGCCAAACAGACCGGCTGCGAAGTTCCCAAGGGTTTCAAATATCATTAGTAAGCTGAACGGTATGATCCATTTCATTAGGCACCACCCATAATTGCTATTGTAACAAGGCCCAATGCTATTCCAGCAAGTTGCTTCCTGCTATGGCTCTCCTTAAAATAAAATATGCCCATTAAGACAGCAGTTATCTCTTGGCCTACTGCGAACAAAATTATGCCTCTCGTCAAACCTACACCACTCAAGACAGCAAAAAGCCAAAAAGCATTGCCTATCACGTAGAGTGACAGCGAGGCGATAAAAAGAATAGATCTTTTGTGCAAAGTCCATTTCTTTCCTAGGAAGTCAGCAGTCAATTCGCATAAAATAAGGAAAATCATAGGCAGACTCCAGAAGAATGATGATGCATAGGGTAAAACGAACAATCCGGTTGGCATTGGCATAAGAATAATTAGAATGTAAATATTAAATTGCTTTTTTAGCTCTCTTTATTAAATCCTTCCTTTCAATATTCTCCAATTCCTTTCTCTCTATTAACGGAATTCCCAAAAGTTCCTCTTTCTTAGTTTTTTCAGTGATAAGCAATGCTGGTATTTTAACAACGCCAATGAATTCCTTCAAGTCTGCAGCTCTTTTTTTCATCTTTCTCTTATCAATTTCAATATCAGAAATTATCAAAGCCTTTTCTTTAGCAAACACGTCTAGCGGTGACTGCTTAACAAAATCCGTCTTAAAGCCTATTTTTTCCAAGTTTCTACCAATATTTTTTTCTAAAAAGTCTTTCGGTTGACCATGCTCTTCATATCTCTTAAAAATTTCAGCTGATTTTATTATTTTTTCATTGAGTATTCGTTCTAGTTTTTCAGCTATGTCTAGAAGCATCCTTAGCTGTTTTTTCTCATGTTCATAAATCACTTTTTTGTTAATTCCTACTGCTTCTGCCAGTTCCCGTTGCGTCAAACTCTTACCTTTTCTAGCGTCTTTGAGAACTTCCGAGTCAATCTCAACGTATAGACCGCCTTTGTCTCTGTAAATTCTTGGGAAAATCTTGTTGCAAATCAACTTTTCAAAGGTTTCAACAGAAAGCGTTGGCATCTCGAACCTCTCATAGACTATTCCAGTTTTTAATTTCTCCCTATTGGTTTGCAAGCCAATAAGCATAGGATAACCGTCTAGGTTGTTTGAGATAATCTTTAGATTTTTTGCCTGTTCTTTTTGAAAGGCATCGACGTTTAGTAGGACCTTTAATAGTACCAATAATTCTTTCTTTGCTGCTATGTCAAAACATCCATGATATTCGCAAGTGGCATAGTCGTTTTCCTCTAAAAAGCCTTTGACCTGTTGCTTTAAGTCTAGCATATTTTTAAATTACTTTACATAGAATAAATCTTTAATGGGCGGGTAGCTTAGTCTGGTAGAGCGCCAGTCTTATAAAATGGCGTTAGTCATTTTTCGTGACTGCGTTCTGTAAAAACTGGAGAGGTTTAAACCCCAGAAGTCAAGAGTCCGAATCTCTTCCCGCCCACTTCTTTTATGTTATTGTTTGCATTGCAACTGTGCCTTGGGCAGTCGTTATTTTTATTAGACTGTTTGCATCAACTACATTAGTTATGTTAACATTTTTCACGGCACCTGGTTCAATTTTACCGCCAGCGGGCGTAGTACCTCTTATGTTAACATAAGCGTCATCATCATATGCAGAGAAATTTGTCAGGTCTACCTTACCAGTATTTCTAATATAGATTATAGTGTCCATGCCAACGCCTCTTACCATTGATTCTATTTTCATTTGAGCCAGCATCGAAGTCAGAGTGTTGGAAATAGCGGTGTCAGTGGACTGAGTTATTTTAGAGAAGAAAGTGTTAAAAGTAACATATCCTAGTCCTGTAAGAGACAGGGCTATCATTAAAATCATAACAGTGACAATTATTGCAGATATGCCTTTCATAATAATTTTTTGATGTCCTAAATAAATAAAGCTCTTACATCGTTAGGTAAAAACCTAAAGTTTTCACAAGTAGCTTAAACAAGCTTCTTGAATTCATTAATTGAGGTGATAAATTTGAAAAAATTATTAGCAACGACTTTGGTTTGTATTACAGTTATAAGCACTCTAGGACTAGCAGAGACAAATGCCAACGAAACTATAGGCATGTTTCAAACAAAGCCAGCTCAATCAGTCATGTCAATTCCAATTGATTACAGAAGTTATACAGGATTTAAAATAATTAACAACAAGGAAAGCAAGGAAGGTAAAGTAACAATGCAGACATATCACATGAAAATAGACAACAAGGATATGTTCTGGTATTTTGTACAGTATTGCATATATGGTAAGACTATAAGCACTTGCAGCTATTTCTCATCTAATGGTTGGGTTGAAGGAAAAATTGCAGGAAACAACTGGATAATAAGAAATGGAAACTTTGATGCAGTTCTAGGAAAGAACAACGGAGTTATAAAATCTGGTTCTTGGCATGCAGTATTGAAAATCGAGTAAAAAGATTTATTTTTCTTTATTTTTTCTAATTCTTATAAATTTAAGTTAATTAAATTATTAAGATTATTCATGGACCGGTGGTCCAGCGGTTTAAGACACCGCCCTTACAAGGCGGGAATCGCAAGTTCGAATCTTGCCCGGTCCACTCGTTTTCATGGGCTGGTAGATCAACCGGAAGATCGCCATCTCGGCAACCTGACCGAATTGGTGGAGGTTAGGGGTTCAAATCCCCTCCAGTCCACTTTAAACAAAATAATTTAGCATAAAAACTTCTATAACTCCAGCTATAACTATTATGATTATAGATATTACTAAGAAAAATAAGGAGTCCAACATAGCTATTCCTACTTTCGTTTTCTTAGTTAGATTTATAGAGACTACAGCTCCTGCTACAGAAGCTAAAAAATAGGCTAGGACTTCTGGTAAAAGATAAGGGAAATTGAAGAAGGTGTTTGCCACGAAAACTAAGGGATCGTTTAAGAAAAGCATGGTTTTCGCCATCCTTCCCCACATTACGCCTAATATAGAGGCGTTCCAAGACAAGAGAAGTAATGAGCCTGAACCATAGAACAAAGACAAAAGAAAGAAGAAGAACATCAAGCCAAGATTATTAATAACAATCTTAGAAAATAATTCTGACTGTTTTAAGAGAAAGTCTAGGTTAAATTCAAGTGAGAAGAATCCTGCTCCAAACTTTTTAACCTGTTCACTAAAAATTAATCCAGAAGTGCTTTCTGGCAGAAAAGTATAAAATAAGGCAAAGGCAAGAGACATTCCAAAGAATAGGTAGAAGTAAATTTCTATAACCTTTTTATGTCTTTGAAGTATTTTCTCGAATTTTGGCTCCCATTCCTCATTCTTCATTAGCCTGATGACGACTGGAGCAAGTGCAAGTGTAGTTAGAAAAATAGCTGGGAAAGAAGGTTCATCCTTGAAAACAAGATAAGAGAAGCCAATGCCTAGGCATGCAAAAGCAAACCCCAAAATTATTCCATAGGAGGGTCTTTTCTCTATCAAATATGCTTTCAATAAAATGTCTATCATAGTTAATATTTTATATCAGCGTGTATATTTAATTATATGAGTATTATGAAAACAAAAATGCTTTATGCAATAGTCGTAATAGTGATAATAACAGTTGCTTTAATCGGTTGGTATTATTTCAGTTCTCAAGCAGCTTGGAGTGCATGTCCTAAATTGAAATGTACAGATCGTTATGGTAATAGCACTTATCAGTGTAGCAATGTACCGATACCAAATTGTACACAAGTAGGCATTTGCAGGCCTTGTTCAATTTGATCTTTTTCTTTTTCCCCCTAAACGATACTTTTATAAGTATGCTATGAATAGTTATTTTATATTGAGAAAAAATCGGAGCAAAAAAGTAAATGAACAGAATTGCATTCAAAACTTGTTCTTTAGCAGATTATTTTAAATATTAAAATCTTTAGGTGAAAAAATGTTTGGCCCGCATCTTATGCTTGATTGTTATGGTTGTAATGAAAGAAAATTAAGTGGAGATGAATTAAAATGATGATTGGAAATAGAATTCCAAAAGACTATTTTATAACTAGTGGTTGCGGTGAAAGTGATATAACAATTCATGCAGGTTCATATGATTTTGCGTTGGAAGAGGCAGGAATTCATAATTTCAATATAATAACTTATTCTTCAATTTTACCGAAAAGCGCTACAAGAATAGAAAAACCAAAAGAAATGGTTCATGGCGCTGTTATGGAGACTATAATGTCAGTTTCAAATGGTACTGCTGGTGAAAGAATAACAGCTGGTTTGATTACAGGTTGGATATTTGATAAAAAAACTAATGAAAAGATAGGTGGATTGGTAGCTGAATATAAAGGTCATGATACTGAAGATAATGTCAAGAAAATTTTGAAAGAGAGTATAAATGAAATGTTCCAAAGCAGATGCGGAAAGAAAAAAGATTATGAACTTAGAGCTATGGAAACTATTATTAGAAGTTTTATGCCTAAAAAGAAATATGGGACAGTAATTGTTGCTATTTGTTTTACAAGTTATGAGTATCCAGAAATTGATTAAAATGTGTAGAAGTATAAATTGCAAGCATAGAAATAAACCTTCTTGGAATAAGGGCCTAACAAAAGAAACAGATGTAAGATTAAGAAATTTTGGAATTCATAATAAATCCAGAATAAGAAAAACGTATGAGGAAATTTATGGCTTTGAGAAGGCTGAAGAAGTAAAAGAGAAAATGAGAGGTCACATTCCTTGGAACAAAGGATTTTCTTATAATACAGGAGAAAATCATTGGATGAAAAAGAATCCCAAAAGAGCAAGAGAAATATTTAAAATGCATTCTATAAGAATGAAATTATATAATCCTAATTATAAATTAACTAAAGAAGAGATGGAGACAAAGGAAAGAAAACATTCAGAAACTGTAAGCAAAAAAATTGCATTGGGAGAGTTTTCCCCTAATTCTCATTATAAGCATGGAATCTACATTTCTAAAAGATCAGGTAAACAATATTTCTCATCTAGTTGGGAGCTTAAGCATATGATAGCTCTGGATAAAGCTGGAATTAAATGGACAAAAAATCATGGCATAAGAATAAAATATTATGATCCCGTAAGAAATAAAATAAGAAATTATGTTCCAGATTTCTTAATAGAATTAGCAGACACTAATAAAATTATAGAAGAAATTAAACCATATCCATTTTGGAAAGATATACAAACTGTAGCTAAATGGAGAGCTGGAATATTATTTTGTAAAGAAAAAGGTTGGATGTTTAATATTTTGTCAAATAGAATGATAGAAACTGTGCCAATTAATTTAATAAAGTAATACAGCTATTCCGCCTAGTCCTAAAAGTTTCTCTCCTGCTGAATGCTGGGAAGAAACAACCATTATCTTTACTCTCATCTTATCTGCTAAATCTAGTATATCCTCATAGTCTCTTATCTTATTATCAGAGATTAAAAGAAGATTAGCTACACCAGATGTTATTGCTTCCTTTACCTTGTCTCTGTAAACAGCCTTTCCGCTGCTGCTTACTGCTTCTAAGAGCTTTTCCACAGCTTGCGTCTCTTCTGTCACTCTACTGATTTTTGTTAGTTTCTCTATCAAACCTTTTTGCAATAGTTCTTGTAATCCAGTTTCGCCTGTCTGGAAAGTCGGCTCGATAATTATTTTTTCTAAAAGTTGCTTTTCTCTTTCCTTTGCAAATCTTAGTACATTATCTTTAGCGAAGGCAGGCCCGGCGATTATTATTTTATTCATTTGTTTTGACTTTAGTATTTCCAAGATTTTTGAGAAGTACTCTTTTTGTTTTTCATCAGCCTTTTTCGTGTCATAGCGTTTTCCAGAGACTTCCGAGTCTATATGGACGAGATGTTTGTATCTTTCTTTTAGCAAATAAAAATCTGCCTCGCTCTCATCTAGAATGCAGACTAGAACAGGTTCTGACTTTCTTTCAGCTGACTTTATCCTGTCTATCTCCCAGCCTTTCCAGATCTTTTCTACTTTCAAGAACTTGTCAGGTTCTATCTCGATTGTATGAAAGCCTTTCTCCACGTCTTCTGGCGCTTCGACGATTTTGCCTGTGATTCTTAATTTTTCTTTTATTTCTACTTTCGCTACTTGTAACTTCATCAGAACTTCTTTCCTTCCAGTTTTGGCTCTTATCAATTCTCCTTCTCTTCTTATCTTAATGCTTCTAGGAGACCTGGCAGTAACAAAAGCTTCTGGCGTAATAACCTCTTTTAAGATCTCCAAGTCCTCCAGACTCTCAGGAGTGATTTTGCCAACATTATGTTTTAAATCAAAGGAAGAGCGCATTACAATAATTTATATAGTAGGTTTAATATATTTGCTTTATGAAAAACAGAAAGAAAATTCTTTTAAATAAAAGAAATTTAGTTTATTTTTCAATAGTATTGCTGGTACTAGCAACAGTTGCTGTAGCAAGTTGGTATTATCTCAATTCAACAGGTCAATACACTTTTACACCGTCATGTCCAAAATGGAAATGTACACAAAATCAACTAAGAACACCCTTTTCATGTCAAGCTGGTGAAGATTATTTTTGTTCCAGTGTAAATAATATACTTTCATGTCTTTCAAATTATAATCAATGTTCTGATGGCACAGACAATGATGGAGATGGTAAAACAGACTTGGATGATCCAGGCTGTTCAGATATAAGTGATAGTGATGAATATAATGTTTACTATCAATGTTCAGATGGCATAGATAATGATGGCGACGGTAGTATAGACTTTCCTGATGATACAGGTTGTTATGATAAATTTGATAATAGTGAAACAAATGACAAAGAATATGCAGTTGTTCTTGTAGACTGTAAAGGAGATTGTAGAACTAAAGGTTGGTCACCTGACTCTTTATGTAGTTCACAACTTGGTTCTGAATGGCACGCGCTATCCGTTGACTGCGATGAGATAGATGCAGATGGAGATATATTATTTGCAATAAGAGATCTTTCAACTAAATGGAATGCAGCATCTTGGGGTTGGTGTAAAGACACGAGTGATGACGATATGACAGTTACATGTACTAAGTTGAAACAAAATGTTAAAGTAGTTCTTGCAGACTGCAAAGGAACTTGTCAAGAAAAAGGATTTTCACCGGAAAGCATATGTCAATCTCAGGTTGGTTCCTCTTGGCATGCATTGTCAATTGACTGCGATACGGTAGAAATACTAAATATAAAAAATGATATAAATGAAAGAAATCTTTCAATGGTATGGAGTGGAAATGATGCTCAAGGAGAAAGCATTGGTTGGTGCTCAGATACAGGTGATGACGATATGACAGTAACATGTACTGACAGCCCTCCTTATTCTGGAGACATAAAAGCAGCTGTTATAAATTGCAATGGAGATTGTAGAACTAAAGGTTGGTCACCTGATGGAGAATGCCAGACTGTGTTTGGTTATGGCTGGCATGCATTATCAGTTGATTGCCAATGGCTTGATGCAGAAGGAGAAATAACATTTGCAATAAGAAAACTAACTCAAATATGGAATAATGTTTCTGTTGGTTGGTGTTCGATTGGTGCATTATTTGATGCTTGGGATGCAGATATGATATTAATGTGTCAATATATAACTCCGCCTCCAAAACCTCAATGTTCTGATGGCATAGACAATGATGGCGACGGTAAAATAGACTTTCCTAAAGACATAGGCTGTTCTGATGAAAATGATAATGATGAAAAAAATATTCCAAAAACATATGAAACTGTTCTTGTAGACTGTAAGGGAGATTGTAGAACTAGAGGTTGGTCTCCTGACTCTATATGCAGAACACAACTTGGTTCTGAATGGCACGCGCTATCCGTTGACTGCGATGATTTAGATGCAGATGGAGACATTACTTTTGCATTAAGAAATCTTTCAACACTCTGGGATTCAACAAGTTATGGTTGGTGTAAAGACACGAGTGATGACGATATGACTGTGACTTGTACTAAGTTGAAACAAAATGTTAAAGTAGTTCTTGCAGACTGCAAAGGAACTTGTCAAGAAAAAGGATTTTCACCGGAAAGCATATGTCAATCTAATGTTGGTTCCTCATGGCATGCATTGTCTGTTGACTGCGATGCGATACAGATATTGAATCAGAGAGATTCATCAGTCACAAGAGATCTTTCAATGCAATGGGTTGGAACTGATGCTTTAGGACAGAGCATTGGTTGGTGTGCAGATACTAGTGATGACGATATGGCAGTGTTTTGTACAGATGTTCCACCATATTCTAGTGATATAAAAACGGTCATTGAAGATTGTAAGGGAGATTGCAGAACCAAAGGTTTGTCACCTGATGGAGAATGCCAAAGAATATTTGGTAATAATTGGCGTGCATTATCAGTTGATTGCGAAGAGTTAGATGCAGAAGGAGACATAATATTTGATATAAGAAATCTAGATCAAACTTGGAGTTCAAATGTTGTTGGTTGGTGTAAGGATACGCCAGATGCAGATATAACGATATCGTGTTACTATGATAGAAAAACTACAACATACTCTTGCTCATCAGGATATTCACCATCTTGCTCAGCTGACGATCTTTATTGCACAAAAGCAACGAGTGTTTGCAGTATTGACCAACCATTCGCCGGTTGTACTAGATCAGGTTCTTGCAGTTATTGCCCAATTTAATTTTCTTTTTTTTAGAATCAGCTTTATTTTTATTCTTATCTTTTTAATTCTTAAATATGCCAGACTTCGTTCCAGTGCTAGTAGCAGCAGTGTTATTGTTAATAGTACTTTTAGTAGCCTTTGGTGGGTCATTGTTATTTACTCCAACTGGACAAGGGGGCCAGGCATCTCGTTCAAGGACAATTGACTTTGGACGTGATATGGTTGTCATGTATACAGAGGGTCAGAAGAATATCACCAGTCTGAAGGGCGAGGTGTCACAAGGCTTGTTTGGAGATACTGAACAAAAAACTGAATTTTCAGTAGATGACTATAGGGATGCGACTGAAGGTGTGATTAAGCTACAAATATGGAACTCGAATTACTATGGTAATTTTATAATAAAGATCAATGATCAGGAAGTTTACAATGGAGCTCCAGAGATTGGTGATAAAACAATAGTTTTTGACGGAAGCATTTTGAAGTCCATTAACACAATAGAAGTAGAAGCAGAAAGTTCTGGCTGGAAATTTTGGGCACCGACGGTCTACATATTCGATGCTAGTTTGACTGTCAATTACATAGGCAAGAAAGCTCAAAGCCTTAGTTTTCAATTATCAGAAAAAGAGATAGCTAACCTTAACAGGGCAAGGCTTTTGGTGTTTGGTACAAGGGAGTTTGGGACAGGAGACTTGAGTGTTAAAATAAATGGAAGAGAGATTTATTCTGGACTAACAACGATCTACACGGATTTTGCTGTTGATGCTTTGAAAGTAGGTAACAACACTTTAGACTTGTCAACAGAAAAAAATACGAGATACAACATAGCTTCTGCTCAAATCGTTTTGTTCTTTTAGAAATCTTCAGGCCTTTCATAATCCCATCTTTTTTTATCAGGAGCTTTTTCCAATTTGCCTAAATAATTTTGTGCAACATCAAGAATGAATACTTCTCCGCCTGAGTTTGTATATCTACACCAAGCATGGCCACCTACTTCATTAGAATTTCTATCAACACCTGGTTTGCCTCTTATAAATACTTCTTCCTTGAACAACTCAAGAAGAGCTGCACAAGCCAAAGCATCTTGCCTACAAACACCTGTACGTTTTTCAAGAAAAACATCAAGTGCAATTTTACCATCTTTTTCTGCTCCATGTTCACGAACTATTTTTTCAACAGCTTCTTCATTTTGTGTTGGCATAGCTTCTCTTACTGTTTGAAAAACAGCTTCTAAAACTAAGTCTTTTCTAATATTGCCATCTACTGAAGCCTTATTTTTAGCTATACTGTAAAGTGCACTTAGACCCGAGTATTTTTTAGAATCTACGACAATGGCCTCTCTTTGTTTTGCACCTAGATAAACGCCGCCATTAACAGGAGAATCTCTATGAATAATTGGTCTTCCTTGATAGAAGTCTTCTCCACCAATGCTATCAAGTTTACCTTCGCCTTGCAATCTTTTTTTCATTGCTTGTGTTTTATCCCAGTTCGCCATAGTATCACTATATTTAGTTACTTATAAGTAGTATATGAATCTATATAAATTTAAAACTATTCTTTTTCAGTTGAGCAGGAGGGTATTTGTTACTTTAATACCAATCAATAATTTTTTTAGTTAATTTAATATACAACTTTTCACATTTAGAATTATAGTTAAGAGTTGAGTTTATGCCTAATTGTCAAAGCTGTGGTAGAAACGTACCTGATGCTGAATATAATACGCCACCTGCTGGATATTGTCGTGTTTGTAGAAGAACTGCACAAATGCAAGTAGGAATGCCAAGACCATGCGGAAGATGTGGTAGGGCAGTACCTTCAGATGAATGGAGAAGAAATCAAGGTTATTGTGATGGATGTTACGCTGAAGAACAGGCAGCAGACGTTGGTACGCCAACAGTATTTGTTGTGATATGTCCTGAATGTGGAAATCCTGTAGATTTAAAGACAAGTAGAACATGCCACGTTTGTCAATATCGAATTCAGCCTAGAAGATGTCCTAATCCTAGTTGCCATCAGTGGATGGATACTAATGCTCGTGAATGTCCTCATTGTCATTGGAGAAATCCTGGATTTGTTGATACAAGAGTACGCACAACAAAAACAATGCAAAAAAGAATTAATGCAAAAATTTATGAAACAGCAATTTTTGAAATAATTGGCGCTTTCTTATTTTTTGGAATGCCGTTTCTAGGTTTGCCTTCAATGCCATTTTTGGCAGTGGCTATAATGGCTTTATTGCCATTTTATAATTTTCTTCCTAGTGAAAGTGAACTTCTGTCTTCAAGACAAAGAAATGTAGAATCCTTGGGCGGAGAAGCCACCACTTATCTTGTTTTGAAAAGTGCTACAAAATTATTAATGTTTTTCTTTGCAGTTTATGATTTTTATAGATTACCTATTAGCAAATTAATTCCTTTCATAATAAGTTGGATATATTATTTTAAGTTACCAGTATCTTATAAAACTACTGAACCATTTAAAATGTTGGAAGCTTGGCTTAGACCATTTGCTGTTGGACCTCTTTTAGCATTCTTTATATACACAGCATTTTATACTGGCGGAGCTTCAGCTCAAGCTACTTCATTAGCATTGATGTCTGTAGCATTTTTCTGTACATCATTTCCTAGACATAGAAATCCAGAAGAAAGTGATCAAGGTCAAGTTAGAATTGGGGTAATATCAGGAAGTCATGCAGCATCAAGATTCCTTAGAGGCGAAGAAGGAATGTTTCAAGATCAAATTTTAAACATATTCTTTTTAATTTTCATGACTTTGGCTTTAAGTTATTCGGGTGTTGGGTTGTCAATGAGCTTTTCCGCTGCTATTTTTGCAGCAGTATTTTTTATTAGTCTTTTGCTTATAATAAATGTATCAATAAATCATGTAATTCTTTTGATGATTGCTGCTACTGTGATATTTGGATTTGTTTATGGAGGTTTTAGCGGTGAAATGATTACAACAATATTTTTTGCAGTTTGGGAGCTTTCAATTATTGTCGGTTTAGCAGGCGGTAAAGAAAGTAGGCCTGCTATTGGAATTTTAATGATATTCATGACTTTGTTTGTTTTCAGTTTTACTGCTACAGGCGTTATGGGAACCGCGGTCTTTGGTTACTGGTGGCCACAAATTGCATCTACTGTAGAAACAATCACTGAACCATTAGGGCCTATGTGGGAACAAGTACAGACCGGTATGGGAGACGCTTGGTTAATGCTGACAAATCCAATGGGCTATTATGATCAGTTGAATAAGAGAAGTCAATCAATCAAATCAGTTGTTAAACAAGGCGGAACAACAAAATCAATAGAATTGACAAAAACAGATTTATTCACTTCAGTTACAGGCGAGTTAGAACCTAGACTTGATCCTATGGTGGGATCATTTGAAATTCAAAATCAAGGAGAGTTCGACTCTAATAGCATCAAATTAAAATTGTGGGCAAGTTGGCAAGACCCTAAAACAATAAGTGCTACCAACCCCGTACCACCCATTGAGCCAATTGGAAGCTTAAAGAATTTCGAATGCAGCAGACCTTGGACGTCTAATTCTGGTCCTGGTTCAACAGGAACTTGTAGTTGGGGTACAACCTATCCTCAAGAAATGAGAGTTGTTAACTTTGTTTTTAACAAAAGAGATTGGAGCTTTGTTGCAGGAAATGTTGCAGGAAATTTGGCAGACTGTAATGATTGCGGTTCTGCAAATGAAACTTATGTATACAGTGGGCAAACAGTTAAAGTTAATGCTAACATAACTTATGATTATAATGTTAATGTTTCTATTCCTGCTGAGGTCATAGAAGAAGAAAAATATAGAAGTCTCTTGATAGCAAGAAGTATAGTATTAGTGGATTTAACATCTCAATATACAGGAGGACCTGTTAAGGCTACTTTATGGAGTCAAAAACAACCTATAAGAAACAATGAAGTAGCTTTGTTCGTTGCTTCTATAGTTAATGAAGGTAGCGGCTCTTTGAACGTTATTAGAAGCTTTTCTATTTTAATACCTCAAGATTTAGCTGATAGTTCTGGTATTGAAGTAGTAGCTCAAACCTTTAAACAAAAAGCTGGTACAGATGTTTTTGATGGTTGTAATGATGGTCTTGTTGCAGATCATCCTACTAGAAGGAAAACTATTGGAGGTAGAAATTTTTGGGAAATATATTGTGTTCATAATGAATCCATTGCTCCTAGAGAATATAGGAGAGTTTCATTTTTCATTACTCCTAAACCTGTATCAGATAGAAAAACATCCTTATTAATAGGATTAGCAAATTACGAGTATATAAAAACAGCTTCAACAAGTATTAAAGTTGCAAATGCTCCTTGGCATTAAACCTTTATATTTTAAAAATAAAATATGATAAATATGAAAAAATTTGTTTTAGGACTATTTTTAATATTGTTAGTTTCAGGCTGTAGTGGAATGCCTGATATCTTTTCCGGATTGCTTCCTGGAGGAGATTCTAAAGTTAACAAGTCAGAAGCGTCACCAGATTTAATTTCCATTCAAAATCTTAGATCTATACCAACCCCTCCAATAAATTCTGGAGATTCATTTTCAGTTACATTTGAGTTGGTAAATCAAGACGAAATAAAAGAAGTTCCTATTACTTATGAGCTTTTTGATTATGGTTTATGTACACCACCAACATCTGATACAAATATAACAACTCCTCTTAGTATTTCACCTTTAGGAACAGAATGGAAAGAATGGACATTTACTGCTCCTTCCAATAGCCTAATAGCTGGATTAACTACAAAGTGCCCTATAAGATTTAAGGTTAGTTATGATTGGAACGCTACATCTCAAATTGATGCTGATGTTATTTCTGTGGATAGATACAATGAAATGCAAAGAACAGGTCAAATTCCAAGTTACACGCCTAGTTTATCAGTTGGAAGAGGACCTATTAAGGTTTACTTTAGTTTTGGAGCAAGTCTACCTATAAGAACTGGTAGCACTTTGCCTATATTCATATTAGTAGAGGATAAAGGAACTGGGTTACTAGGAAATATTCCAGATGGTAAACTTACTTTAAAGTTTGGAGGCCTTAGTGATGTAGATTGTGGTAGTAGATTCACATCATGCGGAGCTGGTAGTTGTACTAACAATGGAACAATACCTATGATAAGGAAAAAATCTCCTCAACTCAGATGTACTGCTAAAGCTCCTACTGTAACCATAGAAAAAACATATTATATAACTGCTTCTCTCGACTATTCATATGATTTAATCGGTGAAGTAAGCGTTGAAGTAAAACCGTTTTTAACATGATAGATTTATTTAAATAATTCTAATATAATTTATGCGATATTTGTTGTTTTTAGTCTTAATATTAACAGTATCAATGTGTGCAGGCTTGCCGGAAATACCTTTCTTTAATACTGGTGATGGCAGTATTCAAAAGGCAGGAGTTATTATAATGGACACTGAAAGTCCTGATGTTTTTATTAAAGCAGAAGCAATCCCTCCCACAGAAGTTAGGTCTGGAAGGAATGTTAACGTATATTTCGAATTAAGAAACAAGAACACATATTCATTGAAAAATGTTAAACTAACGGTCTATGATCCTTGCATTTTTTCAGGTGACATTGAAAAACTCATAACTGAGATTAAAGCTAACAAGACTTATACATTTTCTTTGAAATGGATTGCAGGCAATGGGGATTTGGACACAGATTGTAAAGTCAAATTCAGAATAGAATATAACGCTGAATACTCTTTATTCCAAAACATAGCTGTTTTATCCCAAACTGAATACGAGCAGAGAGCATTAGCAGGAACGCTACAGGACATCCCTATTCAATCTTCTTTTCCAGACAGTCCTTTGAGGATTTCACTTTCATTTTCTGAGGTCCAGCCTTTCATAAACAATGAAAAATATTATTTGCAACTTGATTATAGGAATGTTGGTGGCGGTGTTGTTAATGTTGATAGTGGATCTATAACAATAAAGCCTCCAGCTAATGTAAAAGAATTTTCCTGTGCTGATTACGGTGGCAATTTAGCAAATAGTAAAGCATTAAATTTCATATCTAACAGGGCTTCGACCTCGAGCTGTAGCTTTACTACGTCTACATCTCAAGCAATGGATATAATGTCCCTTGTGATAACTGCAAGATACAAATATATGCTTGATAGTTCTATATTAATAAAAGTGAAAAGAGCATGAATGCAAAAATTTTAATAACATTGTTAGCAATAGTTGCAGCAGCTGGCTGCACAATACCAGGCATACCTGGAATACCAGGAGTAGGCCCAGGTACATTTGGCGGCGGAAAAGGTTTAGAAATGACAAGCTTTACAGCAGACCCAAGCAGTCTTTATAGTGGTTCTACAGTGAAGGTGATAATGGAAGTTGAAAACCAAGGCGGTTCTACAGCACCTGCGACAAAATCTTTTGCTTATTTGACAGGAACTAACATGAAGATAACGGGTACAGATAATAAATATTGGCATAGACTAAGTGGAGATACGACAACAGATGAATGTGGCGATATTACAACTGATTTGGATCCAGCGGACATTGTCAAGGGAACACCGGGAGACAAAAAGCCATTTAAATGGATTTTGAGAGCACCTAATATGGATCCAGGAACTACAAGTCCTAACACTTTCATAGGGAGAGTTTATACAAATTATATGACTGTTGTAAACGGCAATGTCTGGGTTTATACAGAAGCAGAATCCGAAGCAGCTAAAACTTCTGGCAGGGCTTTAAACAAAGCAACATTCGCATCAACCTCAGGCCCAGTTTCATTAGAAGTTTCAGCAAGTCCAGATCCAGTCATAATTTCAAGCACTGATAATTCATTCACATTAAAAATAACAATAAAGAATTCTCAGACAGGTACGATATATAAATCAAATAAGATAATCTCATGTCCACCTTCTTCATCATTAGCACCAGAAGACTTGAACAAAGTCGATGTAACAATAACTGCTGGTGATTTTGATATAGTGGATGCTGAATGTACAGGTAAAAAAGAACAAGAATTAATATCTGGGAATCCTACAGATATGCTTTGCGAACTAAGAATTAAAACTGGCTCAAAACCAAATACATACGGATCATTCTCAATTAATGTGAAAGCGGAGTATGGCTATTATACAGAAAGAACAGCCAGTGTGACAGTTCAAGGAAAAGCAAATCCATGTGGAAATGGGTATATAGATACAGGTGAAACATGTACTACATGTCCACAAGATGCTTGCTTAGCAAATGGTTGTCCAAACTATACTTGTCCCGCATAAACAATTATTCAAGTAATTAATTAGATACTGGAAGATGCGGCTATTGTAATGCTTTAAGTGATGATGGATGTTCATTTATATGCTGAATGAACATCCTATTTTAATTATTTTATAAATTTAACTCTATTTTGTAAACTTTTTGTACTCTAAGCAGTATGTCACTATTTGACCATAATCTATAAATACACGTTTAACAATTCTATGTTAGTAAGGTGAAAACAAAATGAATAAATCGATTTTATTAGCTACTATAGCTGTTCTTATGGTCGCAGGATGTACAGGTCCTGGCGGATTTCAGTTACCATTTCCAACAACTTCACTAACAGGAATCGCAGCAGGGAGTGGTTTAGTTATAACAGAATTCTCTTTAGATAACTCAGAAGTCTATAACAATCGTTCAGCAAAGGTTACAATGATGGTTTCCAATAAAGGTGGTTCAACTGTACCAAGTGGCAAAGCATTAGCTGTATTACAAGGTTCAGCAATAAAGCCTTCTCTTGCAGATAATTTATATTGGTCTGGAAGAGGGACTACTACTAGTGTATATTTAGGAATGGGTAAAGAGATGAGCCCATATGATCCAGTCAAGGATATGCCAGCAGATGAAAAGACATTAGATTGGTATTTAACATCACCAACTGGTATTACAGCAGGAACAACAAGAACTGATTACTTTATGGGAAGACTTTACTTCGATTATGCAACTACTGTTACAGGCAATGTCTGGATTTACACAGAAGCAGAATCCGAAGCAGCTAAATCAGCAAACAAGCCATTGAATACAAATTCATTTACAACATCTGCAGGCCCAGTTGCTATGTACTTAACAATAAAGCCATCTGCCGTGGTAGTATCTGACACAGACAGGACATTTACAATGACAATAAAAGTTATTAACACAGGCGGTGGAACAGTTTACAAACAAGGTGCAGTAACTTACGACACAACTTCACCAGATCTCGTAATTGACACAGAAACACAATTAAATAGAGTAGCAGTTGATATAACAGCTCCATCAGGATGGAGTGGTTTTACTGATTGCGAATCTACAGATCTTGAATTTGTGAAAGGTGAAGCAACCTTGACATGTGAAGTTACAGTACCAGTACCAGCAACATTCCAGTCAGATCAAATATCAGTTGTTGCAAATTACGGCTATTGGATTGAAAGAACAGCTAGCATAGTTGTTGCAGGTAAGTAATTTTTGTAGATAGCATTAAGCTATCTACCTTTCATTTGTAAAACTATCAAGCCTTTTTTGAGGCTGTTTGATAGAGGCAGAGTTATTTAGAAGTAACTTGCCGTAAACACCATCATAACCTGGCTGCACTTTCAACTCCCCCTTTCTGTTTTTTAATATTACTTCTACAATTTTCTCATGGGTTAACAGTTTTAATCTATCTTCTGAGGCTTCTAGCAAGACATTTAATTCAGTTTCAAACTCTTTTGTTAGTTTAGTTGATTCTTCCCAGACCTTCTTGGAAAAGAACTGAGTGTTATAAACTGCAGCTATTAGTTCTGATAAAGGAAGTAAAGACTTGAAGGGCACAGCATTTTTTGGAGCAAATCCTTCTGGTCTATCTGCCAATTCTTCTACTCTGTTTAGGACGCCAATAGTCAAAGGCTTGCCACAAACAGGGCATGTATTATGATATTTCATTGATTCCTTCGGGTCTAGAGAAACATTACAATTCCTATGGCCATCCCAATGATACTTGCCATATGACGGATCGACCTCTATTGTATAGAGGAATTTCTTAGGGTTCTTTTCTCTGATGGCATTTATTATATCCTTATAGCTTGCTTCAGTATCAAAAACATTCATTTCCCTACCAATCCTAGATGGCCAAGGACTGTGCGAGTCGCTATTCGAGACAAGTGCGAACTTATCTAATGAAGATAATCTCCAATTCATTGCAGGATCCGAGTTTCCGCACCAAATAGGAATACCATTTCTTCTGATATAAATGACGTGATTCGGAACAGTAACACAAAATACTGGTCCTTTGAAATTAATCCAAGATTCGACATACTTGTATTTTTTGATTGTTGAAGGTAGAACAGTATGAAGATTTTTTCTTATAAAATAAATTACCCACGTATCTTCTTTTTGCTTGTATATTTTTTTATGATTGTAAGCTGGAATGAAAATTGGAGTTCCTTTCTTTTTATCTAATTTATAATAGGCAGACATTCCTACCTTGAGTGCAATTTCTTGCAAGTCATCTCTTAAGAGAACTGAAGATGTGGTTGCCGATAAACCCTTTCCGCTGCGTCCATAGATATGTCCATCTCCTTTAATATAGTATTCTAAAAATGTTTCTAAAAGTTCTTTAGAAAGGGATTTTATTTCAGCAGGAACAAATTTTTGATAGCACTTTCCAAATTGCTTAAGATAATGAAATAATTGATAATCTCTTACCCTTAAGGTAAACGTTTTATCACTCCAAAAAACATTATAACCAAAACTTTGAAGGATTTTTTTCATTTCAGAAATCAAAACATGATTTCTGTTTGATAAACAAACATTATAATCACCATTTTTGCCTTCAGTTGTCCATCCTTCAGCTATCCAAAAACCAAAAAATTTCAACCAAGGTTTAATAGGAAAGTGTTTTTCTTTTTTATTTCTCAGTCCAGAATAGTATCTGCTTCCGTGCTTTATTTTAACAGATGGAAGAATAAAATAATCTATTTCTTTACCTTTCCAAGAACCATCTTTTTTAAATCTCTTTGACTTGTTGAACAACAGTTCAGCTTCTTTTAAAATAAATTTTGGTGGCTTTCGAAAATCGCACGGGCTATAAAGAATTTTATGATTTGGAGTTACTAATAAATCAACTCTTTTAGTCTTTAATCTATACATTTTTCCTTTGTGATGATACCTATGTATTTTCATAGGCATTTGAAATTCAATGCTGTTAGATTTTATATTCAAAGTACAAATTTTATCAGAATACTTGACATCAGAAAATTTTTTCCATCCGCTATCAGTTAAGACTTCTGTTTCCTTGTCATAACAAGACAACCCTGTTTCCAAAGCAAATATATTTTTTGTCTGATCTTTAAAACAATCTTCTATGGAGTCAAAACCAGATTTGCTTCCTAATATTCCAAACCAAGGTGTCCACGCATGTGCAGGTATTATTACAACATCTTTTGAGATGTTAATCAAATTTTCTG
>Ga0315294_10001657_pt1 | contig 24315 bp, 19 predicted proteins | sample YL17G13_40_MG_FD_203626 | JGI IMG/M metagenome (GOLD analysis project Ga0315294, IMG submission 203626) | Sediment microbial communities from Yellowstone Lake, YNP, Wyoming, USA - YL17G13_40 | ecosystem: Environmental > Aquatic > Freshwater > Lake > Sediment | place: USA: Wyoming | collected...
GCCACAACATCTTGTCCCTCAGGAGAATAATAGAATGGGGGTGCATGGCCCTTTTCCGCATACTTCAGGATCTCCATATCGAGATGGGGTTTGGACCGGTAGCAGATGGCCCACCACAGGGCATCCGTATTCTCCGGATCGATGTCTTCGTCAACAGCCACGACAACCTTTCCCACCCCCTGGTGGCGGCTTGCTGCAGCCCGAAGCGCCCTCCAGATCTCTGATTCCGATGGATCTTTCATCTGGATCACCAGCAATTTCCTCAGGTTCGTCAATGGCTCGTGCATGGTGACACGGGTGACACTCTTGATTCGGCACTCCTTCTTCAAAAAGTTCAAATAGCCAGCCTCGTACGCCATCTTCTTGATGATACTGCTTTCACTCGGCGTGACCTGACTGATCCAGGAAACAAGAATCATATCCCTCCGGTGAGTGATCGCTGTCACCTCCATATAGGGGTTCATCTGACGAGGATGCATGTATCCATGAGATTCCCCGAAGGGGCCTTCTAACTCAAGGTACTCCGTTGAGATCTTTCCCTCGATCACCAGTTCCGAATCGGCGGGCACGTTCAAATCCACGGTCTTGCACTTGACCACCTCAATCGGCTCACCCGCCAGCCCTCCTGCAATCGCCATCTCATCCACACCATAGGGAACCTTCTCGACCGCCGCATAGGAGACGACCGGTGGAGGACCAATGACGAGAGCTGCCTCAAGAGGAATCCCTCTCTTTTTGCACTTCTGCCAGTGAAGATAAACATCTTGCCCTAAGGCCGAAGGGAAGATGCCTATTCTATTCGAAGCCTTGATGTGGCCCCTATAGTTCCCTATGTTTTGAATGCCCGTCTCAGGGTCCTTGGTGATCCAGTTGGAGCAAGTGGAATAGGGAGCATTGTCAAACCCCGGCGTTGAAATGGGAAATGGGAATTTATAAAACCCCCCTTCTTTCCCGGTCAAATCCTCACCGGTCATCACCACCTCATGCACACTGCCCGTTTTCACCATCACTGGAGCAATGGGATGCTCCAGGGCATATTGCCACTTTGAAATCACCTCGTCAGCTCTACAGCCCAACCCTACCGCATAAATCGGTGTGGAGCCCGCCATGACCCCCACGGCCACAGGGTAGTCGTATTTTCGTCCTTTAGCGTCAACGACGTTCTCAAATAGAAAACCGAGACGCTGTGAATCTCTCAATCCTCCGCGGTATTGCCATCTCACGAGAGGATGAATCTCTGTGTCTTTGTTCATGACTCGGGTCACTCTTTTGAGAAGACCCCTAGCTTCAAGGTTTCTTAGATGACCCCTCATGTCGACGTATTTCCGCATAAAATCATTACCTCCAGTACTTATTGAATTTTACTCATCCCTCTTACACTTACCCTTCCAGAAGTTGAATCACTAAACCCCAGTGCACCCGAAATCTCTTTAGCGGTTTGACGAACCAGCCGAATTGTCTCTTCAACTTTCCGATCATTTGCGCTAAACGCAGGGAAGCCCGTCCCAATAGCGGCAACCACTTCCCCCAAATAATTTCGAATAGGGGCGGCGATATCGATGACGCCCTCCATTGCTTCACTATATTCATATGTGTAACCCCTCTCTCGAATCTGATGAAGACTACTTTTAAATTTTTTAGGATTGGTGATCGAACGAGATGAAATCTTTTGCAAAGGATATCGGTTTAGCAGATCATCCACCTCATCATCAGATAGAAAGGCCATCAAGGTTTTCCCCAACATTCCGAAATACGGAGGCCTTCTTTTCCCAATTTCAGAGGTCACTGTGAAAGGGTCGTTGCCCTCCCGCTTATCGATGTATACAAGTTCCCCTTTATCTAAAATGCCTATCAAGACGATATGATGAAGTTTTGCTTCCAGTTGATCTAAGAACCGGGAGGCAGCCTTCCTTAAGGACAGGGACGAGAAGATGATACCTCCTAATTCAAAAAGTTTCATCCCGAGAGAGTATCGGTTGGATAGAGGATCGTGGACAATAAATTTATGCTTCTCCAATGTTTGAAGGATCCGAAATACAGTCGTTTTGGAGAGGTTTGTGATTTCACACAGCTCCATCATCGTATGTTCTTTCTGCTGGAAGGAGAAGCAATTGAGGATTTGGATAGCACGCTCAATAGCGCGAATGGAATAAGAATCCGGCCCTCGTAGCGTTTTCATATAAAATGGAACTGAATTTTATACAGTGGAATTGAGGAGTAACATGAGCTTCTTCCCATTCTTTGTCAAGGAAAATATTTCACAAAAAAGAAAGGTAGGTAGGACGGGCATTCCACATGAAGAAAATTCTCACGTTGAAAGTGCAAGAACCTTATTATTCGGGGTTTACTTGGACTTTGAACTTTGGAGGTTAAGACTCTCTATTCGAACTTTGAGTTAGGTTTGAGCCTGCGCTCACCTATAGGATCTCTACTTCTAAAAAATCTCCAGTCTTTACTGAAAGGGCCTCTTTAATATTCTGGGAAGCGATCAACTCCATCTTATTTTTTGGATAATTCTCAACCACTGGAAGGAGGATCGCTCCCTTTAACTTCTTCCCGATGAGGACAGAATAACATTTGCCACTGCAAAATGAGGGGTCTTCGGGTGTGATCTCCACCCCTCGGGTTGCCTTGAGCTTCTCGAAGTTCTGTAAGTCTTTCTGGTCAACGATCTCTAAATTCAATGTTCCAGGATAGGGATCGATGGAGAGTTTTGAGATGAACTGTTTTCTGACCCAAGGGATCTGTGTAAAGTTTGCACCGACTCGGAGTCCCTCAACAATTCTTCCTCGAATCTTTACCCTGTTGTTGCCACAAACCGTATTCATCATCGATATTCCATGGCTCAAATTATTTTGCGTGGATCTCCATTGATTTCATCACCGTTGGTTTACTATTTCTGTATACATCAGGGTTAATTTTTAGTCCCTTTCTTTATAAAATCTCGAAGATCCATAAAGTGCATCCTTCTTTTATGAAATGAAACATATGAAATTATCTTTTTAAAGAATCATCTTGTCAATTCATTTATGTTTTAAATAACTTAAATTTTAAATCCACAAAAAAGTGTGCAGTTTTAAATTTTAAATGAAAAAAAAAGAAAAAAAATATTTCTTGACAAAATATTTATTTTTTGTTAATTATAATAGGTTAATAATTTTATAGGCCTTTAATCCACTAATCTAAGTCATTGATTTTCCATTCTTTTTCTACATCAGGAGGAGTTTGTTCAATCGAAAAAAATGAGGATTTAGAGTCGGAGAGGTTCCCGAGCGGCCAAAGGGGACAGACTGTAAATCTGTTGGCGATGCCTTCGGAGGTTCGAATCCTCCCCTCTCCACCAGGACCGCCAGCGGTTGACCGGTTGGACCCTTCAATCTTTATTAATCCTACCCTTATTAATTCAAGCAAAGTGAGTGGGGTTAATTGTTCGTTTGTTTCGAGCGTAGAAGGTGGGAAATTTAAGAAAAAGGGAACCGTTTTTGATTTAACTAAGGTAAGAAAAAGATTTAATGATTGGGTATCCTCTATTGACAATGTTTGCGTTTTATACAAAGGCGGGAGTAGCTCAGTTGGCAGAGCATCAGCCTTCCAAGCTGAGGGTCGCGGGTTCGATCCCCGTTTCCCGCTCCATTGTGTCAACCCTTCGACTCCCCGGCCTGATCCTTCGACTGCCCTCAGGACAAGCGGCCAGGGCTTGCTCAGGGTTGACCCCTTCGACTTCGCTCAGGGCAAGCTCTGAGCGGCGCTTCTTTACCCCGTCTTCAAAGGCGGGGCTTGGCGCTGCCGAATGGGTCAAAATTATATTGTTGATAAATTTTCCAATATATTTGGCCAGCCTGTCTTTTTGAGTTGACAGGTTTTTTCTTTACCCAGATGTTGCATTGGAAAGGTAGTTGAGTGTGTCGAAAAGACCCGACCACGGGCTTCCAAACCTTTACCAAGCGGTTCTTTACTATGTTTTATGGGTAACATGCGATGTTACTTAAGGGGACCTTTGGAATGTGTCTGGAAGCGAAGCAGCGAAACGTCCAAAGGTTCCGCTGTAAAGGTTTTCCAGCACACCCAACTACCTTTTTAAACGTTTTTTATGCAACTGCTGGGTTTATTCTTGGCCCACGTAGCTCAGTCGGTGGAGCACTTCCTTGGTAAGGAAGAGGTCATCGGTTCAAATCCGATCGTGGGCTCCAAGGAAAAGGTAAACTTTATAATTTTTTCGAAAGATAAGGAGGGTTTGAGCCATGTCGAAGCCGAAGTTTGAGAGGACGAAGCCGCATGTGAATGTGGGGACGATAGGGCATGTGGATCATGGGAAGACGACGTTGACCTCAGCGATCACGAAGGTGTTGGCGACGAAGCATTTGGCCTCCTATATGGCGTTTGATCAGATCGACAAGGCGCCGGAGGAGAAGGAGCGGGGGTTGACGATAGCGATTGCGCATGTGGAGTATGAGACGGTGAAGCGTCATTATGCGCACATTGATTGTCCGGGGCATGCGGATTATATCAAGAATATGATAACGGGTGCGGCGCAGATGGATGGGACGATATTGGTGGTATCAGCGGCGGATGGGCCGATGCCACAGACGCGGGAGCATGTGTTATTGGCGAAGCAGGTGCGGGTGCCGTATATTGTGGTTTTTTTGAACAAGGTGGACATGGTGGATGATCCGGAGTTATTGGATTTGGTGGAGTTGGAGGTGAGGGAGTTGCTTTCTGGGTATGATTTTCCTGGGGAGGAGACGCCGGTGGTGAGGGGGAGTGCGCTGAAGGCGTTGGAGTGTGGGTGTGGGAAGGTGGAGTGTCAGTGGTGTAGTGGGATATGGAAGTTGATGGATGCGGTGGATACGTTTATACCGGAGCCTGTGCGGGAGATTGACAAGCCGTTTTTGATGCCGGTGGAGGATGTGTTTACGATATCGGGTCGTGGGACGGTGGTGACGGGTCGTGTGGAGCGTGGGGTGGTGAAGGTGGGAGATGAGGTGGAGGTGGTGGGGATACGGCCGACGTTGAAGACCGTTTGTACGGGGGTGGAGATGTTTCGTAAGACGTTGGATCAGGGACAGGCGGGGGACAATATAGGGGTTTTGTTGCGGGGGTTGAAGCGTGAGGAGGTGGAGCGGGGTCAGGTGGTATCGAAGCCTGGGTCGATTACGCCGCATCGGAAGTTTAAGGCGGAGACGTATATCTTGACGAAGGAGGAGGGGGGTCGGCATACGCCGTTTTTTAATGGGTATCGGCCTCAGTTTTATTTTCGGACGACGGATGTGACGGGGGTGGCGGTGTTGCCGGAGGGGGTGGAGATGGTGATGCCTGGGGACAATGTGTCGTTGACGGTGGAGTTGATTACGCCGATAGCAATGGAGAAGGAGTTGCGGTTTGCGATTCGGGAGGGCGGCAGAACCGTTGGCGCAGGCGTCATCAGTGATGTCATGGAATAAGTTCGAGGTTGCACGATGAGGAATATTCTGACATTGGCCTGTACAGAGTGTAAGCGGAGAAATTACTCCACAACAAAGAATAAACGAACCACTCCGGATAAACTGGAGTTAAAAAAATACTGCCGTTTCTGCCGCAAACATACTGTTCATAAAGAGACGAAGTAATTTAGTTGGAGGATTGAGGGTTGAGGAGCGCTTCGCCCTAAACCGAATATGGTTCAGGGCTTCGCTTGAGGCAAAAAACTGAGATTCAAATTTTCCTAATTCTTGGGTAAATATTTTATTGCCTCTTCCCTCGGGCCTCAAGCCTTATGCAAGAATACAGGCCAGTAGCTCTAACGGATAGAGCACCGGACTCCAAATCCGGGTGATGGGGGTTCAAATCCCTCCTGGCCTGCCATGCACCTAACATGGTTCATGGCAAGCCATGAATCTCACATGGTTTATGGCAATCCATGAATCTCACATGGTTCATGGCTGCCATTTTACAGGTGGGGCGATGGTGTTTTCAATCCGATCGAAATTCGAAGGCGCTAAACAATTCTTAAGGGAAGTCAAAACGGAATTAAAAAAAGTGACCTGGCCTTCGCGGAAGGATACCCTCTCTGGCACCGCAGTCGTTTTGGTGGCAGTCTTCATTATTGCACTCTTTTTAGGAATTGTTGATTCAGGCCTGTCAAATCTCATCAAAGAGTTATTGAAAAGGGCCGCTAGTTAAAGAAGGTGACAGTGATTCGTGATGGTGATTTGTGATTCACCCATAAGCATCATTTGCAATGTGATGTGGTAGGATTCATGGAACAGCAATGGTATGTGGTCCATACTTATTCGGGTTTTGAAAACAGGGCGAAACAAAATTTAGAGGAGCGTATTAAAAACCTCGGCAAGGGAGAATTTTTCTCTAGCATTTTGGTGCCTACGGAGACTGTGATCGAGTTGGTAAAAGGGAAGAGGAAAACCTCGCAGCGGAAGATCTTTCCAGGATACCTATTGGTCAAAATGGAATTAAACGAAGAGACGTGGCATATCGTAAAGGACACACCGAAGGTTACCGGTTTTGCCGGCGACGGTACAAAGCCTATTCCTATCTCAGGAAAAGAGGTGGAAGAGATTTTATCTCAGATGAAGGAAGGTGTCTCGAAGGTAAAAGCCAAGGTTTCTTTCAATATTGGAGATAGCGTTCGAGTGATCGATGGACCCTTTGTCAACTTTATTGGGACGATCGAAGAGGTCAAACCCGAAAAAAGGAAACTGAAGGTGTTGGTCTCCATTTTCGGAAGGGCCACTCCAGTGGAATTGGATTTTATCCAAGTGGAAAAGAATTAGCAGTCTCCATTTGAGGAATGAACGATGGCAAAGAAAGTCGTGGCGATGGTGAAGCTTCAGATCCAAGCAGGGCAGGCCAATCCTTCTCCTCCGGTAGGGCCAGCTCTGGGGCAGCACGGGGTCAATATCATGGAATTTTGCAAAGCCTTCAACGCCCGTACTCAGGGGCAGGAAGTGATGATCATCCCTGTGGTCATCACCATCTATTCGGATCGGTCCTTCAGCTTTGTCACCAAGACACCGCCTGCTGCGATCCTTTTAAAGAAGGCGGCTAAGATTGTGAAAGGTTCAGGGGAGCCCAACCGGACCAAAGTGGGCAAGGTCACCAGAGACCAGATCCGAGAGATTGCGCAGATCAAATTCAAAGACCTTAATGCAGTGGACATGGAGGGTGCGATCCGTACGATCGAGGGCACGGCTCGAAGCATGGGGTTGGAGATTGAATGAGAGAGAGCCATGGCAAATAGAGGAAAGAAATATTTAGAGGCAAAAAGCAAGGCCGATCGGAATAAACGCTACGAGCTGGAAGAAGGAGTTAAACTTCTTCTGGAGACGGCATATACCAAATTTGATGAAGGGGTGGACCTCGCCGTCCGTCTCGGAGTGGATCCTAAGAAAGCAGACCAGATGGTGCGAGGAACCGTCGTCCTTCCCCATGGGACAGGTAAGAAGGTCAGGGTATTGGTCTTTGCCAAAGGGCAGAAAGAGAAAGAGGCCTGGGATGCGGGTGCGGATATTGTGGGAGGGGAGGACCTTGTTGAGAAAATTTCAAAAGGATGGTTGGAGTTTGACAAAGCCATCGCCACACCCGACATGATGGGTTTGGTCAGTAAACTGGGAAAGATCTTGGGTCCTCGAGGCTTGATGCCCAACCCCAAGGTGGGAACCGTCACCTTCGATTTGGAGAGGGCAGTTAAGGAGATCAAGGCAGGTAAGGTGGAGTTTAAGGTAGAGAAGGCAGGGATCGTCCATGTGCCTGTTGGGAGGGTGTCCTTTGGATTTGATCGGCTATTGGAAAATATCAAGACCATCCTGGAGGTGATCCTTCGGGCGAAGCCACCGACCAGTAAGGGGATCTATCTTCGGAGCATCGGTTTGTCAACCACGATGGGGCCTGGGATCAAGATCGACCCACTCGTTGTACGAAATATTCTGAAATATTAGGAGACATCACCGACCTCGTTGAGGAGGTAAAGGCCATTGAATCGAAAAGAGAAGGAACAGATTGTATCCGATCTTTGCAAAAAGATCGAAGGATATAAGGCGGTAGTCCTGACCCATTACAGGGGTCTCAATGTCGAACAGATCAGTCAATTGAGAAAACGTTTGAGAGAGGAGAAGGTTTATTATCACGTCATCAAAAATACATTAATGAGGCTGGCCTCCAAAGGGACAGATTTGGAAAAGTTGAATGACTATTTTGAGGGACCCACAGCCATTGCTATCTCCTATGGAGATCCCATCCTCCTTGCAAAGGTTTTATCGGAATTCATAAAAACACAGCCTTCCCTTGAGATTAAGGTCGGCCTGATCGAAGGGAGGGTAGCCCCCCCTGAAGATGTGAAAGCCTTGGCCACGATGCCCTCTCGTGAAGTGCTTTTGGCGCAGATATTGGGAGGGATTCAAATGTCAGGGGGTCAAGTCGTGGGAGCCATCCTCAGCATTCTTCAGCAGATGCTCGGCGTCGTTCAAGCTCGGGTGAACCAACTGGCTGAATCAACAAGTTCGACAACCTGAGCGTTGAACGTTAAAAGTTAAAAGTGAAAGGTAAGTTTACCCCGTTAGAAAGCCCCGCCATTCACCCCGTTGGATAGTACACATCCTACGGGGTGAATGGCGGGAATAATATAAATAGAACTTCTCGTAGAGTCGAGTCTGCGACAATTCCTCATAGAAAGGGTGGGGTCAAAGCCTCATCCTTTCTAACGGGGTTTAACTTCTAAGATAGGAGGATTTTCCAAATGGTAGATATCCAAAAAGTTGCCGAAGAGATCAGCAATCTGACCTTGTTGGAAGCACGGGATCTGGTGAAGGTCCTTGAGGAGAAATTTGGGATCAAGGCCGCTCAGCCGATGACTATGGCTATGCCAGCTTCAGGGGTAGGTGTTGGAACGGAAGCCGCTCCACCCGAAGAGAAGACGGAATTTGATGTGATTCTGACGGGTTTTGGCGATAAGAAGATCCAAGTGATTAAGGTCGTCAGAGAACTGACCGGTTTGGGTCTGAAAGAGGCCAAAGACCTTGTCGAAGGTGTCCCCAAGCCTGTCAAAGAAGGGATTTCAAAAGAAGAGGCAGCGACAATAAAGAAGAAGATCCAAGAGGCTGGGGGGACGGTCGAAGTTAAGTAGTAAAACAGTTAGAGGCATTGAGGGACATTGTTGTCTCTTCCCAGAAGGACAGAGCAAAGGATGAAGTCCAGTCCGAAAGGGAGGGGACTTTTTATTTAAGGAAAAGGAGTCTTTATGGCCAGTATCATTCCCATCTATCGAAGATGTCGCAAGAACTTCTCAAAGATCAAAGAGGTGTTAGAAATCTCCAATTTGATCGATGTTCAGAAGAGATCTTACGAAAAATTTCTACAAGCCGATGTGGATCCGGATAAACGGGAACCTGTTGGGCTTCAAGCAGTCTTTAAAACGGTCTTCCCGATCAAAGATTTTTACGAAACCGCCTCTCTCGAATTCGTCAGTTACCGTCTGACCGAGCCCAAATATGATGTAGAGGAATGTCTGTTAAGGGGAATGACGTACGCCGCCCCGATTAAGGTGACCGTTCGCTTGGTCGTTTGGGATGTGAACGAGGAGACCCGGGCCAAGAGCATTAAGGCGGTGAAGGAGCAGGAGGTCTATTTTGGTGAAATTCCCCTGATGACAGAAAATGGGACATTCATTATCAATGGGACAGAACGAGTGATCGTCAGCCAGCTCCATCGCTCCCCTGGCGTCTTTTTTGATCAGGATAAAATCAAACCCCATACAGGAGGAAAGATCTTCTACTATGCCCGCATCATTCCCTATCGCGGATCTTGGATCGATTTTGAATTTGATCAGAAAGACCTCCTCTATGTTCGGATCGATCGCCGTCGAAAAATCCCTGTCACCATCCTCCTTCGGGCCCTGAAATATACCGGTGAAGAACTCCTGAGCTATTTCTATCATAAGGAGAAGATCCTCATCCGGAAAGGAAAATTTCTTAAGGAGATATCGAAAGAAGTCCTGGTGGGCCAGAAGGCGACCGCCGATATCCTGGATCCGGAGACCCACAAGGTCATCCTGAAGAAACACCGTCGGATCACAGAAGAATCATTCCGAAGATTGGAGATGACCAAGATCAATACCATACCGGTCGAGCCCCAGGATCTGATCGGACGGTATCTGGCGAAGGATGTGGTGGACTCTGAAACTGGGGAGGTGATCGCCGAGTGCAACGAGGAGGTGACAGAGAAACTTCTTAACGAAATCAGAGAAAGGAAGATCGAAGCCTTTGAGATTCTCTTCATCGACAACATTAACGTCAGCTCTTCGTTAAGGGATACATTGGTGATCGATAAGATCGAGTTGAGTCGAGAGGATAGGGAGAAGTTGCCCGTTCTCGAACCCGGCAAATCGATACGCGAGAAGGAATCTGAAAAGGCTCTGATCGATATTTACAAAAGGCTTCGTCCTGGGGACCCACCGACCATTGAAACAGCGATCGGCCTCTTCTACAACCTCTTTTTCAATTCGGAACGCTACGACCTCTCCAAGGTAGGGAGGATGAAGTTGAATCTTAAGCTTGGTTTGAAGGGAAATTCTCCCAATGTGTTGGTCTTCACCGAGCGATGGAGAAAAGAGGCGTTGGAAGCCGGAGCGACCTATGCAGGAGGGAAGGAGTTGGTCGATCGGATTTTGGAAGGATGGCTCGATTTTGACGAAGCCGTCGCCACTCCAGAGATGGCCGATGAGATTCAGCGCCTGGTAAAGATCCTTCATCCGATCGGGCTGATGCCCTCCTTGAAGGATGGGACGATCACCGATGATGTTCAGGGGAGGGTTCGGAAGATTCTGGAAGATGAGAAGGCGACCCTGAGGAGGCGGGATATCCTTGAGGTCGTCAAATACTTGATCAAATTGAAGGATGGCCAAGGTGCCGTCGACGATATCGACCATTTGGGAAACCGTCGGGTAAGGACCGTTGGGGAGTTACTGGAGAATCAATATCATATTGGACTGGTGAGAATCGAAAGGGCGATCAAGGAAAGGATGAGCCTCCAAGATGTCGATACCTTGATGCCCCATGACCTCATCAACTCAAAACCTCTTTCTGCCGTGATTAAAGAGTTTTTCGGCTCCAGTCAGCTTTCCCAATTTATGGATCAGACGAACCCCCTCTCTGAGATCACCCACAAGCGTCGACTCTCTGCCTTGGGCCCAGGAGGGCTCACCCGGGAGAGGGCAGGGTTTGAGGTGAGAGATGTTCACCCCACTCATTACGGTCGGATCTGTCCTATTGAGACGCCAGAAGGTCCTAACATCGGTCTGATTACCTCCCTTAGCACCTATGCCCGCGTGAACGACTATGGATTTATTGAGACCCCTTATCGGGAAGTGGTCAATGGGAAAGTAACGAACAACATCCGATACCTCTTTGCCCTTGATGAAGAGGAAGAGATGGATGGGCAGAAACCTGCGATCGCTCAAGCGAATGCACCCCTGGATCGAGAAGGAAGGTTCACCGTCCCTCTTGTCTCCGCCCGGAGAGGAGGCGAATTTATCATGGTGAAACCTGAGGAGATTCGGTATATGGATGTCTCCCCCAAGCAATTGGTCAGTGTCGCCACTGCCCTCGTCCCCTTTCTGGAGAACGACGATGCCAACCGAGCCCTTATGGGTTCGAATATGCAACGACAGGCCGTTCCCCTTTTGAGGACGGATGCACCGTTGATCGGCACCGGAATGGAGGCGATCGTGGCGAGGGATTCTGGAGTGACAGTGGTTGCGAGAAGAGATGGAGTGGTTGAAGATGTGGATGCCTCTCGCATTGTCATCCGTGCCGATGAGGATGGCCAGAAAGAGAATGACCCAGGTGTCGACATTTATACCTTGATCAAATACAAACGGTCCAACCAGAATACCTGTATCAATCAAAGACCCATCGTCCGCGTTGGGGAACGGGTCAGAAAAGGGGAGATGATTGCGGATGGACCAGCAACGGATATGGGGGAACTGGCATTGGGGAGGAATGTTCTCGTCGCCTTCATGCCCTGGGGAGGATATAACTTTGAGGACTCGATCCTCATCAGCGAAAAGTTATTGAAAGAGGATACTTATACCTCGATCCACATCGAGGAATTGGAGTGTGTGGCCCGCGACACGAAGTTGGGAAAGGAAGAGATCACCTGTGACATCCCCAATGTTGGAGAGGAGGCATTAACAGATTTGGATGAGAGTGGCATCGTCCGCATTGGAGCAGAGGTGAAGGCCGGCGACATTCTCATTGGCAAAGTAACCCCCAAAGGAGAAACCCAGCTCTCCCCAGAGGAGAAACTCCTTCGGGCGATCTTTGGCGAGAAGGCAGGCGATGTTCGAGATACTTCCCTGAAAGTTCCCCATGGCATCGAAGGGATCGTCATCGATGCGAAAGTCTTCTCTCGAAAAGGGCAGGAGAAGGATGAGAGGATGAAGGCGATCGAGGATCAGGAAAAGGCAAGATTATTGAAGAATCAGGCGGATGAAATTCGAATCATCATGAACAGCAACCGGAGAAAAATCGGGAAGTATCTGATCGATAAACGAGCCGCCCACCGGATCGCTGATGAGAAGAAAAACCGTGTCTATCTGGAGGTTAAAGAACGGATTAAGGAGGAGCACCTCTTTGCTATTCCCTTCGATCGGCTGGTGGAGATCGATGTCTTGGAGGGAAAGAGGGTGGTCCCTGAAGTGCATCGGTTCCTTAACCATGCGGAGCTCCAGATCAATGTGGTGAAGGGGGTCTTCGCAGATAAATTAGCCAAATTGAAAAGGGGAGATGAATTGGCCCCTGGCGTGATCAAGACTGTCAAAGTCTATATCGCCATGAAACGTAAGCTTTCTGTTGGGGATAAGATGTCTGGACGTCATGGAAACAAAGGGATCATCTCTCGTATTCTTCCCGAAGAGGATATGCCTTATTTGGAAGATGGGACGCCGGTCGAAATCGTCCTCAACCCATTGGGAGTCCCTTCCCGAATGAATGTGGGTCAAATCTTGGAGACCCACCTGGGATGGGCCGCCAAAGGATTAGGCTGGAAGATCGAGGAGTATTTACAGAAAAACTTCAATCCAAAATTGCTTCAAAGAAAGATCAAAGAAATCTATTCTTCTAAAGAAGTGAATGAATATCTGGATCAGGCAACCGATGAAGAGATCATCGAATTGGCCCGGAAATTAGGGAAGGGGATCTTCGTCTCTGTCCCTGTGTTCGATGGGGCCTCAGAGGAAGAGATTAAAGACCATTTGAAAAAAGCCGGACTTCCCATCACGGGACAGACCACCCTCTACGATGGGAGGACCGGAGAACCCTTCCACCATAAGGTCACCGTAGGCTATATGTACCTCCTCAAATTACACCATCTGGTGGATGATAAGATTCACGCCCGCTCCATCGGGCCTTATTCTTTGGTGACTCAACAACCCTTGGGTGGGAAAGCCCAGTTCGGAGGACAACGATTAGGGGAGATGGAAGTGTGGGCTTTAGAAGCTTATGGAGCGGCCCACTCCCTCCAGGAGTTCTTGACGGTGAAATCAGATGATGTGGCGGGAAGGACCCAAGTCTACGAGGCGATCGTCAAAGGGGAACATACCTTGGAGCCTGGGCTTCCGGAGTCCTTCAATGTTCTGGTCAAGGAGTTACAGAGCCTTTGTCTCGATACTGAATTGATCGAAGAGGAAAGAGAAGAGATCTGACGTCGCATAGGGCATAGAGCAGAGAGCATAGAGCAGAGAGCATAGAGCAAAAACCAAGAAACAAAAAACAAATTTTTTACCCTATGCGCTATGCACTATGCGCCATGCTTTTTAAAAAAGGAGGAAACATTGGAAGACTATCTATCATTCTATGAAAAAGGAAAGAGCCCGATCAGTTTTAATGCCATTCGCATCTCAATCGCCTCTCCAGAAAAGATTGAGTCATGGTCCCATGGGGAGGTGAAGAAGCCGGAGACCATCAACTACCGAACCTTTAGACCTGAGAAGGATGGGCTTTTCTGTGCCAAGATCTTCGGGCCCACCAAAGATTATGAATGCAATTGTGGCAAATATAAACGGATGAAGCATCGAGGCATTGTCTGCGAGAAGTGTGGGGTGGAGGTGATTCAATCGAAGGTGCGCAGGGAGAGGATGGGGCATATTCGATTGGCCACACCCGTGGCTCATATCTGGTTTCTCAAAAGCATCCCAAGCAAGATCGGTATCCTTGCGGATATGACGCTGAGAGAGTTGGAGCGGATTCTCTATTTCGAGGCCTATCTTGTGCTCGATGGAAAGGGAACGCCTCTGAAGAAAGGGGAGATCCTTTCTGAAGATCGATACCGAGAGGCCAAGGAAAAATTAGGGGATGGATTTGTGGTGGCCCAAGGAGCCGATGCAGTTCGGGAGCTATTGAGAAATACCAACGTGAAAGAGCTTTCGCAGAAGCTCCGAGCAGAGATGAAGGAAACCACCTCAGAGGCCAAGAAAAAACGTCTGGCAAAACGATTAAAAATTATTGAGTCCTTCTTGGATTCAGAGAACAAACCGGAGTGGATGATCTTAGAGGTGATCCCGGTCATCCCCCCTGATCTTCGGCCTCTTGTCCCTTTGGATGGAGGTCGGTTTGCCACCTCGGATCTCAACGACCTTTACCGGAGAGTGATCAATCGGAACAACCGCCTCAAACGACTGCTCGAATTGAATGCACCGGAGATCATCATCCGTAATGAGAAGCGGATGCTTCAGGAGGCAGTGGATGCCCTCTTCGATAACGGAAAGAGGGGAAGGACGATCTTAGGGGCGAACAAGAAACCCCTCAAGTCCTTGAGCGATATGCTCCGGGGGAAGCAGGGCCGTTTCAGACAGAACCTTTTGGGGAAGCGAGTGGACTATTCCGGAAGGTCTGTGATCGTTGTCGGTCCGGAGCTGAAATTACATCAGTGTGGCCTCCCCAAAAAAATGGCTCTCGAGCTGTTCAAACCTTTCATCTATCATCGATTGGAAGAGAAAGGCCTGGTCACTACGATCAAGAGCGCTAAGAAGATGTTGGAGAAGGAGAAACCTGAAGTCTGGGATGTCCTGGATGAGGTGATTCGCGAACACCCTGTGATGCTCAACCGTGCTCCAACACTTCACCGTTTGGGCATTCAGGCCTTCGAACCCGTTCTCATTGAGGGCAAGGCCATCCAACTCCACCCATTGGTCTGTGCCGCCTTCAATGCCGATTTTGATGGAGACCAGATGGCCGTCCATGTTCCTCTCTCGGTCGAGGCTCAGGCGGAGGCAAGGATTCTGATGATGTCCACCAATAATATTCTTTCTCCGGCCAATGGGAAACCGATCATTGTACCCACACAAGACATCGTCCTTGGGATTTACTACATGACCAGGGGACGACCCTATGTGAAGGGGGAAGGAAAGGTCTTTTCAAACCCGGAGGAGGTTCGGATCGCATACGATGCCAATGAAGTCGACCTCCATGCCCGAATAAAGGTTCGGATTGCAGGGGAGTTGGTGGAGACAACCGTAGGCCGGGTTCTCCTCAAAGAGATCCTTCCCGAAGAGATTCCCTTTAAATTAATCAATAAGGTGATGAAGAAAGGCGAACTGGCCACTCTCATCGACTACTGCTACCGGTTTGGGGGAGAAAAGAAGACCGTTCTCCTATCCGATCGATTAAAAGATTTGGGATATCGTTATGCGACACTGGCCGGACTCTCCATCTCTATTGATGATATGCTGATCCCTTCCAATAAGGCGAGCCTCCTTAAAAAAGCACAGGAGGAGATTGAAAGGGTTCAGGAACAATATACGGAGGGACTGATTACGGATGGAGAACGTTACAATAAGGTCATCGACATTTGGGCCCAGGTCACTGAAAACATTGCCGATGTGATGCTGAAGGAGTTGGGGAGTGAGATAGTGGAGGGTCTTAAAGGACAGAAAGAGACCATAGAGAGCTTTAACCCTATTTATATGATGGCCGATTCTGGAGCCAGGGGCAGTGCCCAACAGGTTCGGCAATTGGCCGGGATGCGGGGGCTGATGGCCAAACCTTCTGGTGAGATCATCGAAACCCCGATCACTGCAAACTTCCGGGAGGGACTCACCGTTTTACAATACTTTATCTCTACCCATGGTGCTCGAAAGGGACTGGCGGATACGGCATTGAAGACAGCCAATGCTGGGTATCTCACCCGACGATTGGTCGATGTTGCTCAGGATTTGGTGATTACGGAACACGATTGCGGAACCATCGATGGGATCGACGTGACCTCCCTGGTCGAGGGAGGAGAGATCATCGAATCGATGAGAGAACGAATTCTGGGTCGAGTGGCACTAGAGGATATTCGGGATCCCTTTACCGAGGAGGTGATTGTCAAAGGGAATGAGGAGATTGACGAGGCCTTAGCGGAGCGCATAGAGGATGCTGGGATTGAGAAGGTGAAGATCCGATCGGTGCTCACTTGCAAATCGAAAAGGGGTGTATGCGTCCTTTGTTATGGAAGGGACTTGGCCCGCGGAAGACTTGTCAATGTGGGGGAGGCGATCGGGATCATCGCCGCCCAATCGATCGGTGAGCCAGGGACACAATTGACGATGAGGACTTTCCATATCGGTGGGACGGCCAGCCGGCGAGCTGAACAGACAACGTTGGAATGCCGGATTGATGGGAAGGTAAAATTCATCAACCTCAAGTCGGTCAGGAACCGTGAGGGCAACCTGATCGTCATGAATCGAAATGGAGAGATTGCCATCCTGGACGAAAGTGGAAGAGAGCGGCGGCGCTATTCCGTGATTTATGGAGCTAAACTGAAGGTCAAGGATGGACAGAAGGTGAAGGAAGGGGAGATGCTGGCAGAATGGGATCCCTATTCCATCCCTGTGTTAACGGAAGTTTCAGGACGGGTCAAATTCGGGGATATTATCGAAGGGGGGACCATGCAGGAGCAGGTAGATGAATTTACAGGGCTTTCCAGGAAGGTCATCACCGAATCCAAAGACGCGGAGCTTCGGCCAAGGATTTCGATCAAGGATGAGAAGGGCAGGACCATGAACCTCCCTGGCTCGGCATCCCAAGCTCGGTATCTCCTCCCAGTGGGGGCAAACATCTTTGTCTCTGAAGGGAATATGGTAGAGGCTGGAGATATCATCGTGAAGATCCCACGGGAGACAACAAAGACAAAGGATATCACCGGAGGTCTTCCCCGAGTGGCTGAGCTTTTCGAGGCCAGAAAACCGAAAGAGTATGCATTGATCAGCGACATCGATGGTATCGTTGAATTCGGAAAGGATCTCAAGGGGAAGAGGAAGGTGGTCATCCGGCCAGATGTGGGCGAACCGAAGGAGTACATGATCTCCAGAGGAAAACATGTCAGCGTCCATGAAGGCGATTTCGTCAGGGCAGGAGAGGCGTTGATGGATGGTCCTTCGAACCCCCATGATATTTTAAGGGTGTTGGGAGATAAGGCCTTGGCCCGATATTTAGTCGATGAGATCCAGGAGGTTTATAAACTTCAAGGGGTGAAGATCAACGACAAACATATCGAGGCGATTGTCCGCCAGATGCTCAAGAGAGTGAGGGTGAAAGAGGTGGGAGACACCCACTTTTTGGTGGACGACCAGGTGGAAAAATATGTGTTTGAGGAGGAGAATGAGCGAGTGTTAAGAGAAGGGGGAAAGCCGGCCGTCGGGGAACCGCTCTTCCTGGGAATCACGAAGGCCTCCCTCATCACCGATAGTTTTATCTCCGCCGCCTCCTTTCAAGAGACCACCAAAGTCCTCACTCAAGCGGCCGTGGCGGGGAAGGTAGACTATTTAAGGGGATTGAAGGAAAATGTCATCATGGGACGACTGATTCCGGCTGGAACCGGTCTCCCGAAATATAAAGAATTGGAGCTTTGGGTGGAAGGCTATACGGGAGATGAGAAGATGACTCCAGAAGGTACGTCAGAGATGTCCGCCAAAAGCGCCGCGTAAGCCTCTGGCTAATCAATAGAAATAGATAGAAAGGCCCATTCTTGAAGTTTGGAGAATGGGCCTTTTATTTTGTATACTCGGCGCGTAGGAGTTTAATTTGACCCATTCGACAGCGCCAAGCTCCGCCCTGTACCAGCACGGTTCAGGGCCCGCCTTTGAAGACGGGGTAAAGAAGCGCCGCTCAGGGTCAACCCTGAGCAAGCCCTGGCCTTCAGGCCGGGGAGTCGAAGGGTTGACGTAGAGTGAGAAGATGGGTTATTCCCCATTCTCTTAGCCTTTATGGGTGCTTTATGGGTGATTGACAAACATAAAAGGATTCCTTACAATGATGTAAGGTATTTAATTCTTACAAGGAGGTTATATGGTAACTGCAAAAGTCACTTCAAAGGGACAGATCACAATACCTAAAGAGATCAGGGAGAAGCTCGGGATATCCCCAGGTGAAGAGATAGGATTCGTTGAGAGGCGTGGAGTGTTCTTTATCAAGAAGCCGGTGAAGAAATCTCCCTTCGAAAAATGGATGGGGAGGCTGACGAATCTCAAAGGGGCGGAGTCGGATAAGATTATCGATGATTTGAGAGGAAAATGATCACCGCAATCGACACGAATGTATTACTGGATATACTGATTCCAGACGAAGCGCATTCGTTGAGTTCAAAACGATTGCTCGATCGTTGTTTGGAAAAAGGACAGTTGGTCATATGCGAAGTCGTTTATGCTGAACTTTCGTCGCAATTTCCTTCCGAGGGAGAATTGATAAATTTTCTCTCAGATACGGGGATCAGACTTATTCACTCCAGCCGAGAAGTTCTATATTTAGCCGGAGAGCGATGGAGAACGTTTACAAGAAAAAGGGAACGAACGATACAATGTCCTCACTGCGGTGAAAAAGTATCCGTAACTTGTCCTAAGTGCGATCAGCCAGTTGCATTGAGAGATCGAATACTCGGCGATTTTATTATTGGGGCTCATGCCCTCCTGCACGCCGAGTTGCTTCTTACAAGAGATCGAGGATTTTATCACACCTATTTTAAAGAATTAAGAATAGGGACTTAAGCTCCGGGCCATTAGACAATTAGGGAATGTGAAAATCCAACGTAACATGGAGTGAGAAAAGGGGTTGCACGAGTGACAAAGCTTTTTTTACATCAGCGCTTTTCCTGATTTTCAGGAATTCAAAAGGCATATCGATAACATTGCATGGGAAACAGAAGTCTGGATAGAAGCAAACCCTGCCCATATGATCCACTTCAACGGCCCCAAATTCTTGACGGTATACGAATAGAGAGGAGAGAGGGTAGAAAAACTGGAGTTGCGGTCGGGCATGCGGAAGGGAAGGGCGACAAGAGTTGGGAGGATGTTTTGTCAGATCGTAGGGAAGATGAGCTATGCTGGTACCGAAGTTGCGCGATACCTTGAGGTTGGAAGAAGTGGGGGAAGAAGAAGTAGGTTCTAAAACAACTTGACAGTTGAGGCAAAATAGTGGGGCATCAGTAATAAGGTATTTGAAGATGATCGGAAAGTCCTGTCTTGCCGGGAGAAAACTGAACGTACGGTTCACCCTGTGGAGTAAGATGAAGGATAAATTAGATTTTTGACATTGGCAGATTTTGAGAATAAAGATTATTGGTAATTGGATGGTAGTACTCAACAGGGTAAATGAGGGAGAGCTGGAAATAATTTAGAGAGTAGAAAGTGGAAAGTTGAACGTTGTTAAAAGAAAGAATCTACCCTCTACTTTCCACCTTCCACGTTCGAGGGTTTATTTTATTGTCTCCAATCTTTTTTTGGCCATTTCCGCTTGTTCAGAATGGGGATATCGTTCGATCACCCGTTTGAGTAGATTTCTGGCATTCGTCTTATCTCCGAGTTCCAGGAAGGCGAGGGCTTGCTTGAAGAGGGCAGCAGGTATTTTGTCTCCTTCCGGATATTTGGCGATGGCCTTCTCATATTCCAGGATGGCCTTCTCAAAATCTTTTTTCAGATAGTAGGTCTCTCCGATCCAAAACTGGGCATTGTCAGAGAGTTCAGTATTAGGATACTGTTTAAGAAAGGCCTCAAATTTCCTCCGTGCCACTTCTAAGTTCCCCTTCTGGAAGGTCTCATAGGCATCTTTGTATAAATCTCCTACACTTGTAAAGGTTCCTTTCACTTCGGCAGGAGTCTCCTTTGTCGGGGGCGGCTTTTCTAACTCTATCAGTTTCGAAGCAAGTTCGGTCATCTTTCCTTCCAGCCCCTTGAGGCGATCCCCTGTCTCCTTAAGCTTTTCCTTAAGCTTTTCCTCAAGCTTTTCCTCCAAGACCTTGGTTCGGTCTTCCAGGGTTCTGTTCTTTTCCTCAAAGGTTTTTTCAAAGGTTTTTCCCCTCTCTTCCAGGATTCTTAATCGGCCTTCGATATCCCCCTTCATACGGTCAATCTCCTTGGAAGGCCTCTTAATGAACTCTTTGTATTCCTCAACCCCTGTCGAGAGAATTCGCATTTCGGATTGAAGGCTTTCGATTCGGAGGAGAAGGTCAGCCTGAAGCTTCTTCATCTCATTATTAATATCAGTTCGGAGGGTTGAAACATCCCTTTCTATCCCTTTCTGATCTTTCTGAAAGGTTGAGAGGTCTTTTTTGAGGGCCTCCTCCTCCCTTTGCATGAGGTTCAGTTGCGATTGAAATCGACGGATATCGTCATCAAGAATTCGGACATCCTCAGATGTAGCACATCCAAAAAGCAACACTACTAACCCAAGGAATATCCATCCTTTCATCCAATCTAAGGTTCGCAAATTTTCCTCCATGAATTGGGTATCCTCAAGGAGCATCGCGCTCCCTGAGGATACCTATCCCTTTTATTTTGACAGAATGATCGTATGGGCCCTCCGGTTCTTGGCCCAAGCCTCTTCATTATGACCGGGATCCAGTGGCTTCTCTTTTCCATAACTGATGGTGGAGATACGGCCTGGAGAAATTCCAAGGGAGATGAGATACTTTTTCGTGCTATTGGCTCTTCTCTCTCCGAGAGCGAGATTGTATTCTATCGTCCCCCTTTCATCACAATGGCCTTCGATCTGTATTTTCACAGTGGGGTATTTCGTCAACAGGGCTGCATTTTCCTTTAAAATCTCCGCATCCCCTGGACGAATGTCATATTTATCAAAATCGAAATGAATGTCTTTGAGCAATTTGCTTTCTAAGATCTCTCCTTCAATCCCAGGTTCTTTCTTCGCAACGAGGCTCTTTTCGAACTCTTTCTCCTGCGCCTTCTTGACTTCCTCTTCTCTTATTTTTGCCACTTCTCTCTCTCGTGCTTCCTTTACTGCTCGTTCGGCTTCTTTTCTAACTGCTTCTTCTTTTCTAAGTACCTCTTCTTTTTTCACAGATGGTTCTTCTTTAACTACGGTTTTCTTCGGACATCCTGTCAGGATAAGCCCAAAGCAAAGGATGAGAATTAAAATACCAAAACTTTTTCTAATCATGATAAACCTCCTTTGATAATTTAAATGTTCCTTCTATTCAAATCGCTTTGACCAGGATGGGCTCGACTCACCTCCTTTCGATTGGGTTAACGGTCTTTGATTGAAACCGTTGGCATTCATAATAAAAATCTTTGACCCTCCCGTCCGATTTGAACCGAAGGCAATGTAACGTCCATCCGGAGACCAACAAGGGCTTTCGTTACTTCCGGAATTGGATGTCAGTCTTTGAAGCCCATTTCCATCAATGCCAATTGTGAAGATTTCGAAACGACCTCCCACCCTTCCACAAAAGGCGATCCGATCCCCTTTCGGAGACCAAGAAGGATTGGTATTGTAACTCCCTTCATAGGTCAGGCGACGGTCATCCGATCCATCCTTCGACATCATATAGATCTGAGGAGAGCCCGACCGATCTGAGACAAAAGCGATCTGTTGCCCATCTGGAGACCATGTGGGCGAAGCCTCATTTCCATGACTTTTTTCATGACGCTTGGTGAGATTCCTTGGTTTATTGCCATTGGCATCAATGAGGAAGATATCCGATTTCCCTTCCATTCCCAACATGAGGGCGATCTGCTTCCCGTCCGGGGACCAGGAGGGTGAAGCGTTAAGCCCTGAGTAGTAGGAGAAGTGTTGAAGATTTTTTCCATCTAAATCGATGAGGTAGACGTCTGGATTTCGCTTGAGATAGGAGGTAAATGCGATCTTTTTATTATCGGGAGTCCAGGTTGGCGAAAGGTTGATGGAACTATTTTGAGTAACCTGTTTCATATCCGCGCCATCAAAATCGGCGATGAAGATCTCCTTATTCCCTCCCTGAAAAGCCACAAATGCGATCTTTGTGTTGTGGACTCCCTTCTCTCCTGTGATCTGAAGGAGGACCTCATCCGCCATCCGATGGACCATGTTTCGAAGGGCTTGGAGATGGCCCTCATACTCTTTTCCGATGAGATGTTTCTGCTCCACTAAATCGAATAGGTGGAATTTCAATCGGAGACGGAGGCCATCCAATTCCAAAAAAGTCTCTCCTGCCAAAAGGATTTCTCCACCCGCAGGCATCCATTCCTGAAGGAAGAGTGTGCTGGGAATTCCTTCTTTGTCCTGGAGTTGTGGAGGAAGATGAGAATAATCAATGACTCTGAAAAACCCGGAGAGGGTGAGGTCGTTCGCTAAAATTTCATAAGCTTTTGCTGAAATGGTTGAAGGTGTCTTGTTCAGGGGTTTCCATTTAGGTAAAACAATGGGAATCTGGACAAAGGTCGGAGCATTGATATCGAGGTAAACCCTTGCCTCTGCAGGAGGGAGGGAAGTAAAAAATAAAACAGTGACGAGAAGAAGGATACGTTTCAACATCTTTCAATCCGGGAAAAAACGGATTCCGATCTCCAGGGTCTTTTCGTTAAATTCTTTGGGAATGGGTGGTAAGGGTTCTGCCTTCTTAATGGCTCGCATGGCACTCTGATCATAGAGGGCATTTCCAGACTTTTTTTCAAACCAAGACTTTTGAATTTTTCCATCCCGCTCTATTATTATGACAATTACGGTCTCCAAGTCAACCATTTCTTTGATAAGATTTTCAGGAATGGTCCATGCCTCTTTTATCTTTGCCCAGATCATACTGTAGTATTCGTTCAGTATGGACTCCAATCGGGGTAACGTTTTAGGTGGGGAGATCATTTTGGGGGAAGGGGCCATTTTAGGTGAGGAGACCATTGGGACAGGAGGAGAGACAACCGCGGCCCGCTCCTCTGTTTTCTCACGCCGTGCTACTCTTCTTTGGATCTCATCGAGGGCAATTTTTTTACGAATCTCTTCGATGGCCTCTTGAAGGTGTTTGAGTTCCACCTTCTCCTTATGGGTTTTCTTTACTTTCTCAACGATGTCATCTTTTTTGGGCTTCTCAATTTTGGGCTTCTCGATGGGTTTGGGTATCTCTTCCTTGACCGCTGGCGGGGGGATGGGTTTTTGGATTTCGGGTTCTTGAATGGAGATGGGCATGAGGGTGACGGTGTAAGCGGTGGGCCGAACCTTGATGATCGTGGGCCAAGGGTTAAGGCTGAGGAGGATCACCAAGGCGATATGGAGCAATAAGGAGACCCCGCCCATTTTTAACAAGCGATCTATTTTAGGTGGTCTCGGAGAGGCCATCTTAGATCATCTCCACTCGATTCCTATGGAGGAATCTGAGAAATTCCATTCCGATGGGAGAGAGTGTTCTCCCCCGATGAGAAACGATATAAAGCTGTCGAGAAATAGGATCGATCCCCTCTACGTGGATTCGGGAGAAGAGGCCCTGCTTCAGTTCTTCTTCCACTGCTCTTTTGGAGATGAAAGCCAGGCCCAATCCTGCTTTCACTCCCTCCTTCATGGAGGAAGTACTTCCCATCTCCATCACTACATTGAATTGTTTCAGGCTCTTCCCTTTTTTCCTTAATGCCTTTTCGACTGCCATCTGTGTTCCTGAGCCCTCCTCCCGAATGATCCAAGGTTCCTTCAACAGGTCAACAAGATCCACTTTTTTCTTTTTCGTCAGGGGGTGGCCGGAAGGAGCCACGACGATGATCTCATCCTCTTCATATTTTTCATAATGGAGGAAGTTGTGGTTCAACTTACCACCGATCATTCCGTATTCGACATCGCCTTGCAACACCCATTTTACAATCTCCTTGGTATCTGCAATCTTGAGAGAGAAGGTAAAATGAGGATGCTCTTTCTTAAAATTACCCATTAATTTTGGTAGAAGATATTCCCCAGGAATGGTACTTGCGCCCAAAGAGAGTTCTCCTCTGATCCCTTGGGAGAATTCGCTTAAGGCATTGAGTAGATCTTTTCGAGAAGATAGAATTTTCGAGGCATATTGAAGGAAGACCTCTCCTGCTTTTGTTAAGCGAACTTCCCT
>Ga0315294_10001658_pt1 | contig 24305 bp, 19 predicted proteins | sample YL17G13_40_MG_FD_203626 | JGI IMG/M metagenome (GOLD analysis project Ga0315294, IMG submission 203626) | Sediment microbial communities from Yellowstone Lake, YNP, Wyoming, USA - YL17G13_40 | ecosystem: Environmental > Aquatic > Freshwater > Lake > Sediment | place: USA: Wyoming | collected...
CAGGGAAACGGCATCTCTGGGGTTTTCCAGAACCGCGACTTTCGCTTGCTGTGGGCCTCCCAGATCTTCGGCCAGTCCGCGCAAAACGCCATCCTATTCGTGCAAACCGTGATGGTGGAAGGCCTGACGCGCTCCAGCGGACTGGTGGGGATCATGGTCGTAATGTACTACCTGCCAGCGATCCTCTTCGGGCTGCTCTCCGGCATCGTCATCGACCGCTACCGCAAGAAGAGCATCCTGCTGTTCTGCAGCATCAGCCGCGTCTTTGTGGTGGCTTCCTTCATCTTCTTTCGCCGCTACACGCGAGGAGCGGGGCTTCTGACAGGTGTGTACGTGCTGAGCTTTGTGCTCTCCACCATCGGGCAACTGTCGGACCCCGCCGAGGCGGCCACCGTGCCGCTGCTGGTCCCGCCCCGTCTGCTCCTGACTGCAAACTCGGTTTTCCACCTGCTGTTCAACGTGGCGCAGGTTTTGGGGTTGCTCTTCCTGGCTCCGGTCTCGGTCAAGCTCGCCGGGGTCGATGGCGGCTTTGCTATCATCTCGTTGTGCTATCTGGTCAATGCTGTGCTGATCTGGCTCATCTCGGTCAAAGAACCACGGGTCGAGCACCACGCCAGTGAGAACATCCTGCCCCAGCTTTGGGAGGAACTGAAGGCCGGCTGGGGGTTCATCGCCGGCAAGAGGTCGGTGTTGATCGCCATAAGCCAGCACGCCCTGGTCACGATGCTGACCATGATCCTGGCAACCCTGGCACCTGGTTTTGCGACGCGCGTGCTGCACATGCAACCTGCCGACGCGGTGTACATCTTCTTCTCAGCCGGGCTGGGCATGTTCTTGGTCACCTTGTGGACCAGCCAGGCCGGCCATCGCTTTCGGCGCGAGACCCTGACTGCAGTCGGCCTGCTGATCACGACCGTTGCGTTCCTGGGTTTTGCCTTCATCTCTTGGAGCGGTGAGACAGCCAGTGGAGTCGCGGCCGCGCCACCGGTGCAGGTCATCACACAGGTGGTGGCAATGGCCTTGTTACTGGGTGTAGGCATGACCCTCGCGGTAGTGCCCGCACAGACGATCGTGCAAGAGAACTCGCCCCAGGAGCTGCGTGGGCGCGTCATCGCGGCGCAATTCCTGTTTATCAACTTTGTCGGGCTGATCCCCATGCTGGCCATCAGCGGGCTTGCAGACCTGATCGGCATTCCCAAAGTCATGTTGGGGCTCTCGATTCTGACTCTGTGCAGTGCCCTGCTCAGCCTTCGCGCACGCCCCGCGCTACGAAAGGTGTAGGCCATGCTGGCCCTGGATGACACCATCGCGGCCATTTCGACGCCGATCGGCGAGGGTGGCATCGGCATCGTGCGACTCAGTGGCCCCCAGGCCAAGGACATCCTCGCGCAGGTCTTTGTCCCCGCGGCGGCTGGCGTCTCTGCCCCCCAGTCCCACCGCATGGCCTATGGTCACGTCAAGGACCCGGCTTCCGGAGCCGTTCTGGACGAGGTTCTGGCAGTCTGGATGCGCGCCCCGCGCACTTATACGCGGCAGGACGTGGTCGAAATCCATTGCCACGGCGGCATTGTTCCCCTTCGTCACATCATGGAGCTGGTGCTGCGTTGCGGCGCGCGCCTGGCGCAACCGGGCGAGTTCACGTTGCGCGCCTTTCTCAACGGTCGCATCGACCTGGCCCAGGCTGAAGCCGTGTTGGACATCGTGCGGGCCAAGACTGACGCCAGCCTGCGCGTGGCCATGCAGCAACTGGATGGGCACATTTCCAGCCAAGTGAGACGAATCCGCTCAGACCTGGTAAGAGTCCTGGCCCATGTGCAGGCGTCGCTGGACTTTCCTGAGGATGAGATCCCTCCGCTGGATTTGGTTTCCGGCCTGGCACAGGCCCGCCAACAGATACAGGCGCTCTTGACACAAGCCAACCAGGGCCTGGTCTACCGCCAGGGCGTGCGCACGGCCATCGTGGGGCGACCCAACGTGGGCAAGTCGAGCCTGCTCAACGCGCTCCTGCGTAGCGATCGCGCCATCGTCACGCCCATCCCCGGGACGACGCGCGACACGTTGGAGGAGACTCTGAACCTGCGCGGCATCCCGCTCTGCCTGGTGGATACGGCGGGGATTACCGAGAGCACCGACCTCGTCGAAGCCCTGGGAGTCGAGCGCAGCCGCCACGCGCTGCAGCAGGCAGACCTGGTGCTGGCGGTCATCGACGGCAGTGAGCCCCTGCAGCCAGAAGATCTTGCAATCGCGGGCTCGCTGGGGAACCGCAGCGTGATCCTGGTCGTCAACAAAGCGGATCTGCCCGCCATCGCTGATGAGCACGCGTTGCTGCCAAATGCCAGGCACGTGCGCGTTTCGGCCTTGACCGGCGCGGGGCTGCCCCTGCTGGAAGAGGCCATTGTGCAGGCGATCTTCTCCGGCCAGGTCCAAAGCTCCGACCTGCCGGTGGTGAGCAACCCGCGGCATTGTGCCATCCTGCAGCACGCGCTCGAACGCGTCGTCACGGCCGAGAGCGCCGTGCAGACCAACGGCGAGGCCGACCTGTTGGCCATCGACCTCACCGCAGCCGTGAGCGCCCTGGGCGAGATCACGGGCGAGACCGTCGGCGAGGACGTGCTCGAGGCCATCTTCAGCAGCTTTTGCGTGGGCAAGTAATGGGGGCACCTTCCAGAGGGGAACTCGTTCCCCGGCGGTCTGCGGCAAAGTGGGTAATGGCAAGACGCCAGGGAGCTTGTCGAAAGCCCCCCATTCAGGTATACTCCCACCGGATCACTGGAGGGTCTGTAAGCACAAGTTGAAGGTAGCCATTGCCTGTTCCTGGCTAAATCAATATGGCGGGGCCGAGCGAGTGCTCGAAGTGGTACATGCCCTGTATCCCACAGCGCCGGTCTACACGTCCATCTATCGGCCCGCCGCCTTACCTGCCGCCTACCGCGACTGGGACGTGCGTCCCTCATTCCTCAACCACCTGCCCGGGGCTGCTGGGCACCACCAATGGCTGTTGCCCCTCTACCCATCCGCTTTTGAGCACACGGACCTGTCGCAATACGACCTGGTGTTAAGCATACCCAGCGCTTTTGCGCACGGCGTCATCACAGGCCACAACACACTCCACATCTGCTACTGCCTCACTCCCGCCCGCTTCTTATGGGATTATGACACGTACGTGGCGCGCGAAGGCCTGGGGCGTGTGGCACGGCTGGTCCTGCCGCTGCTGATTTCACGCCTGCGCCGCTGGGACCGCCGGGCCGCCGACCGCGTCGATCACTTTGTTGCCATTTCCCAAATCGTGCAGCAACGCATCCAGAGGTGCTACAAACGCGCAGCCGAGGTCATCTACCCACCCGCAGACGTCGAGCGCGTGCCACTGTCACACGAACGTGGTGACTTCTTTCTGATCATCTCACGGCTGGTGCCCTACAAGCGCATCGACCTGGCCGTGCAGGCGTTCAACCGGGCCGGTTTGCCTCTCGTCATCATCGGCGACGGCCGCGACCGGCGCGCCCTGGAGGCGATGGCCAGACCCAACGTGCGCTTCCTGGGGCACGTCAGCGACGAAGAGGCGGCTCGCTACCGCGCAGGCTGCCGCGCCTTTCTGTTCCCGGGCGAGGAGGACTTGGGCATCGCCCCGCTCGAGGCCCAGGCCGCCGGACGGCCCGTGATTGCCTATGCCGGCGGAGGCGCGCTGGAGACCGTGACGGAGGGCGTGACCGGCCTGTTCTTCCGTGACAAAACGCCCGAATCCCTAGCCGAGACGGTCTCGCGCTTCGACGGCCAGCAGTTCGACCCGTCTGCGATTCGCCAAAACGCTCTGCGCTTCGGCCGCTGCGAGTTCGAGCGCAGGTTCTCGGCATATGTCAACGCCAAGGTGAGCGAGTTCTCGGCTCGCCATTCCGCGCCATAAGGAGATCATGCCATGGAATTGCGTCAATACTGGCAGATCGTTCGCCGCAGGCTTTGGATCATCATAGCGCTGCTGGCCGTCGTGGCCGCAGCCAGCCTGGTCATGCGCCCCACACGTGCGCCCACCTACCAGACCTCGATGCGCTTCCTGCTGGGCCTGGAGCCAGAGCCCAAGACGGGTGACTATTACACCTACGACAAGTACTACACCTGGCTCACGGCAGAATACCTGGTGGACGACGTCTCCGAGCTGGTGCGCAGCGTGGCGTTTGCGCAGGCCGTCAGCACCCGGCTGAGCAGTGCGGGCATCACGGTGCCCGCAGGCGCCATCTCCGGCTCGACGCAGGCCGGCCGGCTGCACCGCGTCCTGACCGTGAACATCGGTTGGGGCGACGCTGGTCAACTGGCAGACATCGCCAACGCCGTGGCAGCCACCCTGCCCGAGGAGATCGCCCTGCATCTGGCCCAGGTGGGCACGAGCGGGGTCACGGCGAGCCTGATCGATCCGCCTGTCATCGGCATGGTGGGGTCCGGCCTGCAGGAGAAGCTTGACCTGCCCATCCGCCTGTTTCTGGCCCTGGCTGCCGGCATCGTGCTCGCCTTTGTGCTCGACTACCTGGATGACAGCATGCACAGCCGCAAGGAAGTCGAGTCGCAGGGGCTGACCGTGCTAGCCGAAATCCCGACCACAGGCCGCGGCTGGCTGAACCCGTTCCAGCGCCGCCTGCCGTAGGCTGAGGGGCCCAGTCCGGCACGTACTGCCAGACGCACACCCAGGATTTCGGGAATACTACTCGCTATGCTACAATGAGAGAGCATAGCGTTCTCTCTTATGACATCATCGGCGGCTGACAACACGTCGTCCGTTTGTCCGTTTCTCATTCGTTGACCGCATCCGTTGCCAAGGAGGCCTGTTTGAACCTGAAAGACTACCTGCACGTCCTGGTCAAACGCGGCTGGATCATTCTGCTCGTCGCCGTCGTCACGGCGAGCAGCGCTTTCGCCTTCAGCAAGCTGCAGACGGTCACCTATCGTTCCAGCATCCAGATGAACGTCATCCCGGGGCGTCTCGACTGGGGCTTGCAGCAGACCATCAAGGGCCTGATGCGCAACTATAGTGGGCAGATCAAATCGCGCACCATGGCTCAGGACATCATCAACCGCCAGCAGCTCGACCTCTCAGTGGACGACCTGCTGAAGAAGATGACGGTGAGCCCGATCGAGTCCGATTTCCTGCTGCAGATCGACGTGGACGACATCGATCCCCAGCGCGCGCAATTGATCGCCCAGACCGCGGCGGAGATCTTTGTCGAGGACATCCGCGTCAGCATGTTGGAGCAGGACAAACGCGACCGCGTGGACGTCACCATACGTGACCACGCCACTCCGTCCGTTGTCTTCTGGCCCAAGACCGGACTGCTCGTCGTGGCGGGTGGGCTCCTCGGGCTGCTCACCGGCGCGTTGGTGATCGTTGGACTCGAGTCTCTAGGCGCAGACATCATCCGCGATAGCCGCGATCTCGAGCAGCGCACGGGCTTGACCGTACTGGGATCCATACCGAGACAAGTGGCCAAATCCCAATGACCCGTCGCCATATCGGGCGTCGGACATTGGTCATTTGCCATTCTTCAGGGGAGGATTGTTGAAATGACCGATCAACGAACGGCCACACCCAAGAATCTGCTGGTGACCATTACCGATCCGCGCTCGCCTATCAGCGAGGCGTATCGTACTTTGCGCACCAACCTGCAATTCGTCAGCCCGGACAAGCCCTTGCGGACCTTGCTGGTCACTTCGCCAGGTCCCGAAGAAGGCAAGTCCACCATGCTGGCCAATTTGGCGGTGGCCATGGCCCAGGGTGAGAAAAAGGTTATCCTGGTCGACTGCGACCTGCGCCGGCCCAGCCTGCACAAGCTCTTCGGCATGACGCACAAGCAGGGGCTGACCACCATGATGGTGGACGACAGAGCGCTCAACGATCCGCCCGTGCAGGAAACCGGCGTGGCAGGCCTGCAACTACTGGCCAGCGGCGAACTGCCGCCCAGCCCTTCGGACCTGCTGGGCTCGCAGCGCATGGACCGTGTGCTGGCCGCGCTGCGTGAGCGCGCGGACGTTGTGCTGATCGACGCGCCGCCCGTGTTGGCCGTCACCGATGCCGCGCTTCTTTCCACCAAGGTGGACGGAGTCCTGTTGGTGATCAGCGCGGGCCAGACCCGCCGCGACAGTGTGCAAGCGGCCAAGGCCAAGCTCGAACAGGTCAACGCGCACGTCATTGGAGCCGTGCTCACCAACGTGTCCTTTGACGCCAACATGCAGCGTTACTACTACACCAAAGAAGAGGAAGGCGAATGAAGGGCCTGATTCTGAGCGGAGGCAAGGGCACACGCCTCTACCCCCTCACCTATACCTGCGCCAAGCAACTGGTGCCCGTGGCCAACAAGCCGGTCCTGTTCCGCGTGATCGAATCGATCCAGGAAGCAGGCATCACCGAGATCGGCATCGTGGTGGGCGACACCGCACCCGAGATCAGAGAAGCGGTGGGTGACGGTTCGCGCTGGGGCGTCAAGATCACGTACCTTCCCCAGGAAGCTCCGCTGGGACTGGCCCACGCCGTCAAGATCTCGCAGGATTTCATCGGAGACGATCGCTTCGTGATGTTCCTGGGCGACAACGTCATTCAGGGCGGCATCTCCACTCTGATCCGGCAGTTCGAGTCCTCGGACTGCAACTCGCAGATTGTGCTCACCCGGGTGGCGCATCCGCAACAGTACGGCGTGGCCGTGCTCAAGAATGGCGCCATCGTGCGACTGGTGGAAAAGCCGCGCGACCCGCCCAGCGATCTGGCACTGGTGGGCATCTACATGTTCGACCACAACGTCTTCGAAGCGGTCAACACCATCAAGCCCTCCTGGCGCAATGAGCTCGAAATCACCGACGCCATCCAGTACCTGGTGGACCATGGCTATGCCGTCCATCCGTACATCCACACTGGCTGGTGGATCGACACCGGCGCGCCCGGCGACATGCTCGACGCTAACCGTCTGGTGTTGGATGAGCTCGTGCCCAAGGTCGAAGGCTACGTCGACCGCGACTCCAAGCTGATCGGCAAGGTCACCATCCAAAAGGGTGCCGAGGTGATCGGCAGCGTGATCCGCGGCCCGGCCATCATCGGCGAAGAGACGCGCATCGTGAATGCCTATGTCGGGCCGTTTACCTCCATCTACCACCACGTGCTGGTGGAGAAGAGTGAGATCGAGCACTCGATCGTTCTGGAACACAGCCGCATTGTGGACATCCCGCAGCGCATCGAGAACAGCCTGATCGGCCGCAACGTGGAGGTCGTGCGCAGCCCGCTCCTGCCCAAGGCCTACAAGATGACTCTGGGCGACCACAGCAAGGTGGGCCTGCTGTGAGGATCACCCTGGTATGCCCAGGCATTACGGGCAAAGGCTTTGATAACCTGGGCCAGGGCATGGACTCGGGCTGGATCAGCCACGGGCTGGCCATCCTGGCGGCTTGCGTCAGACAGAAGGGCTTTGACGTCGACCTGCTCGACCTGCGCGCCCTGCACAGTTGGGAGCACTTGCGCTCCGAACTGGTGGCGCGCAACCCGGACGTGGTGGGCGTGAGCATGATGAGCGTGGACTATAACCCGGCCATGGAATGCCTACGCATCGTGCGCGAGCTGCTGCCCAAGGCCATGACCATCGTGGGCGGCCCGCACCCCACGCTGGCGCTGGATGAGGTCAAGGACGACCCGCGCATCGACCACATCTTCCTGGGCGAGGCCGAGATCACCCTGCCCGAGTTCTTGAGCCGTTTGCAGCGCGGCGATCCGTCGGCGCGCATTATCCCGGCCGTGCAGCCCGACCTGGATGCGCTGCCCTTTGCCGACCACGAGTTCTTCCTGCAAGAGTGGCACAAATGGGGCTACACGCTGGATTCGCCCGAAGCGCCGTTCGCAGTCGAGCTGCCGCCGCCCTTTGTGACCATCATCGCCGGGCGCGGCTGCATCTACAACTGTTCCTACTGCCAGCCCGCAGAGCGAGTCATCTTTGGGCGCACCGTGCGTCGCCGCAGCGTGCCCAACGTCATGGCCGAGCTCCAGGAGCTACACCAGCGTTACCACTTTAACAGCTTTATGTTCCACGACGACTGCCTGACCGAGGACCGCGACTGGGTGATCGAGTTCTGCCAGGCCTACCGCGCTGCGGGATTTACACAGCCCTTTTTCTGCCAGAGCCGGGCTGACATCATCGTCAAGAACGAGGACATGGTCAGGCTGATGGCCGAGGTGGGCCTGCGCGGCTACCTGATCGGCTTTGAGAGCGGCAGCGATCGCGTGCTCAGGTTCATCCGCAAGGGCACCCAGCGCTGGCACAACTTGAAAGCGGCTGAGATCTGCAAAAAGTACGGCATCTCCATCTGGGCCAACTACATGTTGGGCCTGCCCACGGAGACCAGGGAAGAGGTCATGCAGACCATCTCCATGCTCAAAAAGATCGATCCCGACTATTACAGCCCGGCCTTTTACACGCCGCACCCCGGTAGCCATCTGTACACCTACTGCGCGGAGAACGACCTCTCGCTGATCAAGAGCCACGACTCGTACCGGCGCAACCCGGACGAGGCCAAGATCAAGGGCGTGGACTACCAGTGGCTGGCCTGGGCGCTGGCTGAGTCGCAGCGCCACACCTGGCCCAACCGCGTCAAGCGCCAGGCGCGCTACCTGTGGAAGCGCTACGCGCAGCCCAAGAAGATCGCGCGCAAACTCAAGTCATTAGTTGGCAGTTGACAGTTGTCAGTTTGCAGTCGGCAGCAGAGGCAACTGCCAACCGACCAAGCCGTTCGCTTCGCGAAGACGAAGAGGGAGCACGCCTTGCGCAACCTACTCATCACCGGCGGCGCCGGATTCATCGGCAGCAATTTTGTGCACTACATCCTGGACAAGTACCCCGATTATCGCGTGGTGGTCTACGACAAACTGACCTACGCCGGCAACCTGGACAACCTGAAGGACATCCAGGACGACCCGCGCTACGTCTTTGTGCAGGGCGACATCTGCGACCCTGCCAAGGTCGAAGAGACGATGAAGCAGCATGCCATCGACGCCATCGTCAACTTTGCCGCCGACACCCACGTGGACCGCTCACTGATGGTGCCAGGCGTCTTTATCCAGACCGACGTGTACGGCACCTTCATCCTGCTGGAGGCCGCCAAGAAGCTCGGCCTCGAGCGCTATCACCAGGTCTCCACCGATGAGGTCTACGGACAGGTGTTGCAGGGCTCCTCCCTGGAGAGCGACCCGCTGGAAGCGCGCAGCCCCTATTCCGCCAGCAAGGCGGGCGGCGACCTGATGGTGCAGGCCTACTTTGCCAGCTTTGGCCTGCCCGTCACCATCACGCGCGGCTCCAACAACATCGGCCCGTACCAGTACCCGGAAAAGGTCGTGCCGGTGTTCATCACCAACGCCCTGGACAACTTGCCCCTGCCCGTCTACGGCGACGGCCGTCAGATGCGCGACTACCAGTATGTGATCGAGCACTGCGAGGGCATCGACGTGGTGCTGCACAAGGGCAAACCGGGCGAGATCTACAACGTCGGATCGGGCGTCGAGACCTACAACATTGACATGGCGCACATGATCCTCGAGCTGCTACACAAGCCTGCGAGCCTGATCCAGCACGTCACCGACCGCCCCGGCCACGACCGCCGCTACTCCATCAACTGCGACAAGATCAAGGCCCTGGGCTGGCGCCCCTCCAACACCTTTGCCCAGGCCCTGGAAAAGACCGTGCGCTGGTACGTGGACGACGAATGGTGGTGGCGCAAGATCAAGTCAGGCAAGCACTATCGCGAATACTACCAGCGGAATTATGGGGAGCGCGAGGTACTAGCGCATCCATAGCGTTGCGTCAACACGTTTGACAAATCCGCCCATCTATGCTACTATAGCGCCGTTCTTGAACCGAATAGCTCTTTGCGCACTCTTATCCAGAGGGGTGGAGGGACCGGCCCTGTGAAACCCCGGCAACCAAGCCAGTCAGGTAGTCCTCGGACCATTGGACTACCGGGCCTAGGACCAACTGATTGACTATGGTGCCAACTCCGGCAGACTTGCCTTCCCTGTCAGAAGGCAAAGTGGTCTGGAAGATGAGAGGGAAGCGGACGCCTTCTCTCCCATCGGGAGAGTTTTTTTGTGCCCAGAGCGGGAGGTCCATTGCGTACCGTCGAGTGGGACAACGGCATAGTCAAGCTGATCGACCAACTGCAACTGCCACAAGAGCTGGTCGTCCTGGAATACGCGGACTATCATGGTGTGGCCGACGCGATCAAGACGATGAAGATTCGCGGTGCACCAGCCATCGGCGCTGCCGCCGCGTTCGGCCTGGCGCTGGCCGCCGCGCACTGTCCCAGCGACTCGCGGGCCGAGGTAATTGCCGAGTTCTCGCGCGCGGCCGAGGTGCTGGGCCAGACCCGCCCCACCGCCGTCAACCTGTTCTGGGCCCTCAAGCGCATGTGCCAGGTGGCCTACGACAAGCGTTGGACCACCAAGAGCCAGGTAGTGGACGCGGTGGTGCGCGAGGCGCAGCGCATCGCCGATGAGGACGTCGAGACCAACCGGCGCATGGGCGCCCAAGGCGCGGTGCTGATCAAGGACGGCGCCAATGTCCTGACGCACTGCAACGCGGGCGCGCTGGCCACGGTGGACTATGGCACCGCCCTGGGCGTGGTGCGCGCCGCTCACGAGCAGGGCAAGCGCATCCACGTCTGGGTCGACGAGACGCGGCCGTATCTGCAGGGGGCCCGGCTGACGGCCTGGGAGCTGCGGCAAGCAGGCATCCCACACACGCTCATCACCGATAGTATGGCTGGACACTTTATGTCACGGGGCAAGGTGGACATCGTGCTGGTCGGCGCCGATCGCATCGCCGCCAATGGCGACGTGGCCAACAAGATCGGGACCTATTCGCTGGCCGTTCTGGCCCACGAGAACGGCGTCCCGTTCTACTCCGTGGCCCCCACCTCAACCGTGGACCTGAGCATTGCCAGCGGCACGGTGATCCCGATCGAGGAGCGCGACCCACGCGAGGTAACGTGCGTGCGCGGCGTGGCAATCGCCCCCGACGGCACGCCGGCCGCCCACCCCGCCTTTGACGTCACTCCGCATCGCTACCTGACGGGCATCGTGACCGAAGCGGGGATCGTATACCCGCCGTTCGACCTGGGCCTGCCGAGGGCCGTCGCGGCGCAGGAGAAAGAACGAAATGTCTGAGAAGTTCACGCCGGCCTGGCTGCCTATGACTGTGGGTAGCCTGCCCCTGGTCAGCCCGGCCGAGGCCTGGAGTTGGACGGTCAAATACACGCCCCAGTTGCCGGTCTGGGCACAGTTGCCCAGGCGCTCCTATCTGGAGAACATGTATGCGCAGTTCTCGGAGAACTTTCCGGGCGTGGTCGTGGACCTGGAGGCCGAGCGCGTCTTTGTCGACCGCACCAAGAACCTGGATGCTGATCTGGAGCGCCTGTACTTGGCCTATTTGCAGAACGACCTGAGTTACGGCGTGCTCAACCCCGAGTACGCGGCCGCTCTCGATTACCTGTTGGCGAGGGAGGGCGTGCTGCACACGCCACCAGTCGCCATCAAGGGTCAGGTCACGGGGCCCATCAGTTGGGGTCTCACGGTGGTTGACCAGGATCGGCGCCCGCTGCTCTACGATGAGATCATGGCGGATGCCATCGCCAAGCATCTGCGCCTGAAGGCGTCGTGGCAGGAGCAGAAGCTGCGCCCCTTTGCGACCCAGACGATCATGTTCGTGGACGAGCCCTACATGAGCTCCTACGGTTCGGGCTTCATCTCGCTGAGCCGCGACCAAGTCTTGATGCTACTGGAGGAGGTTTTTGCTGGGATCGCCGGGCTGAAGGGTGTGCACTGTTGCGGCAACACGGATTGGTCCGTGCTGCTGGACACCTCGGTCGACATCCTGAGCTTTGATGCGTACGAGTATTTCGAGTCGCTGGCGCTTTATCCCGACGCCGTTTCGGCCTTCCTGGCGCGCGGCGGCACGCTGGCCTGGGGCATCGTGCCATCCAGCGCTGCAGCCGTGAAGGAGACTGCCAGCGGGTTGCTGGCGAGGCTGCACACTGGGATCGACTTGCTGGTGAGCAAAGGCGTCTCGCGGAACAAGCTCCTCTCCTCCGGTCTGATCACGCCTTCCTGCGGCACGGGTTCGCTCAACCCGCAGGTGGCCGAACGCGTCTTGACGCTGACGGCCGAGGTCTCAGCGCAAATGCGCGCCAGATACATCTCTGGGTAAGGAGAACGCACTTGAGCATTCTGGTGGTCGGTTCTGTGGCGCTGGACTCGATCCAGACGCCTTTCGGCAAGGTCGAAGAAGCCCTGGGCGGCTCGGCAACTTATTTTTCCGCCCCGGCACGACTCTACGACGAGGTGCACATCGTCGCCGTGGTGGGCACCGACTTTCCGCAGCAGCACATCGACTTTTTCCGCGAGCGCAACGTTGACCTTGAGGGCCTGCAAGTCGCGGAAGGCAAGACCTTCCGCTGGAGCGGCCGCTACGACTATGACATGAACACCGCGCAAACGCTGGACACCCAACTGAACGTCTTTGCCAGTTTCCATCCCGAGTTGCCCGACCACTTCCGGGATGCAGAGTACATCTTTCTGGCCAACATTGATCCAGCCCTGCAACTAGAAATCCTGCACCAGATTCGCAAGCCCAAGTTAACCGTGCTGGACACCATGAACTACTGGATCAACTACCGCAAGGAGACCCTGAGCCAGGCCATCTCGGCGGTCGACATCGTGTTGATGAACGAGGCCGAGGCCCGGCAGTACGCCAATACCTTCAGCCTGATGCGGGCCGCGCGCAAGATCCTGAGCCAGGGCCCCAAGGCACTGGTGATCAAAAAGGGCGAGTACGGGGCCGTCATGTTCGCCAACGGCGGCGTAACACCCAAGTCGTACTTCTTTGCACCTGCGTACCCGCTCGAGAAGATCAAGGACCCGACGGGCGCTGGCGACTCGTTCGCGGGCGGCTTTGTTGGGTATCTGGCGCAGCAGAACAGCGTGACCCGTGAAGACATCAAGCGGGCCATCATCCACGGCAGCGTGGTCGCTTCGTACACCGTTGAGGACTTTGGGATGGAGCGCCTGCGCACGCTCAAGATGGACGACATCCTGGCGCGCTACCGCGATTTCAAGGATTTTACCAACTTTGAGCCCACCTGTCCCTGGTCGGACACGTGTGCACATATCAGAGCCAATTGACAAGTGCCAACTGCAAATCTAATGGAGGTCAAGAATGAGAAACATCACTGTTGAGAGCCTGAAGAAAACCCCTGTGGAGGAACAGGCCGTCGAGCTGGTTGAGCGCAAGGGTATTGGTCACCCCGATTCCATCTGCGATTCGATCATGGAAGCCACGTCCGTCGCGCTGTGCCGCGAGTACGAAAAGACCTTTGGGCGCGTAGTGCACCACAACATCGACAAGTGCCTGCTGGTGGCCGGCAAGACGACGCCCCACATCGGCGGCGGCACCGTCGATGAGCCCATGCGTCTGGTCTTTGGCGACCGCGCCATCTACGAGATCGACGGCAAGAAGGTGCCGGTGGGCGAGATCGCCATCGCCACAGCCGAGGAATGGCTACGCGCCAACCTGCGCTTCGTCGACCCGAAGAAGCACATGATCTTCCAGAACGAGATCAAGCCCGGCTCGCACGCGCTGACCGACAACTTTGACCGCAAGGAAATCGGCGCGAACGACACTTCGGCGGCCGTGGGCTATGCCCCTTTCACCGAGACCGAGCGCCTGGTGCTGGCTACCGAGCAGTACATCAACTCGCCCGAGTTCAAGAAACTCTACCCCGAGGCCGGCGAGGACATCAAGGTCATGGGCATGCGCCGCTATCGTCACCTGACCCTGACCGTAGCGATGGCCTTCGTGGACCGCTTCGTCAGCAGCGAAAAGGGCTACTTTGGCCGCAAGGCCGAAATCCGCGCCGCCATCGAGGCGTTTGTGAACAGGGAAAGGCGCAGCCTGGACAAGGTCACCATCGACCTCAACACGCTGGACGTCGAAGGCCGCGGCGAGGACGGCATGTACCTGTCTGTGCTGGGCACCTCGGCCGAGAGCGGCGACTGCGGCCAGGTCGGTCGCGGCAACAAGGTCAACGGCGTGATTGCCCTCAACCGTCCGATGGGCACCGAGGCCGCCGCAGGCAAGAACCCCATCGCACACGTGGGCAAGATCTACACCTTCCTGACCCACGAAATCGCTGGCAAAATCTACGAGCACACGCCCGGCCTGCAGGAGGTCTACGTCTGGTTGTGCAGCCAGATCGGCCATCCCATCGACAAGCCGCTAATCGCTGCGGCCCAATTGGTGCTCAAGCCCGGCGTCAAGGTCGAGGACGTCCAAAAGCCGGTCGAAGAGATCATAGAGCACGAGCTGGCCAACATCTACAGTTTCACCAAGCGTTTGACCAGGGGCGAGTTCAAAGCCTGCTAGTGTCCTGACACTGGCCCTAAATTCGCAAGGAGCAAAATGGGTAAGCAAGAGTTTGATGTCAAGGACATCTCGCTGGCCGCCAAGGGCAAGAACCGCATCCAGTGGGCCGAGCAAGAGATGCCTGTGCTGCGCCTGATCCGCGCGCGCTTCTCCAAGGAGCGCCCGTTACAGGGCGTGCGCATTTCGGCCTGTCTGCATGTGACCACCGAGACTGCCAATCTGTTGAATACGCTCAAGGTAGGCGGCGCCGACGTGGTCGTCTGCGCCTCCAACCCGCTCTCCACCCAAGACGACGTCTCGTCGTCGCTGGTTGCAGATTTCGAGATCCCGGCCTTTGCCATCAAGGGCGAGGACAACAAGACCTACTACCAGCACATCAAGTCGGCGCTAGCGCACCAACCGCAGATCACCATGGATGATGGTGCGGACCTGGTTTCGACGCTGCACAAGGAGCGCCCCGATCTGGTCAGCGGCATGATCGGTGGCACCGAAGAGACCACCACCGGCGTGATCCGCCTGCGCGCCATGGCCTCCGATGGCGTGCTGCCCTATCCGATCGTCGCCGTCAACGACGCCATGACCAAGCACCTCTTTGACAACCGCTACGGCACGGGCCAGTCCACGATTGACGGCATCGTGCGCGCCACCAACATCCTGCTCGCCGGTAGGACCATAGTGGTGGCGGGCTACGGCTGGTGCAGCCGCGGCATTGCCATGCGCGCGCACGGCCTGGGCGCGCAGGTAGTCATCACCGAGGTCAACCCGCTGCGGGCCCTGGAGGCCGTCATGGATGGCTTTCGCGTGATGCCAATGAGCGAGGCGGCCAAGATCGGCGACATCTTTGTCACCGCCACGGGCGGAATCCACGAGATCGATCGGCAGCATCTCGAGGTCATGCGCGATGGCGCCATCCTGGCCAACTCGGGTCACTTTAACGTGGAGATCAACATCCCCGCGCTCGAGGCCCTGGCCGTGGAAAAGCACCGCGTGCGAGACTTTGTCGACCAGTACACCCTGGCCGACGGCCGCAGGATCTCGCTGCTGGGCGAAGGCCGTCTGATCAACCTGGTCGCCGCCGAGGGCCACCCCGCCAGCGTGATGGACATGAGCTTTGCCAACCAGGCTCTGAGCGTGGAATACATCGTCAAGCACGCCGGCAAACTGCAGCGGCAGGTCTACAGCGTGCCAGAGGACATCGACAAGGAAGTGGCTCGTCTGAAGCTAGAGGCGATGGGCATTCACATCGATACGCTGACGGCCGAGCAGATCAAGTACTTGGAGTCCTGGGAAGAGGGCACCTAGTCCCCGGCCCCGGCATTCAGACTCGAACCAAACCGTCCGGCGACAATCCCGCCGGACGGTTTTTGCTTTCAGGCGAAGGCAGGTATAATGGGCAAACGTGTGGCGATATGCTGCGCTCACCACCCATTCCCTACCAAGGTCATCCACAGGAGGCCAACTCTGAGAGCGCTTCTAACTGGCATCGGCGGATTCGCCGGCAGCCATCTGACAGAGTATCTGCTAGAACACTCCAATTGGGACATCTGGGGGCTGGACGTGGTCGAAGGCCGCGCCGCCCAGTTCCGGCCGCGCATCACCTTGCACGTCGGCGACCTGCTCACGAACCTGCAAGCACTGAAGGACCTCTTTTCGGCCGCGCGGCCCGACTATGTCTTTCACCTCGCGGCGCAGGCTCTGGTGCCAGCCTCCTGGTCTGACCCCTGGAGCACACTGGAAAACAACATCCGTGCCCAGTTGTACGTGCTACTGGCGGCAATTCACCTGGGAACGTGTCCGCGCGTGCTGGTGATCGGCTCGTCCGAGGAGTACGGCGTCGTGCCGCCCGCCGAGCTGCCTATCCGCGAGACCTATCCGCTGCAGCCCAACAACCCCTACGCCGTGAGCAAGGTGGCGCAGGACATGCTCGGCTACCAGTACTTTGCCAGCCACAAGCTGCCCGTGGTGCGCGCGCGACCTTTCAACCACACGGGCCCAGGTCAGAGCCCCGCCTTTGTGGCCCCGGCCTTCGCCAAGCAGATCGCCGAGATCGAAGCCGGCCTGCATGAACCCAAGGTTGTAGTCGGCAACCTCGACGCGCGTCGCGACCTCAGTGACGTGCGCGACATGGTGCGCGGCTACTTCCTGGCCATCACGCAGGGCGAGCCGGGCGAAGTGTACAACCTGGGCGCAGAGCGTTCATACCCCATCCACGAGCTACTGGATGGTTTGATCGCGCTCAGCAGCGTCAGGCCGACCATCGAGCCTGACCCGGAGCGCCTGCGGCCCTCGGACATGCCCGACGTGGTGGCCGACTGCAGCAAGTTTCGCGCCCTCACAGGCTGGCGTGCCGAAATCCCCCTGCAGCGCACGTTGCAGGACACCCTGGACTACTGGCGCCAGCGTGTGCGAACCGGTTGAGCGGTTATCGAGTGAACATTCTGCTGATGAGGTAGACAGGTAAGATGACAAAGAGAGCATTGATCACCGGGGTGACCGGCCAAGACGGATCCTACCTGGCCGAGTTTCTCCTCGACAAAGGCTACGAAGTGATTGGCATGGTGCGACGCACCAGCACGCTCAACTTCCAGCGCATCGAACACATACAGGACAAGATCTCACTGGTGCAGGGAGACCTGCTGGACCAGAGTTCGCTGGTGGGCATCCTCCAGGATTGCCGCCCGCAGGAGGTGTATAACCTGGCGGCTCAGTCGTTCGTGCCCACGTCGTGGAAGCAGCCCGTGCTGACGGGCGAGTTCACTGCCCTGGGCGTAACGCGTGTGCTGGAGGCCATCCGCATGGTGGACCCTGGCATACGTTTCTACCAGGCCAGCTCCAGCGAGGTCTTTGGCAAAGTGCGCGAGGTGCCACAGACCGAAAGGACACCGTTCTACCCACGCAGCCCGTATGGCGTCGCCAAGGTCTACGGCCACTGGATCACGGTCAACTATCGCGAAAGCTATAACCTGTTCGCTTGCTCGGGCATCCTGTTCAACCACGAATCCCCGCGGCGTGGGTTGGAGTTTGTGACGCGCAAGGTCACGCATGCAGTGGCCAGGATCAAGTTGGGCCTGGAGCGCGAGGTGCATTTGGGCAACCTCAACTCCGAGCGCGACTGGGGCTTTGCCGGCGACTATGTGAAAGCCATGTGGCTGATGTTGCAGCAGGACAAGCCTGAAGATTATGTCGTGGCCACGGGCCAGACCCACCCGGTGCGCGAACTGTGCGAGGAGGCATTCTCCTACGTGGGGCTCAACTGGAAGAATCACGTCGTGGTGGACCCGCAGTTCATCCGACCAGCCGAAGTGGACCAGCTCGTTGGCAATCCTGCCAAGGCGCGCCAGGTGCTCGGTTGGCAACCCAATGTGTCCTTCCGCGACCTAGTGCGCATGATGGTGGACGCGGATCTCGAGCTGCTGCGCAAGGAGCATGGTATCTAGCGCAAATCGTGCAACTGTAGCGTAGCCCCTTGCCGTTCGCTTCGCAAAGACGAAGAGACAAAGTGGGTGGTGGACGGCGGGCGCAAGAACCAAGGAGGACAGAGGAGATGACCACAATCAAGTTTGGCACAGACGGTTGGCGAGCGATCATCGCCGAGGACTATACGTTCGACAACGTGCGCATTTGCGCGCAGGCCGTCGCTAGGTACTTGCAGGATGCCAGAGTGGCCGACAGGGGCGTGGTCATCGGCTACGACACGCGCTTTGCCTCCGAGGACTTTGCGGCGGCTGTGGCAGAGGTCATGGCGGGCAACGGCATTCGCGCCTACCTGTGCGACCGCGCCGCCCCAACGCCCACCATTTCCTACTCGATCCTGGAGCGCAAAGCCGGCGGGGCCGTGATCATCACCTCCAGCCACAACCCCGGCATCTGGAACGGATTCAAGATCAAGCCCGAGTACGCGGGCAGCGCGTCGCCCGAGGTCATCGCCAAGGTGGAGAAGAACATCGCCGCCATCCAGTCCGGGCACGACACCATCAGGCGCGTCAAGCTGGCCCAGGGTCTGGAGGACAAGCTGGTAGTGCCCTTTAACCCGGCTCCCGCCTACCTGAAGCAGATTGCTTCCCTAGTCGACGTCGAAGCTATCAAGGCGGCCGGGATCACCGTGGTGGCCGACGCCATGTTCGGCGCAGGCATCGGCTACTTCCCCACCGTGCTGGCGGGCGGCAACACGCGCGTGATCGAGGTCAACAACGTGCGCAACCCGCTTTTCCCCGGCATGCACAACCCCGAACCCATTGCGCACAACTTGGCGGCCTTGCAGGCGGGCATTGCCCAGAACCAGGCTCAGGTCGGCCTAGCCACTGACGGTGACGCCGACCGCATCGGCTTGATGGACGAACACGGCGTTTTCATCAACCAGTTGCAGGTCTACGCCCTGCTCTTGCTCTACCTGCTGGAAGTGCGCGGCAAGCGCGGGCCCATCGTCAAGACGGTCACCACCACGGCCATGGCGGTCAAGTTGGCTAGGCTGTACAACATCCCGGTCTACGAGACCCAGGTGGGCTTCAAGTATGTGGGGCCCAAGATGATGGAGACCGGCGCGATCATGGGCGGCGAGGAGAGCGGGGGCTTTGGGTTCGCTGGGCACATCCCCGAGCGTGATGGCGTGCTGGCGGGTCTCTTCCTGCTGGATCTGATGATCAAGAAGGGCAAGTCACCCTCACAGCTCATCGAGTATCTTTACTCGCTGGTGGGGCCGCATTACTACGACCGCATCGACATTACCCTGACGCCAGAACTGCGCGAGTGTGCGCTGGCCCATGCCAGGAGCGCCAGACCGGAAAAGGTGGCCGGGCTTAAGGTGAGCGGCACGGACACCCTGGACGGCTTTCGCTACACGCTGCAGGACGGTGGCTGGCTGCTGATCCGCTTCTCGGGCACCGAGCCGCTGATGCGCATCTACACCGAGACCACACAGCAGGACAAGGTGCAGGCCATCCTGACGGCTGGCAAGCACATTGTGGGCCTCGACGCCTAATCAGGGGACCGCAGGCATGTTGGTTGACACGCACGCGCACCTCGACTCCGACAGGTTCGAGGGCGAGCGTGAGCAAGTCATTGCGCGCGCCTGGGCGGCTGGACTCGAGGCCGTGATCAGCGTGGGTACGGACCTGGAGTCCAGTCGTCAAGCGCTTGCGCTTGCACAGCAGCATGCGGGCATCTACGCCACTGTGGGCATCCATCCACACGAGGCGGCCAGGGCTGGTCCAGACGACCTTGCCGCAATTGAGCGCCTATGCAACGAAGAAAAGGTCATCGCCGTCGGAGAGATCGGCCTGGACTACCACTACAACTTCTCTCCACCCGCAAAACAGCGTGAGTGGTTCCACGCCCAATTGGGCCTGGCCCGTCGTTTGGGCAAACCGGTCGTCATTCACGACCGCGACGCGCATGCAGATACCCTGTCCATCCTGCGCGAGGTAGTAGCGACTTCAGTCGCTCCCAAGCGGTCACCAACGACTAAAGTCGTTACTACACCGCTTGGGTTGCGCGGCGTGCTGCATTGCTTCTCCGGCGACGCAGAGATGGCGGCGCAGGCATTGGACATGGGTTTCTATCTCTCGTTTGGAGGGCCTGTGACATTCCAGAACGCGCGCCGCCTGCAGTCCCTGGTGAGCGAACTGCCTCTGGAGCGCATCCTGCTGGAGACAGACTGCCCTTACCTGGCACCGCATCCACACCGCGGCAAACGCAACGAGCCTGCCTACGTGCAGTGGGTCGCAGCCAAGGTCGCCGAGCTGCGTGGGCTATCCGTGGAGCAGGTTGCTGAGGTGACTACGGCCAACGCACGCCAGTTGTTCGCCCTGGCCAGGCCCTGAGGGAAGCGGATGGACCTTTCCATCGTCATCGTGAGTTGGAACGTCAAGGCGCTGCTCGAGCGCTGCCTGAGCTCGCTCGATCCGCATGGTTTGCAGTGCGAGGTCATCGTTGTCGATAGTGCCTCGACCGATGGCAGCCCCGACATAGTGCGCGAGCGCTTTCCCTCCGTCCGACTCGTCCGCTGTGACTCGAACGTGGGCTTTACGCGCGGCAACAACCTGGGCGTAGCTCAGAGCCACGGCCGTCACATCCTGCTGCTCAACCCCGATACGGAGGCCGTTGGCAACGCGCTGCCCACGCTGGTGGCGTACATGGATGAGCACCCCGACGTGGGTGTGCTGGGGCCCAGGTTGCTCTTCTCCGACGGTCACATCCAGCCCTCGCGGCGGCGCTTCCCCACACTGGCCACGGCATTCCTGGAGAGCACCCTGTTGCAGCAGTGGTTCCCATATAGCCCGGTGCTTTCCCGCTACTACGTCGAGGACCGCAGCGTCGATGCAGAGCAAGACGTGGACTGGCTGGTCGGTGCATGCCTGCTCGTGCGTCGGCAGGCCTGGGAACAGGTGGGGCCGCTTGACGAAGGCTTTTTCATGTACTCCGAGGAACTGGACTGGTGCCGCCGGGCCAAAGGCGCTGGTTGGCGCGTGGTCTATCTGCCCACGGCCCAGGTAGTGCACTATGAGGGGCAGAGCAGCGCGCAGGTCGTGCCCGCGCGGCACATCTACTTTCAGAGCAGCAAAGTGCGCTACTTTCGCAAGCATCATGGCGGGCTGGCGGGCGAGGCGCTGCGCTGGTTTTTGCTGACCACCTACGCCTTCCAACTGACCGAGGAGTCGACCAAGTGGCTGCTGGGCCACAAGCGCGACCTGCGCCGCGAGCGCGTCGCGGCCTACTGGCGCGTGCTGCGCTCCGGTTTGAACGCGCGCGGCGAGGTGCGTCCATGAGAATCTGCCTAGTCAGCGGCGAATACCCCCCCATGCAGGGCGGAGTGGGGGACTATACGCGCGAATTGGGCCGCGCGCTCGTACAGATGGGGCATGCGGTGGACGTTATCACCTCACGCCGGGTCGAGACCTTGACAGTTCAAGAGCAAACCGTCAAGGTCGTCGAACGGGACCCACGCGCGCACCCCGTTGTAGAGCGCTGGAACTGGGGAAGCTGGTCGCGCGTCTCAATTACTGTGCGGGAACTGCAGAGCGACGTGCTGCATATCCAGTATCAGACCGCGGCCTATGGCATGCACCCAGCCATCAACCTGCTGCCGCTGCGCGTGCGACGCCAGCTTCAGCGCCCGCGCACGGTGGTCACGTTTCATGACGTGCGCGTGCCCTACCTGTTTCCCAAGGCCGGTCCCCTGCGGCGTTGGGTCAACCTGTGGCTGGCCCGCTACAGCGATGCGGCCATCGCCACAAACGAGGAAGACTACCAGGTGCTTACCCACTGGCCCCTAGGTCGCTGTGTCTTGCGTCAGATTCCCATTGGCAGTAACATCCATCCGCAGTTGCCGGCGGGGTATGACCGTGCGGTCTTGCGCACCAAATTGAGCGTTGGACCCGACGAGGCGCTGTTGTGCTACTTTGGCTTCCTGAACGAGAGCAAGGGCGGCGAAACGCTCTTCCGCGTCCTGGCCGAGCTGGTGCGGCGCGGGCAGCCTGTCAAACTGCTGATGGTCGGCGGCCAAGTGGGAGCCAGCGACCCCACCAACGTGGCCTACCTGCAGCACGTGCAGGCGCTGATTGCACAGCTTGGCCTATCGGAGCGCGTGTTGTGGACCGGATTCACCGAACCCGAGCAGGTCTCGGCTCACCTGACGGCATGTGACGTGTGCGTGCTGCCCTATCGCGACGGGGCGTCGTACCGGCGTACCAGCCTCATGGCGGCGCTGGCCCACGGCCTGCCCATCGTCAGCACACAACCGCGCGTGGGGGTCGCGTCGTTGCGGGATGGGCGGAACATCGTGCTCGTGCCGCCCGACGACGTGCTGGCCACGGCGGCTGCCGTAGAGCGCCTGATCGCCGCGCCCGAGCTACGGGCGCGACTGCGCGACGGGGCCTTGGAGCTGGCGCAGGAATTCGCGTGGGATGGGATTGCGTCTAAGACAGTCCAACTCTATGGGGAACTCCTTGGAAGATAGGGCGCTCTTGAAATCCGCACCCAGGAAGCTCACCTGCGCAGCAGTGCTTACTCTGCTATTGCTCGCTCTGGCCCTGGGCCTCCTGCTCAGCTCAATGGCCCTTGACGACCCCTACGTCACCTACCGCTACGCGCGCAACGTGCGCAGCGGCCAGGGCCTGGTCTACAACGCAGACGAGCACGTGCTGAGCACCACGGCTCCACTCTACGCACTTCTGTTGGCCGTAGGCGCGCTGTTCACGTCTAACCTGCCCGCACTGAGCAACTGGCTGAGCGTGCTGGCGCTCTTTGCCGGAAGCTGCTTCCTTTACCTGCTCTGCACCCACTTCGGGCAGCGCTGGACGGGCTGGGTGGCTGGCGCGCTGTTCATTAGCGCGCCCCTGCTCTGGTTGAGCCTGGGTTTCGAGACGTCTTTCTATCTGGCCCTGGTGCTGGGGGCGTTGTACTTCTACTTCGAGGATCACCCGCTCCTCACGGCTGCCCTGTTGGCGCTGGCCGTGATGACGCGCGGCGACGGCATCCTGCCCGCAGTCGTGCTGGGCCTGCACTATGTGGCAACCCGACACCGCATCCCGTGGCGCGCGCTGGGCGTCTACCTGACGCTGTGCGCGCCTTTGTTCCTCTACTTGACCCTGACGTTCGGCTCACCGTTTCCCGTCACGCTGGCAGCCAAGTCAGCGCAGGCGCGGCTAGGCGTCACTGGCTTTTACGCGCACACCACGTTTACGCAGGGCCTGTGGGTCCTGGCACGGGCCTACCTCCAGCAAAGCCCACTGTACCTTGGGTGCGCCCTGTGCGCTCTGATCGGGCTGGTCGCGGCATGGAGGACGCAGCGCTGGCTGTGGGTTGTGTTGGGCTGGGCGGCGCTGTCCTTTGGTGGCTATGTGGTGCTGGGCGTTGCGCCCTACCACTGGTACTATACGCCGCTCATCCCGGCCCTTGCGCTGCTGTGCGCGTTGGGGGTGGATGCCATGACGCGGTGGGTTGGCTCCGCAGCCCCGCTTCGGGCGGGACGCTCCGCAGCCCCGCTTCGGGCGGGACGCTCCGCAGCCCCGCTTCGGGCGGGACGCTCCGCAGCCCCGCTTCGAGCGGGACGCTCCGCAGCCCCGCTTCGAGCGGGACGCTCCGCGGCCAGAATCCCGGCGGTCATCCAGGTGACCGCGGCGGCCGGGCTGGCGCTTCTGCTGCTGGTTCCGCAGTTCGTTTCCGACGCGCAGATTCGCCAAGCGCTGCTGCACCCCGGCAGGGTACCGCCCTCATCACCAGTCTACAAAGTGCTGCCTGAGGCCAAGGTGTGGATCTACCGACAGGTGGGTGACTGGCTCAAGGCCAACACGCCTCCCGACTCTCTGATCGGCGTGACCGAGGTGGGCGTGATGGGCTATTATTCCGAGCGCCGCATGGTGGACTTTTTGGGGCTGCTGCGTCCGCAGGTAGTGGCGGCGCTCAAGCGCGGCGACATGGCCTGGGCACTGCTCTACTACCAGCCCGACTATGTGGTGCTGACGCGCGTCAACCCACTCTACTCCTACGACCTCAGCGCAGACGAATGGTTCAAGCTGGCTTACCGGCCGGTGCAAGTGTTTGAGGATGCGCGCTTCTGGGGTGGCCCTGTGACGGTCTACCGCAGAGAAACCCCGCCCGCACCACGAGCGCAGGCGGGCCTGATCCCAACGGAAGCCGTGCCGCTGCACGTTCGTTTTGGCGCTGGTATCGAACTGGCCGCCTACACGCTCGACCGCCAAGAGCTGCACCCGGGTGAGATTCTCAATGTGACGCTCTACTGGAAGGCACTGTCCAGCGTGAACACGGACTATACCGTCTTTGTACACGTCTTGGGCCAGCACGAGCTGGTGGCCGCACAGCAGGACGCCTACCCGTGCCTGGGTGCGTGCCCCACGCGGGGCTGGAAGCCGGGCGACG
>Ga0315294_10001659_pt1 | contig 24305 bp, 17 predicted proteins | sample YL17G13_40_MG_FD_203626 | JGI IMG/M metagenome (GOLD analysis project Ga0315294, IMG submission 203626) | Sediment microbial communities from Yellowstone Lake, YNP, Wyoming, USA - YL17G13_40 | ecosystem: Environmental > Aquatic > Freshwater > Lake > Sediment | place: USA: Wyoming | collected...
CATTTCCTGGGCGTAGTCTGTGATTCCGATTGTTGCGGTTTGACCTTCGATTTTTGCCCATTCATGGTCTTTTGTATAAAGTAAACCTTCTGCGATCATATTTATTTCCCTTATTTAGAATTTTGCGAATCTACTTACAGCCATGCCGAGAATGTCAGCCTCCAAGTTTAGCCCTTTTTGTACAGTTTGTTTTTTCCCCTGTTGAATTTGGGTAGTGTTTCTTGCCAGATAATAAATGCCGATGGGGTCTTTTTCCTTTGTTGTTTCCCTGTTGACATAGGCAAGTGCAAACTGTTTTTCACCTGCTCTTGCACAGCTTGAGACCCAGCCGATACAAAGGCCATTCCTGTCGAGCACGCCATCGTTTTGTCGGACAGGACGAATACCCTTTGTTCCGGGCAGTTCGACTCTGGCTACCCTCATATTATAGGTTCGTGTTTTTTGCTGCATAGCGGTTTTGCCGACAAAAAACGTTTTTTCCAGTTTGACGGCCCAGCTGTAGCCAGCCTCGAATGGTGAGATGTTGTAAGGGCCTGCCAGTTCGTGCCCGTAAAGCGGCAGGCCGGCTTCGATTCTTAAGCTGTCCCTTGCACCAAGTCCGCATGGCACTGCGCCTGCCTGCAGCAGCTTATGCCAAATCTGCGCAGCCTTTGAAGGGTGGACGAACAATTCAAAACCAGTCTTTGCACCGGTGTAGCCGGTGCGGCTGATTATGCAGTCAACACCTGCTAAAGCGACTTCAATGAAGTGAAACGGTTTTAGATTTTCTATTTCTTCCCGAATCTTTCTGTCCTCGATTATTGCGAAAATGGCGTCCTTTGCTGCCGGCCCCTGCAACGCTATATCGACTCTGCAATCGGCGCCGGTGCTGAGGTCTTTCATATCACAAATGTCGGGTTTATGCTTTAATTTTTTTCCAGGGTTTTCGGTATCGATAGTAACCTGATTGTTTTTTAATTCTTCAAGGTATGCTTTAATCTTCAGATTATTTGCCGCATTGACGACCGCCATAAATTTATTTTCAGCCCGCCTATAAACGATAATGTCGTCGAGGACATTACCTGCCGCATCCAATATGTAAGAATACTGTGCGCCGCCGATGGATAGTCTGACAACATCATTGGTTGTGATGTCATTTAAAAACTCCACTGCTTTTGCGCCGCTGATTTCCAGTATTCCCATGTGTGTGCAATCGAAGATTCCCGCCGTTTGGCGCACTGCTGCGTGTTCTGCGCTGATGGAAGAATACCATAACGGCATTAAATATCCGGCAAAGTCAGCAATATGGGATTTGTCGGTCAGTTTCAGGTGTTCTTCATACAGAACGGTGCCGGTCGGCTGAACCTGCGGCGATTCAAATGTAAATTTGCCCGAATAGTCGTTTTTTTTCAAAAGTATACCTCCTTGTCCGGCAGCAAGAAAGTGCTAATAGTAAGCAAGATTGTGCTAAAGTCAATAAAGAAAACACCATTTTTTGCGATTTTTTGTCCCAGGCAATGGTCAATTTTAGCATCGCGGGCTATAGTCCTGGTTTTTTCCGAAACTCCATTATTGTTACTGAGTGCGGTGTGAAGCCGTAGTCAAAAGGATTACCTGCGCCGTTAAGAATATTCTCTTTTATAGTTATTTTTTCAGGGTTATCAAAAGTATTTTCAGCCATATAGTCATCGTCGTAAAGCTCGAAGATTTTTACCTGCGGTTCAAAATTCAATTTATCGAGAGAAATTTTTGCGTCAATATTTTTATATGCGTGTAGATTGATAACGGCCAGGTAGACGGTGTTTCCATCTTTATTTGTTGTTGCCAACACATCCAGGTAGGGAATTTGTGTTTTTGCCTGTGGTCTATTCTGTTCGTAATCGGGGGCGGGGAAGGTGTCGGATTTTACGCTGGTTTTTAGCAGGGTTGGCCCAAAGTGATTTGTATACATTTTGAAGACAAGATACTGCGGATTAAGAAAAAGGCCGCAATTGTTTATCCTTATCATCCCGATGCTGTTTGCTATGCCCGAGAAGTTGGCCAGTGTTACGGCATTAGACTGCCTTTGAAAGGCGTGGATGACGCCTGCGGTGTAAATACCATCCCTGAGCGCAAAGTCAATTTCCTCATAGGGGGCTTTGTAGTAATAAGCGTTCCACTCATCGAAGGAAATTTTTATATCGGGCCTGTCGGGGAGGCTTTTTCTTATTTCCTTGTCTGTTTCGACAATCTGCTCTTCTATTCCATAAGGCGAAGAAACAATATAGTAATAGATTTCTTCAGCAAACTTAGGGTCTTTGAGCTGTTCTTTTTTCAGGGTGGCTCTGTACTTTTTTGCGTAGGAGTGCAGAGAAAGATAATCGAGGCAATTTCCCGCGGTTTTGAAAAGGGCCTGATTCCAGCGAGGGAATTTCCAGTATCTGCCGCCTACAGCAACGATTTTTATATTTTTATCCACTGCGAGCATTGCCTTTGCAAATTCGAGATGTCTTTTTGCATAGGTTTCTTCGTCGACGTGGCCGACCTGCCAGTTTCCGAGCATCTCATTGCCGATTCCCCAGAGTGTTACATTATAGGGTTCGGGGTGGCCGTTCTGTGCTCTGAGCTTACCATATTTGGTTTTTATACTGCCGTTACAGTATTCGACGTAATCGGCGGCCTCGCCGGCTGAGCCGTCGCCGGAGTTTACAACGACGGTTGGTTTTGCACCTAACAGTCGGCAAAATTCCATAAATTCGTCCGTTCCGACATCGTTTGATATCCACTGGTCATCCTCAGGAAAGGCCTTATCAAATCGAGGTGGTCTTTTGTCCCTGTCGCCGATACCATCCTGCCAGCGGTAGCAGGAGATGTTGTTTCCGCCCAAGCCTCGTATGTTCGTGGGGTGAATGGCTTTGAAAGCCTCAATGACATCTTTTCTGAAGCCGGAGATGTTATCGTCCGGCATAAGCGAGGCGGTACCTACCCAGAGTGTGCCGGGGCCGGTAAAGGTTATGGTGAATTGGCCGGTGTCTGATTGCGAAGGCTTCAACGTAAAGGAATGTCGGCTCCAGTCCTTGTCGGGGACGATTAATTCTTTTTGGGCATAAATGCCTTTTTCACCTTCCAGAACGATAATCACCGGGCCTTTTATGTTTTTCTGTTTCAGGTTGAGCCTGACCTGATAGGTTTTTGAACTGTCGAGGCATAATCCCTTTTGCCCGATGCCGATTTTATGTTCGGGCCCATTTTCGTTTATTATTTTTTGGGAGCGTGCGCCGCAATAGTATATGGTGGAGTCGTGAGCGAAATGCGTTTTTTCGTTTCTGCCTATGGCAAACCAGTATTTTACGATGCCGTAGCCGTTCTCATCGTCTTCTCTGTCGTCTTCTGCGAATTTTCTGCTTCTGAGCATTTCGGCCCACATTCCGCCGTTAAACACGTGGTAATAGTCTGCTGCAAACAGGCCGTAAATGTTGGGATTTATCTCGCCGATTTTTTCAGAGGTTGAGACTGTGATTTCGCCTTGCAGAACAGTTGAATTCGTTTCTGCAAATCCCTTTGTGTAAATTAGTCCCAGCAAGCAGATGATTGCCAAAATACACATACCCAACATAGTCTTTTTGTTCATAGAAGTTCTCCTGGTTATTTTTCCGGTTTCCAGAGTGGGGGTCTGTCGTGAATCATTTCGGTACGCATGTTATAGTATGCGCTGCCGGGCAGGAATGGGTCGTTGGTTTTCTTGAGCCACTGGTCAAGTTTGGCATTTAGTTCGTCGCGCAGAGGTTTATACTCCGAATTGTAAATCAGATTGCGTTTCTGGTAAGGGTCGAGCTTGTTATCGAGCAGGATCCAGTCCTCATCGTGGAAGCGTGCGAAGGTGTATCTTTTTGTTCTGACGCCTCGCCAGGCGCGCATACCGATCCTGTCCTGGTACCTGCCGCAGGCCGAAATCACCTCGATGAGGACCGAATCCGGCTCAGTTCCGGCTGCATTTCCTATGATAAACGGCGAGAGGTCTTTTCCTTCTACTGTTTTGGGGATTTCTACTCCCATCAAACTTAAAAGGGTCGGCATAATATCGGGACTGCCCAGCAATAAATCGGTTTTTCGGTCAGCCTTGATTTTTTGCGGGAAACGTACGATGAAAGGCACATTGATGGATTCCTCATAAGGCAATTGCTTTTGGAGAAGGCCCAGTGATGAAAGCATATCGCCGTGATCGGAGGTGAAGACTACTATGGTGTTATCTGCGATGCCTAATTTATCCATTGCCTCCATCAGGCGACCCATATTCCAGTCTAACGAAGTAATGGCAGCATAGTAAGAGTGATAATCAGCTCTTGCACCTTGCTGGACCCAAAAGACATTTTCTCTTAGCTTGAGTTTGTCGGGTTTATACATTTTTTTGTATTTTTCCGGAGCGATATAGGGGTCATGAGGCGGCCCCCAGGAGAGGAACAGGCAGAAGGGGGCATCTTTATGGTCTTTCATATATTGAATGGCCAAATCCGTCTGCGTATCCGGCTCCCAGCCTTCTATCATTATTTTTTTGTCCTCATCGCGATAGTAGAAAGATTTGAAGTAATTGTGAATGAAGTTAGCTGCTGCCCAGTAATCAAAGCCCTGACGTTTCGGGCCTGGCGGAACAAACTGGAATGTATCTGGTCCGATGCCGGCGTGGCCGTTCAGGTGCCATTTGCCGATGTAGCCGGTCTGGTAGCCGACGGCTTTTAATACTTCTGCGATGCAAAGCTGGTCTTCCGGCAGTGGGGGGCCGTTTGTTATTATCTTGTTACTAAACGGGAATCGACCTGTCATCAGCATTGCTCTATAGGGGCAGCAGACAGGATATGTGGAAATGGCGTTGGTTAGAAGGGTGCCTTGTTTGGCGAGCGTATCGAGGTTGGGCGTGATAATCTGCTCATTGCCGGCACAGCGCATATCCTGGCCCCGCATCATATCTGCAAAGACATAAAGCAGGTTTGGACGTTTCTGTGCAGGTTGCTGTTGATTCGCAAACAGCCGCGGTGCACTGGATAGTATTGCGCCTCCTGCCATAAGTTGTGAGGATTTTTCCAGAAACTCTCTTCTGGACAGTTTTTTTGTCTGGCTCATAATTTATTTTCCTTAACGGCACTTGAATCAGCTTGTGTTTTTTCTGCATTATACCAATTTAGTAGTTCGATTAGTGTGTTTGAGGTGTCGAAAGTTTTGTGGTAAGAGTAGTATGTCATAGTGCCGGTGCCTTTTACGCTCTCGACGAACTCGGCCCTTTTGCGCCAGGCCTCGATTACCTCAGCGAGATATTGTTTAGCCTTGTCTTTGTCAATTTCCTTTGCCTTTAGCTTTGCCTGTTCGATTGGATACGGTATGGGCTCTGTCAGGTTGAATTGATAGAATTTCGGGAAGCCCAAGCTTTCTATTTTCTTTATTGCTCTGATAGCGTCCATAGTCAGTTCGTTGTAGCGAAGGCCAACTCGCATAAATTCAATTCTTTTTTTAATCAGGTCGTTTTCAGCCAGTTTTTCAGCCTCGTCAAGATAACGACGGCAGTCCTCGAGAACTCCGGGCTTGAAAATTGTCAGGTACTGTTCGTAGGCCCTGCCTGTGCACAGGACTCTTTGACTTCTGTAGAGGTCTCCGTGGATTGTTGCATCTTTCCATGCGTTTTCCAGTGTTTCCCAGTATTTCTTCATGGGCTTTCTTGCGTTGCCGTAGCATTTGGAGTAGTAGTCCTCGATGATGTCTTTTACATTGAGGCTGGTGTCCCAAAGCAATTTGCTTGCGACGTAGTAGTTCAGGCCGCTTATCGCATAGTCGTCACATGCCTGTGAGAAGAAGTGTCTGGCCCCCAACTTGTAGTACTGCGGAATAGATTCGCCAATTAGAGCAGGAATTACTCTGAACATATTCGGCCAGAGCGCATTTACGTAATATTCGTAGATGGTTATGTTGTCTGCGATTTTTGCCCAGGCTTTCAGTTGGTCATAGTCCTCGTTTCTTCTTGGCGTATACCAGTGACCTATGCAGCTGGAGGTGGTTTGGAAGAACAGATTCTTGTGCAGTTTTTTGATTTTTTTGGGGAGGTCGGTGTGCCATGAATAGGATGACATGCTGACGTATTTATCGGGATGAGTTTTCGATAACTCTTCAGCCATTGTGTTGGCAAAGGTGAACATGCGGTCGCTGATGACGTATCCTTGGCCGAATCGTCCCGGTGCAAAAGGCGGCACAGGGAAGGGGGGTGTTTCGCTGAAGGGTTTTAGTTTTTCGCCGGTATCCATGGCAGTGCAGTTTTTGCACTGGCAAAATCCGAGCCAGTCGTTTTCTTCTATGGTGAAGACATCCACGTTTTTGTGCTTATCGAAGTAACTGCGGATGTAATCGGCGCAGATTTTGATTACTTCGGGGTTGCTGGTACAAAATTGGGCGTTTTCGGTTTTTCTTGCACCGTCTATTAGAGAAAAGTATTCGGGGTGGGTTTTCGCGTATTTTTCAGGAGGAAGCATCTCATAAAAACAACCATTGAATTTCTCCCTAACACTGCCGCCCCGTTTATTCCTTTTGCCCCAGAGGGACGGCTCATTCGGCCCTGTCTCCGTCTCCCCCATAAGCCTCATTTTATAGTCGGGTTCTTCCTTTATATCTATCTGGCCTATTTCTATTGTATCCGATATAGGGACCACTTCACCCAAGTCGCCGGGCCAGAACCACCTTACGCCGAGATATTTTTCAAGAAAGGTGTAAACGGCAAACTCCGTTCCACAGGGTTCTTTGCCGAGCAGTATCAGGTTGTTTCCAATTGTCTTAATCTTAAATCCTTCCGGCTGCAGGTCTTCGCAGGTTACACCTAAAGTTTTTACATACCGGTTATTGCCCAGGAGTATCAGGTTCCCTTTAACAGGGCTTGTATCGATTTCTATAGGGACGCGCACGGCTGAAATTTTCTCGAGATATGTCTGTAACTCTTTAGCGGCAGATTGGTCGGATTCGGAGGCATTTTGGGAAATCACAATGGTGGCGGCTGGTTTGTTGGCTTCAACGATATCAAAACCGAAGCTACTTTCGGTGGTAAGAATTAGTAACGATGATGCGATAGTCAAAACCACTAACAAGTTGTTTTTTTGCATTAATGTATCCTTCTTTTTATTCATGTACGCGATGGGTTTTTATACCACTGCGAACTTAAGGGGCAATTGTACATTGGGCTGAATGTTAGCCATGCCGATAAACTTCCCAGCCCATGTAATTGTCGAGAGCTTCGGCAATTGCATCAGCTTTCTGCGACATACTGACAGCGACGTGGTGTTCGAAACCTCTCTTGCAGATGTATTGCAGAAGGGACTGGAGGTTGGGAATTTTCATCACGCCGTAGCCGCCGAAGGTATCAAGTTTGTCATCTGTAAATTCACCCTGGCCAACGTAAACGCTGATAATACCAGCGGTATCATCGGTGGAGGCTCTGCAGAAAGTTGCCTTGCCGGGTTTTATCCTGCCGACGACGGTGCCGAAGGTGTTTTCCTTGCCGACGGTGCCGGCAATAATCTGCTGGTAGTCCATCTTTGGGTTCTTGAGGAATGACCTGGGAATATTACTGCAATGGAACATTACGCATTTGTCGGGGTCGGAGCCGTAGTTGTTGTTCCAGTCGAGAATCGCACTGGGAGTGCCGCAGGCCAATTGAAGGATGTACATTGCCAGCAGGCCGGTGATATCGACTTCGCAGGCACTTGGCAGCAAAGAATCGCTCATCATGCTCATAAGTGCACAGGGGACTATTCCGAAGAATTCCTGAAGGCTGGTCCAGCACTGGATGGCGGTGCCGCCAAGCTCATTGGCTTTGACCCACTGGTCCACCACGCAGCCGAATTTGGCCATCTTCAGGAGTTTATCAGCGGGGACCGCCTGGGTTGGGATGTACTTTTTAATATTGCTTAATTTGTTCTGGACGGCCCTGTCGGTATCCTTGAGGGACGCAACTTTTCCGAGTATTTCAGACAAATCGATAGTCTCGACTGCGATGCCGGAGAGTTCGAGGATTTTCTCACTGTAGCGAACGGTATTAAATGCGCCGGTGCGGGCGCCGATGGCACCGAGCCTGACATTTTTGAGGCCCTTGATAACCCTGCACACTGAAGCGAAATCATCGAGCTCCTTGTGGAATTCGGCGGATGCGACCTCAACTGTGTGTGATTTTGTCAGCGTACAGGGGATACCTGCCTGTCTGAGGTTGTTGCAGACGCTTATTTTGCCGCAGAAGGAATCTCGCCTGGTTGCTATGGTCATTTTTCCTGCTACGTCAGGTTCAGCGTGGATGAGGATGGGGACATTGAGGTCTGAGCGTTTGACCGCTTCTGCGACAGCTTTTTCATCACCAAAGTTGGGAAGCGTTACGATTATGCCGGCGATTTTTTTGGCATTTTCTGCAAAGAGGGCGGCACATTTTTTGGCATCGGCAAATGTTTCAACTGCGCCATATTTTGTCTGCTGCATTGACAGGGCCACGGAGTTGCAGCCATTTTTCTTGAGGACATCGAGCAGATTTTTCCGACCTTGTTTTGCCAAGATGTCAGGGAAGAATCCTCGATTACCTATGATTACTCCGAATGTGGTTCTATCCATTTTTGTTCCTCCGGTTTCCCGCGATATGGAGCTGCTCTTAAAACAAAGGCGACAGCTACTTGTACATCTGGTCAAAATAGCCTTGAGCTTTCACGACAGCGGCTCGCATCATATCTTCAGCTTTGGCGGTTTCGCGTTTTTGCAGGTGTTTTACCAACTTTTCAGTATCTAACTGGCTGGCTGCTTTGTCACAGGCTTCCCAGCTTAATATACTTCTGACAACCCTGTCGATTGCCTGTTCTGCATTATCGTAGGCGCGTGGCTGCATATCGTGGCCTTTCCATCTTGCAAAACCAGATTGCTGAATGAGGCCTGCGATAGCTATATTCATACCATTTACCCGCACGCCGTGGTCTATGTCGAATTTTCCGGGTCCGCCGAGGATGATGCCATCGTTATATCCCTGGCTGTTGAGGTGCATATGAACCATAGCGTCATTATCCAATTCTTCGACACTGTCGTATATATGGTCAAGGCCTATCATCTCCGAATGGCCGAACTCCTTATTTACGCCTTTCTTGTCTATTGGGACGCCAAACTCCTGCTGGAGTTTTATCCAGAAAAGCAGGGCACTAGCGACCGTCGGCACCAGCATGGCGGGGTGTCCCTCATTTGGTTTTGGCTCGAATGCTATATAAAACTGGCCACCTTTCTTGCGCTCATACTTACATAGCTTTGCGACACTTTCCTTAAGATTTTGGTACATCTGTCTGATAGCAACGCTGGCAAGGTCGTAACCGAATGAGCCGTTCCACAATACCAACGTAGGATACTTTGCTGGGTCCGGGTGCCAGGCCTTTTTTAGCGGGCCGTAGGCAATATCGACCGTCTTGAGACCAAATTCCTCGGCACTTTTCCTTTCACTGGGGTCAAGAGATGATATTCCCCCGTAAGCATAATGACTGTGTGCACCAGGGGTAATCAGCGCAAGATACAATCCGCAGTCGACCAGCGTATCGGCAATTTCCTTTGCTGTTTTTTCGTTGACCTCGGTGTCATAATGCAATTCTATCCCCAGCTCGATGTTGTCGGGGACTTTCGGGGCGATTTGCTTTTTTACAAGTTTAATCATATCGGCGCTGGTGAATTTGGCGCCGGCCCATGCGGGTCTGATATCGGCCGGCACGAAACCGCCCTTGCCGGGATTAAACGTCCACCTGCATATACTGTGTAAAGATTTTTTATCAGCCATTTCTATCGGCTCCTTTTCAATTGGTACTCTAAAATGCTTTTCCAATTTTTATACACTTTGGCGTATACTGATTTTAGTTTTCCATCAGGTTCAATGATGTGCTTACGGTCTAATCCTACAAATGCGTCCTTGTAATCTTTGTAAACTCCCGCTCCGATACCAGCTCCTCTTGCTGCACCCTGCGAGCCGTCGGTATTGTACAGCTCTACGACGGCACCGGTAACAGTTGCAAAGACCTGGCCGAACAATGGGCTGAGAAACATATTGGCATTGCCTGCTCGAACGGTTTTCACTTTTACTCCGATCTGCCGCATTATCTCGACACCATAGTTCAGCGCAAAGACGATACTTTCCTGGGCAGCTCTTAACAGATGTGCTTTGCCGTGGGTATTAAAGTTTAAGCCGTAAACCAGTGCGCCGATGTCTTTGTTTTTCAATGTTCTTTCAGCACCATTGCCGAAAGGTAAAATCATAAGCCCGTCGCAACCAGCCGATGCGTTTGCCGCCAGTTTGTTCATCTGGTTGTAGGTAAGCGATTCTGCAACATTATGTTTTAACCATCTGTTCAGACTTCCCGTGCCGTTTACGCACAGAAGCACGCCGTATCTGGGGGTATCCGAGGTGTAATTGACGTGAACAAACGTGTTTACCCTCGACTTTTTATCATAATTGGACTTATCAGTAATCCCATAAACAACTCCGGAAGTGCCAGCCGTAGCGGCTATCTCGCCGGGATTTAAGACATTAAGCGAAAGAGCATTATTCGGCTGGTCACCGGCCCTGTAGGAAACTACGGTTCCGGCTTTTAAGCCCAGTTCGTCGGCGGCCGGTCTGGTTAGTTCACCCTGAATAGAGAATGTGGGCAAAACGTCGGGAATCAGTTCCTTATCAATACCGAAGTGGTCCAGCACCAAGTCAGCGAGGGCCTGTTTGCGAAAATCCCACAGAATAGCTTCAGAGAGTCCCGAAGGGGTGGTTACGATTTTGCTGGTCATTCGCATAGCGATGTACTCGCCGGGCAGCATGGCCTTGTGTATTTTCTTATATACTTGGGGCTCGTTTTGCATTACCCATTTGAGTCTTGAGGCAGTAAAGTTGCCGGGTGAGTTAAGCAAGTGCCTGAGGCATTTGGTTTCGCCGATTTTTCTTGCGGCGTGGTCACCGATTTCAACGGCCCGGCTGTCGCACCAGATTATCGAAGGCCTGAGCACCTGCTGATTTTTGTCGACCACGACCAGTCCGTGCATCTGGTAGGAAATGCCTATTGCCTTTATGTCAGCGGGGTCGAAAGAAAAAAAGGATTTTATTTCTGCTGTTGCCGCTTTGGCATTGTCCCACCAGACTTGGGGACGCTGTTCGGCCCAGCCGGGTTTTTTGGCTATCATCTCCAATTCTTTTTTTGGTGATGAGGCAGATGCGAGTGCCTTGCCGGTTTCAGCTTCGAGCAGTGTGGCCTTTATCGATGAGCTTCCTACATCGTAGCCCAGTAGGTACATAAAAACCCTTCCACTCCGCGTGGCTGTTCAATATAAGCCATTGATTTCACTGATATATTTTTTTACCCGCCACAGGCGGATTAAGCTGCTGCGACGATGTCAGTTGAGCCAGAAGCTAAAGTACAGATACATTCCAACGACAAGCCCCAGCACCACAACTGTCCAGAGAACGTCCACATAGTTCCAGCTTTCGCGGTTTTCCTTTTTCTGCTCTGCTGTGGCGGTGGCGTATGTAAGGTTTACTATTTGTTGCTTGTCTGGCGCCGGCGTCAGCAGTGAGACAACAACCGTTATCGCAGCACTCATCAGCGCCAGCCATCCGGTGGCATACAGGAAGTTATGCTTTCCAATAGCCACTATCCAGTCCGGAGAAGTAATCACCGGGTTATTTCCTCCAACGAGTGTCTGAATGGTCATCTTTGTCATACCCATTATAAAGCCCGTTACAAGACCGGCCACAGCACCTTTACCGTTGATGCGCTTGCAGAAAAGCCCCAATAGAAACACCGTAGTAATCGACGGAGCCAGATAGCCCTGAACATTTTGTAAATACTGGTATAATCCTCCTCCGGAGACCCGCTGCATCACCGGAATCCAGATAATGCCGGTTACCACCACGACAAATGTTGCTATTCGTCCCACGGTAACAAGGTGGCGTTCCGATGCCTTCGGGTTGATTTTTTCGTAAATATCAACTGTAAACAGGGTCGCACAGGAATTAAACAGCGCCGACAAGGAGCTCATCAGAGCAGCGAGCAGCCCTGCGACCACCAGTCCTCGAAGGCCTGCGGGAAGCAGCGAACAAACCATTGTCGCAAAGACACGGTCGCCGTCCAGCACCTGCTGGCCGCCGAGCATCTTGGTGGGGAGTGAGAGTAGTCCTTTCTGGTGCAGTGCATGAGCAATCAGTCCGGGCACGATGAAAATCATCACAGGCCAAACCTTCCAAAATCCTCCGCATATTGCCCCGCGCCGCGCATTACGCAGGTCTTTGGCCGACAAAGTTCTTTGAACTATGTACTGGTCCGTGCACCAGTACCATATCCCGACAATCGGAGAACCGATTAGGATACCGAGCCAGGGAAATGTAGGGTCTTTAAGCGGACGCCACAGGGCGAAGTTGGTTGCATGTTCACGACAGATTGTCTGAAGCTCGCTCCAGCCTCCGAGTTTATTCAGGCCGAACAGCGTGATAAACGCCGAACCTAAGATAAGAATGATAGTTTGTGCCGTATCGGTATAAACCACCGCCCGCAGACCGCCCAGAACTGTGTATATTCCAGTCAGAATCACTGTTGATAGTGCACCCACCCAGAAAGCGTCAAGGACGATGCTCTCTGTCAGTCGCAGATGAATCTCGGGCAAAAGTGTGTTAAAGACTATACCGCCGGCATAGACCGTTACCGAAACCTTGGTAAAGACGTATGCAATCAAAGAAACCACCGACAAAATCCAGCGGGCGGTTGGGTTATACCTTTTCTCGAGAAATTCGGGCATTGTAAATACCCTTGAGCGATAATAGAAAGGAACGAATACCCAGCCCAGCATAATAGTTATCCATGCGTGCATTTCCCAGTGTGCCATAGCCATACCGCTGGTTGCTCCCTGCCCGGCCAGTCCGACAATATGTTCCGAGCCGATATTGGCTGAAAATATCGAGCCTCCGATTACGAACCAGCCCATATTTCTGCCGGCCAGAAAATAGTCGGTTGACGTTCTTTGTTTCTGCGCCACACAGTACCAGACAATCGCTGCAATCACACCAAAGTAAAACACAATCGCCAGCCAATCTAGCATCCCAAAAGCTCCCGCACTCACGGCTTACCCTTTCAATTTATATGTTAATCTGATATCGCACTAACGCCTGACACCACTGCCGGGCCTGTTTACTTGTCTCGGCAATCTATGAACCTGAAAACTTTCTCCTGCACACAGGTATTGGGCTAAAAACCATTTATATAAACGCCGCTTTGGTGTATTTCAAGGCTTTTTCTATATTATTTTCTTGGGATGGGAAAAGGAACATCGTATACAAATGCGATGGTCGTGGAGTCATTACGCTGATGAGGTCTGGAAACAGCCTGCCCCCTAAGCAGTGGGAACTAAATCAGGACCCGTGGATGGTCCTGCATCGTTCCATATACGGCCGGTATCTTTTTGCAGTCGGGCACAATGGTCGGCCAGATTGTGCAGCGGCGAAGGGGAAAAAACTGATATTGTGAGCCTGAACAAATACGTATGGTCAGAACCCTCTTTTTTGGCTGTATTTTTGCGGTTATCGAGGTTTTTGAGTCAAATTCAGGCTTTTCTGTAACATCCGTACCCAAAACTTGAATTAGCGCCAGTAATGAACAAGCCTGTTTTATTGGACGTATAGAATACGTTGGCAGGGTATTTTGCTATTTACCTCCGAGGCCTGTTTTACGGGTCGGCGGTATTCAAATGACAGACTTTTCTGCGTTATTCATGCTTTACCAATCCCAACGAAATTGCACTGCGAACCGTTTCGGCAGGAGTATTTGACGAGGGAAGTAGAATGGCTTGCCAACTGTGAAAAGTGAGGTTTTTTGGTCAATAGTTTAATTTGTGGGTTTTTGTTATGCGAGAAATAATTACAGGAATTGACGATAGGACGGGTGAGCCGATAACCGAGAAGTATTCTTCGCTTTCGAGTTTTTGCTATGAGGATGGTTATGCACTTTTGGGTACTGACCTTGGAAACGAGGGCGTAAAGATAGAACTGGTTCACAAGTATGAAGATGGCAGGGCGATTATATTGCCCCCCAGAAAGGCCAAAGAGTGCGGCAAATGGCTGTTGCGAACTCTAGGGCGGGTCGGCCAGAACTTGCCTGAGGGATTGCCCGATATTTTGGAAAAACTAACTAAGCAAAAAAGAGTGGACCGAATACTTAAGCGGGGTGAAAAGAAGAAAATAAAGGATGCAATTAAGGTTCTGAAGAAGCAGCTACCGCGGAATTAAGGCATGGCATGTAAAGGTCTGGGGCGGAGGTATCCGATTATATTTGCAGAAGGCAGGGTGTATTGTGAGGAAACACTTTGACGGGTATACTGGAGAGGAAGACGTTTTTCGCTGTGAGACCAGGGATGTGCCGGCTTGGATATGATAGGGCGTGCTAAAAAACCTGCGTTTGGGAGAAGTTTCCAGAATGCTTGATTTTGATAGTGAGAAATTTAAGGAACACTGGAGGAGAACTGAGGTAATCCGAGAATATCAGCGGATGCTTTACACCTTTGGCAATATGGAGTTGCCTTACGTTTTTGTTGCCGAGCACAGCCGACTCAAGGACAGGACGGTTGTAAGAAGAGGAGCGGTCTTATTTGAAAAGCCACATATAGTCCTGCCCCGGTATTATTATGGACCGCAGTTCAGGGAAGGTTTTGAGCACGCGGATGCAATGCCTGCTGAAGCTGCTTATCTTTTCAGGGGGATGGGGCTGCCTTACTCTCATGTTACCAATAAGCTGCTGGCCAAAGAAGAGATGGAATATGGTTCTCTGCAGGACGTTTTAGACAAATTTAGCAGACAGATGGAAGCTCAGGAGAACACAGAGACAGGGCTTATAAAAGGTGTTGTTGAGGGGGCAGATATCTCTTTGATGAGGTATTCGCTGGGGCTGGTAATTAAGTCAGCTCCTGAGAACATGAGGCAGTTTATTGAGCACCTCAGGCGGCAAAGAGGAGAGCCGATAAGACCCGATGAAAAGATTACAGATGAGGACATAAGCAGACTGTTCGGGTAGAATCCTTCCACTTGCCCATATAGGCGATGTTACAGTGCCGGTAGGGCGTCAATATCCTCTGCGGCGGTACGCATAGTTACTGAATCATGTTGTCATGGGGGCTAACAAGTTTGCTTGAGGCATCGTATCGCTTTGTTGGCGTCGGAGGCGGAGTCAAATGCCAGATGAAATACGGCGCTTTTGCCAGTGGCCGCACCGGACAAACCTCGCACATTTATTCCCGCATCGGCTATTCGCTGTGCGAGCTTGGCTCCAAGGCCTGGTTTATCGGCGGCGGCGATGCGGACAGAGCGGAGTGATTTGGTTTTTTTGAAACCTGCTTGTCTGGCGGCCTTTGCCTGACGTGGGCCCTTGATTGGCGTAACAAATACCACGCCTGTTCCCGGTTTTTCCGGTGCGCGGCGTGCGATGATAAATTCCAGATTGACACCTGCGCGGGCGAGAGTGTTGAGTTTTTGGGCCAGCCCGCCTGGTCGGTCCTTGATACCGGCGACCCACACGTCAACACGAGTAATATTAAGCTTCATAATTTATGCTCCCCAAAAATAGAGTCAGAAAGTTTTAGAAAAGATAGTATTGAAATCAGCATTTAAGTTTGACTGTTGGTGTAGTGTTTGTCAATTGCCTGCAGAATTAAATTTGGGTGTATTCGGGGGTGTTTGGTGGTACAAAATCTGGTATGATGGAAGGGTGAGGTGTGCGAACGCGGCCTTTGCGGTTGCGGTTAATGAAACGAAAAGACATGGATGAGGTGAAGTTACTTTTAAATGCCTACTATGAGGTTTTGTACGGCCGACTGGAGGCAGGGAAAGACCTTCTGGCAGGAAGTATTGAGAAGGTGCTGCAGGGAGAAATAGTTAAATTCGGGGTGGAGGATTTTGCCGGCGAGAAATACGCGGCATATCGGGATGCATGCCTTGCTTTTGCGGATGAGCGAATGGAAACCTACAACCCGATTGGGGTTCAATATACATTTGACCGTATCGGTGCAGAGAAGGCGCGTGAGTTGGAGCTGCAGCTTGACTGGTACGACAGCACGGCGGAGTTTGAAGCCTTGATGGCAGCGGTGTATGCCAAGGCAGAACCGCAGATGACGGAGGAAAGAATACAGAATTTGGCAGATGAGCTGATTAGTGAAGTGGGGGCGTTCCCGGATAGGAGCATTATATCGACATATCGGGCAGGACCTGGTCTGGGCAGGCTGCCGGACTATGTGGTGGCCGTTGCAATCGAGGAAATCATCACTTGATTTACTCATCCAATTCTGTCGGGGACCAGGGTATTGTTTTTTGCGGTGTTAGCGTGATATTCGCTTAGGCGTATGGCGAACTGTTTCTCCACTCGGCTGCGGTGATAGGGTCCGCAGTTGTAGCTGCAGAAGGGATAAAGTCTTCCGTTGGGAGCGACGCAGTGCACCACACATCGGCGGACGCGGTCGAGCTGGTAGTTATATACATCCTGGAAATGCATGCTGACCATCAGAAGCACTTTATAGGGGTTCTCAGCGGAGATTTTTTTGCGGGCCTGGTTATTATTAAATCGTTTTCTGAAATCGACAAAGTCCGTAACAAAGTCAAGGAAGGTTTCGAATGTCCAGCCAGATGGTGCGCGGTCTGCGTGAAAGAACTGCCGCAGGTCCTTAAGTTTTTGCGCGACGGCGAGCTTGCGAAGGAATCGCTTGTTTTTTATCTGCTCAGCAGTTTCGGCCAGGCTTTTCATGACAGGCTCAACGTCAACAAAAGCTGGAAGCGGAAAGACCTTGTGTTGATGTGGGTCCACGATTAGGTAGGTAGCTACGCCGCAGATGGGACTGCAGCTTAGTGCTGTCTGAGGTGTGTGTTCGACCGCTTCAATCAGTCGGGTGAAAGGGTCCGCGGCGCAGAAGGGGTACCAGTCACGGTACATCTGGGCGAAACCAGTCTGACGCTCTATTTCACGAGCCAGGTCAGCCAGGGTGAATCGCTGAGCCAGACGGCTATGATGGTTGATTCTTCCGGTAAATGCCACTGGCTGCCAACTAATTCCGGTAATTTTGTCAATGTTGTTGATGGCAAAGTTGGTAATCTTGCCAATTTGGTTATCGTTGAGCCCTTTAACTATGGTAGGAACCAGCACAGTTCGAATGCCGGCCTGGTAAAGATTGTCAATTGCTCTGAGCTTTATGTCCACTAGATTGCAGCCTCGAGTTTTTCGATAAACTTCATCATCCATGCCGTCGAATTGCATGTAGGCGATGTTGAGTCCTGCTTCGCTTGCCTGAGCGGCCAAGGCTGAGTCCTGCGCAAACTTTATGCCATTTGTGGCAATCTGTATCTGGGCAAATTTGCGCTTGTTAGCCTCACGCAGTGCTTCTAAGAATTGAGGATGTATGGTCGGTTCGCCTCCGCCATATTGCAGGCACGCTGGCTGGACCATGTCAGTATTGCAAGCCGAGTCCAGCATTTGGCAGACCTGGTCTATAGTTAGTTCTACTATCTCTCCCCGCACGTTGGCGTTGGCAAAACAAATCGGACAATTGAGGTTACAACGATTGGTCAGGTCGATACTTACCATGATAGGTGGGCTGCGATGCTCGCTGCAGATTCCGCATCCATTTGGGCAGGGGGCTTGTTTGCCTTTTAGGGGATTTGTGACACTTCTGAGGTGTGCCCGGTCACGCTGGAGCATCAGGGTGAAAAATTTTGCATCGGTGCTGATGAGTTCCCTGTAAGGTCCGTGTTTTGGACAACATTTGTCCATGTATACTTCGTCATCTACCTGGTGGATTGTTGCATTAATGACGGTAAGACAGTCTGGGCATAAGGATTGTGTTGTTAGTGGCAGAAGGGGTGTAGCATGAGTTGTTGAAGCACCCTTTGGCGAGCCTTGCAAAATTGTGCTGGGCCGATTCATATGTAACCTCCTTCATACCGCTTTATCCGAATTCAGTTTATAATCAATCTTTTTAAGCAATTATGAAGAAACATCGCTGTCAGAACACGGCAAATTTTCTAGCTCGATTTTGTCACCGTAGCTTGTTTGCTTATTGTTGTAATTATCCCACTTACAATGGTAAATACCTTTTTCACAAGGGTTGTTCACGCTTTAAAGCCGTTCATATCAGATTAATAGATACGGTTGTTTCTTTATATTAAAATAGGTGGGGACCTAGGTAATACAGGTGGACAGGTAAGTTTTTTGGCGCAGGCATTAAAAGGGCGAAGAGGCGCCAAGCATACTAAGAAGCAGTCGTCCCTATTAGAAAGATTAAACATTTCGTAAATCCCTCTAATATTAAGTTTTAATAACGACTTTATTGGTTCGAAAACCCCGTTGTATTAGGCTGTGTATCGATGAAATCTTCCTTGTGAAAATCGTACCACAAACACCTGAGGTTGCAAGTTATTATTTGTGAATAAAATGTTTCCAGAAATATCTGGTTACCCCAGCAGTTTCAGAGAACCGCATACAGACGAGGGGCAATATTGTTTTATTGCATCAAGATGAGAAAATTCCTTAGGCTTGTCTGTTTGAGGTTGTTACGGGGAATTTGAAGGCGATATTGTTATTGTGGTGCTCCTAAACGAGCTGGCTTATCCAAATGAATCGTAGCATTATTTCAAGTGGAACCAGTTGTATGGACTTTTAAAGACCTCCCAGGTCAGCCACAGTTCAGACCAAGTGATGATGATGACAATGAGGACCACGGCAGCGAAGTGGAGCAGCCGGCTTTTAAATCTGGAGAAGATTCGACCGAGTCCATCAAGGTATATCAGGAGAAAAGGCAATAGTGCTCCGGATATCAGTCGCCCTGCAGTAAAATACGGATGCTGGCGGGAAGGGAACCAGCAACCGCCGAAATCGTAGCGAATAGAGAGGATAGCGAGGAAGAGCACTGATACAGCAAGCACGCAGAAACTCATACTGATGGCGAATCGATATTCTGTATACTTTTGGGGTTTGTTTAGTGCAGTGCCAAAACCAGACACAAGAACAAAAGCTACGGTAGAAGCTACATAAAAGGTGTCCACACCGGGTGAGGCTAGTCGTTCGAGGTGCCAGACAAATTCGCCTCGCCAAAATGTTTTTGTGAGCTCTGTGACGAAGAAGAAAAATCCTCCTGGGGTAAATATGGGGTGGTTCCACATCTGGCATAAAGGTTTGACTGTCCACCCCAGGTGTTTTATCGTTTCGGCTGAACTGGTAAGGCTGCCGGACACGATGTAGTTTCGCACAAGCCAGATGCCGATTGGTACTATCACTGCAGCGAGGAGTGTGGCAAGCGGAGGGACGTATTTGAGCTGTTTGTTGGAGAGAAGATATTTTATCTTGAGCAGAACAGCGATGGTGAGCAGGGCCAGGATGGCGACATTTGATATTTTCGTGAGAAATGTGGCGGCCACAACCAGACCAGTAAACATGTTATAAGTATGCGATTTATTACTGAAGAATATCTGCATGAGCATGAAGAAGGCAATGGCGAACAAAAGAGGCGAAAGGGTATCGTTGGTTATGCCGTAAAAGGTGTCCTGGGGAAAGAATGCAACGAGTAGCGGCAGTGCGATGCGGTTCAGGAAGCTTTGAGGAAAAAATGTTCGTGCTAAAACATGGGAGAACCATACCAAGGCGGTGAAAAGCAGCACATTCAGAAATCGCGTCCAATAAAGCAGGTATCCTCCCTGGATTCCGAGGAGTCGGCCGATAAAGCACCAGAGGCCAGCTACCGTATAGTAGACAGGAAATGACCATGTTTGAGGATTTTTCTGTTGTTCCTGCCGAGTCACCTTTTCGACAAATATTTTTGACTGTTTGAGGGCTGGTGTTGGACGAACAAAATCTTTGGGGAACTGGTTGGTTATTATAAGGTACTCCGGAGTTCCGTAAAACACGATCAGTTCTGAAGTCTCGTGGTCGTAGTTCTCCAGTGCGGCACAAGGGATGTGGTCCTTAGAGTACTTGTACACCATGTCGAAATGGGCCTGTTCATCCACGTTATTGAAAAAAGGAAACGCTGCGCTGAAGAGAAATATCCGACATGCACCCAGGGCGCACAGTGTTAAAATTATGATACGCTCGCGACCACTCAACGAAGCTATTTTGCTGTTGGGCATGTTTTCGGCCTTTATTGAAGTAATTACTTAAGTGTATTTAGGATTGGAAAAAGTGTCAATAGTTAGGATTCGACCGGGAATCAGATTTGCAGCTGCAAGATTGCGAAACCGGCTGGAGCAACAAGTTACGGAATTCGGTCTGGCAGCTTACAAGCCAGGTTACAAAAAAATCTGAAAATTACCCCCCAAAAAGGGCCAAAACCAAGAGTGAAGGCTACTGACGGTTTGGCTGAAATGGCAGTTGTTTGGACGGAACAGCCGGAACATATAAAGGCGGCGATGAAGGTTTTGTTAGAAAGGTCTGTACAGAAAATGGGAGCTTTGTCGATAATTATTAAGTGCTGTAACTTAATGGCGACTAGAAAACGCCTGCTACTGAGTGAAAAAGCAGAGTAAAGATGAAGCAAAAACTTCGCAATACTGGCGTAGATGTTTTGGGGGAGATGCCCTGGGGTATGCACATTTCGCATTTCTACCGAACCGCAGCCGATTTAACGGACATTCTGTTGCCTTATTTCAAAGCAGGATTGGGAAATAATGAGCTTTGTCTGTGGGTTACTTCGCAGCCTCTGGGAGCAGAGGCTGCAAGGTTGGCGATGCAAAAGAAAGTCAAGAACTTGAGTGCTTACATTAAGAAAGGACAGATGGAGATACTCGATTACACCCAGTGGTACACTAAGTCGGGAAAACCGGAGTTTCATAAGGTGTTGCTGGCGTGGATTGAAAAGGAAGAAGAGGCGTTGAAAAAGGGATTTGAGGGACTGCGTGTTACTGGAAACGGTTCCTGGCTTGAGATGGACAGCTGGAAAGACCTCATTAAATATGAGGCAATGGTGGACTATGCTATTGGCAAGCACCGTATACTTGCCATCTGTTCATATCCTCTTGGTAAATGTAAAGCGAGCCACATACTGGATGTAACCAGCCATCATCAATTCACCCTTATCAAGCGGGCGGGCAAGTGGACGAGGCTGAGGCGGGCTGCCAGTTTGGATTTATAGAACAACTTTTGCGTCCTTATTACTGCACCGGGGGGCAGAGGGCAGAGAGCGCAATTGGATTGCAATTGATGGCCGTTGGTGTAGTAATGATATGCTGCGTTTTTATGTTTTCTTTATTATCATTTGATATTGGCTGATATGATGCAGAAACCGGCCTCCAACGTTCCGTCGCCGACAGCATTAATAACATTTGAACTCTTGTCTGCGTTCATACTGCAGTATAGGGCAAGTACACTTTTGTAGTCTTCGGCGTAAATGGAATTGCCGGAGCCATTGGCGATAAGTGTACTATTATGGATTTCTGTGTTATTGTCGTTTAATACAATAGCATGCTTGTTTGTTCCATCGGTTTTGATAAAAGAGTTTCGTATCTTTGCTCCGGTGCAGTACATGGCATCATCCATTCCGGTAACGCGGCAATTTACAAGCGTACCACTATTGACACAATTTGCATTGCCACCCCCAAAGCTATTTCCTGTAGCTGTACAGCCTTCTGCATAGCCGGAAAATGTACCGTAATAATATGGCTTAGTTCCTGAGAAACCGGCAAAGCAATGTGCTCCTCCCTTGCAATAGTATGCTTTCCCCGAAAAAGTCCTTCCAAGAGCATAACTTCCATCTCCAGCCTCGCAGAACCATAATTCAGCATTTACATCACCACCCCTGTTGCTACAGCCTCCAAAAGATTGCTCTTCACCTTTACAGCCGAATAAAAATCCATCCAGATAACATCCGGGCGTCTCACCTCCGAAGCAAACCAGTTTGCCCTCACAATTGTACATTTTTACATATTGCATTTTATTTGCAGCAGAAATCCAACTACTCCAGTTGCTCACACAATTTTCCCAACATCCTCCAAAATGGCTGGTTCCGTATACCGCTATTGAGTAGGACGAATAAAATTTTAAGTATCTGTAACAACTGTGCATTGATACAATGCCCAATGAAGCGTTATTTTCGCTCACAAGCTTGCCAGAAACGACAATGTTATCACTATCAGTTATTTCGATAATTGGATAGCATCCTCGATTATTGCCGCTGGGTATGCAAACAACATCCTCAACTTGAATACCACCCGTGCCTATGCCGGTTTTCCTAATGGTTCTCGTTGCACCGCTAATCTTGCAGCCTGTGTAGTCTTTGGAACATTTTAGTTCCAAAGCGTAATTATCCTCAAAAGATTCACCGCATGCCTCCACCGAGAATCCTGACAGGCGGACATCGTAAGCGGTTTGTTTAATGACCCGCATATTGGCATAAGGATTATCATGGTAAATTCTTACTGAATCGGGGCTTGAAAGAGTTAAGGTTGTTATATCCACGTAACTGGTATCAAGCACTAGTCCGGTTGAATCGACCACATAACGACCTGGAGCAAGTATTAAAGTCCTTCGGTTAGTTGGTGACAACGCACCCATAATCTCATCGCGGTCCGACGACTTGAGCCAGTTGTATTTAGCGATGAGATTGTCTTTCGGCGTAATCAATGTTGCATTTCCATAATCTGTTGAAGGGTAGTTGGTCTCTGCAAAAGCAGAGCAGGCAAATGCTGTCAGAGCAATTGTTGCCAATATTATTACTGTTATTTTTGTTTTTGCCTTCTTCATTTGTTTTTCTCTTTCTGGAAAGTTATTTATATTCAAGTGCATATCCGTACGATTTCCTGTAAGCATTGTTGAAAAGCTTGTAAGATTACCCGCCCTCTCATTTTCTCTTCTTTGCCTTTTACAGCGAAGCCGCAAAAGACAGTATGATTATACACTTTTGTTGTGCTCTAAATCAAGGAAAAATGGTCGAATTTATTAGCTTTTAATACAGCGTGGAACGCACTTTTAGCCCTAGAAATGGCTGAAAGCAGGCTGGCAGCAAGAAAAAAAATGGGCAGGAGTGGAGTTGAACCACCGACACGCGGATTTTCAGTCCGCTGCTCTACCACCTGAGCTACCTACCCATCAAGGTTCATAGCCGAATGTATTATAAAATTAATAAGACCGACATTGCAAGGAAATTAGGTAAGAACTTTTTTGGGATTCGAGAGTCCGGGGTTTTATATTCCTGTTGCAGCAAGATGGTCAATCGGCTGAGTGTGAGAACATCTGGCAGGATTGTATCGCTGAAAACAATCCGCGGGTTATGGCAGAAATATTACTCAACTCCTCGGCGATTAATTCGTTTTCCGATGGGCGGTAAATCAAAATGAAGCCCAATGACGAGCCACGCTGGCCCAGCGGCACGGTAAGGGCTGAGATTTTGTTTATCGCAGATAAATTGCCTTGAAGGCCCATTGCGAACATATCATCGAGGGTGCATATTTTGTTCGATTTGCAGATATTGTTCACCAGTTCGGGTGTAAAGCAGTTTTCAAGATTGAGATTTTCGAGGGTGATTGAATGGTCATTTTGGAATAAGTGGGATTCAAAGGTATCTTGCTGACGGAGGAAGAAAGTGATGTTTGCGTCGGGGATTTCGTCTTTGATGAATTTGGCTGTGGTATGTAAAAGACTGCCGAGGTCGGCTGTTCCGGCGATTGCCTCGTAGAAATTGGCTGTGAAACTAATTGTATTTAATTTTTTTATAAAATCTCTCTGTGCTGCAATGAGATCGTTGCAGAGCATGTCCATTTTCTTTGCTTGGATTTTACGTTCTTTATTTAGTTTCTTGACCAGCAGCCGTATTCTTTTGTGTCGTTGTTTGTGGCCCACAAAGCTCCTTTTCGATATATATTTGCAATGATTCCCAAATTGAGATTCGGCTTAACAAAAGAGGGGCTTTAAGGGTATAGAAATATTAAAAGCGGCGGGGTAGTAGCCCTATAAATAATCGCTTAACAGTTTTAGGGGCGTTTGGGGAAAAGGACGTTAACTATTGAGCCAGGTTGGTAAGGCATGCCGAGTAGATTTGTAAGTGTTTTCGGACTTAATAGCCTGTCAGATACCTGCCGGCCTGATGGCAAGAGCCAGTTGCATATTCATATTGTCAGCTGTTTTAGGCAATTGACTCGATGAGAGACTTCAGCAGTGGGTTATCGCAACAATCGACCAATTCTTTTGTTAGGTATTTAAGATACTCATCACCATCGATGCCAAGGGGCTTTTGCCATTGTTCGAATCGACATTCTATGCGGCGTGCGTGTGTTTCTGCCCAGACTTGTTTTTCTTCTTCGCTGGCTGACATCGTTTTGT
>Ga0315294_10001661_pt1 | contig 24301 bp, 26 predicted proteins | sample YL17G13_40_MG_FD_203626 | JGI IMG/M metagenome (GOLD analysis project Ga0315294, IMG submission 203626) | Sediment microbial communities from Yellowstone Lake, YNP, Wyoming, USA - YL17G13_40 | ecosystem: Environmental > Aquatic > Freshwater > Lake > Sediment | place: USA: Wyoming | collected...
TGGAAAAAAGGGTTTGAGATATTAAGCGACGCGATTACTCATTCGACTTTTGACAATAGCAAGATAGAAAAAGAAAAGGCGCTCACCGCCGCGGGGATAAAGGAAAGGGACGACAATATCGTCGAATCCGGCTTATTGCTGTTTAAAGAAAATTTCTTTAATGGGCACCCTTACAGTTTGGATCCGCTGGGGCGGGCCCAGACCGTTCAAAATATAAAACGGGAAGACCTTTTAAAATATTATGAATCTTTTACTCTTCCTTCTAACATGGTATTGTCCGTAACGGGCGATATAGATAAAAACGAGTTATTAGCGGAGGTCAAGAAGCAATTCGGCGGCTCTCTCAAAAAAATAGACGCAAAGTTCCCTCAAATACCAAATCGCGAAAACCTGCGCAAGCAAAAAGAGGTCGAGGGTTCAATGGAGCGTGAGCAATCGATAATACTGATGGGTTTTCCGGCAGTCAAGATAGCCGATAACGATAGATATGCTTTTGAGGTAATCGACTCGATAATGTCCGGAAGCGACGGGAGGTTATTTAATAATGTCCGCGGTAGTTTAGGGATATCTTATTCGCTCGGGTCGCTCTTTATGCCGGGCATAGAACCCGGCTGTCACATATTTTACGCGGTGACAAAATCCGCAAATATAAAAGACGCTAAAGAAGCGATTTTAAAAGAAGTAAAAAAAATAAGGACCGAGCCTGTTTCCGAAGACGAACTTAATGCGGCGAAGAGGCACCTCGTCGCCGCTAATATAATAAATCTGGAGGAAAACGCTTCGCTAAACTTAAAGATGGCCCTCGATGAATTATACGGCCTCGGCTATAGGAATTTCGAAACATACGATTCCAAAATAAACAGTGTTGCGGCGTCCCAGATTAAAAGAGTGGCAAACCAGTACTTTAATCCGGACAGCTGCCTAATCGTGATAATAAACGGCAAGAAAGAAGGTAGCCAATAAATTATGTTCGGGGTATCTACATCATGGAATTATCAAAGGCACAACAACGCTAAGTCCATGATTGAAGAAATAAAAAAGCTCGGGATAGACTCTGTAGAACTTAACTTTAAGCTCTCAAAAGAGATGGTCGGCGGCGTAGCGGAACTAGTGGAGATGAGTTTTATTAAAGTGCTAAGTCTGCACAATTTTTGCCCCGTTCCCGATTCCGTTGAAATAAGCAAGGCGTCGCCCGATTATTATTCATTGGCCTCGCTAGACACTACTGAAAGGAAGCGAGCCGTTGTCGAGACCAAGCGCACTATGGACACCGCCTGCCGGCTAAAAGCCAAAGCGATAGTGGTGCACGCCGGGAGGTTAGATATAAAGGACAGGACAAGGGAATTAGCAAAGCTGATTGAGGACGGCCGCGACCCTGCGGCGCTAATCATCTCCATGCAAGAAGAAAGAGAGAACGCTCTTAGAAAAGGATATTTGGACCGTCTACTCGAAAGCATAAGGGAAATTTCGGATTATTCAAAAAAGACGGGTATAAAGATAGGCCTCGAAAACAGATTCTATTTCAGGGAGCTGCCGTCTATTGAAGATTTTACGGCCATATTCGCCGCTTTTAAGGATCCGAATATAGGCTACTGGCACGATACGGGGCACGCTCAAGTATATGAAAACCTGAAACTTCTGCGCCATATGGAATATCTGGAAAAATTCGCTTCGCGCCTTATCGGCGTGCATCTGCATGATGTCAGCGGAGTGATAGACGACCATAATGCGCCTTTTACGGGGGATCTTGATTTTTCCATGCTAAGGCCGTTTTTAAATAAAAAAATCATTAGGATTTTAGAGCCGCATGACCCGGCAAGGGCAGAGGACATAAAGATCGCTATTGAACGCCTCAAGAAATTATACGGAGAATAGGATGGGTATAGTCAGAGGGCCTGTTGTTGCGGGGCAATTTTACCCGGGGACAAAAGCGGCCTTAGAGAGAGCTCTTTCCGGCCTCACGGAGAAAAGAGAAAAGGAAGATGCTCTTGGCGCCATGTCTCCGCACGCAGGCTATATGTATTCCGGCGGCGTGGCCGGAAAAGTTCTGTCAAGGCTAAAAGCCCGCGATACCTTTATAATCATCGGCCCGAATCATACGGGCAGAGGACCGTCATTTAGCGTCTTTTCGAAAGGCAAATGGAGGACGCCTCTCGGCACCGTGGATATAGATGAAGAATTTGCGGGTCATCTTATTAATAAGTCCGATCTGTTCAAAGCCGATCAAGAAGCGCATGCCTACGAACATTCGGTTGAGGTCCAGATACCTTTTTTACAATATCTTATGAAAGACTTTAAGATCGTTCCTGTAATCATCGGAAGCATGGAGATGAAAAAATTGAAAAAGGCCGGTATGGAAATCGGCGAAAGTTTGAAGGCGCTAAAAAAGGACGCTACTATTATAGCGTCCAGCGATATGACTCATTACGAATCAAAGGAGATAGCCGAGAAAAAGGACAAAGAAGCGCTATCGGCTATATTGGACCTGGACGAGGATGGCTTGGCCGAGAAGGTCAGAAGTATGGATATTTCCATGTGCGGAGTTGCGCCGGTAGTTATAACGCTATCCGCCACGAAATGTCTGGGAGCCAAAAAAGCCGAGCTGGTAGACTATAAGACGAGCGGCGATTCTTCCGGCGATTATTCCTCGGTCGTGGGTTATGGAGGAGTGATAATAAAATGAATATACGAAACCGTATTAAAGGGATCTCTGGGCTTTTTCGGAAAAAGAAGGTAGCGCTAGTCCTGGGCGGCGGTTCAGCCAGGGGCATGGCTCATATAGGCGTACTTAAGGTTTTTCAAAAAGAAGATATAAAATTCGACCTTGTTGTAGGAACAAGCATCGGCGCCTTTATCGGCGCTTACTACGCGCTTGGTAAGGATATTACCGGCGCCGAAGAAATAGCTCTCAATTTCAACGTTAATGAAAACCTTGATATACTCATCCCTCCTACCATGGGGATAATAAAAGGCAACCGCATTTACAGTATAATCAAATCTATGCTGGATGATAAATCGTTTTCGGATGCAAAAATACCTTTTGCCATAGTGGCTACCGATATAGAAAACGGCGAGGAAGTGGTATTTACCGAAGGACCCCTGTCAGACGCCGTACGGGTCAGCTGTTCATATCCCGGCATATTCGTCCCGCATCGCATAGGCGGCCGCTTATTAGTCGACGGGGGAATAGTAAATACCGTTCCTGTGAGCGTGGCGCGGCGCATGGGAGCCGATATAATAGTAGCGGTGGATGTCGGTTTTTGCGTGCAAGCGGGGGAGCTAAAAAATATTTTCGCCATAATTCTTCAGACATACCAGATCATGGGCAATGAGTTAAACCGCTATCAGGCGCAACAAGCCGATATAGTGCTAAGACCGGACCTTGCCGGAATAGACCAGCTCGCTTTCGCAAAGGCAAAAATGGCTATCGAAAGCGGGGAAAGGATAGCCATAGAAAAACTTCCTGAAATAAAGCGAAAATTAGGCATACGATGAAATACGCCGCAAAAACTGAAAGGTTATAAAACCATGGCCTCGCTCGGAACATTAGCGATTATCGGAATATTCGGCATTCTCTTTTTAATTGCGCAATTGGCATTTTATTTTTCTAAGCACGTAAAGATGATAAGCGGTGACATGTCTCTACAGTTAAAACAGATAAACGATAATCTGAGGACTCATTTTGTAGACAGCTCTAAATTAATTCAGGATGCGAACCAGCAGATAGGGTCAAGGCTGGATAATGCGGCAAGGGTTGTGAGCGACGTAAAAGAGCATTTGGGCAGACTGGAAGAATCCAGCCGCCGTCTTTACGAGATAGGAAAGGACATATCTAGCCTGCAGGATCTACTTCGCGCGCCGAAAATGCGGGGCGGCATAGGAGAATACATCCTCGAGGAGCTTCTGAGGCAAATATTGCCGAAACAATACTACGAGTTACAGTACGAATTCAAGAGCAGGGAAAAGGTCGACGCCGTCATCCGGCTAGACGGCGGGATGGTGCCGGTAGACGCCAAGTTTCCGCTGGAAAATTTTAAACGGATGCTGGAAGCAAAAGAAGATAAAGAGAAAATATCCCTAAGGAAGCTTTTCATTACCGACGTCAAAAACCACATAAAAAAGATATCGGAAAAATATATACTGCCCGATGAAGGCACTTTCGATTTTGCGTTAATGTATATCCCCGCCGAAAACGTCTACTATGAGACCATAATAAAGGACGAAAGGATAGACGAGGATGCCGGAATATTTCAATACTCAAGCGCAAAAAGGGTCATGCCTGTTTCGCCCAGCAGCTTCTACGCCTATCTCATGGTAATCGTCATGGGGCTTAAGGGAATGGCTATTGAAAAACGCGCAAAAGACATAATGTCGGACCTGGCACGTATGAGGGGAGAGTTTGATAAGTTTTCCGACGATTTTGGCAAAATAGGCAAGCACATCGACAATGCGAAAACGACTTATCTGGACAGTGAAAAACACCTCATTAAAATAAGCGACAGATTATCGCATCTAGAATTACCCGGGACCGCGCCGGAGAAAAAGGCACTATAGAAAAATAATTTTATGAATATAAAATCACTGCTAGCCGGTGTAATAAAGTTTACGATAAGCCTTGCGCTAATAATCCTCCTCATATACCTTATGCGTGACAGTTTACCGGGGATGCTGGATACGTTAAAGCAGACATCGCTTTATTTATTCGTACTAAGCATACTGATATGTCTTTTTGCCCTACTGATCGTTTCACTCCGCCTTCGCGTTTTACTGGATTTACAGGGGATCAAAATGCCGGTCATGGATGTATTCCGCGTAAATCTTATAGGCAGTTTCTTTTCGAGTTTTTTGCCCACCTCGATCGGGGGCGATATTGTAAAGGCGGTTTACGTATCAAAAGAAAGCAAGAAAAACATGCAGGCGTACACGTCAATTTTTATCGACAGGTTTCTGGGGATGTTCACCATATTTTTAATAGCAACGGCGGCGATTTTTGTCGTGGAAGACACCTCCGGCCTTCACCTGGCATGGCTGCTGCCGGCGCTTACAGCTCTTAGTTTGATATTCATCGTTATGTTATACAACAAAAATTTTGCGAAAATGCTTTCGCCTGTCATAAGTTTTGCGATACCAGCCAGGTTTAAACTAAAGATGCGGAACATTTACAACGCCATGCATGGTTATAAGAACCACGGGAGAGAAGTGGCCTATTGTTTTGCCCTATCGATAATAGCGCAGATCATATCTTTTTTGGCGATATGTTTTCTGGCGTCAGGGATCAAATCGCACATCTCGATAAAACTTGCTCTGTTGGTAATGCCGGTCGCCTCCATAATGAGCATGCTGCCTTCGGTAAACGGCATCGGGCCAAGAGAGATGTCCATAGTGATAATGCTGCGGCCGTTTATAGGCGCAAGCGCGGCCGGCGCTATCGCAATTCTATGGCTGGGGATACTTTTAGTGATGTCTTTGGTCGGCGGCATAGTTTATATGTTTATGGGGCGTTATAAAATAAATATCGCGAATTTGTCAGATCATTCTTAAAGGTAGTCCCGCTTCGCCCTTAGAAATCGCTGCGCGATTTCAAGGATAAAGTCCCGGAAATTTCGCAGAAATTTCTCGGGATAAAATGTCTCAAAATTCTCTACCCTACAAAATCGCAAAGCGATTTTATAGGGCGATAATTTTGAGACACTCGGCGGGACGATTTGCGAACTGGTAAAATAAAGTCAAATCGGAGGACTTAAAATGGTTAAAATCCTTGTGCTACACGGCCCCAATTTAAATCTCTTGGGTGAGCGCGAAGTCGATATTTACGGAAAGGCCGATTTAAAATCGATCAACGCGGCGATCCTAAAGAAAGCAGAATCGCTTAACGCCGATGTCGAATTCTTCCAATCGAACCACGAAGGCGAAATAGTGGAGGTTATCGGCAAGGCGCGCGGGAAATTCGACGCGATAGTCATAAATCCAGCCGCCTACACGCACACAAGCGTCGCCATACGGGATGCTATAAGCGCTGTCCGCGTCCCTGCTATAGAGGTCCACCTGTCTAATATTTACGCGCGGGAAGAATTCAGGCAAAAGTCATTGATCTCGCCGGTAGTCAAAGGGGTCATAAGCGGCTTCGGCATAGACAGCTATATCCTCGGCATTGAAGCGGCAGCCGCTATGGGCAGGAAGGATTGATGAGGATAGATGCGCTATAAAAAAAGGCTTAACGCGCTTATAAGAAAAATAGAAACGGAGAGAATCGACGCTCTTCTCGTCACTAAGCCGGAGAATATTTTTTACCTGACCTCTTTTTCTTCGGATAGCGTCGCGCTGGTGGTAAGCCCGAATAAGTGTTTCGCTATAACTGATTTCAGGTATGCCGAAGCGGCGAGTAACGAGATCGGCGGTTTCGAATTGATTGTGCTGAATAACACGCTCAATACCTTTGGCAAAGCGATATCGGCTGTTTTGGATAAGCAAAAGATAAAAAAGGTGGGGTTTGAATCGCGCGCGGTAACGTTTTCGCAGTATCGCAATGTAAAGCGCGCCCTAAAAAACAAGGTATTAGTTCCGACCGAAGACATGGTAGAGTCGCTTAGAGAGACAAAGGACACCGGCGAAATTGCGGATATGCGAAAGGCGCTGGCAATAACAAAAGCGACATTAAGAGAGGTAAAGCGCCTTCTTAAGCCGCAATTGACCGAACTGGCAGTGTCAAGATATATCAAAGAGGCTTTCATACGAAAAGGGGCCGGAGGAACGGCGTTTGAACCTATAGTCGCTACGCAGCCGGGGGCCTCGCAGCCGCATTATAACACCGTGTCCGAAAAGAAATTAGGAAACAATAAGCCCGTCCTGATCGATATGGGAGCGAAATACAAAGGGTACAATTCCGACTTGACAAGGGCGTGTTCTTTGGGTAAAATAAACTCTAAATTTACCGGATTATATACGATATTAATAGACGCCCAGCGAAAGGCGATAGATATAATAAAGCCTGGCGCAAAAATATCCGATGTGGATAATGCCGCCAGGCAATATATTGCCAATAAGGGATTTGGCAAGTTTTTCGGCCATTCGTTAGGCCACGGAATAGGGCTGGAAATCCATGAAAGGCCCGCTATCAATCATAGAAATAACGATGCCTTAAAAGAAGGCATGGTCTTTACTGTGGAGCCGGGAATATACTTGCCCGGCTACGGAGGATTAAGGATAGAAGACACTATCCATGTTACGAAAAAAGGGTGTAAGGTGTTGACGGATGATATCGATAAATGAGATAAAAAACGGATTATTCATTAAAGTTGAAGGCGAATTATATGTCGTCGTGGAGGCGGTGCCTTATAAGCCCGGCAAAGGCGGCGCGCTTATGAGGACAAAGCTCAGAAATCTTAAGACGGGCGCAATGCTTGACCGCACATTCAGGTCCGCCGATACGATAGAGGATATACATATCGAAGAAAAGACGTATCAATACCTCTACTCGGCCGACGGGCAGTACCATTTTATGGATACGGAGACCTACGAGCAGATGTCCCTGCCGGAGCAGGTAGTGGGGGATGCCAAAAATTTTCTAAAGGAAAACATAGAGGTGGGGGCTCAGGTGTACGAAGGGAAGATCCTCAATGTAAAGCTTCCTCTATTCTTAAAATTTAAAGTGGTGGAGACCGAGCCGGGGGCAAGAGGCGATACTGTCAAGGCCGGCACCAAAAGCGCGAAAATAGAAACCGGCGCCATAGTCCATGTCCCGCTTTTCATAAGTAGCGGAGAAATTATAACCATAGATACCCGTACCGGAAAATATACTGGCCGCGCGTAGTGGAAACGAACAATGAAGCTTATAAGATGGAACTGGGCTCCTCGCGTAAGCACTTGGAAATTTTTACAAAATTTCCTGCGTACGCTTCGGAGTAAATTCGCCCTAACGGGCAAAATACAGCTTACAACTTACGTCATAGCGAGCGAAAGTGAGCATTCCGTAAGTTGTGGGCTCATTTAAGGGACATTTATGAATATCAAGGAAATAAAAGAAGTGATTAACCTGATGAATGAAAACGACCTTACCGAAATAGAGCTCGAAAAAGACGGCCTTAAAATCCGCATTAAGAAAGGGCTCGGGGGAGATGCCGGCGACGCCGTCGCGGAAAAGATAGTTCACAGAGCCGCATCCGCGCCGTCGCCTCAGCAAGTTCAGGCAGAACAACCCGCGGCGCCGCCAAAGTCCAAGAATCTTGAAATAAAATCTCCCATGGTCGGAACTTTTTATAAAACGCCATCTCCGGATTCTCCGCCTTTTATCAAAGTCGGAGACATTGTTGGAGTGGGCGAGGTCGTATGCGTAATCGAGGCAATGAAGCTGATGAACGAAATCAAATCGGAAGTAAAGGGAAAGATCGTCGCCGTCCTCGTGGAAAATGCGGATCCCGTAGAATTCGGCCAAACATTATTCTTGGTCGAGCCCGCTTAGCTTAGGAGAGATTATGTAACAAAGTATGCTGACATTTTTACACAGATGATCGCAGATGCCATGCTTTTCAGTATTAATCTGTGCTAATCTGTAAAGCCCGTAACTTCAGCACAATTCTGTGCTCATCTGCGTTAATACAAAGTCAGCAGAGTTCTTGGCATAATCGTAGGAGAGGCAATGTTTTCGAAAATCTTAATCGCAAATAGAGGGGAAATAGCGTTAAGGATAATCCGCACCTGTAAAGAAATGGGCATAAAGACTGTAGCGGTTTATTCGGAGGCAGATATCGAATCGTCGCACGTAAAATTGGCTGATGAGGCTGTGTGCATAGGAACGGCGCCGAGCGCTAAAAGCTATCTTAATATCCCGGCGATTATAAGCGCCGCCGAAATTACGGATGTCGAGGCGATCCATCCCGGTTACGGTTTTTTGGCGGAAGATGCGCATTTTGCCGAAATATGCCAGTCCTGCCAGATAAAATTCATAGGCCCGTCACCCGAAAGCATACGCCTTATGGGCGACAAGCTCGCCGCAAAAAATACGGTAAAGCGGGTTGGGCTCCCGGTAGTTCCGGGCACCGATAAAGTAGTCAAGACTAAAGAAGATGCGCTCAAAATAGCGAATAAACTGAAATATCCCGTTATTGTGAAGGCCGCAGCCGGCGGCGGCGGAAAAGGGATGAGGGTGTGCCACAATGACGTACGGCTCGTAAGCTCCATTCTTACCGCGCAGCGCGAAGCAGAGGTTTCTTTCGGAAACCCGGATATTTATATTGAAAAATACATAGAAAAGCCGCGTCACATCGAAATACAGATCCTCGGCGACCATTACGGCCATGTCGTTTCCCTCGGCGAGCGAGACTGCACCATTCAAAGGCGGCACCAAAAGTTGATAGAAGAGACGCCTTCTCCCGCCATAAACGAAAAACTGCGCAAAAGAATGGGAGAGCTCGCCGTAAAAGCCGCGAAAAGCGTCAATTACTACAGCGCAGGGACGATCGAGTTCCTTCTTGATAAAACCGGCGAATTTTATTTTATGGAAATGAATACGAGGATACAGGTTGAGCACCCCGTAACGGAGATGGTAACGGGGCTTGACCTGATAAAGGAACAGATAAACATCGCGAGCGACAGGAGGTTTCCGCTTAAACAAGAAGAGATCAAAATAAGCGGATGCGCAATCGAGGCGCGCATCTATGCCGAAGACACGGATAATAACTTTATGCCATCGCCCGGTAAAATAGCTGAATACGAGGCCCCGGGCGGCCGCGGCGTAAGATTAGACACCCATGTTCACGCCGGATACGAAATATCGCCTTATTACGATTCAATGATCGGCAAGCTGATAACTTACGGCAAATCAAGAAAAGAGGCCATCGACATAATGAGAAGGGCCCTTGACGAATACAAAATAAAACCCATAAAGACCACAATACCGCTTCTTAGGAATATCTTTAATAATCCGCTTTTTATTAAAGGCGACATTTCTACCGATTTCTTAAGCAACTTGGAGGAGGAGCAGAAACCATGAACACGGGATACGAAAATATCAATCTCGGCAATATACGCGTAGATAACGAGGTCATAAGAAATATTGCCGTAAAGGCCGCTACCGAGATTCAGGGAGTCCACGAAATGAAGAGGGGGCGCATCCTGGACGTATGGAGCCTATTGACCGGCAAGATGCCTGCCGTCGGAGCAAAGTTAGACTTCCGCAATAATACCGACCTCAAAATAAAGTTAGACTTGCTCGTAGAATACGGCGTCAACATTACCGACGCCGCGGCCGCAGTGCAGGAAAATGTCAAAAAGGCCGTAGAATATATGACGGGCCTTAACGTAGTCAATGTGACAGTCAATATCGTAGGAATGCACATAAGGAAATGAGTGAGACCCAAACTTACGGAGCGAAGCGCTCGTAAGTTTGCTGGTCGAACTCATCCTTGACAATTTTTTATTTTGAAGGTTATGGCATTTTCAAAAATTGTCAAGGATTAAATTCGCACAGTGACTTATGTCACAAACATGAGAAGATAATAGTTCCGTAAGTCACGTGCTCATTTAACAAGGGGGTAATATGAGAATATTCAGCGGATTCACGATGTTTTTCTACACAATCGTATTTTTGGCTACAGGGTGCGGCTTGATAATTCTCGTTTTAAATAGAATCCCGATCGCCGATTTTGTCCACGCACTCGAATATCTCTATACGAATATGAACCTGAGAATAACCGTAGGGATGGTCGGCCTTTTGTTGATCGTATATAGCATTGTGGCGCTACAAGTCGCGCTGGGAACACTACAACGGGAAAAGACGATAGCGTTCGAAAACCCGAGCGGACAGGTCACGATATCTCTTTCCGCGATAGAGGATTTTATACGGCGTACATCCGATCATCTGCCGGAAGTGCGGGAATTACGCGCAAACGTCACGGCAAGCAAGAAGGGCATAAACATAATAAACCGCGCCGTCATTTATTCCGACAGCAACATTCCCGAAGTAACCGAGAAGATACAGAGTATGCTCAAGAATAAGATCCAGGAAATGCTCGGGATAGAAGAGGCAATAAACATAAAAATACACATAGCCAAAATAGTCCCGGCGGAGTCGAGCGACAAAAATTCGAAAGGCAGGGGAAGGGACGATAAAAAAGCCCTCTTTAGGGGCATAGAATACGGAAACACTTAATAGTCGTAATCCTTGACATTTTGCGTACAAATAAATAATTCAAAATGTCAAGGATCAATTCGCACTTATAACTTACGTCGCAAGAATATGAAGCAATAGCTCCCTGCCTGCCGGCAGGCAGGCGTAAGTTATGTGCTCATTGAGGAGAAATGACATGGAACGAATAGGCATATTGACAGGCGGCGGTGATTGTCCCGGTATAAATCCCGTCATCAGGGGGGTCGTAAGAGCGGCTCTTCGCGAAAATAAATACGAATTAATCGGACTGCTTAACGGGTGGCAGGGATTACTGAACAAGGACTTCGTTACTCTTGATCTAAATTCCGTTTCCGGCATCGTCCATAGAGGCGGGACTATACTCGGCACAAGCAGGACAAATCCTTATAAGATAGAAGGCGGATCCGAGAAGTGCATCAAAAACTACAAGAGCCTCTCACTTGACGCCCTTGTCGTTATCGGCGGAGAAGATACTCTGGGCGTTGCGACAAAATTATACAAGGAAGGATTGAACATCATCGGCGTGCCTAAGACGATAGACAACGACCTCTCGGCAACCGATTTCACCTTCGGTTTTGATACCGCGATAAATATAGCCACCGAAGCCATAGACAGGTTACACACTACCGCGGAAAGCCATCATAGGATAATGGTCGTTGAGGTCATGGGGCGCCACGCCGGCTGGATCGCCGTATACGCCGGCATAGCGGGCGGCGCGAATGTAATATTAATCCCCGAGATCCCCATAGATGTCAACGAGGTCGTCGAGATACTGAAGAACAGAAAAAAGAGAGGAAAAAATTTCAGCATAGTTGTAGTCGCCGAAGGCGCAAAGTTCAAAGATGACAGCCTTGTAATACAGGAAGAAAAGCTGGACGCATTCGGCCATGTCAGATTGGGCGGCATAGGCCAGATGCTCAGCGAAAGAATAGAAAAACTAACCGGCTTTGAGACTAGAGTCGCGGTTTTGGGGCATATCCAAAGAGGCGGTTCTCCAACCGCTTTGGACAGAGTGTTGGGAACCAGGTTCGGCGTAGCAGCCGTCAGGCTAATTGAAAAGAAAAAATTCGGGAGAATGGTCAGCCTAAGCGGCATTGAAATTATAGATGTTCCGCTAGAAAAAGCCGTCGGCAAACTGAAGACGGTCGATATGAACCTATACGATGTCGCCAAGATATTTTTCGGATAGAAACGAGGGTTATGAAGAAGGCCATTGAGAAGATAATAAATTCGAGCATAGAAGCCAAAAAAAAGCTTATCGAATCCGATTTAGGCCGTATTGAAAAAGCGGTCGGATTGATTGAGAAGTGTATTTCGAAAGGCGGCAAATTGCTTCTTTTCGGAAACGGAGGAAGCGCCGCAGACAGTCAGCATATAGCCGCGGAGTTCGTGGGCAGGTTTCGGCTTGAAAGAAAAGCGATACCGGCGCTCGCATTGACAACAAATACATCAACGCTCACTGCGCTGGCCAATGACTACGGCTATGACGCCTCTTTTCGAAGGCAGTTAGAAGCCTTTGGCAATAAGGGTGATGTGGCGTTAGCCATCTCTACGAGCGGCAACGCCAAGAACGTAATAGAAGCCGTAAAAAAAGCGAAAGAGTTGGCGATCAAAACAATCGCCCTTACGGGTAAAGAGGGCGGGGCACTCGCGAAATTATGCGATATCTCTATAATCGTGAAATCAAAGGATACGGCGCGCATCCAAGAGGCCCATATTCTAATCGGGCATATAATAGCCGAGATTGTCGAATCCGACCTTTTCCAAAAGCAAGATGACAGAAAATAAAATAAAAAATCACTCCAAGCTTATCACTATAATAAAGTCTCTTAAGAAACGAGGCAAAAGAGTCGTCTTTACTAACGGATGTTTTGACATCCTGCATAAGGGCCACGTAAGGCTTCTGGAAAAAGCTAAATCATTGGGCGACGTTCTTATTGTCGCTCTTAATAGCGATTGCTCCGTAAAAAAGATAAAAGGCCCCGCGAGGCCCTTAAATCGCCAACTCGATAGGGCTATTATCATCGCCGCGCTCAGTCCCGTAGATTTTGTCACCTTCTTTAACGAGCCTACCCCGGAAAACCTGATAAAAAAATTAAATCCTGATGTCTTGGTAAAGGGCGGGGATTGGAAAAAGGCCAAGATAGTGGGCGGAGTGCATGTAACGTCTTACGGAGGAAAGATATATTCCATCAAATTCGTAAAAGGTTATTCCACGTCGCGGCTTATAAACAGGATGACACAAGTGAGCTCGGATGAATAAAACATTGATTGACGGCAAGGTCTTGAGGGTATTCGACGCGAACACAAACCGATTAACGGAAGGATTAAGGGTCTGCGAGGACGTTGCGCGGTTTATTTTGTCCGACAGAGAAACAACGCGCCGCTTTAAATCACTCAGGCACAAAACGTTTTCGGCGGTAAAATCACTCGGCGTTGACAAAAAATTACTCACAAAATTCAGGGATTCCGAAGGCGACATAGGAAAAAGCGGCTTCTTGGGCGAAAAAAATCGAGCTACCGTCGAGGATATTTTTAAAGCGAACGTTAAGCGCAGCGAAGAAGCCATGAGGGTGCTTGAGGAGTTTTCCAAATTATCATGCGAGCGCCTGGCAAATAGGTTCAAAAAGATGCGCTTTGAATTATACTCTCTGGAGAAAAAGATAATTGAAAAATTGTAGTCTCTACGTGATACTTGACAAAGACTCACTTAAAAAGAAAGATGTAATAAAAGTTGCCGAAGAGGTGTTGCGCGGGGGCGCTGATGTAATACAGTATCGCGATAAGACCTCGTCGGACAAGGCCTTTATCAAAGAAGCAATGGCGTTGAAAGAAATAATAAAAAGACACGGCAGGACTTTTATAATAAACGACAGGATCGACGCGGCGCGCGCGGTAGGCGCCGATGGCGTACACCTCGGCCAGGAAGATATGCCGATCCGATACGCGCGCGAAATCATAGGTAATAAAATAATAGGCGTATCGGCTCACAGCTTAGAGGAGGCGCTGCGTGCGGAGAAAGACGGCGCTGACTATATAGGAATCGGCCCCATATTCAAAAGTCCTAGCAAACCAGGCTTAAAACCGATAGGGCCGGCGGTTCTAAAAAATATAAAGAAGAGCGCAGGCATCCCGTTTTTTGCTATCGGCGGCATAAATCTTAAAAACATTGCCGATTTAAAAAAGATGGGGATAAATAAAATAGCCGTTATCTCCGCGGCTATAGCGAACGGCGATATATGCAAGTCAGTTTCGCACCTTAAGCATGAACTGGAAAACAAAAGCAAGGCAAAATGACACAACTTGAATCAGCAAAAAAGGGCATAGTGACTGAAAAGATGCGGCTCGCTGCAAAATCCGAAAGCGTCAACGCCGAATCGATAAGAGAAGGCATAGCTAACGGTTCCATAGTCCTGCCATCAAATATTTCCCGGAAAATCGGTAAGTACTGCGCCATAGGAAAAGGCCTAAGGACAAAGGTAAACGCAAACATCGGAAGTTCTGCGGGCTGCGAAGATGTGGAGCTCGAAATAAAAAAGCTTAAGGTGGCCGTAGACGCAGGCGCGGATACGGTCATGGATTTGTCCACAGGCGAAGACCTCAAAAAAATCCGAAATCTGATTTTAAAAAAATCGGACATTCCCGTCGGAACTGTTCCTATCTATGAAATGGCGGTAAAAAAACTCGCGAACGAAAGGAATATAGCCGATATATCTAAAGACGACATGTTTGAATGCCTTGAAAGTCAGGCAAAAGAGGGCGTAGATTTTTTCACCCTACATTGCGGGGTCACGCGTGAAGCCCTTAAAAAATTGAGCGAGGAGGGGCGGCTTCTAGGTGTGGTAAGCCGCGGCGGCGCATTTATAGCGCAGTGGATAGCGAAGACCGGGCGGGAAAACCCATTTTTCGAATATTATAACGAGATACTTGATATAGCGCGGGAATATGATGTGACATTAAGCCTCGGTGACGGCCTGAGGCCCGGCTGCATAAAAGATGCTACTGATAAAGCGCAAATAACGGAGTTAATAACTCTCGGCGAATTGGCGAAGAGGGCAAAAAGGGCGGGCGTTCAGGTAATGATAGAAGGGCCCGGCCATGTGCCGATAGACCAGATAAAAAGAAACGTGGAGATTGAGAAATCTATCTGCGACAATGCGCCGTTTTACGTTTTGGGCCCTATAGTCACGGACATAGCCCCGGGTTATGATCACATAACAAGCGCCATCGGCGGCGCGCTTGCCGCTTATTTCGGCGCCGATTTCTTATGCTATGTCACTGCGTCGGAGCATTTGCGGCTGCCGACTCTTGATGATGTTAAAGAAGGCGTCATCGCCTCGCGGATAGCAGCGCACGCCGCTGACTTAGCAAAAGGTATAAAAGGCGCGATCGATAAGGATAACGCTATTTCATTAGCCCGCAAAAAGCGGGATTGGAAAAAACAGATAGAATGCGCGATCGATCCCAAGAAAGCCAAAGAATACCGTGCCGCATCAATTCCCATGACCAGCGACGTATGCACAATGTGCAATAAATATTGCTCCATAAAACTGTTTGAAGAGGTAGTATCCCCAAGAAAGAAATTTTGAGATGGCTATACTCGTAGTCGGTTCGGTGGCATTAGATTCGATAGAAACTCCGTTTGGTAAGGCGGAGAATGTCCTTGGCGGCTCGGCGACTTACTTTTCGGTCAGCGCTTCATTTTTTACGCCGGTGAATTTGGTAGCGGTTGTCGGAGAAGATTTTCCAAAAAAACATATACTGTTTCTGAAGAAACGCGGCGTGGATACGAAGGGGCTTGAGATCGCAGATGGTAATACATTCAGGTGGAAGGGAAAATACGACTACGATTTTAATAACGCCGCGACGATATACACGCGCTTGAACGTCTTTGAGCACTTTCGGCCGAAAATACCGCAAGAGTATAAAAGAAGCGGACTGCTATTTCTCGCCAACATTGACCCGGATCTGCAGCTCGCGGTCATGAAGCAGGTGGAAAAGCCTAAATTGACCGCTTGCGACACAATGAATTATTGGATTATAAATAAAAAACGGTCCGTCATAGAAGTGGCAAAAAAGGTTGATATATTCCTGTTAAACGAGGCGGAGGCGAGGCAGCTTAGCGGAGAGTCAAATCTGCTAAAAGCGGGAAGAAGCATCCTTCGGCTGGGCCCCAAAAAAGTTGTTATAAAAAAGGGCGAGCACGGTGTCCTTTTATTTTCGCATGGCTCCATATTCTCGGCGCCGGCATATTTGCTTGAGATGATCAATGACCCTACGGGTGCGGGCGACACTTTTGCGGGCGGATTTATAGGTTATCTCGGGAAAAGGGGAAAGATAACCGATTCCGAAATAAAAAAAGGGATTATTTACGGCACCGTAATGGCGTCGTACGCCGTTGAAGATTTTAGCCTGCGAAGATTAAGTAGTATAACTATTAGAGATATTGAAAGGCGCTACAAGGATTACGAGCGCCTTACGCGGGTGTAATTCAGTGGTAGAATACGAGCTTCCCAAGCTTGTTGCGTGGGTTCGATTCCCATCACCCGCTCCACATCTTACGACGCGGAGCTAGCATAGCGAAGCAGGGCGAGGAGGAGACGTATGAAAAAATACATGCACTTCTTAATAACTATCGCACTGGTTATTTTTCTCATAGGCTGTGCTTCGGTAAGACCGCGTCTGGAGCGACCGGCAACGCGATACCCGACCGGCATATATCATGAGGTAAAAAGAGGCGAAACCCTTTGGAAGATATCCAAATTATACGACGTCAGCGTAAGCGATGTAGTAAGGGCAAACAGGCTGCCTGATGCCACAAAGATTGTCGTCGGGCAAAAACTCTTTATTCCCAGCTCAAAGGAAAAAAGGCTCACCGAGGGAAATTACGCGAGAGCTACGCCGGGTTTTAATTCAAATACAAAATTCGTATGGCCTGTTTCCGGCCAAGTGGTATCTTATTTCGGAACCAAAAAAGGGCTTGTGACTAACAAAGGGATTGATATAGAAGCGGCCCAGGGCAGTGACATAGTGGCGGCGGATGACGGCCTTGTAAGTTTTGTCGAAGAAAATATGAAGGGGTTAGGCAAAACGGTCATTATTGACCATGGAAACGGCTTCTCGACCGTCTATGCTCACAATTCGGAGATTTTGGTAAAAGCGGGCGATGAAGTCAAACAAAGCCAAGTTATAGCTAAACTCGGAAAGACCGGCAGGGCGAGCGAGCCGTATCTGCATTTTCAAGTAAGAAAAGGCCACGAGCCGCAGAACCCGTTTAATTATCTACCTTAAATGGCAAGGTTATGCTTATAGACCCAGTTGTAGGAGACAAGTTTTTCGGCAGAAACGAAGTCCTGACGCTGCTTGTCAAGCGAGTGGACGCCCTAAGGGGCGGCTACCGCCAGAATGTGGCGATAACCGGCCACAGGCTGACCGGAAAATCCTCGCTTCTTAACCATTTTCTCCTGACGCTAAAGGATAATGACATCATCCCCATATACATCGAGGTGCTGGAAGAACCATTTAAACAATTTGCCACTAAGTTCATAGGGACGTTATTATACAATTTCCTTAAATATAACCAACGGGAAGCAAAAGACTCACTCGACTATCTTCTGAAGGAATGCGAAAAAGATGTGCCGGAAACCGTAGTAAGCATAAAAAATATCTTGCGGCAGATCGAACGGAACGAAAATAATGAATCGTATTCGGAGTTGCTAAATTTAAGCTCCATATTAAAAAAAGAAAGTAAAAAACCGTGCGTAGTCATACTCGATGAGTTCCATAACCTTTCAAAGCTGGGTATCAAAGATCCCTTCAAGTGTTTTGGCAAAAAGATAATGACCCAAAAAGACACTATGTACATAGTCGCGAGCTCCGAGGTCAGCGCTATAAAGAACATACTTTCGGAAAAATTATCGCTTCTGTTCGGAAATTTTGAAAAGATTACGCTAAGCGGTTTTGACTGCGAAACGAGCCGGGCATTTCTCCAAAAAAATCTCTCCACGGTAAGGGTAGGGGACGAGCTTCTGGACTTCATAATCGCATTTGCCGACGGGCATCCTTTTTATCTGGACACATTAATCAACAAGATAAACGAAATAATGGGCAACCATCACTTTAGGATGCTCACCATTTCAACAGCCGCACAGACGCTCGAAGAACTTCTGTTTGACGCCCGAGGAACCCTTAATCAGTTTTTCACTAATCTGCTGCAAGATGTGATAGATCCCAAAATCGATAATGCGAGGGAAACGCTTGTCGCAATAGCCCACGGCCTTTATAAACATAAAGAGATCGCCGGCTGGACGGGATACAGCTCGAAAGAGGTATCCGCGCATATAAAAATTTTAATAGACAAGAACCTTATCTATAAATCGGGGAATATATACATATTTTACGATAAGATCCTCAGGTTCTGGCTTACCAAGGTATACCATAAGCGAAGAACGACTCTGGTGGACAATATATCGGAAAAAGCGAAGAATTTCAGGAGCGACGCAACCAATATAATACAGAATTTTATAAATAATTCTAAGCTCGATATCGTTACGAGAATCCAGATGCTGCTGGAGTCATTCAATAACGAATTGATTGAAATAGATTCAAAAATGCACCGGCTTGCGCATTTCGATAAGGTGGAAATAGTCGATTGCGGGACAAAAAAATATTTAGGCGGATACCTCAACAATAAGCTCTACCTCATCCATATATCCAAAGACAGGGTAGGTGAAAACGACGTTTTGGAATTTATGAAAGATTCCATGAAATATAAACCGGCTTTACAGCGCAGGATACTGATCCATTTCAGGGACATAGATATTAATGCTAAAATTATGGCTAAGGAGATGAAGATCTGGCTGTGGAATCTTGAGGTCATGAATAACATTTTCGATTTGTTCGGAAAAGAAAAAGTGGTCCGGGTCGATAAAATATGAGAATAGGAGTGTTATCCGACACGCACATACCGCGCGCATGTCCCGAGCTGCCTGCGGAAGTACTTGAGGCGTTTAGGGGCGCGGATTTAATTCTGCACGCCGGCGATTTGGTAGAGGTTAAGGTGCTGCATGACCTCGAGAAACTGGCAAAGACTACCGCGGTCTACGGAAATATGGATGAACCGGCGGTGCGCCGGCTGCTCGGCGAAAAAGAGATAATAAAAGTAAACGGCTTTGCAATAGGGTTGATTCACGGATACGGGCCAACGGCAAATTTAATGAACTACGTTAAAAGCGAATTTAAGGATCAAGTGGACGTTATTGTTTTTGGGCATTCGCATGTGCCGGTAAACGAGACAAAAAACGGTATTTTGTTCTTTAACGCCGGCTCTCCGACGGATAAGGTATTCGCAAAGTATAACTCATACGGCATATTGACGGTAACAAACGAGATTAAAGGGGAGATAATAAAAATAGATGGTAAGTAAGTACGGGATACCGATTTTGAAAGTCGGGGGCGAAAACCTCCCTTCTGCGTGGGAAAAGGCCGTTTTGGCTACCTGGCGAAAAGGCGAAGATATAAAAACGGAGTATGATAAGGCGAAGGACCCTCCGAGCAAAGACTGTACCATGATAATAGTCGTGAAATATCCGATGAAAGAACCGCGCATACATCGCGCTTTCCCCGGCGGCCTTGAAGACCTCGAAGTATACCGGCAAGAAGTCATCTTAGGAATACACGACCACTGGATAAATCCCCAAGAAGGAAAATGGACTTATACCTATCACAAGCGGCTCTTTGATTACGAAATAGAAAACATCCGTACTAATCAGATCGATTTGATAGTCGACAAACTATCCCAGGTTCCGCATTCCCGCAGGGCGCAAGCAATCACCTGGAACGTAAAATTGGACAGTGAGACGGATGATCCGCCATGCCTTCAGCGGTTATGGTTTAGGATAAGCGCGCCGGCCGGCGGGAAAAAAATCCTTAACATGAATAGTCACTGGCGAAGCAGGGACGCATTCAAGGCATCTTTCATGAATATGTACGCACTCACAGACCTCCAAAAAACCATAGCTGAGGAGATATCTAAACGCCAGGGAAAAGAAATAGGCGTAGGGCGATACGTGGACATAAGCGATAGTTTTCATATTTACGGCTCCTATCACGAAGATTTTAAAAAGTTCCTCAAGACCGTAAAGAGCAGAAGTTTCGCGGATAGGACATGGCATACGAAATTTGCGGAGCCGTTCTTCGTCGATGCGCGAAAAAAGATAGCGCTTGAGAAAGAAAAAGAAAGCGAAGTCAAACAAAAATGCTGACGCGATTAAAGATAGAAGAACGAGAATACGAGATGTTCGCTCCTTATGCGATGAAAAGCAAAGAAAGCAAGGGGCGTGTTTACAAGGAAAAGGAACATGATTACCGGAGCGCTTACCAGAGGGATAAAGATAGGATAATATATTCAACGGCTTTCCGCCGGCTGGAGTACAAGACTCAAGTTTTTGTCAACCACGAAGGCGATTATTACCGGACGCGCCTGACTCATACGCTCGAGGTGGCACAAATAGCGAAGTCTATCGCGCGCGCCCTGCGGCTTAACGAAGACTTGACCGAAGCAATAGCGTTGGCGCATGACCTGGGGCACACGCCGTTCGGCCACGCGGGAGAGGACGCTCTCCGGGAACTTATGGCGGACTACGGTGGTTTCGAACATAACGCGCAGGGCTTAAGGGTCGTAGACTTACTTGAAGAAAGGTATCCGAACTTCCCCGGACTTAATTTGACATGGGAGGTGCGCGAAGGCATAGTCAAACACGCTACCGTTTTCGACCACCCTCAGACCATTGCAAATTTCGACTTAAAATCGCTCTCGCTTTTGGAGACGCAAGTAGTCGATGCGGCGGATGAAATTGCTTACGATAACCACGATCTTGATGATGGCATCACTAGCGGCATGATAAGCGAATCATCTCTCAAAAAGATCAAATTATGGAAACGCGCTCACAATGCCGTAAGTAAAAAATATAAGGGGCTGTCCGACGAAAAACGGAAATACCAGATAATAAGGGCGCTTATAGATATTCAGGTTACCGACGTAATAATCCGGAGTGAAGAAAACATCAAAAATTTCAAGATAAAATCGCCTGAGGGAGCTAAGAATCTTAAAACCAAAGTCATAAAATTCGGCGATGAAATGCTTGAAATAAGAAAACCGCTGCGTAAGTTTCTGATGGATAACCTTTATCAGCATTATAGAGTAATAAGGATGTCGGATAAAGCGCACAGGTTTATAAAGAAACTGTTTGAAGTCTACCTTACCAAGCCGCAGCAATTGCCCCCTAATACACAGAAGAGGCTCGTAAAAGAAGGCGCGCACCGAGTCATTTGTGATTACATAGCGGGCATGACGGATAGATATGCCTTAGACGAATACAAGAAATTCTTTGAACCGTACGAAAGAGTATAGAGTATGGAAATAACCGATCTATTAAAGACGATGATCGAAAAAGATGCTTCCGATATACATCTAAAAGTCGGCGCCGCCCCTATATACAGGATAAATAAACGACTTGTGCCGCAGGAGCACTACGGGAAATTCACAAAAGACGACATGGATAAGATAATATCCAAAATCGCTACCGAATCGCAGCGCCGTGAATTTGACGAAAAAAGTGAGATCGACTACGCCTATTTTGCCGACGAAATCGGCAGATTCAGGGTAAATATATTCCGCCAGCGGGGATCCTCCGGTATCGTGATGAGGCGGATAAAAGAAAAGATACCGACTTTCGCGGAATTAAATCTACCGCCTATTTTCGAGAAAATTTCCATGTTCGAGCGCGGTATCGTTTTGATAACAGGAGCGAGTTCGTCGGGCAAAAGTACCACACTTGCCGCTATAATAGACTGCATAAACACGAATAAGAATAAGCATATAATGACGCTTGAAAATCCGATCGAATACCTTCATGCGGATAAAAAATCCGTCATAAATCAGCGCGAGATAGGGGTGGATACAGAATCTTTTCACGCGGCTCTCAGGCATATCATGCGCCAGGACCCCGATATAATAGTGATAGGCGAGATGAGGGATGCCGAAAGCGTTATGACTTCGATATCCGCCGCCGAAAGCGGCCACGTTGTATTAAGCTCTTCTCACGCCGAAGATACCATGCAGGCGATTACAAGGCTGCTTGACTTTTTTCCTCACGAGGAACGGGAGCAGATCAGGATGCAGCTTGCAAATAATTTAAAGGCCGTCACTTGCCAGCGGTTACTTAAAAAACGCGGCAGCGAAGAAGAAGGGTTGGTGCCGGCGGTCGAGATACTTATAGTGACGTCGATAGCTTCAAAGTTAATCCGCGAAAATAAGATAAAAGATATTTACAAAGCGCTCCGGCACGGTGAAGACGGCATGTGCACTTTTAATGCGTCGCTCATCGCTCTATACAAAAAGAACATGATTACAAAAGAAGAGGCATTATCAAAATCGAGCAATCCTGAAGCATTGAAAATAAACCTCAAAGGAATATTCCTTGATGAGGATAAGGGAATTTTAGGTTAATGGTCTTCTTTGCTCGAATGCTCTTGCGTTCGAGCTTCGAAGGACCTATTCCTACGAAGCCATACCAAGTAAGAAACGCGTCGAAAGGCGAAGTAGAATGAAAGAACTTGAGCATCAAAAAGACCTGTATAAACAATTAATAAAAAGCGACAGCTTCAAGAAAGAAGCATCCACCTTGAAATCGCTATTTAGGGATTCTATGTGGTGGCTAGCGGAGGAATCGGATAAAACGCCTATTTTGGGCATGGACGGTCCCACGCCGCTTTTTTGCACAAAAAATCCGTCGGCAAAATCTGCCTGCATAAAAAGATTCCGCCTTTTGGCAGGCGAAGCCAGAAAAGCCAAGAAACCGGTCCGATTTAGTTGCGGAAAATCCGGAAACGGAGTCTGCGTCCCCATCATCCAGGGAGATAAGGTATGCGGCTATGTCGGAATATGCCATTCACAAAATGAAATACAAAGTGACATTATTTCGCTTTTTTCCAACTTTATCGAAGGGCTTTTACGGGAATTTCAGAAAGAAAGCGAATTGGCCAAGCTCTATGAAACCATACGGCCCAGAGCCATTGCCCTCTCTACAATACACACCATACATAGAATATTAAGCTCCACTCTGCGCCTCGATGAACTGCTGCCTAAAATAGCACGACTGTGCCTACAGGTATTAAGGGCGGAAAGCTGTTGCATCCTCCTAGTTAACGGCGAAAAAAAACCTACTATCATACACATTAAGGCAGGTAACGGCACTAATTCGAAAAAAGAGGACGCTTTTAAGAGGCGCGGTTACGCCAGGTTAATCAAGAAGGAAGTCCTGGCCAAGGGCAAAATCGTCATGAATAAGAAGGTGCTTTGCGTCCCATTAATCGACGAGGATGCGATAGGCGCGATCTGCATAATGAACAAAGCCGATGAGGCGCCGTTCGATATATTTGATAAAGAAATATTGTCTACCCTGTCCGAGCAGGCGGTAATAGCCATAAAAAATGCCAAACTCTATAAAGAGCAGGAGGACATTACTCTGGGGAGTATAAAATCTCTGGCTGCCATTCTGGCCGCCCGTACTCACGGAAGTTATAAGCCTAAAGAGTCGTTTATAAAAATAATTCTGGCGATAGGCAAAGAGCTTCAACTTGGCGCCGGCGACCTGCGAAATCTGCACTATGCCGCACTTTTACACGACGCGGGGCAAATAAGTTTTCCTGACAAAATATTGACAAAGCGCGCAAAGCTGACCGGCAAAGAATACGATATAATAAGAAAACATCCCAAAAAGAGCGTAACCATAATAAAACATCTCAGTTTTTTAAAACCGGTCATCCCGATAATCTTACACCATCACGAAAATTACGACGGGAGCGGTTACCCTAACGGGCTAAGAAAAAACCGGATACCATTGGGCGCGAGGATAATGGCAGTCGCAGGCGCTTTTAACGCGATGATCGCAAAACGGCCGTACCGGCAGAAAATAGACATTGAAAAAGCGATATCAGAAATAAAGAAAAGCGCCGGCAGCCAATTTGACCTCCAAGTGGTAAGGGCGTTTCTTAAAGTAATAAGAGAAAAGGATATCGTCGGGATCCTTAAAGCAAACAGGTAATCCATGAAATTAGAAAAATACCTAGATATCGAAATTAACAGAAAAATCGTAC
>Ga0315294_10001663_pt1 | contig 24298 bp, 28 predicted proteins | sample YL17G13_40_MG_FD_203626 | JGI IMG/M metagenome (GOLD analysis project Ga0315294, IMG submission 203626) | Sediment microbial communities from Yellowstone Lake, YNP, Wyoming, USA - YL17G13_40 | ecosystem: Environmental > Aquatic > Freshwater > Lake > Sediment | place: USA: Wyoming | collected...
TTTTCCACCTGGAGTCATGGTTTCATATGCCTGTTCTGTGGATTTATCAGATTCTCTAATGTGAAGAGTCATTTTTAATGGAACATTCTTTGTGAATTTCTTTGTAATTGGAGCTACATAATCTGTTATATCGTAATTATTCTTTTGATTTTTTATTCCGTTCTTAGCTTTAGTAAGCCAGGGGAAAATTATGTTTCTATATAACTCATCTACAACATGGCCCAAGTTATATAAAGATTCATTTAGTAAAAGTCGTGTATTCATATCATTAACTTTACAAGCAAAAATGAGCGTAAAGATAAAGGCATGAAAGCAAAAGAACTTGTTAAACTGAATGAATTGTCTATGAAGTCAGAAAATCTAGGCACTGAATTTGAAAAAGTGGTTTTGGCAGAGTTGCTTAAGTATACTAGAGGTGTAACCAAAATTATTCCTCCAGGCCAAAAAGAAACTATTAATGCTCCAACAAACAAAGTAATTACGCTCATAAAACCTTCTATGAAATCATTAGAAGGAATTGCTATAGATGGTGTCTATGACGTAAATAAACAAACCAAACTTGAAAGCACTCATCCAGATTTTATGGCAGAGGTATTGCCAGGAAAAAATTTCTTTGGTTATAATAGCGATTGGAAAATACATATAGAGGCCAAATCTACTATTACTGGAAGATTTAAGTTCGGACAGGTAAAAGTAGATAACATTTTTATCGACGATGACTCTGAGGCATTCAAATATCTAATGTGGTTTGCCTATAGAGATGCTGAATATCAATTTGACAGAGATAAAGCAATTGCAGAATTTGACTCTTTGAAAAGAAAGTTCTTAGACATATTCAAAATAACTTCTGGACATGATTATAGATTAATACATGCCGTTCCTGGAAGTCCTGTGGAGTGGTTAATACTTGATGATACGGTAGATCTGTATAGTGGACATTTTAATATCAGCCCAAGAGGAGTTCTAAGATATGTGTTCCAGGGTGAAGATTATTTTATCTTGGAAAAAGTATCTAAGGGTGGCGAAATTAAAATGTATTCCAAAGAAAAAATAATGAGAGATAAGGGTGCTAAAATAACGCCATTTAAGAAAGTGGAAGAAGCAACAGAAACTGCTCCAAGTAGCTTAACTTGTTTCTTCAAGGCAGAGAAAGAAATAAAGTCCGCAGTAAGTAAAAAATTGGCCCACGATCCAAACGCTCCAACATTAGTTGGAGCTGGTGCTAAAAAAATGGTGACTATATCTGTTCAACATGGAAGTAAATCAGCGGCAATAAAACGAAGGCCCTCTAGAGTTAGAGAACTTGTAGCTGCTGGAACCACATTTGATAAACTCTTAGATACTCTAAGAGAGGAAATAAAGAATGTTCAAACTTAACCATGAGATAAAAACTAATAAGGGAGAGTTGGTCACGCCTTTTTTGGTAGATGGAACGATAGTGTATTGTGTAGGAAAATCTGGAAGTAGTGTAGTTAAAGACTTATCTGATTTTGACTTTGGGCCAGAGAAACAAAAAGAAATAATTGTGGCCCAGCCAATATTTGAAATAACGGACGAGTTATTTGAAAAAGAAACAGAGATTTTAGTTCCACCACCACAACCAGTTATAAACGAAGTAAATAAAGTAGAAGCACCAGTTGTTGAGAAGCCAACGCCAGTAAAAGTAGATCCTGGACTTTTCGATAATGACAAGTATATATAGAGGAAGATTAAAATGAAGCTAAGTAAACTTTTAAGTGAAGTTCTTGATATGAGAGCTTTAACAACTAGTATGACGAATTTGGAAAAAGATGTTAGCGTTGTTAAGTCTGGATTTGGTGACATTCAGCAAATGCAGAAAGACTCCGAAGAAGCAAAAATATTAAGAAAAACTAATGCTGATTTAACTAAAAGAGTTCAAGACCTAGAAGCTGCCGCCGCTGGTAATGCTAAAAATAAAAGAGCGGAAGCAATGAAAACTGCATCCGCTCAAACAGCAACTGCTCCAACCATCGCTGGTAAAGCAATGGCTGGAACAGCCGCAACTTCCACTATGCCAGCAACTGCTGTTAGAAGATAATTACTTCTTCTTTGCAGGAGCTTTCTTTTCAGTGGACTTAGGTGCCTTCTTAGGCTCCTTCTTTGGTTCCTTTGACTTAGCCATTGACTTTTTCCTTTCGCTGTTTACTGTTGGTTGTTCGTCTCCCTCTGGAGAGTTAGAACCATAAGTAGATTTGTCTAAGTTACCGAACTTAGCATTATAGCATTTTTCGTGGTAAACCTTACCCTCATTATCGCCAAACCATTTTTCGCCCTTTACAATTTTCTTATTGCAACCAGCGCAAATATTCTTATCTAGATTTACGGGGCCACTTGTAAAACTTCCATCTTTTTCTTTTCCCTCATTGGGAATTGCTTTCTCGTCCACTTTTGGTTCTTTAAAAGGAACGAAACTATCAACAAACTCTCTTAATTTCATTTGGTTAATTCCTCCAAGAACTATCTTTACTAAATCATTCTTGACAAGAAACAAAATCTCATATAAAATATATGTCATATGAATAGTTTTTGTTGGAAATGCCAATTCAAAAATATTCCCAAGTTTTTGAAAGAAAAATTTAACGCATGTGGGAACAGGATTTTTGTTGAAGAGTGTCCTATGAATGACGATAGAGTTAAGGGATGCACGACAAAATTGTTTTACGAAATAGATTGGAAGAACTTTTGCTTCTTTATGGAGAAGCATAATCTTTTAACGGAAGAAGAGAAAATAGCAGTTGCAGGATACATCGAAGCTAGCGTGGGAGATAGCGCGAACATATCTCCAATTTCATAAGAAATACACCAATAAATTATTTTCTTTAGATAAAGTTAAAGAATCTAAGTGGTGGATTCATTTTCTCAATTGCGCCGCCTTCTTTGGCAATAGGCCAGATTGGGATACTTATAAATTTGTAGAAGCACAATTTGAAACTAAGGATGGAGATATTTTTCCATATGAACTAACAGTTCATAAAGCTTGGGAAAACTTCATTGATTGGAAAAAAAGAGACAAAGATTATGGAAAATATATTGCTATGAATCTAGTGGCTACTTATAATGATATTAAAAAGTGGTCTAAGGATAATGGTTATGCTACGACGAGTTATAAGGAATATTTCAGCGACACAAAAGTTCGATTCAGTATTAGACGGAAAGCTTTCTCTTTCTATTTTTTCTCTATACTTAAGTCGTTTTACGAATATTTCTATAATAAACTCACTGAAGAAGAACAAGATTCAGTCATCGAGATTGATGAGTTAATGAAAATGAGAGCGGCAATACATACCAATGAAAAACTTAAAAATAAAATGAAGGAAATATTAGGCAATGAATTTGTATGAAGTATATGATAAGGTGAATAAGTGTGACAAATGTAATTTATGTAAGAATAAAAAATCTGACTGCACTTTTCGCGGGAACAACAAAGCTCGCATTATGGTCATCGGTGAAGCACCTGGTAAAAGTGAGCAGCTGGCTGGTAAACCTTTTATTGGCAGATCTGGAAAATTGCTTGACAAAACTTTCACCGCAATCAAAATAGATATTGAAAAAGATCTCTATATTACAAATCTAGTGAAAGATAGACCAATAGATTTTACAGACGGAGAGAAGGATAGAAAACCTTTCTTTGATGAGATAGTAACTTGTTCTCCATTCTTAATGGAAGAGATGCAAATATTAAAACCAGTTCTAGTAGTCACACTTGGAAAGACTGCTGGAGACTGGTTTTCTAATTATGAACCCTACATAATAAATAAATTTTATATAGATAGAAGATGGTTGCCTTTGTATCATCCCTCCTATTTACTTAGGAAAAGAGATGAAATAAAGCCATTCGCAAAAGCTTTACAAGAAGCATATCAATTAGTAACGTTCTAAAGGAGAAGAAAATGAAAATAACTGTTGGTGGGTCAATGGGTTTTAAAAAAACTGGAAAACCCTACGAAAATATAGATTCTATGACATATTTCTCTATTGAGAAAGATGTTCCAGAAGAAATAGTTGAACAGGCCACAAAAGAACTAAACGAAAAAGTAAATAAGATTTTGGCAGAAGAGGCCACTAAAAAAATGATAGTGGCATATAAAACTTACAGAGATAAAATAACTAAGTTAGAAACTCTTCTGGATTCGGGAGAATAAAATGATCACAATAGGAATTGGAAACACTGGAATGTTGCTAGCAACTATGTTTAACGACGACCCTTTGCTATTTTCAACAGCTAAAGAAGACACGCTAAATTTTAATGGTAAAAAGAGTGTTCAAGTGTTTTCCAAAGAAGGAGCCTCCAAGAGATATAAAGTTGGGGCTGGCATTTGGGATGACAATATTGATAAAGTAAGAAAATCATTAAGTGAAATAAGGAATAAGAAAGTAATACTTTTCTCCTCTTTAGGTGGGGGCAGTGGAAGTTCTTCTCTTTATCCTTTCTCTAGTATTCTTATAGAAAATAATTGCGAAGTATTAATTTTTGCTATTCTTCCTTATAAAAAGGAAATTAATCCGCCACTTTCAAATGCTGTTCAGGCATTGAATAGTTTAATGCCGATCATATCAAAAGTTTCCGTTATGATTTTTGACAATGAGAAACTAATGAAGATGTATGATCACGACTGGGGAAGCATAAATGCCCATATAATAAAGAGGGCAGATTATGTAATAAACCTTTTGCAGAAATATAATGATGACGCATATTCTCCTCTAACGCTCGACCAATCAGAATTAAACAGCGTTATATTTGGTGGTGGATTTATTGACTTAAGTGATACTTTCATAGAAGAGAAAGTTCCAAAGTTTGAGTATGGTGCCCTTGATAAGACGACTAAAAATTGTCTAGTGGCAATGTATGTAGATTCTTCTGTCAACGATAATAAGTTAGATATCTACCACAATATTTTTACAGAAAATCTTGGAAGAATAGCTGGAAGAGTTAAGAACGCTCGCTTGATTCCTGGAATACTTAGGGCAAAAGTAAATAGATCAAATGCTGAACAAACTAAGGTTGTAGATAGGGCATACATAACTATAGCAAGTGGTCTTAGCATAGATAAATATTTAGCAAAAATTAGTAAAATAAGAGATTCTGCTATATCAAAGGCAAAAACTTTCAACAAAGAATATAAGGGAAAAACTATAATAAGAGAGAGATCTAGCGAGATCCTCGACATCTAGGAGTAGTATGAGCGATCCACAAATTCAATCACAGCCAGGCGGACCATATCAACCAGTTCCAGATAAGACACCAACTTGGGAAGTCCTAATGAAAGATCCATATTTTGGACATTGGTATCCTATTTGGATTCAAAATGCAATGGAGAACTATCCTATTATAAGGGCAGACTATGAAAAGAAAGATAGGTGTCTAACTGCACATCCTAGACCAATGACTAGGCCTATTCTTATTATAGGTAGAGGACCCAGTGCAGATAAGGTTGGACCTTTACTTAAGAAATGGCAACATCCAATAATGGCTACCTTCACCAATGCAATGTTTCCAGTTGCTAATGGAGTAGAGCCAGATTATATTTGTGCCTTCGATTCTTTCCTAGGAATGGAAAGAATGAAGCATCATAATTGGAACAAAAGCATTCTTCTAACACACCCAAACGTAGACCCAAGAGTTATTAAGGGTTGGAAGTGGGAAAAGATGTATTATAGAAGAATGTTTCCAGGACAGGAATTCTTTGAAAATACCTTCCCTTTGATGTATCCAATGATTAGAATTGGAATACGATTTACTGGAAGTGTTGTCAATAATGCCATTTCAATAGCTAATTTCCTGGGTTTCTCTCCAGTGTTTTTAGTAGGTTGTGATTTATCTTGGAAAGACCACAAAGCAACAAGTGCCGCAAACTACCAGTTTAAACCAGATGGTTCACTTTATGTTAGTGATACACAACCATTTGAAGGCGACCCAAAGTCAATTTTTAAAATTGATGATCTATATACAGATGAGAAGATGATTAGCTTTAAAGAAGGTTTGTATCATATTTGGGCATCTGATAATGCGCAAATAATAGATTGCTCTGATGGTTTCCTAAAAGAAATGCCACAAGCAAACATAGAAGACGTTATAAAAAATCAAGGTCGTGGATTTAACAACATTCTCAAACCACAAAAAGAAGTTTTCGATATAGTTAATGGTTATATTGTTTGGGCAAGAAAATTTATGGATGAACAGAAGGCAAATGGTTATGTCTCTCCAGAACAGTGATAAAAAAATATTAATAACTGGTGGTGGTGGCTTTCTTGGCTACCACCTTGCCAATAGATTTTTTAAAAGAAATGAATATGTTAAAGTTATAGGATATAAAGTAGATAGAGAAATATATTTTAATACTGGAGCATTTTCAGATCTTACTAACTATGAAGCTTGCTTACGAGCAACAGAAAATATTGATTATGTATATCATTGTGCCGCTAAAATGGGTGGCATTGATTACATAACAAAAAATGGATCAGAGGTAATGACCAATAATGTATTAGTCAATACTAATATGATTAGGGCTGCCGCAAAGAATGGAGTGAAGAAATTTTTCTTTCCTTCTTCTTTTTGCGTATATCCAGAACATCTTCAAATTAGTGGAACCACCTATCTAAAAGAATGGGATATGCTTCCAGCTAATCCAGATACTTTCTATGGATGGGAAAAAGTATTTACAGAACAAACACTTAGAGCTTATAGTAATAAAATGGAAGTTAGAGTTGGAAGATTTGTAAGTGTCTATGGACCAGAGAATGATTATATTGGTGGAAGAGAAAAAGTTATTTCTGCCATTTGTAGAAAAATAGTGCTATCTCCAGACAATGGAGAAATAGAAATTTGGGGAGATGGAACTCAAGTTAGAAGCTTTGTTTATATAGATGATGCATTAGACGCAATAGAATCAATAATGAATTGCATTGATTCTTCTGCTTTTAATGTAAGTCACCCAAGTGCAATTTCTATAAATGAAATGACTAACCTAGCAATTGAGGCATCTGGTAAAAATATTACTAAAAAATATATTCAAAAAGGAACAAAGGGCGTAGATTTTAGAATGGCGAACATTACTAAAATAAGAGACAACCTTGGTTGGTATCCAAAAGTTTCTATGAGAGACGGAATAGCAAGGACTTATAAATGGATCAAGGAAGATATGAAGAAATGAGAACTGCTATAGTTACAGGTGCTGGAGGTTTCTTGGGCAGCAATATGGTCAAGTATCTTTCAGAGAAAACAGATTTTGAAATACTTTCCATTGCTCAACATCCTCTAAAAAGAGATAGGTTTGAAAGAGAAAGTATTATAGTTTTAAATTTATTAGGCACTGATTTATTCAGGCAAGTTTTACAAATAGCCAAAATAAATAAAAACGATTGGGTATTTGACTTTGCTTCTGTAGTTGGTGGATTTAGATTTTTGCGAGATTGCTCTGCTGAAATAATGTATGAAAGCACTATAATGAACTTGAACGTGCTTGAAGAAGCAAGACAGGCTGGAGTAGGAAAAATCATGTTTGCCTCTTCTGCCTGTGTTTATCCATCAACTGATAAGGGACTATTTACAGAGGCGGATGCTTATCCCATAAATCCAGAAAATGATTATGGCCTACAAAAAATTTATATGGAGAGATTATATACTCAATACTTAAATAGATATGGTCTAAAAGTTTATCTTCCAAGATTTCAAAATGTTTATGGTCCCTATATACAATATAATGGACCAAGAGCCAAAGGTCTAGCTGATATCTGCAGAAAAGTAATGGAAGCAGAAGAAGGTGGTGAAATAGAAATTTTTGGTGACGGAAATCAAATAAGAGATTATACTTTTGCAGAAGATGCAATGGATGGTGTGTTAAAATTGATGAATACAGAAGTTCATACACCAGTCAATATTTCTTCTGGTAAGGCAATAACTATAAACGATTATGTCAAAGAAATAATTTCAGTTTTAGGTAAAAAAGTAACAATAAAACATACAGAAGAAAAAGATGTTGGCGTAAGAATGAGAGTAAGTGCCAACGATAAAGCAAGAGAAATTGGATGGGTTCCAAATACACCATTATCAGTCGGCATTAAAAAAATGACTGACTGGATGCGGAAGGATATGAAATGAATATTTTAATTTTGGGTGCTAGTGGTTTTATAGGCAGGAATATGATGGAATATTTTGCCAGAGATAAGGACAATAATATTCTGGCTCATTGCAAGTCAAGACGATTGCAAAAAACACCAGAGAATGTAAAAGTTATTCAATATGATCTTACAACAGAAGCAATTGTTATTGCAATATTTGAGTCGGCAGAAAATTACTTTAAGGACACAACCGAAAAGGGAATTGATATAGTAATTCAAGCTGCTGCAACGACCTCTGGCGCAAAAGATACCTTCGCAAGGCCATATTATCATGTAACAGATAATGCTGTAATGAATTCTCTTATCTTAAGAGAAGAGTTGAAATATAATATCAAGCACCATATCTTCTTTAGTTGCACGGTCATGTATTCTTCCCAGCATGGAGTAGTTACAGAAGATACGGTAATCAATGAAATTCAGCCTAGATACTTTGGAGTTGGATGGACTAAGGTTTACCTAGAGAAGATGTGTAAGTTTTATTCTTCTATAAGCAAGACAAAGTTTACTGTAATTAGACATACAAATATTTTTGGACCTTACGATAAGTATGATCTAGAAAACTCCCACTTCTTTGGTGCAACAGTTACTAAGGTTATAAACACAAAGGATGGAGACGTTATTAATGTTTGGGGCGATGGACAGGATAAGAGAGATTTCCTACAGGTTGATGATCTATGCGAGTTTGTAGAGTCCGCTATTTCAATGCAGAAAAGTAATTACGAACTGGTGAATGTTGGAAGTGGTTTGGAGTATACTACTAACGAGATAGTTGAGAAGATCGCAACTGCCGCAAAGAAGAACTTGAAAATTGTAAACGATGTCACCAAGCCATCCATTCCTATAGATTTCTCAATTTCTTGTAAGAAAGCATTTGATATGTTTAATTGGTCTCCAAGAATTACTATAGATGAAGGAATACAAGAAACTATAAGATGGTATAAGAGTTTCTTTGGAAAGTAATTTAAAATAGAGGGATAATAAAATCGTTATATCAAAAACTCCATTTAGAATGTCATTTTTTGGGGGAGGGACGGACCTCCCCCAATGGTATGAAAAAAATGGTGGCGCAGTAATATCAACTTCAATAGATAAATATTGTTATGTCTTTACTAAATATCTGCCACCATTTTTAGATTATAATTTTAGAGTAGTTTATTCAAAACAAGAACTAGTAAAAACTATAGATCAAATAGAACATCCTGCCGTAAGAGAATGTATTCGCTTTATGGAAATGGAAAAGAAAAGATTAGAGGTGGTCCATAGTGGAGATCTACCAGCTAGATCTGGACTTGGTTCAAGTTCTGCTTTTACTGTTGGGTTACTAAATTCTCTAACTGCTCTAAATGGCAGAAGATTAGATAAAAAAAGCTTAGCTGCAAAAGCAATTTTTATAGAGCAAAAAATGATAAAGGAAGCAGTTGGAGACCAAGATCAAGTTGCAGCTGCTACTGGTGGCTTTAATTATATAACATTTGAGCAACGAGGATTTAGGGTAATGCCCTTTGCTCCTAATGAATTCTTAACAGAATTTAATAAAAATTTATTGCTCTTTTTTACTGGTTATACAAGAAATGCTTTTGAGATAGAACAAAAGAAAATAGAACAGATAGGTGAAAAAACTTCTTACTACAAAAAACTTATGGACATTACAGAAGAAGCTCTACAATGTTTTCATAAGCGAGAAGATTTGAAACAAATAGGAAAACTTTTACATGAAACCTGGTTGACTAAAAAGGAACTTTCTGGTAAAGTATCTAATGTAAATATTGATAATATTTATCAGTCCGCTATTGATGCTGGTGCAGTAGGTGGGAAACTTCTAGGCAGTGGTGGTGGCGGATTTATAGTATTTTATGTAGAGCCACCAAATCAAAAGAAAGTAATTTATGCGTTGAAAAATTTAATGCATGTGCCCTTCAAATTTGAAACTGATGGGTCAGAAGTTATTTACTATAACAACGGAGAATAAAATGAGGGTGGCATTTGGAACAATATCGTTAACTGACACTGCCAAAAGATTGATAGGCGAAGCATTAGACAAGAACAAGCTTACTTGTGGTAATCTAGTGTTGCAACTAGAAAGAAAGTTTGCAGAATTTGCTGGAACAAAATATGCCGTAGCAGTAAGTTCTGGAACAGATGCTATTACAATTGCTCTTGCCGCACTACACGACTATGGAATGCTTCCTGGAAGAGAAGTGATAGTTCCAGCTCTTACTTTTATAGCTACTGCCAATGCTGTAATTCACGCTGGATTTGATCCAGTATTTGTAGACATTGAAAAAGAAACCTTAAATATAGATACAAAGCAAATTGAGCCAAAACTATCTAGGGCAACTGCGGCAATTATTCCAGTGCATCTTATGGGCAAGCCAGCTAATATGAGGGCTGTCTCTAATATTGCCTACAATTTTCAAAATAAATATAGAGATACACAACTTGCAGTAATTGAAGATGCGGCAGAAGCTCATGGTGGAACTTACTATGGACATAAGGTTGGATCGCTAGGAATAGCTGGTTGCTTCTCTCTTTATGCTGCCCATATAGTTTCAGCAATTGAAGGTGGAATGATTACCACTAACGATGAAGATTTTGCGCGTATCTGTAGATCGTTAAGAAGTCATGGAAGAGCTTGTGACTGCGAAGTTTGTATAGTAAATACATCCCCAGCCAAATGTCCAAAGAGATATGATCTTGGATATGACAAACGTTTCATATTTGAGAGAATAGGTTATTCATCTAAAATGAATGAATTGGAGGCAGCAGTTGGACTTGGGACTATGGAAATTGCTGACCAGATTATTGAAAAGAGAAGGGAAAATTTCTACCGCCTTACGAATGGTCTTAGAAAGTTTGACGAACTCTATACGATCTACGAAGACGATGGCGAGAAAATTGGGCCTCACGCATTCCCTATCATTTTGCGAGTGGAACAAATTGGGAATAAGTTCACTAGAGATGAACTTGGGACTTACCTCTCAAATGCTGGAATTGATTCTAGAACCCTTTTCCAATCTATCCCCACTCAGTCTAAGGCGTATTCAAGATATAACTTCAAAGAAGACTTCCCAAATGCAGAATATTGCGCTACGAATGGCCTCCACACTGGTGTCCATCAAGATATGGGCGAAGGAGAATGCGCATTCATACTGGAAACGATAGAAAAATTTTTACTAGAAAGAAAATAAATGACAATACTAATTCTTGCTGGTGGACTAGGGACTAGGTTAAGAAGGGTTATAAACGATGTTCCAAAGGTAATGGCACCATTGAGTGATGGCAAGCCGTTCCTTGAATATTTATTAAGGTATGCCAAAAAAAATGATGCAGACAAAATTATCTTATCCGTTGGATATAAGTCAAAGATCATCAAAGATTATTTTGGTAGCCAGTATGTTTATACTGAAGAACTACGACCGCTCGGAACTGCTGGAGCGATTAAAAATGCTGAAGCAGATATCGGTAGCGATGAGCAGGATTTCATTGTAATAAACGGCGATACTTTTTTTGGAATCAATTTAAAAGATTTCATAAGACAAGCAAGAAGATCTGAAGCTAAAATAGCTATGGCTTTATCTACAAGAAAAAACACAGAGCGTTATTCTAGAATAATAATAGATAAAAATAATGAAATGTTGTCGTCCCAAAGAAATATTCAGGGTCCAGGATTAATAGGTGGGGGAATATTCTATTTTAGAACAGAAATGCTAAAATATTTTCCCAAAAAAGGATCTTTGGAAACTGATGTCATTAATAAATTTATAGGAAAAGAAAGTGTTTATGGTTTTTCTTATAGCGACTTTTTTATAGATATAGGAATACCAGAGGACTATGAAATTTGTAAAAGCTACTTACCAATATATTGGAAACGCTTCTAAAGGAAAAGTAATAAATGCTAGAAATGTCAGCACAAATATTAGAGACACTTCTTTTAATTAGGAAGGTCGATGAAAAACTTATAGAACTTTACCCAACAGATAAAATAAAGAGTCCAGTGCATTTGTCTATAGGACAAGAAGGTGCGGCAATAGCGGCACTTCCTTTGTCTAAAGAAGATGCTGTATTTGGTTCTTATAGATCTCACGCTCTTTATGTTGCTAAGGGTGGAGATCTAAAAAGATTTTTTGCAGAAATGATGGGAAAGGCAACTGGTTGTTGCGGTGGTAAGGGTGGATCAATGCATATCTGCGATCCAGAAGCGGGAGTTATGGGAACTTCTGCTATTGTTGCTTCCACTATTCCAGTAGCAGTAGGATGGGCATATGCGAACAAGCTCAAGAAAAAAAATAATGTTGCTCTCGTATTTTTGGGCGACGGCGCCACGGACGAAGGCACGTTTTACGAGAGTATCAACTTCGCCGTTTCTAGAAGTGCTCCTGTTATTTTTTTGTGCGAAAACAACAGATACGCCATCCACTCGCACATCAAAGACAGGAGTAGAGTTAGTAATATCTCCGAGCGTATCAAGGGAATGGACATTTTATCAATACAGGGTTCCTCTCTAGATCCAGAAGATTTATATAACGGAATTCAAGGATATGTTGAAGGAGTGCGAGAAGAAATTTTTGGTATTGGACCATTGTTTGTAGAAGTAGATACTTATAGATTATATGAACATGTAGGAATAAAAACTGACTGGCATAAAGGTTATAGAAAAGAAAGCGAAGCAAGGAAGTGGATTGAAAATGATCCTTTGAGATTATTTGATTCTAAAGAACTTCCCATGTGGTTGGAAGTAATGAAGCAAAGAGTAGAGAATAAAATAGAAGAAGCGGTAAAGTTCGCAGAGGAAAGTCCTTTCCCTGAAAAAGTAGAACTTTATAAGGATCTATGGTAATGAATAACGAAAACGAAAAAATAGTTAGTTATGGTGAAGCAATAAATTTAGCGATCTCATCCAAAATGGATTTAGATAAATCTATTTATATACTTGGACAGGGTGCCGATGATCCAACTTCGGCTGCTGGTCCATTGCAGGGTCTAAAGGAACGATTTACAGATAGAATAATGGATGTTCCTATGGCCGAAGAATCTATAGCAGGAATTTGTGTTGGAATGGCGATGAATGGACTTCGTCCTATCAACTGGCACATTCGCATGGACTTCCTACTATTAGCAATGAACCAGATCATTAATATGGCGTCCAAGATTAAATATATGTATGGCGGGAGAATGACTTGTCCTGTTTCCTTTAGAGCTATGATTGGTAAGAGTTGGGGACAGGGACCACAACATTCACAAAGTTTATATCCACAATTTATAAACATCCCAGGCCTAAAAGTTTATGCTCCCGCCATTCCTTTTGATGCTGAAGCTTCCTATGTAAGTATGTTAGAAGAAGGAGTTCCAGCTCTAATGATAGAGCATCGCCTTCTTTATTACCAGAAGGGAATAGTTCCCACTGACTACTTGCCTTTTGTGAAAGATGCGACTAGAGTATTGCGTAGAGGAAGACATATCACTTTAGTTGGAGTTTCTCAAATGGCAATAGAATGTTTGAGAGCTTCTAAAATTTTACAAAGTGTTGGAATAGAAGCAGAAGTAATAACGCCAGTAGTTTTAAAACCATTAGATATTATACCTATAAGTGCTTCTGTCATTGAAACAGGAAATCTTTTATTTGTAGATAATTCTTGGATGTTTGGATCTCTTGGGGCAGAAACAATTTCAACTCTACATGAAAATAGAATTTCTTTCAATTCCGCAAGAATGGGATTTGCTGAAACAGTTTGTCCTACAAGTCCTACATTAGAGGATGCATTCTACCCAAATCCAGTAAGTATCGCTTACAAGGTCTGTGAACTACTTGATGTTCCATATTTAATACCAGAGTTAAAAACAAAGTATGAAAAAGAAGAAATTGAATTCAAAGGTCCATTCTAAAATAGAAAACTTAGCAATATTATTTAAAAGCAATAAAGGCATTTTTGGAAAAAAAGTCTTAATGCTTATAGCAGAAGATTTAGATAGAAAGAAAGAATAAATGAAAATAGCAACTTATACCTCTCATGATATAATGTCAAAGAAATCTACGGCAGGAATGAAGCAACGATGGGAAGAAATGGGTCATACCGTTTATCCTTATCATATTGATTCAAATCCAGTAGATTTATTTTGCTTCAATACTAAACATTATCAAATGTATACCAATGCTCTAAATAAAGCAGAAGAAATTGGGGCAGATATTATTTTCTTTGACAACTTACTGAACTGCCCAGAATATCTATTGGCAGAATTAGAAGTAAGACCAAACTATAAACCTAAAGTAGCATTTTTATTTGCTATGAGAGAATCTTATAAATCACTAGCAAGAGCAAATGTATTAGGCAAGCTTGTCAATATGCCACAAGTAAAAGTTGCCTTGATTGAATCTGCTATTGGCAAAGAATTAGATCCTCCAGACAACTGGAAGCAAATCAATCCTAAAATGGATAAATGTCGATATATTTTTGATAGAATAAATGAAGATCCAATTGAATTTAAAAAGGATAAACTTTTAGCAAGAATAAAATATGGAATACCAAACGATAAGTTTGTTCTTCTATTTTTTGGAAGATTAACGTTCTCAAAAGGAATTGATGTTTTAGCAAAGGCAATGGAAAAAGTTGATGATGACGTATTGCTATTTATTACAGCACGTTCATTCTTCCTTGATTTTGATTTCGATCCTCATACTGTTTTCGATAAAATGCGAAACGTTAAGTTTGTAGATCGTCTTATTGAAAACGATGAGCTTGGTGATGTTTATAGTTCTTGCGATGCCGCAGTTATTCCTTATAGATGGACTTATACTTATGGAACTAGTGGCATTCCATTTCAAGCGGCAATGGCAGATAGGCCATTTATTTCACCTGACATATATCCTATTAGTGCCTTCACTCAAAAATTTAGATTAGGCCCAACATTTATTCGTGAAGATGTAGATTCCTTGGTAGAAGCAATACACTATACAAAAAACAATTATAACAATATTATTAAAAGTGCTAGATTCAAAGAATTTTTGAAAGACACAACAACACTAAAAGAACTAGCGGAGATGGTAATAGAATGACAGTATTAATAAGCGGTATGAACGGGTTTGTAGGTTCTCATCTAGTAGAATTCTTACAAAGACAAGAAAATCCTCCATCAATTTATGGCATTTGTAGATGGAGAAGCAATAAAGAAAATTTTGAAAGAGCCAAGCAGGACTTTACTTTATTAGACGCAGATTTATTAGATCTTGGTTCTCTAATTAGAGTATTAGATCATGTAAAGCCAGATGTAATTTATCACCTAGCCGCTCAAAGTTATGTAGTTTCAAGTTTCAATTATCCAGTTCAAACCATAACTACTAATGTTATCGGCACCACTAACTTGCTTGAGGCAGTTAGAATTTTAAAACAAGATCCCATAATTCACGTTTGTGGTTCAAGTGAAGTATATGGAATGGTAGATGCAAAATATGTCCCAATACAAGAAGATTGTCCTTTTGGTCCTTCTTCACCATACGCCGTTGGCAAAGTGGGCGAAGATATGGTTGCGTTGCAGTACTTCAACACTTATGGAATTAAAACAATTAGAACCCGTGCGTTTTCTCATACTGGTCCTAGGCGAGGAGAGGTTTTTGCAGCTTCTGCATTCGCCAAACAACTTGCTGCCATTAAGTTAGGATTGCAGGAAAATAAAATCTATGTTGGAAACCTGGAATCTGTTAGAACTTTCTGCGACGTAAGAGATACAGTGAAGGCTTATCATCTTGCTGTTCTTCTTGGTGAGCCAGGAGAGGTTTACAATGTAGGAGGAACAGAGACAGTAAAGATTGGCGATGTTCTTAGTATGTTGATTGATATTTCTCAAGTTGAGCCAGAAATAGTTCAGGCCGAAAAGTTGTATAGGCCAAGTGATGTTACGCTACAAATTCCTTGTATTGATAAGTTTGTAGCACAGACAGGTTGGAAGCCAGAAATTCCTCTACAAACTACTTTGGCAGATTTGTATAGTTATTGGCTAATTCAATTAAGTCAAAATCCTTGGAAGTATAAGACGATAGTTGATAATATATGAAAATAGTTTATTTTAACGGAAACCTACGACCATACAAAGATCCTGCAATAGAAATTATGGAGAAGATGGGTCATGAAGTAATCTTCCATGATATCTCGCAAGACGAAGCTGAAAAAAATAGATGGCACATTAGACATTTCCAAATGTATGAGCAGTTGCTAGATAAGGCGGCAGATGCTGACTATTTATATTTTAGCTGTCCTATTGGTTGCCCAGAAGTATTTTTGGCAGAACTGAAAGTAAGACCAAACTTTAAAGCTAAAATTGTTTCTGTAATGATGTTTAGAGGAATCAATAGATCTCTTGCAAGAGCACAAGTATTAAAGGAATTACTCGACCATCCAAATTTTGCCAAGATGATTTTTGGCACAATGATTTTAGATAATTTCAAGTGGCCAGAAAATCTTATAAAGGTTGGTTTCGATACTAGTAAAACAATGCTGGTAAATGAACCTTTTAATGAAGATCCATCGTTATTTAATTCTATCTCAAAAGCAGATGCTAAAAAGGCATTTGGTTTTGATGAGAATGATTTTGTTCTTTTGTATTCTGGAAGTTGGAGTAGAATAAGAGGGGCAGACCTTTTTGTCGATTGCATCAAGCATTTAGATAAAGATATAAAAGTTTTAATTCACAAAAACATTCCACCCAATCCAGATAAAGTAAATATTGATCCTACTTTAAGATTGGGAGTTATTGAAGAAGCGAAAACATATCCCAATGTTAAAGTAGTTGAAGAATGGACTTTAGAAGGTGAGATGTATCGCTATTATAAGGCCGCAGATATAGTGGCCTGTTCTCATAGAAGATTGTATGAATATTCCCAGAGTGGAATTCCCAATATGGCGGCAATGGCGAAGGTTCCAATTGTAGCACCAGATTTCTATTACTTTAGCGAACTCATAAACAGATATGATATTGGAATGAAGTATATTCCAGAAGATCCAGTAGACATGGCTAGAGTCATTAATATGACAAAAATTTATTATAACATGATTATTGGCAATGCCAGATTTGAAGAATCGTTGAAGAATTATCAAAGTATAGCAGACATTCATCCATATAGAGTATTAGAAAGTTTAGGTATATGAGGATATTGCATGTATGCTTCGCTTCAATAGATCCTATACACGCAGAACATAATACCAAGTTTATAATTGAGCGACTTCGAAGTTTAGGTAATGAAGTAATCAACTATCCTTTTTGGGAAGATGAAAGAGTACTCAATAAAATAAAGACCAGGCATTTTCAAATGTATGAAGCGCCTTTAGATTATGCGGCAGATATTTCTGCTGATCTAATTATATTTGAGGATAATCTTGCATCACCAGAATATTTATACTTTTCTATTAAAGCAAGGACAAACTATAAACCTAAAATAGTTTTCTTTATGACATTTAGAGAAGTAAATAGATCTCTTGCCAGATCATTAGTTATTAAAGAACTTTTGGAACTTCCTCAAATACATAAGATTTTAGGTACTACTATGATCGTTAAAGATTTTAGATGGCCAGATAATCTTTTGAAAGTGGAAGCAAATTTAAAAAAAATAGAATTGGTGAACGAACCTTACGACGAAGATCCAGAACTTTTTAATATAACAAAGGCAGAAGCTAGAAAAAAGTATGGCTTTTCGAATTATGATTTTATAGCTCTTTATTCTGGTAGGTGGATTTATGCAAAAGGAGCAGATATTTTTGCTGAATCTTTAAAGTATTTGGACGATAGAATTAAAGTAGTAATACACTATTTACCCGATGTCATAGATATAAGTAAGGATACTTTAACTATAGCAAAAGACACCCATCGAAATACTATATTTATAAAAGAACGTTTTCCAGAAGGAGAGCTACCAGCTCTCTATACTTCTGCAAATATTTGTGTTTGTTCTCATAGAAGATTGTATGAGTATTCCCAGAGTGGAGTTCCTGGAATGTCTTTCTGTGCAAAAAATCCTATTGTTGCCCCTGACTTTTATTACTTCAATGAAATAGTTAAGAAAAATAAAGTTGGAGTTTTATTCGAACCAGAAAATGCCAAGAGTTTGGGAAATGCAATAATGATGTTGAGAGACAATTACGATAAAGTGGTCGAGCAAGCAAATTTCAAAACTGCTCTAATTGACTATATCCCTAAATCTCATTGGGCAGATAAAGCATTACTATGAAAATAGTATTTAGTGCAGTCGCTCCAGAAAATTTTTATATCTCAAAAACAATCCAAAAAATAGAAGAACTTGGACATTCAGCAATAATTTATAACTATAAAAGAAATAGAGAGGTTAATTATAGATTTGTAAATAAGCATTTTCAAATGTATGAAGACCTATTAAATTTTGCAGAAGAAGTTTCAGCAGATTTAATTTATATCCAAGATTATTTAGCAGTGCCAGAATTTTTACTTTACGAACTAAAAACTAGGCCAAGTTATAAACCAAAAATTCTTTTTGCTTTTCAATTAAGAGAACCCAATAGATCAATAGCAAGAGCAATGGCACTAAAAGATTTAATTGATATGCCTCAAATAGCAAGAACAATAACATTCAATATGTCTTTTGGTAAGAAATCTCTTCCGTATAATATTGAACTAGCTGGAATAAATTTAGAAAAACTTAAACCCATACCAGAACCTTTTAATGAAAACCCAGAAGAATTTAATATAACAAAAGAAGAAGCAAGAAAGAAATTTAATGTTCCTCTAAATAAGTTTGTTGTATTGCATAGTGGTAGATGGATTTATGTAAAGGGGTCAGATATTTTTGCCAACTCCATACGAGAGATAAATAGGTGGGGACTTGGTGATGATATGGTTTTTCTCATTCATATAAATCCCGTAGAAAAAGATTTAGACAGAACAATAATAGAAGAACTTAAACAAGAAAATAATGTAATAATAAAAGAAGAAACTTTAGATAAAGGACAGATGTCAAAACTATATCTAACCTCTGATCTTGTAGTTTGCGGTCATAGAAAGGTTTATGAATATTCTCAAAGTGGAATACCTATAATGGCGGCATTAGCTGGTTCATTAATAGTATCCCCTGACTTTAGTTATTTTGACGATATCATAAATACTTATAGGATAGGAACAACTTACGAAACTGAAAATTATGAGGACTTGGCAACAAAGATTTTATTGACAAAAACTAAATATAGCGATATTATTAAACTGGCAAACTTTAAAGATTTAATAAAAACCTATATCCCTTATTATGATATAGCAAAGTTTGCACTAGAAAATTTAGAGGTATAAAATGAATTACGAAGGAAAGAATGTAGTAGTAACTGGCGGAACTGGAATGATTGGAAGATTTCTTGTTGAGAAACTTGTCAGCAAGGGAGCAAGAGTTTTAGTTATTTCTATGGATGAGGGAAAGAATTTACCTCCATCCGTAAGACATCTAAAGGTTGACCTTACAGACATAAACAAGTGTTTAGATGTTTGTGAAGGTGCAGATTATGTATTCCATTTGGCTGGAATAAAGGGTTCTCCCAAGATGGCGAAAGAGCAACCAGCCAGTTTTATGATTCCAACAATAATGTTTAATACCAATATGTTGGAAGCAGCTAGACGAAAGAATGTAAAGAGATTTATGTATACGAGTTCTGTGGGAGTTTATTCTCCATCCGCTCTTTTGAGTGAAGATGATGTTTGGAAAACCTTCCCATCTGATAATGATAAGTATGCTGGATGGGCAAAGAGAATGGGTGAACTACAGGCAGAGGCATACAAAGTTCAATACGGAATTGATACTTATAGAATTGTAAGACCTACAAATATTTATGGACCTAACGATAATTTTGATCCAGCAAACGCAATGGTAATTCCTTCTCTTATTGCTAGAGTTGCTAGTGGGGAAAATCCTCTAAAGGTTTGGGGCGATGGTTCTCAAGTAAGAGATTTCCTTTATGGTGGAGATTGTGCTGATGGAATGATTAAGATTTTTGAAAGCGATGAGTTAAGGCCAGTCAATCTTGGAACAGGCAATGGAAACACTATTAAAGAAATAGTTGAACTGGTAATTAAGTATTCAGCAAATAAACCAGAAGTCATTTGGGATACTTCAAAACCTTCTGGAGATAAGATTAGAGTGCTAGATACAAAGAGAGCAGAAGCACTTGGGTTCAAGGCAACCACTTCGCTTGAAGAAGGTGTTAGACAAACTATTGATTGGTATAGAGAAAACAAGGGAAGAATTAACGAGGGACGATACAATGTATTTTCTCAAGGTTTAGGTAGATAATGGATAATAGAGAAGAAGTAATAAACAAGACAATAGAAAACGAAATAGATTGGTTGAGAAATGGTTTCAAAGTTCTTATAATGGCTTATTGGAAGAAAGAAAATTTTGAAAAGAGATATAACAGAACTATTTCAAGTGTTGAGTGGGAACGCTTCATGCAATATATGAAACCAAAAGGACACCAACTCAACGACCTAATTTATAAGATGTCGGACGAATATTTTAAAGAATGAAAATACTTTTCGTTAAATTAAAAGAACCAGTTTTTAATGCTCCAATAGTTCCTTCGCTAGGACTTTGGAGTATGAAAGCAATAGCTAGAAAAATTGATCCAACTATACATATTGACATTTTGGATGAGCAGTTGGATTATGAGAATAGCAATATTGAATATTTTCTCAAGCAAGAAAAATATGATGTAGTGGCAATTTCTGCAATGTTCAGCGTTCAACACTTTGAGACATTACGCATTGCCTCTATTGCAAAGTCATACGGAGCAAGAGTAATTGTTGGTGGAATTCATGGTTCTTTAATTGCAGAAGATTATCCAGAATTGTTTGATGATTATTGTATTGGCGAGGGAGAAAATTGGTTTTTAAGATTCCTTGGACATAGTAGATTTTTAGACCTTGTAAATTTCCCCAATCCTTATCCAGAGAGATTGAAGGAAGAAATGTTTATTTACTGGATGAAAAAGAGACCATTTAGTTTGACATCAAAAACAGATAAGTGGGTTCCTTTTGAAACTTCTAGAGGTTGTCCAAGAAGTTGTGATTTCTGTATTGTTCCTTCATATTGGGGTAAGTGGCGTCCAGTTGGACTTAGTAATGTAAATGATAGATTATCATATTTAGTAGATAATGATGTGCAGGAAGTTTTTATTAGTGATGACAATATGTCCGCCAATAAAGAATACTTCTTAAATGTCATGGAAAGATTTAAATACTATGGAACTTATTGGAGCACTCCAAATGGTTTCTCTGCAAAAACTATTCTAGATGATAGGTGTTTTAAGGCAATAGCAAAAACAAATTGTTGGCAACTACAAATTGCTTTCGACGCTACTACGAATAAGAATGCTGAACTAATTGATATGAAGCAAAAGTTTGTAGAGCAAGAAGATGCTTTGAAGATAAGTCGTCGTCTAAAAGATGCTGGCATAAGAAGTGTCGGTTTTTTCCTCATAGGTTATCCTGGACAGACATTACAGGACATGCAGGAAACTCTTGACTTTGCCAATTCTTTACCCCTTGACAATAGACACATACATATAGCAACACCATACCCAGGAACTGTTCTATATAGGAAATGCATTGATAACGAATGGCTGGACTGCAAACCGCACGAAATTTATTCAAAGTTTATTGGCAATAAGTCATATCAAATTTCTATCATTAGCACACCTGAATTTAAATCTAGTCAGGTTATAGAACTACGGGCAAAAGATAGAGAAATTGCGATGAGAAAAAAGGGATTGATAGCATGAAAGTATTAATGATTGGCGGCGCTGGATATATTGGAAGCGTAATGGCAGAACATTTTCTCCACGTTTATCCAAAAGAAAAAGTAACTGTTCTAGACAACTTAATAGATGGACAAATTAGCGCATTAAATCATTTGTGCCATGAAGATGATTTCAGTTTTATTAATGGAGATGTTAGAGACACAGAACTTCTTAAAAAACTAATTCCAGAGTTTGACGCTATTATTTATCTTGCTGGATATGTTGGAGAAGGCGCTTGTAGAAAAAATCCTTGGGATACCTGGGCAGTAAATTACGAAGCAGTTAAAAATATTTGTGCTATTAAATCAAAGCATCAATTACTACTTTTTCCAATGACAAATAGTGGATATGGCGTAACCGATGGTAATATTCATTGCACAGAAGAAAGTCCATTAAATCCTATCTCTGTTTATGGAAAGTCAAAAGTAGAAGCAGAGAAAATAGTTTTAGATACTGACAACTCAATAAGTTTTAGATTGGCAACCGTATTTGGAATGTCTCCAAAGATGCGTTGGGAACTACTCGTAAATTTCTATACATATGAGGCAATGCGTAATAAGTATCTCATAATCTTTGAAAAGAACTTTAAGAGAAACTACATTCATATTAGGGATGTAGCAAATTGCTTTATCTTCGCAATGTATCAATCCCATAGATTTAAGCACAAAGTTTATAATCTAGGACTAGATGAGGCAAATCTTTCAAAAGAAGAACTTGCCTTGACAATAAAGAAATATATTCCTAATCTATACATCCATTTCAATGATATAGAAACTGATGTAGATAAGAGAAACTATATTGTTTCAAATGCAAGAATACTATCGGAAGGTTTCGCTACACGCTATACTTTGGAAGATGGAATACAAGAACTTATAAAAGGATACGATTTGCTCGGAGGCAGTCGTCCAAGTAGGTTTAACCAGTAATGAAAATAGTGGTTTTCGCAGAAAATAAGCAAGCAGATAAAATTAATGCTCCCTTTGTAGAAGTAGCAAAAAAAGTTTATAAGGAAGAATGTTTAGTTTGGGATTCTAGTTGTCAAAAGGATTTGGAATATTTTGCCCAAAATAAAGACAATAGAATCTATGAAAAAGTTTTAGATTATTGTTACGAGAACGATGTAGAGTATCTCTTTATTGTTTACCTACATCACCCAGAATATTTAATCGCAGAATTGAATGTAAGAAACTACAAAGGGAGTTCTTTAAAGACGAAAATTATTTACGGGTCTGATTGGCGACTTGCTACAATATCAGACGCAAGAATAAAGGCGCTAGCAGATTTACTACGAGAACCCTGTGTTTATAAAATGGTAAATTACTCCAACATTGGAGAAAAGGCAACTTACCCTAAATCTTTGTGTTGGGATATATTTTGGAACAATCCAAAAGTAGTTTTGTCTCAAGCACTTCTTTATGCCGATGTAAAAAGATTACCACAAGAAGAAGCAAGAAAGAAATTTAATTTACCTTTAGATAAGTTTATTTATTTGTTCTTTGGAACAATGTATTACGGCAAGGGTTTAGATATTCTCTTGAATGCCATGAAGAAAATAGAGGATAGAAATATTCTACTATTTGTATCTGCCGCTAGCGTAAGAATAAATTACGACCTTAACTTCGAAGATTTAAAACAAGAAAATGTTATATGGAATCCTAATCGTGTAGAAGATGAAGAAATTTCATATTTATTCTCTGCTTGCGACGCTGTAGTTATGCCATATAGAAAAACTTATTTGAATTGTGGAAGTAGTGTTTTGACTCAATCGTGTCAGGCGCATAAACCATCCATAGTTCCTAACATTACTCCTTACCAAGATTTATCAATGGAGCATGGTTTAGGTGTTCGCTTTAATGTTGAGGATGCTGATAGTTTAGCATTAGCAATGATTGACTTAAGAAACAATTATTCTTATTTTAAAAATAGCGCCACTTACGACGACTATATTTGTAAAATTCCCAGTTGGGAAGAGTTTATAACGAATTTATTTAAGTAGAAAATATGCTAGATGTATTATTTGTAGAACCTGATTCTTCTGCGAAGTCATATCAGGGACTGAACGATTTGTATACGGCAATAGAAACTCCAACTTGGTCTTTGCTACTTGCACAATCCTGTAGAGTAAAAGGATTCAAGGTAGCGATAATGGATTGCCATGCAGAGCATTTAACAGATGAACAATCTATTCAAAGAATACGAGAACTAAAACCACGGCTGGTTTGTTTTGTCATTTATGGACAGAACCCCAATTCTGGAACTGTTAGTATGGTTGGTGGAGTTAGATTAGGTGCTAAACTAAAACAAGAAATACCAGAGTGTCTTACTTGTTTTGTTGGTTCGCATACTAGCGCTTTACCCAAGCAAGT
>Ga0315294_10001665_pt1 | contig 24278 bp, 19 predicted proteins | sample YL17G13_40_MG_FD_203626 | JGI IMG/M metagenome (GOLD analysis project Ga0315294, IMG submission 203626) | Sediment microbial communities from Yellowstone Lake, YNP, Wyoming, USA - YL17G13_40 | ecosystem: Environmental > Aquatic > Freshwater > Lake > Sediment | place: USA: Wyoming | collected...
AACTTAGAGAAAGACCGACCACGAAAAGAAACGAGAAAATCAGGGCTTTCTTGAAGCCGCTGATCTCCTTGGTCCCGCCCACGAAACCGATCATCAGCGGGATCATGGCCAGTACGCAAGGATTCATGGCGGTAAGAAGTCCGCCGACGAAAACCACGACAAAAGCGAGCCAGGGGTTGGTCTGAATGATTTTTTCTGCGTTCTGTAGGAGGGAACTAAGCATTACAACCCGGCTTTATTAAGCCAAACCATGATACTGTCCTTGGGGTAAAAACCGATATGGCGGTAGATCTCGGTACCCGACTTATCAAAAAACACTTGTAGGGGGATTAGGGTTATCTTGTACTGGCGGGCGAAGACCGGCTGTTCGTTGACATTTATGAAAATTATATTCGCCTTGCCGGTAAGTTCATTCCGCAGTTCTTCCATGATGGGTTTCATCTGGATGCACGGCATGCAGGTTGTGGAACCGAAATCAACCATGGTCGGCAAACTGTTTTTCAGGACGGCGGTGATGGGATTGTTGACCTTCTTTTCTTCCGCCTGACGCCATTTCTCGTTGCGGGTTATTTTTTCGCCTTTCACAAGGTTCGCGATATAATTTTCGACCGCCGACTGGCGTTTCTGCTGGATCAGGTAATCCGCGATCTGAGGTCTCATCTGGTCTAACGTCAAATCGTTCATCTGGGACTGGTTGTCTTTATAAAATTTCGCGATCTCCTCGTCGGTCACGGATATGCCCGTGAACACGACCCGGGTGAACAATTCATCAATGAGAAAATTGTCGCGTTTGGTTTTATCGGTTTTGATCCGCTCCTTGACCGCGTCGACCGTATCGATCTTGAATCGCAGGGCTTCGGTCAGCAGCGCTTCTTTTACGATTAGTTCCTCCAGGAAACCGGGGAGGTCGTTCTCGTAATTTTTACGCAGGTCGTCCGGTAATTTTTTTAATTCCTGCTGGAGATACTTCAGGGTTATTTTTTTGGCGCCCACGGTGGCGATAACCTGGGCTTGTGAACAGGCTAGCAAAACAAGGGTCGTGAAGATGACGAATATTTTTTTCATTTCATTTTCCTTTCTTTGATAACGCCGGTACAACGTGTTGGCTCTTGGCCAAACGGCCGGTGGCGCACGCGGCCGCGAGATCGATGATCCGATATAGCCGGGGATCGGCGATCCGGTACCAGATCCACTGTCCCTGGCGCTCGCTGCGCACGACGCCCGCTTTTTTAAGGATCGCCAGGTGGTGCGAAACGTTGGTTTGCTCGGACCGGACGTACGGGAATATCTTGCACACGCAGCAGGGACCGTTGCGTAACCTTTCCAGGATTTTAAGGCGTAAGGGATGGGCCAGGACGCCGAGGGCATTTGCCTTGGTCTTCAGCCTCGCTTTTTGCATAATTGATTATATGAAAATTTTTTCATATGTCAATAACCAACAGGCTTTTCCACTCTTGACATTCGGAAAGCGTCTACTATAATATATCGTGCGCCGGATACATTTAAACATCATTATTATACTGATCATTGGTTCTTCGACTTTCGGTCGCGCCAACGGTTTTTACGTGAACGGCGAAGGTAAGATTCGTTTCCGCTACATCACGGCCGACACAAGCGACATCACCGGTAGCTACGGCGAGGCCCTGAAACAGGGGATGAGCCTGAGGTGGCGCTTCGACATTTCCGGCGGTTATCCCCTGGCCGATTATTTCCTGACCGAGGCCGGGCTGCGCGTGACCAACGAGAACTCGACCGGCGCCCTCTTGCCGCCTGACTTTATCACCGGCAAGTCGGTCGCGGGCTGGTGGGCGGTCAGCTACCTGCGCGAGCCCATGGAGATCACCCTCGGCAAATACGACGCGAGCTTCACGCCCCTCACCTTCATGCGCTGGGACACCAAGGACAATCCCCTGGGCGCTTCGGGCTGCGCGTGCCAGATCTCGGTCGGCGGTATATCGGGGGAGAGCCTGGAAGAGCCCCAGGAGGACTACCGGCTTGAAGGCGCCCGGATCAAGGCGTCGGCCGGTTTCGGCGACCTGACCGCGCTTTTTGCCCAACCCCAGGTCCCGGTCGAGGGCATGTTCTACCAGCAATACTTGGCCGGAGGCCGGGCCCGGATCATTCTCTCCCCGTTCCGGACGAAAAGGTCGATGGTCATCGGCCTGTCGGCATTGCGGGTCAAGGACGAACCTTCCTCAATCGGAACTGCGCTTCTCGCGCCGCTCCAAAGCGACGTTTTGAGCGCGGACTTGAGTGTGCCGTTGATCGGAGATCTGAGCATGGTGGGAGAGGGCGCTTTTTCGATCCGGGATGATAACCTGCTTAGCGTTGCTAATCCAATCCGTGAAGGGTATGGCTTGGTCGCGGGTTTTCAGTACATGCAAGCGGACCGGATCGAGGCGAACCTTCAATTTCTGCGTCTAGACCCCTGGTATTCTCCTCTTTACCGCGCTCTTTCCTACGCCAAAAACCGGCAGGGCGGTAAAATTTCCTTTATTTACCGCGATCTGGAAATGTTTCGCAAACTTATCACTTTTTCGCTTTATTTCAAAGATTGGCAGGAGATCGATCCGACCTGGAACGAGACGATCACGGAAATACACCATTCGCTCCAGGATTTCATGACCGGCAACGCCGGACTCAGCATGAAATTTGTCGGGAACTGGCACGTCGAGGTCGATTACGAGTACCGTTCGATTAAGCGGCCGGACGATGTTTCGACCGGGCTCGACGAGGCGATCGACGACCTGACCCAGATTGTTTCCCTGATCCTGACCTACGATGTGACCCTGCAGACCAAGTTGTTGATCAAAGGCCAGGTGATCGACAATGTCGACAACGCGGGCGACAACGATTACCGGGCCTATATCCCGATACTCCAGTTCTCTACGAAGTTTTAATAAGCACGAATGGATACGAATAATAATATGTCACGAATAGACGCGAATAATAATGAAGTACGAATGAACACGGATCATAATATGGTGCGAATTGACACGTATATATAAGGAGGAAAGATGAGGAAAATCATTTCTTCCGCGTTTTTGCCGTTATCCTTTATTTTACTCTTCGGCGCGTTCTGCGCGAAGGATAACGACGACACGCCGGTCACGGGTTTTATCAACGGCCTGGTCAAGGACACGACCGCAGCGGGCCTGAACGCCGCGACCATCACTACCAGCCCCGCGACGGCTACGGTTTTCACCAACGATACCGGTTATTACGAAATTCCCGACGTCCCGGCCGGCGACTATATCGTTAAAGCCTCCAAGGGCACCTATATCACGGATTCGAGCGCGGTTAACGTGGATTCGGGTCAGGTCAGCACGGTCAATTTCACCCTGTGTCAGAATTTCCGGACGGTCCTAGCCGAGATGTTGGCCACAGCCTGCCACTGCGCGGACGAGGCCCGGGTCGAGGCCTACGGCGTCAAGAGCGGCTACCCGTCCCGGTTCGTGTACCTGGAATATCACGCTTCCAAAGACCCGCAGTTCGACCTGTGGGAACCGTTCGGTACGCCCTCGAGCGAGAGCCGCCGGCTTTACTACTGCGACACGTTCCTGATCGGCCACTTCATGTATTTCGACGGCACTATCCTGCAGACCGCGAGCGGGCAATTCTCAGCGACCGTCGATTCCCTGTTGAACGAAACGAGCCCGCTTCTGGTGAAGGTCGAGGGCACGTATTCGGCCACGACCGGGACCGGCCATGTCGACGCGACGATCACCGCCGTGGACAATATTACCTACAGCGACCTCGACGTGGTTTACACTGTCTACGAGCGGGGTCCGATGACCGGCGCGCCGCCGCCCGACACGTGCCCGTTCCGGTACGTGGTCGTGAATATGGCGAGTTCCGACCCGCTGGCGATCGCCGCCGGCGAGACTAAATTATTCGGCAAGGATTTCACCGCGCCCGACACGATCGGCCTGCCCCTGCCGCCATTCCACATCGTGGACCAAACCAATATCGGGGTCGCGGTTTTTGTCCAGAGCCGGGGATCCAAAGAGGTCCTGCAGGCGGCCTTCATTGATTTCTAAAGGAGCGAATTAATGATAAAAATTTTCACGCTGCTGACCACCGGGATAATGGTTTTTGCCGCTGGACCGGCCGCGCACAATGAACTGGACCTGAATAATCTCGCGCAGCGGATCGGCCGGCAGGTCGATTCCGCGTCTATCCTCATGAACGACGGTAAGACCGAGAACGCCCTGTCCCTTATCCGGAACGCCGCCGATGAGTGGCGTAAATACGTCGAATACCATAATTATGTCGCCGACCGGGAGTTCGCTAGAACGGCGAAACTGGACACCCTGGTCGCGGATATATCCGGGCGATTCGAAAAGATAATAAAGGATGACAATGGAAGCAAATTGCCCGAACTCAAGGAACGCCTCAATGACCTGTTCCAGATGGCGGACTTGCCCATCCTCGCGGATTTTTCCGGGAACAGCTGCAAGCTCTGCAAGATCATGAAAACCAGGCTGACCGCGATCGCGCCCGAATACATGGGAAAGGTCCGGATCGTCAATATCAACGTCAATGTCGAAAGGGACCTGATCAAGCTATACCGCGTTACCCTGATCCCGACCCTGGTCTTCATCAGCCGCGACGGCAAAGAGTCCTCGCGGTATGTCGGCGCAATGGAAGAGAACGACCTTAAGAAAAAATTGAACGATCTGTCCAGCAAGTGATCGATGGTCGATCACCTGCTGTCCCGCGTCAACGAACTGATCGGCACCAACCCCTGGCTCGCGTTTAAAGGTTAGTCGGCCCATAAACTTACCCATTGACAAAGCATAGTAATTACGATATAATACCAGGTATGAATAAGAAAACGAAGAATCCACCAGGTGATTGGGCGGATAGACTTCAAGAATTCAAGAAACGCTGCCGAGCGCTCGGTCTAAAAATCACGCCGCAAAGGGTTGCTATTTACAGAGAACTTAACATGTCTCGAAGGCATCCCACCGCGACCGATATCTACACAAGGATCCGACCCGAATATCCGAATATATCCTTGGGTACCGTGAACAGTTCCCTGCTCGCGTTCGCGGAAAAAGGGATCATCAGTATTGTCGGAGCGTCTGGGGATCCCAAACGGTTTGAGGGCAATCTCGATTCCCATGACCATTTCCGCTGTATCGAATGCCATAGAATAATCGATATCCATGATAAAAACCGAAAAAAGATCGAGATCCCCAAAGAAATTAAGAAGAAATACCTTGTGATGGAAAGGCAGGTGTTTTTTGAAGGTAAGTGCGAAAAATGCCGATGATGATAATAACGGTTTTCGATCCGATACTCGAAGACGTTGGTCGCAGTGAAATAATAATAACGATAGATTAGAAAAGTTCGTTCTTTAATACTAAAACAATGTTATCAAGGCCGGGGAGCAATACTCCGGCCTTGGTTTTTCTTTATTTAGGATAGATATAATACACTCTCTAACCTGTCTGGAAAGTGTATACTTTTAAAACATTCAATATTTTTGGTTAACATGCTATCCAAAAATTACTAATTACATTATGTATAAAAAAGAATTAATTTTGATGGTTTTCACCCACTTAATGACCTCTCTAATCATATATTCGTAAAAAGTTACAAAAGTATATATTTACTCTCGTTAAATATTAACGGGGCCTGCCCCATGAACATGTTGTAGAAATTTCGGGATATTTAAGGGGTCAATTCACAGAATGAAACTTTCCCTCCTAACTTCCGTATTACTAAGTGTATGAAGAAACATACCGAAATCGAACAACTGATCCAGAAGCGGTTAGACCGGATGATAACCACGGAGGAAGAAAAGGCTTTGAACCTTCATCTCATGGAATGCCCGGGTTGCCGTGAATTGAACCGGGACATCGAGGCTGTCCAATCTTCCCTGTTCAATCTGATCGATCTTTTCCCCGGAGCCACATTCAACGACCGGGTCATGTCCAAGCTTGGATTCAAAAAATCCTTTGCTTGGGCCAAGGCGGCCGCGGTCCTCGGATTGTCCTGGGCCGGCACCGCTTTGTTTTTATTGTTCTCGCCCCTGACTAAACCTTTGATCGGTAAGGCGCTCACTTCCATGCCGCAGGTCCTACGCGTCATCGAAAAAGCGCGGCTCGTCCTGGATACGATCGGGCATTTCATTCAGCCGCTCGTCAAGTCCGGATTGAATCCCATTTACCTGGCGGTTGGCGTCAGCTTATGCGCGATCATTTTTATTTTGTTGGGCAAAACACTTAAAAAGGAGGAAACATGCAGTGCGTCTTAGTCATCGTTTTCGCTTTGGCTCAATTAGCAAACCCCGCTTGGGGACCGGTTAAATATGATCCGGAACTGGGATACATTCTGCCTACGGTCGAAGTCAAGGTTGATCGCTATATTCCACCGGCGGAGATCGCTGGAACCCAAACCCAGGTTTATTTCGACCCGATCCTGGGTTGGACATTGCCGGTCATGATCGTGAACGCGAGCCGTTATGATGCGCTCGACGCCGAAGCGATCGCCGGATACCTGATGCCGAAACTGGCCTTTGCTGAGGATGAAAGCAAGGTCAAGACCATATTCGCTTCCCAGACGTTCAGCGGCAGTTACACGCTGAACGCGGGCGATACCCTGCGCGACGACCTCACGATCACCGGCGGGTCAGCCAATATTAACGGCGTGATCATGGGCGACCTGACCGTCATGGGTGGTGAGGCGTACGCGACCGGCCGGATCGAAGGCGACGCTGCGGTGTTCGGCGGCAACCTGCTGATCACCGGCACGATCACCGGCGACGCGGCGGTGATGGGCGGTAATATAAAGAATAAAGGCGTCATCGAAGGCGAGATCTTCGTGATGGGCGGCCAGATAACCCTGGATTCGGGCTCGGTCGTCAAGGGCGAGATCACCACGATCGGCGGCAATATCGAAAGGGACTCGAGCGCGCAGGTTCTGGGCGAGGTCAAAACGATGCCCTTCGAGAACTTGCAGAAATATCTGCCCCGTTTTTCCAAGATCTTGCAGCTTCGGCCCCACATGGGCGCCCTGCGAGCCGTACCGAGCTTTATCGGCGTGTTCGCCGAGATCGTTTTCTTCCTGCTCAACCTGCTGATCCTGGCTATCTTCCCGGCCGGAGTGGAAAAGATCAACCATAAGATAACGACCAACATCTGGCTCGCGGTCGCGATCGGTTTCGCGTTCGAGATCCTCTTCGTGCCGGCCATCATCCTCTTCGCCATATCCATCATCGGCATCCCGCTCATTCCGGCCTTCTTCCTGGCCGTGCTGGTCGCGATCATGTTCGGCGTCACTTCGCTGTCCTCGATCGTGGGCGAGAAGATCGTCCAGGGTTTCAAGTGGAACGTGAAGAGCAAGGTTGGGATCTTCAGCCTGGGTTGGATCGCGCTGATGATCATTCCGATCCTAGGCATGTTTATATCCGCTTTCGGTTTTCCGCTCATCACCCTGTTTCTGGGCTTTCCGATATCTTTCGTGATCACGACCATCGCCCTGGGCGCGACGACTTTGGCGCTCTTCAAGAAAGAGATCGAAGGCAAATAATTCCTTTCTGGTCGGAAACACCGCCCGGACCGGCCCCTGATCGGGGCCGGTCCTTTCTTTTTTCCCGTTAGAGACCGATTGATCATCAATTTACCTTCACGGAAGAAGCGATGTCTCGATTCTCTAATGGGATTTACAGTATTGAATATCGGCTATAAATCGCTATAATTACCCGTGAACGAAGAGATTCGGCGCGCGATTGACGAAAAGGACCAAGGCCGGTTGGAGACCGCCTGGATGGAGATGATGGAGGACCGCTCCCGGCCGCTCCCGGAATTCTTCGCCATCATTCAGGAGCTAAAAAAAGTCCAGACGCACGACCAAGTCCTGCTCCTGCTCGAGATCCTCGCCGCGAATTACGAATCCGCGGGTGATTCGAAGCGGGCGCTCGAGGTTTATCGGCAGATGGTCTTTTTTACCCACGAGCTGGTTGCGATCCGGAAAAAGATCATCGGGTTTTACCGCAAGATATACGAGAAGAGCGAGCATATCGAAGAATACATCGCGCTGGCCAACCTGGAAAACGAGGAACAGCTGCCCCGGGCCCTGGAAAAAATGGAGGAATATCTGGTTTACGACGTCGGAAGACTTTTCTATTTCGACCGCTACGGCCTGGGCGAGGTGGTGGAGGTTAATCCCCGGAAAAAGGAAGTCGTGATCAATTTTGAAAAAAAAGAACGCCATTTTTTGACCTTCGATGTGGCCAAAGGCCTGCTTAGGCCCGTAACCGAGGGCCATTTTCTCTATAAAAAATACAAGGACCCGGAAGCGCTTAAGACCATGGCCGTCGAGGACCCGGCCGGCATGGTAAGTTTCTTACTGCAGGATTTCAACCAGCCTTTAACCCCGGGTCAGATCAAGACGAACCTGACCGGCGCCTTTACTGAGGACGAGGCGGGCCGGATCTGGGATAAAGCCAAGAAAAAACTTGAGACCGATCCCAACGTCCGGATCGCGGGTAAGACCCAGAAGACCTACCAATACATCGCATCGGGATTCGACCGCACGGCCGACGCCCTGACCGCGTTCAACCAGGCCGATCCGCGGGAGCGGTTCCGGCTCGCCGACGAATACAGCCGGAAGCAACCCGAAGTGTTCCGAATGATCCTCGACACCCTGGTCAAGGAAGCTAACACCGCCCTGAAAAAGGACCCGGCCTTGGCCCTGGACATATATCTCCTGTGCCGGGACCAGAACGCGACCGCGGATTTTAATTTTGATCCGGAGGCGGTGTTCAAGGCCGCCAAGCCCCAGGGTTTGATCGCCGGCCTTACGAACCTCGAGCATCAAAGATACATGATCCGATTCATCAAGGAGAAGAATCCCGAGACCTGGCCCCGGATCCTCAAGGACCTGATGCTCAAGCTCGAGGAATTCCCGGTGCTTTATGAACTCGAGGCGGAGCTGCGACCCCATCCGGAAATGCTCGGCGACGTGTACCATTCGATCATCACCCTGCCCGGGCACTATTCAAAACCTTTTCCCTGGTTCCTGAAAAAATTATCGGAGGGCGAGCTTCCCGAATACCGCACGACATCCTACCTGGCCAAGATCATCGCCGGGTTGGAGTTCGTGAAGAGCCAGAAGACGGTGATGAAAAAGATCCTGAGCCTGGAGAATTTCGACGGCTTGATCAAATCCGCGACGGACGAGGACGCCCACCGGATATTGGCCGCGCTCAAGGCGAGCGAGGCCTTTGCCGATTATGAAAAAAGGGACTTTTTCCGGATCATCGAGCATTACTTTCCCCACTTTTTTATCAAGGTCGAGGACGTCATCTACGCCACCGCGGACGCCCTGCGCCTGAAAAAAGAGGAGTTGGAAAAAATATTGAACGTCGAGATCCCGCTCAACAAGAAGGATATCAGCCGGGCCCGGGAATTCGGCGATCTAAGCGAAAATTCCGAATACAAGGCGGCCAAGGAAAAGCAGGACCAGCTTTATCAAAAGCTGAAAACTCTGGAGGCGGAACTGCCCAAGGTCAAGATCATCAACCTGGTCGAGGTCGATACCCGCCGGGTCAGCATTGGCACCCGGGTGACGGTCAAGGATTCAAAAAGCGGCGAGGAAAAGGACTACGCGATCTTGGGCCGCTGGGACACGGACTTGAGCCGGAATATCATTTCCAATGAGGCGCCGACCGCCCAGCACCTTTTGCGCAAGGTGGTTGAAGAAAAGGTCGTTTTGAACGGCGTGGAATACGAGATCGTAAAGATCGAAAAAATACAAAAGTAATTCCCGGCCCTGCAAAAATTTTACCTACATTAGGATTATGAAACAGAACAATTATTTAAGAAAAATAACTTTAGTCGTTTCTTTACCATACGGAGATTCAAATCTTACGAAATAAACGCCGGCCGGAACCTTCCGACCCAAATTGTCTTTTCCGCTCCAGCTTATAACTTCTCCGGTAGGTTTCAGGTTCCGGTTAACGAACAAATTTTTAACACATCGTCCGGCAATATCGAATATTTTAAGGGAAACTTTGACGTTTTCGATTCTCGGATGATATTGAATGTGCAGGTTACCTCGGCATGGATTAGGATATATAAGAATAAGTTTTTTATTCCCCATCATTGGAAAGCCGCTTTCCTCAATGCCGGGTAATTCTGAGAAATAATATATTATTGAATCAAGCAGTACGGCGCGGGTGGATGGGGATACGCTATCGACAAGCGAGCTGAGTTCGAAAGAAAGCCCTACCGTGCGATATCCGGAGCCGTTATGGGCAACGCCACAACCGTAATTGTTATCGGTATCGAGAAAAATTAAAAATGAACCAGAACTGTCAGGATAAATATGGTCAATATACCGGTTCTCACCTGCATAGGAAAACTGCATGCTCTCCGTGAAAGTCGCCGGTTGTCCGGTAACCGGACCCAGATCACCGGCACCATCATCGATCGCATTTATTCCAAAAAGAGGATTAAAATTATAACCTCCCCCAAGGGGGTCATAATACCAGATATCGCCGCCTTCAAGGTAAAGGCAGCCTCCGTTCTGTACGTAATCGACAAGCCGTTCCGCTTCGGGTCGATTGGTTTCAACGACATAATTGTTGGGGAAAATACCGGCACATACGAAACCGTAACGATATGGATTAAGATTCGCGGTCAGTACTGTATCGTAATCGCCGTTGTAACCTAAGCTGTCGAGGATGATATGGATATTAACACCGGAGGCCGGTGTCGGATCCGGATTCCATATGAAATAATCCTTTTTTCCGATTATGAGGGTAATGGGTAGAGTATCGGAATATTGACCCGACCGGACGATCATGTTGAAATCCGCATAGGTTCCCTGGGGAGTGGCGGAATCGGCGTATATCACAAACGGATCACTGCCATTATCCGCGCTGCTGTCGGGATTAATAGATCCAAAAAAGCCGGAGGAATCAGTGATCACAACATTCGGGGAGAACGTCCGTAGCAAAGCGACTATGCTATCGGCGGCGATGCTTCCCTGATTCATGACCGTTACAACGACCGTAACTGTTTCCCCGGGTTCGAAGGTATTGTTTCCATTACCGCCGCTTATCTGCGCTTCTTGAAAAAGCAATCGCGGGGAATGAACCGGAATGCTGAAATGAGACACCCAGATAGAATCATTAATGTCATGGCAGGTCAGGGCGAAACGGATTAAATGACCGTCCGGACAACCGCTGTTGACCGTAAAGTTATATCCGTCCATGCCGGTAAAAGCCGAATCGTGCCCGGGAATATCACCGAACGATTTCAACGAATCCGTGACGGATAAGAAAGTATCGTTCACGGACAAACCGCCAGAAATATTGATCCCGACACTATCGCCATGATTTTTCACCCAGGTTGGAAGGTTGATTTCCTCGCCCGGGTTGACAACTGCATCGCCATTACCCCCCGCAATATCATCGATAAGCGATTTCAAGTAAATTGTTCGAGCACCCGCGGCTTTAGTGATCATGAATCCTTCATACGGCTGCAAATTTGTACCCGTAGCCGTGACGAAAACGGTATCATCTATGAAATGCGGTTCGATGGGAAAATACGCAGAACCGCTGCTGTCCGTGTATTGCACGGAATAAACGGTCGTATCCAACCGACCCATAATACAAACCCGCGCCCCCGGAACGGACTGCGAATCGGCTGCTTGATGGACGCGCACGGTAAAATCGACGCTGCCGACGCTGATCGTGGCCGGATGATAACAGTTGAGCGAACAGGGCGTATCGGTCCACAAATTCATTTCGGGATCGCCCAAGGTCGTAAATCCTAAAAATTCATCGATCCCACCCTGGTATTGATACATCTGATAGACATTGGTTCTTGCCCCTTCGCAGGCGGCGCCGAATGTTTGCGCGTGATTGATGAACAGGGCATCAAAGAATCCCCGCGCGACCGCGCTCCTTAAAAAGGCGCCTGAGCTAATCTCCGTCGTCGTAGCAAAATAACCCGATGCACCGCGCGGCGTGGAGGGAGTTCCCGTCAGCAGCCATTTTTCGGCGACCGCCGGAGTCGAGCCGGTTCCCCACGTCCGGCAGGTGATTGATAAAACGATTGGCAGCTTTAAGCCATTTTGTGTCAAATCGGGGTCCAAATCAAACGGCGACGGCCAATTGTTGGTCGCGCTGCCCCGGTACATTACAATCGAACGGCCGTCGTTTACGGCATTCAACAGGGAATCCCGATTGTCGCCCAGGGAATCAGAAAATGTGTCAATTACCGCATAATGCGCGGCGTTCATTAACCCGGCGGCATAGAGGAGGTCCGACCAATAAATCGAATCGTCCTGGTCAAATTCGCATTTGAAAAGCAAACAACCTTTATTGAACCACAGAGTATCGGGCCGGTACGGCGTCCGTTCGTAAGCGAGGATTTTGTTGACCACGGTCTGGGCCTGGATTGTATCACGCACGGTCAAGCGGCCGGAAAGTATTTCATTATAGATATCGCCATCCATATTGGTATAATAATTGTCCGAATAGATATTTCTTATCATGGGCAGCGGCAGATAATTTGGTGCGCCGACCAGCAATAAATATTCGGGACGAATAGTCCAATTGGTATAGGCATTGATAATATAATTTCTTATTGAGATTGAATCCGCTCCGATCTGGGATAAGCGTACTGTTTTCGAAAGTATGCCTTTTCGGGTTTTCCATTCCGCCAGTGGGAGGACTGAGTTGTAATAATTGTCATGCGTTATTATTAAATAACGCGCGCCTATTTCTTGACCCGTGGCAACGACAATTACAACAAACAACATTACAATAACTTTTTTCATACTATAAAAGTATACTTGATATGCATTTATTGTCAAGATATAATACAATTGTCTTTCCCTATGCATGGTTTTTAGTCTTGACAAATTACCAGGATAATCTATACTTTACTGTGTTAAAGGAAGAGTAAACTGGACGAAACATGAATAAACGAACTTTTATACAAAAATACGCGATTGCCGCTGCAGTTATTTTTTCCTTGGCTTACCCTAGAATATTGTACGTTCACCCGGATTCTACTCTTCATCATATCTACCAAGCGCTTCAAATGTGTGGTCTAAATGATACCGTACTCGTCGCGCCCAGCATTTATAATGAGATTAACCTGAGTTGGCCGAATAGGCAGGGGATTCATTTAATGAGCGAATCCGGAGCCGAAAGTACGATAATAAACGGCTCTTTTGCTTTTACATATACGGTGGATACCACTACCGTCATCAATGGTTTCACGATACAAAACGGATCGTCATGGCATGGCGGCGGTATTTTCATGCAAAATTCCAGCCCCGTGATTTCTAATAATATTATTATTAATAATACTGTCAGTGGGGAAGGCGCGCGGGGTGGTGGGATTTATTTCCAAAATTCCTCTCCCATAATCCGGAACAATACCATCGCCGATAATATCTCGGGCGGATCCGGTGGCGGGATCGAAGCACGTTATAACTCCTCCGGACTGATAGCTAATAATACCATCCTCCGTAATCAAGCGAGTACCATGGGCGGCGGTATTTATTGTGAGGAGTCATCCCCCTTAATTATTCATAATTTGGTGAAGCTTGATCGCGCCGCTATTGGCGCCGGGATCTGCTGTTCGCGGTCAACTTCGATAATCCGGCATAATACGCTTATTCGAAATATTGCCGATGGCTACGGCGGCGGGATTCTCTGCTGGTGTTCCTCGCCGCTGATCGACAGCTGTACGATCGCGGACAATAACGGCGATGGTATTTGCTGCCAAATCAGCTCTGATCCGACGATCCATTATAACAATATATTGGATAACGTCGGCAACGGAGTCGGAAATTTAGACTCGACGATTATTATCGACGCCCGGTACAACTGGTGGGGCGACACTTCCGGACCCGGAGGTTTCGGGCCGGGGCTGGGGGATGAAGTGAGCAGGTTCGTCGCGTACGATCCCTGGCTTTATGAACCGCCCGGTGCGATTGAGGAAAAGCATCCTCAACCCTATCCGATACAATGTAAGATTTGGCCGAATCCCTTTCGCGACAGGGTGAATATTATCTTTCTCGCGACGAATTCTGGAAATTATAGTATTGTGATTTATGATGTTTCCGGCCGGTTGGTCAAGGAGTTTGATTCAAAAAACATTAATACAATCCGTAACAAATCCTCCGACGCAACCGCGACGGAGTTCTGTTGCATATGGAATGGCCGGGACCAAAATGGATTTATCGTTCCCGGCGGTGTTTATTTGTTAAGATTACAATCCGGGGATTATGCCCTGACGCAAAAACTGCTTTTTCTTAAATAAAAACTATTATATATCCACAGGAATAGTCCGACTTCTGCTTTAATAAAACAACATGGATAATTAAATCATTGGAATGTGGTGAATATTAGAAATGATTTACTTTATTAATAAGCCCAAAGAACTTTTAACCAGCCCGACCAGGGACAAGGCGTCCAGGCCGGCTTTGCGGAAAAGCGCTTCGGGATCTGCCGAGGCGCCGTACTGAGTCACCCCCAGGCACTTGAATTTGACTTTTATGCCCTGCTCCGCGATGACCCGTCCGACTATGCTGCCCAGCCCGGAATGGATGTTGTGGTCTTCGTAGGTTACGACCAGGCCGGTTTTGGCGGCGGCGCTCACAACCTTGGGATCGAGGTCGAGGGGCGAGGAGATATTGTACACCCTTGCCCGGATCCCTTCCTTTTTCAGGATTTCGTGAGCCTCCAGGGCGCGATATGTCATGACGCCCATGCTGAAGATCGTGCCGCGGTCGCCGTCCCGCAGGAGATCGGCCTTGCCGTATTCGAACTTGTAATCCGAGCCGAAAAAGAGCGCGCCGCTTTCGTCCTTGACCGCAGGCAGCTTGGTCCGGCCGACGCCGATCACCCAGTTGCCGGATTGGCCGAGGACGTAGCGTAAAATATGGTCGGCCTGGTTCGCGTCGCAGGGTAGGACAAGCTTGAAACCGAAAAGGTTGCGGAGCAGCCCAATGTAATCTATGCACTGGTGAGTCTTGCCGTCCGGGCCGACGTTCCAGCCCAGGTGGGTCGCGATGACCTTCAAATGGCTGCGGTTGATGTCGTTGAGGCGCAGCTGGTTGTAAACCTCGTCGATGCCGAACACGCCGAAATCGCCCCAGATCGTCGTGATGCCGTTCACGGACATGGCGCCCGCGATCGTGGCCGTGGCATGCTCGCTGACCCCGGCTTCGAAAAAGCTCTTCGGCCGGGCCTTGGCGAATTTCAGGGTCTGGACCGACTCGGCCAGGTCGCAGTCGAAAACGGCGATCGGCTCATTCGGATTAAGCCGGGCCAAGTCCTCCAGGGCGTTGCCCAGGGCCTGCCGGGGATCCGCGTTCTCCGGATAGGACCGGTTCGGGCCCGGGTTTAAACGGGGTGGAGGGATCTCCTTGGAATCAAAAAGTTTGATTGGTTTATCCCGGTCCGCTTTCAGTTGGTCCAGGTCGTTCTCGACCCCCAACTCAGCGAGGGCTTTGACGCATTCGTCCTTAGACAAGGCTCGGCCGTGGTATTCGGGCTTGTTCTCCATGAAGGAGACGCTCTGGCCCATGACCGTCGCGCAGACGATCGCGCACGGGTTCTGGTCGTCGTCGCGGCAGGTTTGCATCGCTTCGTAAAGGGCGTGGAAATCGTGGCCCGGCACTTCCCGGACGCGCCAGCCGTCGGCCAGATAATTTTCCTTGATGTTCACCGGCATGATGTCCTCGACCCGGCCGGAGATCTGCAGGTGGTTGTTGTCGATGAGGACGGTCAGGCCGGCCAGACCGTATTTTTTCGCGAATCTGCGGGCCTCGGCGACCTGGCCTTTCGCCTGTTCGCCGTCGCTCATCATGACGTAGGTGTGGTAATCCAGGCCTTTCATGCGCGCGGCCAGGGCAAAACCGCAGCCGGCTGCCAGGCCCTGACCCAGGTTGCCCGACGACCATTCGATGCCGGGTATGGGCCGGACCACGTGCCCTTCGTAAGGGCTGTCCAGGCGGCGGAAACCGAGGATGACTTCCCGGGGATCCATGAAACCCAGCCGGGCCAGCGCCGCGTACGCTCCGGGCGAGGTATGGCCGTGGCTGATGACGACCCGGTCGCGGTCAGGGCGGGTATAGTTATCGGGCGCGATATGGGCGAACGAGTAGACCGCGAGGTACATGTCGATCGAGGACATGGACCCGCCCGGGTGTCCGGAACCGGCCAGGCAGGTCATTTTAATGATGTCACCCCGGCTGAGCCGGGACAATTCCGTTAACTTCTTAAGGTCGTCCTTGGTTAGTTCCCGATGGTAACCGTTCATTTTCCCATTCCGCGCCGCTATATTATAACCACTTTAAAATCGTCGTCCGGGATCGAATAATCGCCCTTGAGCTTCAGGATCAGGTTATGTTCCCGGGCGATCTTGGCCAAAATGTCGGTCTGGAACAGGCTCAGGAAGTCGGCGACCCGGGGCGACGCCTGGAGCTCGATCATCTTGCCCTTCACGTTCTTGGAGTTGGCGACGAACCAGCGCTCGATATAGCCGATGATGCTCGTGCGGGAAATTATGCGGCCCCGGCCCTTGCAGGTTGGGCAGGCCTCGCTGAGCGCGAGCGTGAGGTTGGTCCGGGAGCGCTCGCGGGTGAATTCGAGCAGGCCGAATTCGCTCACGCTACCGATCCGGTATCGGGCCTTGTCCGTGTGGATCAGGTTTTTGAATTCCCGGAGCACGCGGTCCGTGTTCTCCCGGCGTTCCATGTCGATCAGGTCGACCACGACCATGCCGCCGATATCCCGGAGCCGCAGCTGGCGCACGACCTCGCGGCTCGCCTCCAGGTTCGTCTGGAGCGCGAGCTTTTCGGCTTGCTTTTCCCGGGACGACTTGCCCGTGTTCACGTCGATCGCCATCAGGGCCTCGGCCTGGTCCAGGACGATATAGCCGCCGCTGGGCAGCCAGACCTTCCGTTCGAAAATGTTCTTGACCTGGTCCTCGATCCCGTATTTTTGGAAGATCGGGTCGGCGTCCCGGTACAGCTTCGTCCGGGAACGCATGCGCGGCGAAACCTTGCCCAGGTAATTGATGATCTCGCGGTACCGGGCCTCGGAGTCGATGATCAGGTTCCGAACTTCGTGGTTGAAAGAATCCCGGACCAGCTTGATAAGGGTCGACGGCTCGCGATAGACCAGGACCGGCGCCGCTTTGCCTCGCGCGGCGTTCAGGCTCCGCTCCCATTCCGATTTCAGCCACCGGGCCTCGCTGCGCAGCTCTTCGGGACGGGCCGCGGACGCCGCGGTTCGGATGATGAGACCCATACCTTCGGGTTTGATCTCGCGGCCGATCCGGAACAGGTTGTCCCGGTCCCGGCGCTGGCGGATCTTCCGCGAAACGCCCACGTTGCGGGCGTTGACCATGAGCACCATGTACCGTCCGGGGAGTGAAATGTAGGACGTGATGCGGGGGCCCTTGACCCCGTAGGCATCCTTGGTGATCTGGACGAGGGTTTCCTGGTTCTCCTTAAGCTTGATCTCCTCGGGACGGAGTTTCTCGTCCATTTCGACCTCGTTCTCGAACAGCTCCGAAAAATCCGAGAACGGGATCTCGTCGAGGGGCAGGAACCCGTTTTTCTCCATGCCGATGTTGACGAATGCCGCCTTCAAACCGGAGATGAGGTTCAGGACCCGGCCCTTGTAGATGTTGCCGACCAGGCTGTTGTCCTCCGCGCGCTCGACGTAAAGGCCGGTTAGCTTGTCCTCTTCCAGCAGGGCGATGCGCGTTTCGATATTGGCGACGCTGACGATGATATCTTTTCTGATCACTTAACCTCCATCGGTGACAATAAAATTCCCTCTTTCTTGATGAACAGCGATGTGCGCGTGACCTTGTACGAGCGGACGGATTCCGCCGGCCGGTCGGTCAGGTAGGCGAGCAGATCGTAGATGTTGATCTTACCCGGTCCGAAATGGAGCCCGCAGGAGAGCGTGCTCTCGCCGGGGCTCATCGATTCGATCGATTCGGCCAGGTTTTTCGCGCCGGATCTAGTGGTGACGCTGGCGGCTTTCAAGGCCGCCGGTTCCATGGATCTCACTATCTCCGGGGTCGGGAGGGTGACTTCATAATAAATCAGGTTGATCGAGGTGGAGAGCGACGGCGTGTTGCCGGGCAGGCCGCGCACCTCGAGGATCCGGATTCCCGAAGGGAACCGGGAATTGAGCTCGCGGGAAATATTCCCGAAATAATCGCCTTCCAGGTAAAGATCGAAGAAATCGCCCTTCACGATCTGGCCGACGCTCTTCGGCGGGCAGAAGGAAACCTTGGGGATGGGCGAATAGCCCTGGGTGAACTGGATGGGCAGGTCGGACCGGCGCAGGGCCCGGTAAATGGTCCGGGTCACGTCCAGGTGGGAGGCGTAGCGGAAAGGTTCGCCGACCGAATATTTTATCCGGTACAGGGTCGGCGCAGACTGCCGTTTGGGAAAGCGGCCGTAACCCACGTATTTTTCGTCCGGCGCCTGGTGCTTGGCCATCGGCTCTTCGCACACCCCGCATTCCGGGCATCGGTCGTAGAAGCAGTTGGGGGTCACCTCCGCATTCCGGGCGCGTTCGAATTCGGCCTTGAGAAATTCTTTTTTCACCCCGATATCGACGAAGTCCCAGGGGTAATTGTCCTGGGGCCGCAAATACGACCGGGGGTCGATGCCGGTCCGGTCAAAGGCGGCCTGCCAGCGGGCATAGTTAAAGCCCTCGCGCCATTCCTCGAAGTAACCGCCCTGCCGGTACACGTCCTCAATCACCGGGAAGATCCTTACGTCGCCCCGGGAGAGGAAGGCCTCGATGAAGGAAACCTCCGGGTCCTGGTATTTCAGCTCGACCCGCGGTTTTCGGATCTTCCGCACCCGGTTAATTTTATCCCGCAGCTCTTCGATCTCCGGGAAGGCCGCGGACTCGAAGGGCGTGTGCGGTTTGGGCACAAATGGGGACAGCGATAGGTTGATCCCGCCCCGGGGGCAGGACTTGGTGATCTCCTGGACCAGGTTCCCGATTTCGGCGACGTCCGCGTCGGTTTCAAAGGGCAGGCCGATCATGAAATACAGTTTCACCTGTTTCCAACCGTGGCGGTAGGCGATATTTATCGATTCGATGAGCTTCTCATTCGAAAATTCCTTGTTCAGACGTCTGCGCAGGGTTTCGCTGGCCGTTTCCGGTGCGAAAGTCAGGCCCGATTTTTTCACTTCCTTGATGAGGAGCGCCAGTTCTTCGGTGAACAGCTCGCCCCGCATCGCGGGCAGGGAAATGCTGACGTTCTTTTTTTTCAGCATTTCGTTCAGCTTCCGCAGGAGGTTGGGCAGGTCGGGATAATCGAGGATCGAGAAGGAAAGGAGGGACACTTCCTCCCAGCCCGTTTCCCGGATGCCCTTTTCCACCGCCCGCATGATCTCCGCGGCCGGACGGATCCGCAAGGGACGGTTCGCATAACCGCTCTGGCAGAACCGGCAGCCCCAGGTGCAGCCGCGCATGACCTCGATGGTCAGGCGGTCGTGGGTGACGTCGCAGATCGGCAGGATTTGGGGCGCGGGTAAGCCCGCATCGGTGAGACCGGCGGTGATCCGTTTCTGCACTTTGTGTCCCGGGGCGTGCCGGGAAGGGACCCAGACGCCCGCCAGGCGGGACAGGGCGTCGAGCCGTTCGGCCTTTTTATTTTTGGGGATTTCTTTAAGGACCCGGCCGATCTCGGAGATGCAGTCCTCGCCGTCGCCGATCAAAAAGGCGTCAAAGACCGGGCTCAAGGGATTCGGGTTGAGGACCGCCGGGCCGCCGGCGATAAGGATCGGATGCCGGCCGTCGCGTTCCGCGCTTCGGCTGGGGATCTGCGCCAGCTCCAAGGTATAGAGGACATTGGTGTAGTTCAGCTCGCTCTGGAGGGAAAAGCCCAGCAGATCGAATTCCGCGCATGGTTTCCGGGTTTCGAGGCCGTAAAGCGGTATGCCCTCTTTTTTCAGTTTTTCCCCGAAATCCGGCCACGCGGCGAAAACCCTTTCGCATTGGATCTCCGGTTCCTGGTTGAAAAGGTGGTAGACGATCTTAAGGCCGAGATTGGACATCCCGATCTCATAGATATCCGGGAAGATGATCCCAACCCAGACTGTCGGTTCGGCCTTGACCGTGATGTTGTATTCGCCGCCCGTGTAGCGGATCGGTTTTTTTACGAGCGGCAGGATATTATCCAGCATCGCTGCCCGCAATGCCCGGCTTAAATGTTCCGCGCCGACCCATTGCCCTCCGACCGGTTCTCAATTACAATAAATTAAAACCTTTTTCCAAAGCCTGGTCGTTAAGTTTTAACTGTTCTTCCTTGGCCTTGCCAAAGCTCTTGCGCTGGGCTTTGAACAGGCTGTCCAGCTTTAACAGGCCGGACTTTTTGGCGACCCCGCCCAGCATGATCATGTTCGCGATCCGGCCCTGGCCGAGCCCTTCGGCGATCGCGTTCGCCTCGATCGGGACGACCGTGATGTCGGTCCGTTTCGGCTGGGATTTGATCAGGGTTTTGTTGTAGAAAAGCATGCCGCCCGGTTTCACTATCGGCTCGAATTTAGCCAGGGAAGGCTCGTTCATAATGACCACGATGTCCGGATTCGTGACGACCGGCGAGGCGATCGGCTCCGTGGAGACGACGACCGAGCAGTTGGCGGTCCCGCCGCGCATTTCTGCGCCGTACGAGGGGAAAAAGGTGACGTTCTTGCCTTCGATCAGCCCGGCGTGGGCGAACATGATCCCGGATGAGACTACGCCCTGCCCGCCGAATCCCGCGATGATGATCTCCTTGGTCATTTTGTCTCCTTGCCTTTGTTGCGATACTCTGCCGGAGGATAATATTTGCTCATGACTTCTTCCATCCATTTTTTCGAGTCGACGGGGGTCATGCCCCAGCCGGTCGGGCACAGGGAAAGCACCTCCACCAGGCTGAAGCCCTTGTTATCGATCTGGTTCTGGAACGCGGTCTTGATCGCCTTTTCCGCCTTGAGGATGTGCTTGGGCGAATGGACCGAAACCCGTTCCAAGAAATAGGGGCCGTCGAGGGCGGCGAGAAGTTCGCAGACCTTGATCGGGTAGCCCTGCTTGGTGACGTCCCGGCCCTTGACCGAGGTCGTCGAACGCATGCCGGGCAGGGTCGTCGGCGCCAGCTGGCCGCCGGTCATGCCGAAGATCGCGTTGTTGATGAAGATGACCGTGATGTTCTCGTTGCGCGCCGCGGCGTGGATGATCTCCGCGGTACCGATCGCGGCCAGGTCGCCGTCGCCCTGGTAGCTGAAAACGATGCACTCGGGCCGGGCCCGCTTCATGCCCGTGGCCACAGCCGGACCCCGGCCATGGGGCGGTTGGATCATGTCGCAGTTGAAATATTCGTCGGCAAAGACCGAACAGCCGACCGGCGCGATGCCGAGGGTCCTTTCCCGGATGTTCAGGTTGACCAGGACGTCGCCGACGATCCGGTGGACAATGCCGTGCCCGCAGCCCGGGCAGTAGCGCTGATTTGTCGGGGTTAAACCTTTGGGTCGACCGAAGAGCAGTTTCATTTCTTACCTCCCGCGATGGTCCGGATCTTTTCGTATACTTCGGTCGGCGTCGGGATCCCGCCGCCCGGACGGCCATGGAAATGGATTTTGGTCTTGCCTTCGGTGGCCAGTTTCACGTCGTCGATCATCTGGCCCAGGCTCATTTCGACGACTAGCATGTTCCCGGCCTTCTTGGCCAGTTCGGCCAGAATGTCTTTGGGGAACGGCCAGAGGGATATGGGCCGGACGAGTCCGGCCTTGATCCCCTTGTCGCGGGCCATCCTTACGGCTGCACCGCTGACCCGCGCGCTGGTTCCGTAGGCGACGAGCACGATGTCCGCATCGTCGCAGTTCGTCGCCTGGTAGCGCTGTTCGTTTTTCATGATCGGTACGTACTTCTCGTTCCATCTGCGCCAGTTCCATTCCTCGAGCTTGCCGGGCGCCAGGTCGTAGGAACGGACCACCCGGCGTTCGCGGCCCTGGCAGCCGGTCAGCCACCAGTCCTGGGCCTTGACCGATTTCGGGTCGACCGGTTCGTAATTGAGCTCGACCGGTTCCATCATCTGGCCGAGCATTCCGTCGGCCAGGATCATGACCGGAATCCGGTATTTTTCCGCCAGCGCGTAGCAGAGCTTTGGGAATTCGAAAAATTCCTGGGCCGAATCCGGCGCGAGGACGATCGTGAAATAGTCGCCGTGGCCGCCGCCCCGCGTCGCCTGGTAATAATCGGCCTGCGAGGGCGCGATGTTGCCCAGGCCCGGGCCGCCCCGCACGACGTTCGCGACCAGGACCGGGATATCGGCGCCCGCGATGTAGGAAAGTCCTTCCTGCATCAGGCTGATGCCCGGCGAAGACGACGAGGTCATGACCCGGGCGCCGGTCGCGGCCGCGCCGAAGAGCATGTTGATCGCCGCCAGTTCGCTTTCGGTCTGGATGAATACGCCGCCGGCCGCGGGCATGCGGACCGACATGTATTCCGGTATTTCGTTCTGGGGGGTTATCGGGTAACCGGCGAAGAACCGGCAGCCGGCGTAGATCACGCCTTCCACGAGCGCGTGGTTGCCTTTCATTAATGTTTTCTCAGCCATTTCATCCCCCTATTTGTAGACTTCGAGCGCTGGTTCCGGACAGACCTTGAAACAGTAACCGCAGGCGATGCATTTGGATTGATCGGTGACGACCGCTGGATGATAACCGCTCGAATTGATCTTGTCGGGCGAAAGGATCAGGATATTGACCGGGCATATGTTATCGCAGCATAACCCGCAACCCTTGCAGATGTTCTCAAAAATCCTTGCTTCTGCCACATGTCCTCCTTATTTTGGCGAGGATTCAGTCCTCGATATATTAAAATCCCTAAAAATTGATACAATTTGACTTTAAGAATACGGTTTGACGGCAAAAAATTCTGCCGATAACGCTAATTTTAAGTATATATATTAAAAAAAGAAAGTCAAGATTTAATAGCTGACGAGTAGGGAAAAAAACTATTGACAATTTGGATAAGACCTATATAATTTAGGGTATGGGTTGGATTAATCAAAAGGAGGTGATGCGGCCCAAAATAAACGTGATAAAACGGCCGGTAAACGGCCCAAGAGGTATTTGCACAAAACAAGGAGGAAGAAAATGAAGAAATTGCTGATCGTCGTCAGCATTGCGTTTCTTATGATCCTAGTCGGCTGCGCGAAAAAGGCCGACGAGGTTGAGCTTCAGAACGCGAAAACCCTGACCGATGGATTGACGGAAATGATGAGTAACGTAAATAGCCAAAGTTCCAACACCGGACACAGTGCGATCAGCCATAAACCGGGTTTTTTGGCTCCACCCTGGCCGTGGTCGGGTCCAGATACGTTCCCCAATATCCCCGAAGGCACACAGACAATATATTATTTTATTAACGTTCCTTTCCAGGATTCACTCGGCCCGGATACTTTGCAGACTTTAATCGTGCTGACACCGGACATATGGCAGCATACACCCTTTGATTCCAATTTTGTAACCAAAGTCGATCTCTGGTTCTGGCGCAAAGTCCACAACGATATCTGGTGGCACGGTTATCTTGATATGAGCCCTACTGATTCGGTTCATATCAGCGGAGCCATGAAGTGGCACTATGGGCAAACCTGGCTCAATTACGCGTTCACGGGTATCAGCACAGATACTTCGATCTCCAAGGCCGGATTGATCACGGTTACAACCTCGGAGGATATCAAGCTCAGCGCGAGTTTCGAGTTCGTCGATCCCGACGGAGCCGGCACGGGATGGGGCAAATTCCAGGACTTCAAGTTCGTGGAATGGATGTTCTACGCGGTGTACGATACGAGCGTGTACAATGGTTATTACACCCTGGCGAGCGAGAACTGGAAAGTCCAGCACTACTTCCCGCAGCAATAGCGGTTCGATTTTACGCAAAACGGGGGAGCTATACTCCCCCGTTTTTTATTTAGTTGAAGGGCGTCCTCGCTAATCAGCTAAGGGGCGTCCCGCCCCGGGTTTCGAAGGGTTACGGTTAAGCTAAGGGGCGTCCCGCCCCGTTCATTCCGAAGGGCGAGACGCCCCTCGAGCTTCTAAAGTTACTTGTCATTCCCTGGCTTGCTATAGTCCTGAGATTCGTATTGAAGGGACCGGGGAATCCAGCCCGTTAGATCCCCCGATTAAATCGGGGGATGACAGGAGAAATAGTATTGATTTTCTCCCGGGTTTTAATATACTTAATCATGAAAAAGATCATCTGCCTATTTTCG
>Ga0315294_10001666_pt1 | contig 24276 bp, 23 predicted proteins | sample YL17G13_40_MG_FD_203626 | JGI IMG/M metagenome (GOLD analysis project Ga0315294, IMG submission 203626) | Sediment microbial communities from Yellowstone Lake, YNP, Wyoming, USA - YL17G13_40 | ecosystem: Environmental > Aquatic > Freshwater > Lake > Sediment | place: USA: Wyoming | collected...
CTCCTATAAATGCGATACGGGGACGCTCTTTTTCTACTTTTCTCGGCAAATCTGAAAATCCAAAATTGTTTATTGTAACATAGAATTTAATACCATTATCATAGCGATACCAATAACCTTTTGAATTTGGCTTATGGAAATGACCCAACATCGAATTAAACTGGAAAAAACGAGAAGAATTATATCCTGGAGCTTTTATATCAAGGACAAAGAAACAAAAAAAATCTACTATGATTATTATAAACAGCGCATAACAGCATATGAATAAAATCTTTAAAATTAACAGAGGAATTTTGACGTCATTTAATAATTTACTTCGATACATATTAATAATAAAAAAAATATGCCCATACCCAAGCAACTAACAATTGTTTTTTATTCATTTCTTCAGCTGTTGCGTCCTTTAAACAGGCTAGAGATTTCTCCTAACAAATCGGCTAAAAATCCTACTATTATTCCTGTTGTAATAGCTTTTAAGATAAAATGCCAATTAAAACCCCTGCCCATAAAAGCTTGGATAACGGCAATTATAAACCCTACGATTATCCCAATTGTTAATCCACCCCACACACTATTTTGCCCTTTGCGAAAATAAATAATTGCTAAAATAAGAGCAATAATCCCAATAAATTTCCACATTTCTATTTCTCCTTTAACTAAAAAGGCAACTCCTTAGTTAGAGAGTTGCCTTAGATTTAACCTACATCGCACACATAACCACCTCTTTGTGATTCTGATATATTATAGCACTTTTAAGGTATCATTTAAGCGTTTTTCTCCTACTAATAATAGACGGAAGAAGCGAGGAAATCTAACGGGGAATCTTTGAGATAATTTCAAAATGGTAAGGGATTTAGCTGGGGGTGAGGCATACTTCGAATAGAACCGCTAAATATTGAACAAAAAATAATCTTTAATCAATCTTACTTTTTCGATATCTTAAAGAACCTATTTTAGAGAAATATTTTCCTACGTCACTTTTATTAATATTCAAATACACAGATCCATCTGGATAACATTTCCTCTTAGGAGTAATGTGACATGGAACAAATTCTCTTACCATCTTCTTAACCTGAGTCATACCTTTTCTATTAACAGACCTAACTCTGATTCTACCGCCATCATTAAAACATGCTTCGTCATCAAAAAATGCTCTAATCCAATTCCTCTTAATTTCCTTACTCGCATTCATAAATTTAAATGAAATAAACCAATCATGGGATTTACCCGCACCAAGTTTTTTCAATAATAACAAAACATCTCTTGATTTAACCCTAACATAATTATTACGGTAGTAAGGTTTTAAGCCAAAGGTCACTTCTGTGTCTAGCATAAATTCATTTATTAGCCGTTGATTTTTATTTGTATAACCGATACCATATCTATAACGACGCCTATTAGGTTTGTATCTGCCAAGATACCCATAGGAATCTTTCTCGCTACTACGGAATAAATTACCATCGCCACAAACATGGGCATGAATTCTAGCCAACGCAGGCGTTATTCGGGTGGGACATGTAAATTTTCTGATAGAGCGTTTTTTCTTAATACCAAGGTTAGATATTTTGTTATGTATAGATGCGGGCGTTCTTTTTAATAACCTAATTATCTTCTTTATAGAAATTGATTTATTTGAATATAGTTTCCTTAACCTGTCTTCGTCTCCCTTATTCCATCTCATCTTACTTTATATTTTACAACAAGATAAAACCTCATTCAATAAAAATGGCCCAACAGATTCTGCTGGGCCACAATTTTGCGGGGGATAGATTTGAACTATCGACCTCAAGGTTATGAGCCTTGCGAGCTACCAGGCTGCTCCACCCCGCTAAATCTATTTGTCAGGTGGAATCCCCCGAGCTTGTCGAGGGACTCCACCCCGCTAAATCTATTCCTTACCCTACGGAACTATCTTGATGGGGATTTCGCCTTTACGCACAATACCCATCTTGTCGCGCACGATTTTCTCCTGATAAGTTCCGTCGTTTTCAATGCGTTTAAGTTCCTGCTCTAAGAGAGTATTTTCTATATTTAAGCGTTTAACCTTAGCTTCTAAATCGCGATTTTTATCTTTAAGTTCCTGCAGTTTAGTGTAGCCGGGTAAAAACAGGATTAATAAAAAAACTGTAAAGCCAAAAAGCCAAAATGCCTTTTTTAACTTTGATAACATTACTTTTTCCAGAGCCTGCCAAAATAAACCGCCTGAGCGCCAAGCTCCTCTTCAATTCTTAAAAGTTCGTTATATTTACAGATCCTGTCGGTGCGCGATAATGAACCAGTCTTAATCTGTCCGCAAGCCGTAGCTACAGCTAAATGCGCAATGGTGGTATCTTCGGTTTCGCCTGAGCGATGGGAAACAACGGCTTTATATTTATTCTTTTTAGCGATACTTATCGTCTTAAGTGTTTCCGAGAGCGAACCTATTTGATTGACCTTTATTAGTATAGCATTTCCTATTTGTTGTGCAATCCCTTTTTTAAAAATCTTAGGGTTAGTCACAAAAATATCATCTCCCACTAGCTGTAATTTATTGCCCAATCTTTTCGTCATCTCCTGCCAGCCTGACCAATCATGCTCCGAAAGCCCATCCTCGATGGAAAGGATAGGATATTTATTTATCCAGTTTTCATAAATCTGAATTAAATCTAAAGAATTTTTCTGAGAGTTATCAAATTTATAAGTTCCATTTTTGTAAAAAGAGCTGGCGGCGCAATCCAAAGCCAGGTATACATCTTTTCCAGGCTTATAACCTGCTTTCTCAATTGCCTGCACGATTAAATCTAATGCCTCTTGATTAGAGCTAAGATTGGGGGCGAATCCGCCTTCATCCCCTACTGAAGTAGCTAATCCCTTGGATTTGAGAATGGACTTTAGATTATGAAATATCTCGGCAGCATATCTTAAGGCCTCGCGAAAACTTGGGGCGCCCACGGGCATAATCATAAATTCCTGGATATCCAGGTTATTATCCGCATGCATGCCGCCGTTTAAAATATTCATTAAAGGCACAGGTAAAATCCGGGCTTTATCGCCACCTAAAAACTTATACAGTGGCTGTTTCTTGGATAAAGCCGCCGCCTTTGCCACTGCTAAAGATACACCCAAAATAGCATTCGCTCCCAGGTTAGATTTATTCTCCGTGCCGTCTAATCTGATAAGAAGCTTATCTATCTTCTCAAAATCAGGACTCAAACCCTTTATTTTGGAAGCAATTACAGGATTAACATTATTGACTGCTTTAAGCACTCCCTTACCTAAATATCTCTTCTTATCGCCATCCCTCATTTCCAGGGCTTCATTTTCTCCTGTGGATGCGCCTGAAGGAACAGCAGCCCTGCCTAAAACTCCGTTATCTAAAATTATATCTACCTCAACCGTGGGATTACCGCGCGAATCCAGAATCTCGCGGGCTAAAACCTTTTTAATCTTGAGCATATCGCTCCTTTCTTACCTTACTTTTTAGGAATAATTATTATACTCTTAAAAGTTACCTGGTCAAGAAAAGATTTGACTTCAGCTATTTAATATGATATTTTTAATGAAACCTAAACTTACGGTGTCTCAACGAAGATAAGTATGCGCTCATTGGAGGGGATTCTATGAACTGGAAAAAAATAAAATTTTATTTTGGCCTATACTGGATAAGAATAATAATCGTAGCCGTCTCAACAATCATATTTATACTGCTCAATATTGTTATTATAAAAGGCATCCAGGCCTGGCGGGAGTCAGAATCATATTTAAGGCAATCCCAGCTGGCTACAGCGCCACTGCAGATGTTTATCTGGGGTGTGATGGGTATTATCCAGGGCACGGTCTATGTCTTTATGATGTATTGGATGTTTTATAAAAGAGGGGCAACTACCTTTACCCAGACGTCAAAAAAGACTATCGCGGGAGAAGATATCGGAATTACCTGGAATGATGTCATTGGCATGGATGAAGCCAAGCAAGAGGCGCTTGAAGTCGTAAAATTGATTAAAGACCGGGCAGAACTACAGCGTATCGGTGGAAAAATTCTAAGAGGCATCCTCATGTTAGGCCCGCCGGGATGCGGTAAAACCTACCTGGCTAAAGCTATTGCCACCGAGGCGAAAATGCCTTTTATTGCCATGTCGGGTTCGGAATTCGTCGAGATGTTTGTGGGTGTGGGCGCAGGAAGAATAAGAAATCTCTTTAAAAAAGCCCGACAGTTAGCCGATTTAGAAGGCGGGTGCATTATTTTTATTGATGAAATAGACGCTGTGGGGGCCCAGAGGGCAGCGGATTCGGGATTTGGAGGACAGACCGAAACTAATACCACGCTGAATCAACTTCTAGTGGAAATGGACGGGCTTAAGGAAAAGGACTTAAATATGGTCATCATCGGAGCAACCAATATGCCGGAGTATTTCCTTGATGCTGCACTCCTAAGGCCGGGAAGATTTGACCGTAAGATCTATGTGGACAAACCTAACCTCGAAGACCGGGAAAAATTATTCGCTTATTATCTTCAAAATGTAAAGTATGATGAAAAGAATGTTAAGATTGACCGCCTGGCGCGCATAACCGTAGGAAACACCCCGGCTGATATTGCTAATATTGTCCGAGAGGCAGCCCTTATTGCGGTGCGCAATAATCGACCGCTTATTACTATGAAGGATATTGACGATGCCCGCGAAAGAATAGCCTTAGGTATTAAACGCCGGGTTAAATTGAGCGAGAAGGAAAAATTGCAGGTTGCCTGCCATGAGGCCGGACATGCGATTGTCACCTATCTTTTGGCGCCGACGAAAGACGTATTCAAAATCACCATTACCCCTCGCGGGCATAGCGGCGGAGCCACCTGGGTACCTGAGCGGGAAGAAACATTCATCGAAGACCAAAAACAACTCTTAAATGAAATTAAGATAGCTCTGGGCGCTTATGCTGCGGAAAAAATAAAATTCGGCATCACCACCGCCGGCGTGGGTGGAGATTTTGCAAATGCCTTATATACTGCACATAATATGGTCTGGCGCATGGGTATGGGTAAATCCGGAATAATTGGCGATTTCCATGCCTTAGATTTCTATCGGCGCATCGGCGGCAACCCTCTTATTTCCGAAGAGATGAAAACACGTTTAGATAATGATACCCAGGATATCATGCAAACCTGCCTAAAAGAAGTTACAGAACTGCTTAAAAAAGAAGAGCCGCTTCTTGACCGTTTAGCTAAGGAACTCATCGCCAAAGAAGAACTTAATTACGATGAAATTGAAGCCATCTTTAAAGAGTTTGGCAAAACGCGGCCTTCTTAATTTCTACATCATAATATTATCTCTTATCTTTGGCTGCTCTTCGCCTATCACTCCTTCCTACCTTAAAGAAGATATTCAAAAGGCTATCCAGGATATTTGCCGAAGTGAATACCAAATGGAGATTAAGGCCAAACTTGTGGGCCAGACATTATGGCTTTATTTACCCCTGGAAGATATTTTTACCAAAACTGAGAAGCCTGAGAAATATTTAGAAAAATTTAGCATTGCGCGCAATAATGACGAACTTAAAGAAGACTCATTAAAGGTTGAATACCTGATTAAGACAATACCCGAGCAGGAAAAATACCAGGAATATGACTATAATAAAGGTATCCCCGAAAAGATTAATAATGTCTGGAAGGTTTTACGCCGCGTGCTTTTTAGTATGGAAAAATCAAATAAAGCTGAACCGCACTTCTTCTGTTTAGTGGTTGCTGATATCAAGAATGGCTTTGAGATAAGGGAGTTGTTTTACTATCTGGACCTTAAAAAAGTCTCTTATGAATTTATCTCCTGGACTGAATATCACCATCGCACTATACAAGATACATTGATATCGCCTCAGATAATCGGCGATAAGGAAGGCAGTCACTTAGATTATAAAGATATAACCTTGGGAGATTTTGTTTTGGCGCAGATACAACACCGCATAAAGCTAAAATTTCAGAAACCCGAGGTGGATAAAAATGCGGATATAGATAAAGAGATACTTAAGATAGTGGTTTACACCTTAAAGACTTACGACTTTAAAGATTTTTCGCAGGTAGAATTGAACAACTTACTGACCAACAGTAAAACCGTATTAAATCAGGCAGCGTTGTGGGCAAGGCCTACGGAGCAGAGATTCTGACTTTCCTTCCTTCTAAATTTAGCTTACCTTCCACAAATAACCTAACAGCCTCAGGGTAGATTTGATGTTCGACTTTATGTATTTTGGCTTCCAGGGATTCCAGCGTATCGTGCTCCTCTATTTTGACTTCCTTCTGTAAAATTATTGGTCCGTGGTCCATTTCTTCATCCACAAAATGCACGGTCACGCCGGTTAGTTTAGCTCCATAGTCAAAGGCATCCTTTATCCCCTCGGTACCTTTAAAGGAAGGAAGCAATGCGGGGTGAATATTGACAATGCGACCTTTATATCTACTCACAAATTCGGGACTGAGCAATTGCATAAAACCTGCTAAAACAATTAAATCTATTTTATCTGCCTCTAAATGTTCGTTAATCTTGGCTTCGAAATCTTTTTTTGTGGCAAAATCTTTTCTCTGGACTAACGCCACTTTTATCCCGGCTCGTTTTGCCCGACCAATAGCACCTGCACCGGGAGTATCGCAAACTAATAAAGATAAACTGGCTTTGATCTTGCCCTTCTTGACTGCCCTGATAATGGCGCCAAAATTTGTTCCCCTTCCCGAAGCAAATACCGCTATATTCATTTTTTACATCTCCTCTATAAATACTGGTATATCCTCAAGCTTTATTAATATTTTACCACTTTTTGCCGTTTTTGTCTCCTGATTAAAAGCAGAATTATAATCTCTTATCTCTTTTCCTAGCTCGTATCTTGGTACAGCTTCACTTATTTTAACTTGGTTTGAAGGAATGCCTGATATCCCAACTTCTCTACTATCAGCGTTGTCATTCCAAGCTACCCATATGGGTTTATTGTTTTTGGTGAATTTGTAGATATAAATTCCATCATTTTCTTGAATCTTCTGGATGTTTTTCCAGTCAGAGCCTTCCAAAGTTTCTGTCATTTTTTTGTAAGCGTAGTAAGAAAGGCGGCCAGTTCCGGCTGGGATGGTGTCTCCATTTTGTCCATCGGCGATAAGCCCCATGAAATTATAGATGCTTCTAGGATTGCCTCCAAAATTATTCCATTCCACAAGATTGTTCCAGTTAATCATAGAAACTCCGTTAGCCAAGTTGTAGACATAACCTTTAATTAGGTATTTTGCTTGGTCTTTTTCTGAGGATCCTCTTCCTACCCAAGTACCATATTCTAATGACATTATTTTAACGTAAGAATAACCATTGGAATTTAAGATATTTCTTGCTTTAGTAACAGGTATTTTGTAGTTATTTCCAGAATCCAAGTAATGAGTGTCTACATAATCAAACAGGTTTTTGTTTTTCATTGCTGAAACAACATCATTAAACTGAGCAACCTGTTTAGGTGTCTGAAGCTGAAATGTCCCTAAGATGATTTTTGCATCAGGATCAGCTTCTTTTACTGAGCTGGAAAGAAGCTCAGCAAACCTTATATAGCCTTCGACTGTGCCGCCATTAGCTTCCCAGTGTCTTGGGAAAGGCTCATTGTCTGCCTGCCAGTATTTCACTTTTATGATTGGGTCATAGTCATTAACTCCGTCCCCATCGTATCTTTCAACAAGTGCTTTTACAAAATTCTTGAAATATTTTTCATCTGCAGAAGGAATATCAGAAGAGGTGCCTTTAGCTCTGCTTGAACTGACAATCACAATCATATTAAATCCGCTTCCTGCGTTCTGATAAACTTTTTTAAGCACTTCGTCTGATATACTCCAGTTGTATCCTTTTTCTAATTCTGGCTCGATTATCCCCCAAAAGATTTTCTCTCCAGCTGCACGAGACCACTTTGCTCCTAAATTCTTAAAGTGGGTTCCTGCCCATCGTACTTTATCTGAAGCATTTATGGTTGAAAGTGTTGACATGTCAAAAGCAGCCATGATGCCAAATGGCGAGTCTTCATTTGAAACTGTTGGGGGAGAGGCAGTGGGGGCGGTAGGTATAGTGGATGTGGCTGGCTCAGTTTCTATAATATTTTTGCAATCCTCTGGGCATAAATTAGGATCGGCTTTTTCTTTTTCATCGCATATACCATCTGGGCATCTGGCAGGAAACTTCCGTAATCTCCTTGGAGGTTGAGCTAAGATTGGTTCTAAAAGGAATGCCGTAACTATCACCGTTGTAATAACGGAGATAATTAATTGTTTTGGCTTCCTATGCATTTCTAATCTTTATTACTTTTGTGGGACAGACCTTGACGCACTCACCGCAGGATGTACATTTATTATAGTCTATCACTGCTAAATTATCAATCACATGTATCGCATCCACTGGACAGACCTGCTCGCATTTTTTACAAGCAATGCAACCCACTGGACAGACTGCTTTAGTCTCTTTTCCCAAATCATGCGAGCTGCATGCCACATAGACCTTACCAGTGACAGGAACCAGGCTGAATAATTTTTTCGGGCAGATTTCCACGCATTTATTGCAGGCCTTGCATTTATTTTCGTCTACTATCGGAATCCCCTCTTCTGACATTTTTATCGCATCAAATGGACAGACCCTCACACAATCACCAAATCCCAGACATCCATAAACACATTCCTTCTGCCCCCCTAAAACTAAATTTGCCGCCACGCAGTCTTCAATCCCCTGATACAAAAATCTATCTTTTACTTTTCTGCCGCCGTTACAGTGTAAAGTAGCAATTGTTTTTACCTTTTTCTCTATCTTCTTTCCTAAGAGTTGGGCGATCTGCTCTTTTATTCTATCTTCGCTAACCCGGCAGGCACTTATATCCTTCTCTCCTTTAAGAATCGCCTCAGCAAACCCAAAGCAACCCGCGCCTCCACAAGCTCCGCAATTTGAACCAGGCAGGAGCCCATGGATTCTTTCTAATCTGGGGTCAGCCTGAACCGCAAACCTTTTAGAGGCAATGGCTAAGCCTAGGCCGAATACCAAACCTAAAAAACCTAAAGTTAAAATTGGGATTAAAATTTCCATATAAATGAGCACATAACTTACGAACACTAAAAGTGTGAGTAAGTTATAAGTGCGAATTTAACCCCCCACCACTTTCAATATAGCCATTGCTAAATACGAAAGTGGTGGGGGGTAAGTTCGGCCAAACAACTTATGTTCACTTACGTTCCATAAGTTGTGGCCTCACTTAGAATCTAAAACCATTAAATCCTAAGAAACTCAAAGACATAATCGAGGCAATGATAAAACCTAAAGGAAAATCCTTGACGCTCTTGGGCACATTACACAATTCCAGCCGCTCTCTTATCCCGGACATTAAAAACATAGCTAAGGTATAACCCAGCCCCACGCAAATACCCTGAAAGGCCGAATAATAAAAACTTCCCTGAACTGCCTTGCCATTGATAAAAAACATATCTGCATTTAAGACCGCCACGCCCAATACCGCGCAGTTGACCGTAATCAAAGGCAGATATATGCCGAAAAATCTATACAAGGGTGGACTGATTTTTCTAATCACCATCTCTACAAATTGCACAAAGGTTGCAATCACTAAAATAAAGGATATGGTACGCAGATACGTCAGGTTAAATGGTATGAGCAAAAATCGATAGATGAGCCAAGTGATAATCGAAGACATTGTGGTTACAAACATCACCGATACGCTCATGGCCAAAGCCGGCCTTGTCTCCTTCGATATGGCGATAAAGGAACAGAGCCCTAAGAATCTGGAGAGTATAACATTGTAAATAAATACTGCAGAGATAAAGATAGTTAAAAATTGTGCGACGTTCATTTTTGAGAACTCTGAAAAATTTATTTTTATGATTCCACAGATTAAAAAGCATAGATTGCACAGATTAACACTCGTCAATAAATCTGTGTAATCTTTTTAAAATCTGTGTAATCAGAGGTCTCCAGCTATTTTTCCCTGAGACCTCTTAATACATTAAAAAATCCCAGCAATAATCCAATTACCAAAAGCGCGCCTGAAGGCATACCTAAGACAAACGCTGGCTCAAATCCTTTTATCAGGGTATGACCAAACAATTTTCCTGCACCTAAAAATTCTCTTATGGCTGAGATTAGTAATAAAGCCCAAATAAAACCTACGCCCATTCCCAGACCGTCAAATAAGGAATTTATCACCGTATTCTTTTGGGCATAAGCCTCGGCCCGACCTAAAACTATACAGTTGACTACAATCAGCGGCACATATATGCCTAAAGCGCGGTTTAATGCCGGACTGTAGGCTTTCATGGTCATTTCGGTAATAGTAACAAAGGTGGCAATAACTACAATAAAACAGGGTATTCTAATTCGGTCAGGAATAAAATTTCTAAGCAGGGCGATAATCACATTCGAGCCTAAAAGGACAAAGGTTGCAGCAATTCCCATACCTACGCCGTTAATTAAAGAAACAGAAACTGCCAAGGTCGGACACAACCCCAAGACCAATACAAATGTAGGATTTTCCCTGAAGATACCTCTTAAAAACTCACTAAAAAATTTTTTCATCTTGTCCCGTAAATCCTATTTTTAGTATAACGGTCAATTACGGGTGTGGCAGCATTCATCATCAGTATGGCATAAGATACGCCCTCAGGATAACCGCCCCACAAGCGAATAACCGCCGTAATTAAGCCGCAGCCTAACCCAAAGATAATCTGGCCTTTATGGGTCAGAGGTGAAGTTACATAATCTGTAGCCATAAAGAAAGCACCCAAAATTAAGCCTCCGGATAAAATATGAAACAACCAATCGCCGCTAAACAAACCTTGAGGGCCGAATATATAGGTAAACACTCCTACCGTTAAAATATAGGTTATGGGTATATGCCAGAAGATATAGCCTTTTAACAGAAGAAATGCTGCACCCAAAAGTAGCGCTAAAATACATACCTCACCGATACAACCGCCTCTTTTACCGAGAAATAAATCTAAATAAGAAACATTTTCTAAAATCTTACCTTCTTTTAAAAGCGCAAGAGGCGTAGCTTGAGTTATGGCATCGTAATTTAAAGGTTTGGTAAAAATAGTCATATACTTTGGCCAGGAGGCAACTAGAAAAACCCTACCCACTAATGCCGGGTTAAAGATATTCTGACCCAAACCGCCAAAGACCTGTTTACCAATAGCAATAGCGAAAAAAGAACCGATAATGGGAATCCAAAATGGTACATGGGGCGGCAGATTATAGGCAAGTAATAGCCCGGTAAGAAAGGCGCTGCCGTCTAAAAGAGTAACTTTTCTCTTGGTTAAAACCTGTAAGAACAGTTCTGTAACTAATGCGCAAACTATACTTAAAATAATCACCCCGAGCGCTTTCAGGCCAAAGATAAAAACACCGGCTGCGCCAGCGGGGATCAAACTTAATGCTACCATCCACATAATCTTACTTATTGACTCATCTTTATGTAAATGTGGAGATGTAGAGACGACAAGTTTATTGTTCATATTCTATTAATTTTTTAATCTCCTCAGCCTTCTTCTTGACTGAATCTATAACTGCCTTGGAGGATATAGTTGCGCCGGTAATGGCATTGACCTCATTTAAATTCTGCAAATTCTTATTCTTAAATTGTCCGGTAAACTCGGGTTCAGCAACCCTTGCGCCCAACCCCGGGGTTTCATTTTGATTTAAGATTTTTATGGCAGTAATTATGCCGTCTTTGTTCATACCTACCATGGTCTCAATAGCGCTGGAATATCCTTTACCCTGGGCCTTAAAAGCTGTGCCTAAAAATTTACCATCTTTATCATAAGCCTTATAATAAATAATGTCGCTTCCTGACTTTACTGGCTCAAAACGCTCACCTGTAACTATCACATCTTTTAGGCTAGTCTCCTCTTCTACTTTTCCTTGAGCAAGAATGCGGGATTTAGTTAAGGAATTGATGAAGGCTAAGGAGGCGCTAGCTACAAGACAAATTAAGGCTAAGATAAAACCGTAACGCAGCATCTCTTTCATTGCTTCTCCAATTTTGCCCTTTTTATAGACTGAACCAGCCTTCTATTTGCCGGGCAGACATAATCACACAGTCCGCATTCAATGCAATCCACGGCGCCATAAAGCTTGGTTTGCAACCAAAGCCCTTTTTCCGAGGCTAAATTGATTAAGCAAGGCATCAGGCCTGCCGGGCATTCTCTTATGCAGGCACCACAGCGGATACAGAACTCTTCCTCTCCCAGCTCAGCCTCATCCTGATTAAATAAAATTATACCCGTAGTAGATTTTACCACCGGAACCATATCTGTATATTGGGCAATACCCATCATCGGTCCGCCAATAATAATCTTGGCTGGCTCTTCCTTTAAGGGACCGCAAGAATTAATTAACTCTCTTATAGGCGTGCCAAGGCGCACTAATAGATTTTTGGGATTACTTAAACAACTACCAGTAACCGTAACCACGCGTTCATATAAAGGCTTACCTTTATAAACTGCTTCGTAAATGGCAAAGGCCGTAGCCACATTATGCACGACTACTCCGATATCAAAAGGAAGCTTAGCCGAAGGAACTTCCTTGCCTAAGATATTTTTGATTAGTTGTTTCTCTCCACCCTGTGGATATTGTGATTTAAGAACCTTTAGCTCATAGCTCTTAGCTCTTAGCTCATCGCTAAGAACTTCAATAGCCTCAGGCTTATTATCCTCAATGGCAATATAAACTTTATTAACCCCTAAACATTTTGCTATCAGATCCACGCCATACAAAATCTCCTCTGTCTTCTCTAGCATCAGCCGATAATCGCTGGTTAAATACGGCTCACATTCTGCGCCATTAATAATCAACGTATCCACCGGCTTAGGTGGATTCAGCTTGACATGTGTAGGAAAACTTGCTCCGCCCATGCCTACAATGCCCGCCTCAAAGACGATATTGCGAATCTGTTCGGGAGTCAGCTTGTTCACTTCTGCGGATACCCGGATACCCGGATACCCGGATACCCCATCCTGTCCATCGCTCTCAATTACGACAGCCTTGCATCTTCCCAAAACTGGATGCGGCCAATCTTGAATCGCGGCAACCTTTCCTGATATCGAAGCGTGTATCGGCGCATAAATTTGGGCCGCAGCAGCAGCAATCCGCTGACCAACAAACACGACATCTCCTGTTTTTACCTCAGGGATGCATACCTTACCTAAATGCTGGCTTAAGGGTATATAGGCCTTGGCAGGCAAAGGTATTTCTTCTATTGCTTTATCTTCGGTCTCGATTTTATGCTCTTCTAATCTAACCATGGGATTTTACGATGGCATATAAGGTTAATAATCCCTAAAACAGTTAATAAACAACCTACGATAACCAGGATTAAGCTGTGCGAAAATCTCTCTGCCAGCAAGCTGCTGATAAACATAAATAATAAAAACCCTAAATGCATGACTATTTCCAGGGAGCTAAAAATCTTGCCCATCATGGCATTGTCGCTTACATTATGGACAATAGTATTGGAGGCAATCATAATCGGTGATATTAAAAAGCCTAAGAGAAAAGAAAGCATGGCTGCGATGAGAAAATCAGGATATTTCTCGAGGACGAGAGAAAAAACAATGAGCATTATACCACTCAAGACTAAAGAGGCAAATATTATTTTATAATGCGAAAAGCGCTGGCCAAAGCGGCCGTAAATCAAAGAGCCAAAAAATAAACCTATACCTAAAAACATAATCAAAAGGCCTAAATCCTTGGTTGCCGAATGCAAGGTGTTCTGCACAAAGACAATCAAGACCACATAAACCGCGCCCAATGCCGACCACAATATAAAGATGACCCAGGAAGCAAATCTGATATCCTTCTTTTTAACAAAATATAAAATCCCTTCTTTAATCTCCTGCAATACGGATTTTCTAATCACCTCCACTATCTCGCGGCCGACCTTCCTTAAATCCACTGAGGCGCTCGATCTTTTAGTAATAAGAAAGATAAGCGCTGCCGAGATTAAAAAACTTAAAGAATCCAAATAAAAGCCGCTTTTGGCTCCCATCCACTCTACCAGAACGCCGCTTATGCCAAAGCCTAATATCGCGGCAATCATCCCCGTAATATGCACTAATGAGTTGGCCATTAGTAAATCTTTTTTAGATACCAAGTCGGGGATTATGGACAATTTTGCCGGAACAAAAAACCTGCCGATGCAGAAAATAATAAAAACCATGAGGTAAGTCAGGCCTAGGCCTTTAGAGTAAAATAAAAACATCGGTATAACCAATACTAATAAGGTGCGCAGGAAGTCGCTGGCATACATCGTGCGCCGCCTATCCCATCTATCCACATACACCCCGGCAATAGGCCCGATTAAAAATACCGGGATAATGGTAAATGAGAGGATTTTAGCGATTTCTAAAGTTGAGCCGGGAGTGCGGTGATAGACAAAGGCAATCAGGGCCATCTGGCCCAGCCTGTCTCCTAGTTGGGAGATTATCTGGCCTAACCAGAGAAAAAAGAAGTTGCGATTCTTTAAAACCTCGGTGAATTTAGACATAAAATAGCCTTAAATAAAGCCGACGGGGGGACTTGAACCCTCGACCTAGTGTTTACGAAACACTTGCTCTGCCACTGAGCTACGTCGGCATAAAAGAAGCCTTAATTTCAGTGAATGTTAGGCTAAATATTATAATATAATAGCAGATTTGGGGTTGAGTTCAAGAAAAAACCGCCTACCTTATCCTTACTTGATATCTTAAGGAATACTGCTTTAAACCGGCTGGTTATTAAGGCAACTTATATAACCTTCAGTAAATTTGATGACCTGGTTCATCATCTTCACTGCTTCTACCGGGTACTTACCCGCAGCGGTTTCTGCAGAAAGCATGAGAAAATCCGAACCATCCAAGACGGCGTTGGCAATATCAGTAACCTCAGCCCGGCTAGGACGGGTATGCTCGGTCATACTCTCAAGCATTTGGGTAGCAGTGATGACAAATTTTTTGGCAAGATTGCACTTTCGGATGATTTCCTTTTGCACGATGGGGATTTCGTAGATGGGAATGGAAACCCCCATATCTCCGCGGGCAATCATAATCCCATCGGAGACCTCTAAAATCCGGTCAATATTCTTAATCCCCTGGCGGTTCTCAATCTTGGCGATTATCCGGCAGTCTGGCAAACTCGGCTTAACTAAATCTCGAATTTGCAACATATCGAATTTATCCCTGACAAAGGACTGGGCAATATAATCTGCCTTATGCATTATTCCAAACTGAATATCCAGCCTATCTTTATCGGTTAAACCCTTAAACCTAAGATTGACATCAGGTATATTAACTCCCTTATGCTCCTTAAGAACCCCGGGCATAACTACCTCTGTCTTAAGATACTTCTTGGCCTGAGATATCACTTTTAAGGCAATATTCCCGTCATCGATAAATATCAGGCTGCCTTGCTTAATATCGCTTAAAGGACCCTCGTAATCAAAGGCTACAATATTGCCCTCGCCTAATATCTTTTGGTTAGTCAAGAGGATAATCTGTCTTTTTTTAAGTTCTAATGTATTTCTGTCCTTAAACTTGCCTATCCTGACGCGATAGCCCTCTAAATCCTGCAATATCCTGATGTGGCGTCTATATTTTTTATTTAACTGCCTAATCAAATTGATGCGTTGCCTGTGCTCGCTAAGACTTCCGTGAGAAAAATTAAGCCTGGCAACATCCATGCCCGCCAGCATCATCTTCCTTAAGCAGGTCGCCTTATCGCTTGCCGGACCAATTGTGCAGATTATTTTAGTTTTAACCATTGTATCTCCCTTTAAAATTATACCACTGATCTCAAAAAACAAAATAAAAAAAGATTGACAAAGCCAAAAAAGATGTTATAATTCTTTCGTAGTAAAGAAGTTAAGGAGAAAAAGATTTTGGAAGTCGTCAAATAACCGTAGAGCAAAAAGAGAAAATAATTGCTTTACGGTTTTTTTGTGAGCACATAAGTTATGGAGTTGGAGATTATTAGATTTAGCGACATAACTTATATGTGCGAACAAACCCTTGACATCTTAGATGTCAAGGGTTAAATTCCGACAAACAACTTATGTCACTGTAATCTAGAGTCACTCCATAAGTTGTGTCGTCATTTAAGGGAGGTGAAAAAGTAACACATGGCAAGAGGTAAAGTCAAGTGGTTCAGTAACCAAAAGGGTTATGGCTTTGTCACTTCTGATACCGGTAAGGACATATTTGTCCATTACAGCGCAATCAAAGGAGACGGCTATAAATCCTTAGAAGAAGGCCAGGAAGTCGAATTCGAAGTCACCCAAGGTCCCAAAGGCGAACAAGCCACCAACGTAACCAGGGTATAAGCTTAAATTTTCTACGCCTATAAAAAATTACCCCGCGCCCGGAATTCCGGGTGTGGGGTTTTTTATTTAAATCTTTTTGTTATTAACCTCGATAAAAAAACTGCTATAATGATGCCAGATAAGCCCAACATGAGATTTATTTCTTTTTTATTTACGGAATGGAAAATCTTGCTTCCAGAATTTATTTTAGTTATAGACTGGGCATGGATATCTAAATCTCCGCCGTGCTCAACACAGCTTCGATTAAACTTTCCCGCAATCTCTACTAAATCGCCTTTTGCCTCATAACTACCTGTATAAAGGATATTCTTAATCAGCTCTTTTTTTATCCATATGCCAATTGCATTCTTACCGTCATTTACATTTATCCAGGCATATTCGCCGCGCAGCATTATATCCCCTATTACTTCGCCCTTATACACCACCGTATTACCATTGTAATCTTTTGCATTATTTATCAATTCCGCACTCGAAATTGATTGCGCATAACAATCATGGCTCTTCAATATAAATAATAAGAATAAAATAATGAATAAAGCTTTTTTGATCATTTTCCTTTGAATATCGCTACCAAGAACCCAAATAAGGCAAACACGGACATAAACTCCAATCTTCCTGCCCACATTTGAATTATATAGGTAACTTTTAATATTGCAGGCATACTGGTATCGGTAATTCCGCAGGAAAGACCAACATTAGCTGCAGCCGAAGTAGATTCAAAAAGAGAATTTAAAACAGGATAACCGCACCAAACACCTATTAGCGCACCCAGGACATATATAGTAATATAGGACATGGTAATCAATAAAACTGCTCGCGCCTGTCCATCTTCCAAAAATACTGTCTTCATATGATGAAATTTCTGGGTTATTATCGCGTGCTCAGGCAAAGCTAATCTTTTAATATCCTGTTTCAAGGCCTTGAAAATAATTCCTACCCGCAACATTTTTATGCCACCCGCCGTAGAACACACACAGCCACCCAGCGCCATAGCAAGAATAATACCCACCAAAGCTAAATCTCCCCATTCTTTGATAAACTGCTGAGCATAAATAGTCATATAACCCGTAGTAGTATGCCCTGAAACGAGCTGGAAAAAACCTTTGCGAAATAATATCATACCATTGGAATATACGCCAAGTTTCTTTAGACCAATCGCCACAATAAAGAACATAAGCATCACACTTAACAAAAGAGTTCTGGTTTCGATATTCTTCCAAACTTCTTTACGATTACCTCTCCAGAGCTGATAATGTAGATTAAAGTTAAGACTGCCCACAACCATGAACAGAATCGTAACAATCTCGAAGATTAAACTGTGGTAATAGAGTATGTTTTGTGACTGAGGGGCAAAGCCGGCAGTATCAAAGCCGGCCATAAATACACAGGCGCCGTGAAAAAATGCATTTTGCGGCTTTAAGCCAATCAACACACCAACAATTCCCAATACAAAAGTGCCTATAATCAGATAAACAATGCTAATCAGCCAGATAAAACGCGCGGTATGAATAACATTAGGAAGTATTTTTTCATCACGCGCTTCTCCCACATACATTTTAAAACTACCCGAACTTCCCTTAACAAAAAGCGCAAGGGCAATAATGATGATACCCTGGCCTCCAATGAACGGCCCCAAATGGCGCCAAAGATTATGAGAATAGGATAAGTGGTCGAGGTCCTGAACAAGCGTAAGGCCGGTAGTGGTAAAACCGGACATAGTCTCAAAGCAAGAATCTAAAAACGATTTATAGTGTCCGCTTAAAATTAAGGGTATCGCGCTCAATACCATTGCTACTAACCAAGACGAAGCGACTACAACCATTCCCTGCATCCAATTCAGTTCTCTATCGGTAGCACAAACCCAAGTTAATATCAAGCCGCACAATAACGCAATTTCTGCGCTCACCAAGAAATCTAAAGCTGGATTGATTTCTTTAAAAAATATCAGCCCCATAATAAAAGGCACAAACATAGTAAACCCGAGACCAATAGTTACCTTGCCCAGATAATATGCGATAAGCTTTATATCTTTTAATTGTGGTTTTAGTATCATCTTAAATACATATTAAAAATGAAATCACCAGGCCTGCCAAGATAATGAGCAAGCCATATATGATCTCACAAACTATTCCCAGCGTTTCTGTAAAAAATAAATTCAATCTCATGGTTTATCCACAAATAAAAACCAGAGAATGTTTTTCTCTGGATACATTCCTCTCTATCTTTATTTAGTCAATCTAAGCCTGAATAGATAAAAAGGCAAGTCAATAAAAGGTCAAGGAAATGTGCCGAAGAATCTCTTACAAAATGTGGTTTTGAAGCGGATATATACGGAAAGGTTTAATTCTCGGAACGGAGACGATAACCGATGCCAGGTTCAGTCAGGATATAAGTTGGCCGGTCAGGATTAGGTTCTATCTTGCTACGGAGATTGCTGATTGTAACTCGTAAAAGGTGTAAGACTCCCTCCAAATCTTCACTCTTATTCCAGACTTCATGCAAAATTTGCCGATGAGTCAAAATCTTGCCTGCATTCAGAATAAGGAGTTTTAGAATATCATATTCTGTAGGCGTTAAATCAGCTTCCTTTTCATTCACTTTCACTTGATGATTTGTGATATCAATCGCAAGTCTGCCCACTCTGAAAACCTCTTCTTTATTCGAAGGCAACAAACGACGCATCACTGCTCGAAGACGTGCAAGAAGTTCTTTAGTGCTGAATGGTTTTGTAAGATAATCGTCCGCTCCGGCATCAAGAGCAGCAACTTTATCCATTGCCTCTTCCCTTACAGACAAAATGATTATAGGCACCTTTGATCTTTTACGGATTTCTTTAGTTACTTCAAGGCCATCCATATCAGGAAGGCCAAGGTCAAGTATAATGGCATCCGGATGTGAAGACACTGATTTCTCTAGTGATTCTCGTCCCGTGGCAGACTCAAAAACGTTATGGCCATACGAAGAAAGCGATGCTTTTAAAAAGCGTCTAATCGCTTTTTCATCATCCACCACAAGAATTCTTAAGTTTTGTTTCTCCGTCATAGTCTCAAGCATTAATTTGAAGGGATCGTGATAATAAATGTCGCGCCCTTATCCGGATTGTTTTGGGCCGTAATTTCACCACTGTGAGCTTCAATAATCCCCTTACAAATAGAAAGTCCAAGTCCAGTTCCTGTTATCTGTTCGGATCTTTCAACGCGGTAAAATTTGTCAAAAATGCGCTTAAGATTTCCTCTCGGTATTCCGACCCCTTGATCTTTAATTTCGATTTTTACCTTGTCTTTAAGCAAAGTGGCTTTTATATCTATCGACGTACCTAAAGATGAATATTTGAGAGCATTATCAATCAAATTGAAAAATACCTTCATCATAAAAGAAAAATCCATAGGTACCTCCGGAAAATCCCTAGGGATATCTATCCTTATATTTCTCGGCCCTATCTTTTCCTTCAATTGCTCAAGAGATGCTCCCAACACATCTCTCAATTCGCAAGGTTTTCGGGATATCTTCAATGCACCAGCCTCCATTCTTGCCATATCCAAAAGATTACCTACAAGCCGATTGAGACGGACGGATTCTTGAAATGCGCTCTCCAAAAGCTCCCTGCGGGTCGTATCGTCCAAGCCGGAATCGTTATCAAGGAGAGCGGTCAGAGATCCAGTTATTGACGCAAGCGGCGTTCTTAAATCATGGGATATTGAGTTCAAAAGCGCGGTTTGAAGCTTTTCTGTTTGACGTTGAATAACCTGTTCTCTCGTCTTTGATGCAAGAGTGCTAACCACAACCCCGACAATCAAAAATGCTATAAAAGTAAAAATATATTGAAGACCTGCAACGCTTAGCGTTAAATAAGGAGGGACCAGAAAGAAATCAAAGGCAAGAACGCTTAATATTGAAGTTACGATGGCCGGACCCTGACCCCAGCGAATAGCGGCGATCACAACAGCCAGAAGATAAAACATCACAATATTGGTCGGCTCAAGCTTTCTTTTGACAAATTCACCGAACAAAGTCATGATAAAAACAAGTCCAATACTTATCAGATAGGGATAAATTTTTTTTCGAATAATCTTTATCTTTTGCATAATTATCAACCCCAACGCCTTATTTTACCATCTCCAAATTCTAACCTCAAGAAGATTAAAACTTTTCCTCCCATTCAGACCAGAAATTTTGAACCTAAAAAACCCTGTGTATACAGGAGGGTATTTGGATGGGAATTTTATTTTTCCAAAATGGTTTTAGAGAGGCGGCATGCATGATGAGTAGGATATTTTCCCGCGAAACAGGCAGTGCAGAAATTTTCCTTGGGAAGAGGCATAGACTTCAGCATCCCTTCAAGGCTTAAATATTCCAGGCTATCCGCGCCAATGAAATCGCGGATCCAGGCAATATCGTGCTTGGAGGCTACGAGTTCTTTCTTAGTAGGAAAATCTATCCCGTAAAAACAGGGAAATTTAAGCGGCGGGCAACTTACCCGCATATGTATCTCTTTTGCTCCTGCAAGACGCAAGGTTTTTACGCGTATTCTGCTCGTCGTGCCACGCACAATTGAATCTTCAATTAGTGCTACTCTTTTACCATTTAATACTTCTTTTAAAGGGTTAAGTTTTATCTTCACGTGAAAATCACGTAGAACTTGACTCGGTTGAATAAACGTCCTTCCAATATAATGATTGCGAATCATTCCGTATTCAAAAGGAATCTTTGAAGCTTCAGAAAATCCCAAAGCCGCATATGTACCTGAATCAGGAATGGGCATTACCAAATCTGCCTCAACTGGAAATTCAGTTGCTAATTGCGCCCCGAGTCTTTTGCGCGTCATATACACATTATGTTCAAAAATATTACTGTCGGGCCTGGCAAAATAGATGTATTCAAAAATACAAAAGGCATGAGCTGTTTTTCCAAAAGGCCTGAAGGACTGAATTCCATCTTTTTTTATAAATACAATTTCTCCGGGCTCAATATCTCTTATATATTGAGCGCCGATTAAATCTAAAGCACAGGTTTCACTAGCTAGAATATATGCCCCATCTAATTTGCCTAAACACAGTGGCCGAAAGCCTTGAGTATCCCTCGCTCCAATCAAAATATCATTAAGCATTAACACTAAAGAATAAGCCCCTTCTAGTTTAGAGAGAGACCAAATTATTACATCTTTAAAATCTTTCTCTTGACTATGCGCCAATAGATGAGCAATAATTTCTGAATCCATACTCGTCTGAAATAAAGCACCATTGTCCTCTAACTCCCGATGGAGACTTAATGTATTAGTAAGATTTCCGTTATGGGCAATGGCAATATCGCCAATTTTTGATTTTACGTAAAAGGGTTGGGTATTCTTGATATTACTGCTTCCTGTAGTGGAATAACGCACATGTCCTACTGCCAGTTCACCACGCAGGCTGCGAATAATTTTTTCATCAAAAACATCACTGACTAACCCTAAGGCTTTATGTAAATGCACCTTCTTGCCATCGCGGGTAATTATTCCGCTTGATTCTTCACCTCGATGCTGAAGCGCATAAAGACCCAAGCAACTCAACTGCGCTGCATCTTTATGTGGATATATCCCGAATATTCCGCACATTGTAATCTCCCCTATTCATATGTCGAATAATAATAAGGAGTAAATGCCTCAAACTCTGCGGCGCAGGTATCTACCAGTTTGTAATTTGGCTTTATCCCTAATTCTTTGCGCCACTTTCTGATAGTATCTTCGGTTTGGTTTAATAAACGGGCAATCTGTAAATCTGAAAATCCGAATTCTTTTGCTTTTTTGAGTAAATCAACTGAACTTTTTTCTTGGTTCAATTTCAACTCTGACTTTATCTGCTCTTCTAATTCTACAATCTGGCGAATATTTTCCAGAAACCAGGGATCGATTTGGGTTAACTTATAAATCTCGTCGATAGTGCAACCTCTTTTTATAGCTTGTTTTATATAAAGTACTCTTAAGGCATTAGGGACTCTTAAATTCTTTTTTAATTCATCATCATCTGGTAGATATTTTAAATCATCCAAACCAACAAGACCTATTTCCAGTGAGCGTAGCGCCTTTTGAAGAGCTTCCTTAAAAGTCCTACCTATAGCCATTACTTCACCTACTGATTTCATGGATACGGTCAAGGTAGGATCTGCTGATGTGAATTTCTCAAAGGTAAAACGGGGAATTTTTACTACACAGTAATCAATAGTGGGTTCAAAACAAGCAGGAGTCTTTTTGGTGATGTCATTGGGGATCTCATCCAAGGTATAACCTACGGCTAATTTTGCGGCAATCTTGGCAATAGGAAATCCGGTTGCCTTAGAGGCTAATGCCGAACTCCTTGAGACACGAGGGTTCATCTCAATGATAACCATTCTCCCGGTTTTAGGATGAACAGCAAACTGGATATTAGAACCGCCTGTCTCCACACCAATTTCTCTAATACAGGCAATCGCGCTATCGCGCATCTTCTGGTATTCTTTATCGGTCAATGTCTGGACAGGCGCCACAGTTATGCTATCTCCGGTATGAATTCCCATGGGATCAAAGTTCTCAATGGAACAAATTATTACCGCATTATCTTTTATATCGCGCATTACCTCCAATTCAAATTCCTTCCAGCCAATCACCGATTCCTCAATAAGAATCTCGCTAATCATACTGGATTCAAGGCCGTGCTTTGCTAATTCTTTGAATTCTTCAATATTATATGCAACGCTCCCGCCTGTTCCTCCTAAAGTAAAACTGGGACGAATAATTACCGGAAATCCTATCCTCTGGGCAACAGCACAGGCTTCTTTTAAGGTGTAGGCCTTATCGCTTCTAGGCAAATCCAAGCCAATTTTCTGCATTGCCTCTTTAAATAACTGCCTATCCTCACCTTTTTTTATCGCCTTTATATTAGCGCCGATAGTCTCTACTTTATATTTTTTCAGTATGTTTTTTCCAGCTAAGTCTACAGCGAGGTTTAGGGCAATCTGACCACCTAAGGTAGGAAGCAAAGCATCCGGTCTTTCCTTAGCAATAATTTTTTCTAAGATTTCTGTAGTCAAAGGTTCGACATAGGTACTATCTGCCATCTCAGGGTCGGTCATAATCGTGGCGGGATTTGAATTTACTAAAATTACCTTATATCCCTCCTGCTTTAAAACCTTACAAGCCTGGGTTCCGGAATAGTCAAATTCGCAGGCTTGGCTGATTATAATAGGACCTGAGCCAATGATTAAAATCTTTTTTATATCAGTTCGTTTAGGCATAAATTCAATCTTTCTTTACATGTTGGGATTTATCCACCCTCATTCTCTTCGTCGGTGGATTATCGTTTGTACTTCTGCATCAATTTTATAAATTCTCCAAACAGATACGCGGCATCATGTGGACCTGCTGATGCCTCTGGATGAAACTGCACGGAAAATATGGGTAATTTTTTATGCCGCATCCCCTCTAAGGTCTGGTCATTTAAATTTATATGGGTAATTTCTAAATCTTGCTTATTTAAGGAATCTATATCCACGCAGAACCCATGGTTCTGCACGGTTATGTAAACCTTGCCAGTCTTCATGTCTTTAACCGGATGGTTTGCTCCATGATGGCCGAATTTAAGCTTGTAGGTCTTACCGCCTAAGCCTAAGCCTAACATCTGATGCCCCAGGCAAATGCCGAATATAGGCACTTTCCCGATTAATCTTCTGGTTGTATCTATCACATATTTAACTGCCGCTGGATCCCCCGGGCCATTGGAAAGCAATAATCCATCTGGTTTCATCTTTAAAATCTCGCTGGCTTTTGTATCTGCAGGCACAACCACAACCCGACATTTAGTTTCTATAAGTTTTCTTAAAATGTTATATTTTACTCCGCAGTCTAAAACCACGACCTTGTATTTTGTGTTTTGAATTCCAGACCAAATATATCTTCTGCTACAAGTAACCTCTTTCACCAAATCTGTGTCTATCAAA
>Ga0315294_10001667_pt1 | contig 24256 bp, 19 predicted proteins | sample YL17G13_40_MG_FD_203626 | JGI IMG/M metagenome (GOLD analysis project Ga0315294, IMG submission 203626) | Sediment microbial communities from Yellowstone Lake, YNP, Wyoming, USA - YL17G13_40 | ecosystem: Environmental > Aquatic > Freshwater > Lake > Sediment | place: USA: Wyoming | collected...
GGCACGCCCACTTGCTCGCATTCCCAGGGGTCCCTCATCGCCCATCGCCAAACGAGTGACGCATTATAGCCTGCCGCCGCCTCATGGCAAGACTGCTTTCCAAGAGTTTGCTTTCCAGGAGTTTTTGGTTTCCGATAGGAAGTTGCAGGAGGCGCGAGATGCGCAGGGGCAAGTGCAGGCGGGCTGGAGAACGGCGGTCAGGTTACTTGGTGCGCTTCAGAATCGCATCGACGTCGGCGGCCATTCGGGTACAGGGCCGCAGGCTGAGGGTGGGCGGCATCACAGGCCAGTTGCGCTATGCGTGAGTCCACGGCCCCGCGTACCGCGCCCGTAGTTCGGGCACGGTCATCCGCCGAAGCGCCGCAACCTCCTTGGTCACGTCCAGCCCCATGGTTGACCCTCCTATCTTGCGCTCTCGATACCCGTTAACCACCACGTCCATCAGGGCGAGGGTGCAAGAACACCTCCACTCAATTCCGGGGGAATTCCGGAGGTTTTCTGGGCGGCGACATGGCGGCACCGGCTGCCTGATCGGGCGCGGCCGGCGGCTGTGCCGGGCGGCCCCCCAGCCGCAGGAATCCGGCGGCAAGGATGGCGGCGATTTCGTTGCGGCGGTCTTCCGGCGTCATGTCCATCGGGTCGGTTGCTGTGAGCATGCTCTTCTCCTGGCTGAGCACCCACAACGACCTTCCCTTCGGGACCCGCGCGTTGTCTGGTGGATTGGCTCTGGCGGCGCGGTTGGTTAACGCGCCCTCTACTGTTAACCTACCCGCGAGAGGCCCGAAGTGTCGGCGAATGCTTCCGCCGCTTGTACTGATGCCATTCTGGAGCCGCTGGCGTGGTCCCACCGCCAGGCGAAGCCCTATGGGCCGGAGGGGGCGGGCCGTTCGATTCCGCAGACTGCCAAGCCAGCGCGTTTCTGACAATCACCGCAGCCGGGACTTCGGACCCCGGCATCACCCAACCAGCGCCAGGTTTTTCGTTGACAGCAACCCGCCCGCCGCCAGATACTACCTATCGCCTTGGCCGGTACCGGAGTTCGATAGCACACTTCGGGGGGAACTGCCGTGGAGACGCGGGCAAGCAACGACAAGCAGGGAAGCGCGTCCTTTCCCTCTGGGAATGGCAAAGGCTACCCAGCCCGCCGCAACCTTCCGATCCCCACCCTGGCCGAAATTCTTCAGATGGCTCCCGACGAGTTGTCCCGGTTAGACCTTGGTCTCCGCAACCTCGTCTGCGCCACCGGCCTGCCTGGTGCCGAGGACATGGACATCCCGGAGTACATGCGCCGCCTCGAGGTGCTGGCGGAATACGTGCGAAAGAAGACCCAGCGGCAGCTCCCGATGTTCCGGGAAAATCCAGGCCAGTTCCACTTCCCCAGGCCGGTCACGGAGAATTTCTTCCGCATCATTGTCCTGGTGCATGCGCTCAAGACGGACGCAGGGCTGCGCTACAACCCCGAACGCGCCGACCAGAAGAACTCGGACAAGCCGTTCAGCGCCAAGGAAATGCTCATCAACGGCCTGCTGAGCGACGAAAGAATCGGCACGTGCAACACCATACCCGTAGTCATTGCCGCGGTCGGCCGACGGCTGGGGTATCCCCTCTACTTGTGCTGCACCCACCAGCACGTCTGGACGAGGTGGGATGGCGGCGGTGAACGCTTCAACATCGAGGCCAGCGGACCTAACGATTTCTCTGATTTCGATGACGATCACTTCCGTAGCGAGCTGGAGCCGATGCGGAAGGCCGGCATCGACACCAGCTACTACCTCAAGAATCTCACGCCTGCCGATGAACTCGCGTTGTTCCTCTTTTCGCGGGGATGGGTCCTTGAGGACCATAAGCGGTTTGAAGAAGGTCTGCCCGGCTGGGCGAAGTGCTGCTTCCTCGCGCCAACCGAGCCAATGTACTCCCGACGGGCATACGAGGTCGCCTTTGAAACCTTGCACGTCAGAAAGTTTGGAAAGCCGTCGGTGCGAGGGCCGGATCGCAGGCCTCTGACAAGCCCCGCCATAGGTGAGGACCTCCGAAAGCTGCTACCGCCCAAAGTACTTGGGATGTTCCTGTCGATTGACGGGCATTTCCATGAAGTGCGGGGGGAGGTGAAAGAGGCGGTTGTCAGCTACAGGAAAGCATGCGCCGAGGACCCGCAGAACCCTGATTACAGGGCGGACCTGGAACGCTACCTGAAACGCCTTGCGCACGAGGGAAAATCGTCCTACGAGACCGACGCCGTTGCTATTTCCCTCAGGCTGGACCGGGAGATGGCCACTGAGTGCGAGCAAAGGGGGCTGAGGTTCGAGAAGGCCGAGGACTGGGCACACGCCCAGTGTGCGTTCGTTCAAGGCAGCGCGTACCCCAGGGGTGGAACTTTGTGCGGGGAACATCTCAAGCGCACCATACGCAAGGAGATCGCCGCCGGGAAGGAGCAACGACCCGGCCCGCAGGCTCCGGGCCACCACGGGCCGCCCGACCCGCGATTCGCCTTGCCGCATGAATTGCAGGCCACCATCTGGACGATGCAGGACCTTGCCTTGCGGTCGGTCGGCAGGATGGACGAGGCCCTGGCCGCGTGCAAGGAAGCCTGCCGCCTGTGGCCCACGCACCCGCTGTACGCCCAGGAGTTGCGGCGGTTCTCTCAAGAGCACGCCAGGCTGAAAGCGCAGGAAGAGCCACCACCGCAGGCGCACGCAGGCTCGTCGCTCCAGGGGCAGTTTGTTTCCGGTGGCACCCATAACGTCGTTTTCACAAGCGTGAGCGCCCCCGTTCACGCCAGCGTGACCTGCTTCTCCGGAAGTCTCTTTCCACCAATCACGACCATCAAACCAAAGGAATAAGACCATGTACACGCCCAATCTAGGTGTTTGGATGCAACGTGATCCGGCCGAGGAAGGGCTGAACTTGTACGAGAACGTCAGGTCCAACCCGGTGAACCTGACCGATCCGCTGGGCTTGGCGGCATGGAAGGTGGACCCAAGCAAGAAATGGGACGACCAGATGATCAAGACAGTTAAGAAGTGCATACGCGAGAAAGTCGAAAAGTGGATAAAGGAGAAGAAAGAAGGTTATGATTGTGCCGATGTGGCCTTAACCGCCTTGGCGGAATGCGCAAGAGAGCAGGGCCTTCCGTTAACTATCCCAGTGTGGGACGCAAAGGCCAAGGCGTGGACCAACCTTCGCTCTCAAGATGATAAGTATAAGGATGCGGATGCGTATCTCAACGATCTTCGAAGCAATCTCGGGGCCATGAATCTGATTGATCGTGACCGGGTCACCACCCCCAAAGACTTGGACAAACTGGAGGGTGGGGACATGATCATCTACGACCTAAGGTACCAGAACAACCCTCTGTATACAGGGCACACACGCAATGTGCTCGACAATGATCCACAGAAGAAGCAAGTAACGGTCGGTGAAGGCCATCTTACGGGTCCCGTTCAAGTCCAAACGTACACCTATGACCAGATCAAGAGCGACTGGCAGGGGCCTGTTGGAATGAAAGGACGGGAGTGGAATTGGAAAGTGGTGGGCCGATGATGGCTGCGGGAGTGCTGGCAAGACGCGGTTTGCCTCGCCTGGGCGTTCTTCTGCTGCTTCTTGGTCAATTCGGTTGCGTTCGGGAAGAATCCACGTCATGCAGTGATCCCTTCTCTGCCAAGCTCTCAAGGGTTGATCGCTCGAACACGTCGCTGGTCGACCTGGAGGGTTTTCTCGGTCTGCCTCCTCCCATTGATGTTCGGTGGCCTTCGTTTGAGAATCCTATGTGGTGGTTCGCCTATCTCGTGGACGGCTATCGTGTAGAGATAGGGGCGAACGCCGAGCATGTGCATGTAGGAGAAGACATCTCCGACAGGAGCCAATTCTATTACACCGGTTACTTCTGGGTGGCGAAGGCCGAATCGCTCACGCGAAGGAAAACGGATGCCTGGGGCAGGTTCAGCAAGGCACAGGAAGTAGGTGTAGATATACATGTGTACAATCCGTTCCGTCGGTACTTTAACTCCTTGGACATGACACGCAAAGTGACGATATCGCAGATCCAGAGGGAACTCAACCTGGGCCAGGCGTATCTTGTTGAAAGACCGGCCTTTGTGGAGCCGATGTGGTGGTTTTGGTATGAGCACGATGGTTACATCCTCCGTATGGCGGCCAACGAAGGTATCCAGAACATTCCTGCCGGTCAGGAATCACGCAACCCCGATACCTATTTCTTTACAGGCTACTGGGCTTGCGGTCGTCGGTTGCCATGACGCGTTTCGCACCACGAGGCGGGAAGCAGGCGTCTTGACAAGATTGCTGGCCCAGGCGGCAGGCGTTCTATCCGCGCCGGGGTCGGATATGTCTACGCCGTGAGAAGACAAAGCATTCATGTATCGCTACGGCGGTGGCTTGTAGTCATACCTCGGCCTACTCGCATGACTGGGCCACATCAGCTTTGGCGCCCCCCTGTGGTGAATCGTTTGCCGCAGTGCCGGCATTCTCGCCTACGGACGAGCCGACCGCCCAAGGCCGGGCGCGTGTAGATGACCCGAAAGTGCTTGCAGCCGCACTTGCGGCACTCCAGGCCGCGCTGGTCTTGCTCTGGCGGCCAGACTTTCCGTTCACCGATGGTCTTGTCCACGGCTATCTCCCCCGCAGGTCTTCCTGCGTGTAGTGTTTCCGCTGGCGCACGGGCACGTTCTCGCCGGCCACCTTCGCGCCGCACATCGACGCGGCGGCCGCGCAGCCGACCAGGCAGTCGAACCAGTGGTTGTCCGGGCGCGTGGGCAGCGGCGACCACTCGCGGACCGTCCCGCCGGGGCCGGTAACCTCGACCCATTTCTCGGACCGGGCCACGTGCTCGGCGAAAAGTTCGTGCTGCCTGCCCGCCGGGGCGGGGCACCCATCCTTGCCCGCCGAAGTGGGTCCATTTTGCATGCCGATTACCACCCAGCGGCACCCGCCGCGTTAACCAACTGGCTGGTGTAAACCAGAGAGTTCGAGAGTTCTGGACGGTTGCTCTTGGGCATCGACCGCAACCTTCGGGTTGCTCTTGGTCAGCAAGAGATGCGCCGCTGAACAGAGAGCGCGGCGGCGTGGGCGGCAAGCGCTAAAGGGGCCGTAGATATTGGCCGAAACGCGAGAACCCCGCCGGCTCTCGCCTACGGGGTTCTCCGTAAACCAACTCGACCGCGTCTCCGCGGAACAAGTCTTGGCTCCCCGCGCCCAACCTCTCTCGGAACTCTCGCCGGCGCTCTCTAATCGGGAGGCGACGCGGCCCTCCAAACGTGGGAACGCTACCGCTATCCTGGCGTTTTGCTCGTCGGCCGGTGCTGAATGTAAAGGGCGAAAAAAGCGGCCAAAGTCATAAGGAAGGTCATAAAACCAAGCCGACATCGACACGTGGTCAGGAGCGGCCGGCAGGCGGCGCGCGGCCAGGCGGATACTCGAAGCGATCATGGCCGTCCGTTTGTTGTCTTTTCACGACTCCAAAGCGCCATTCCAGTAGGACATTTGATCTGCGGGGGTAGGTGGTCATGGTGCCTTAGGTGTCCCTCCCAAGTATTCCGTCCGCCTTATTCTACAGGCACTTACGTCTCTTGTCTGTCCCGCTCTGCGCCGCTGCGATTGAGGCCTTCCAGCCAGAAAGGACGGCCTCCCCATCCGTCGCTGGACCGGGACTCGCCTGTGCCACGAGATGTTGAGCCACCGGCGAACGGCCGCGTGGTCGCCACGCCCTACCTCGGCGGCCTCCATCATCGGTACGGCCCCGCGCCGCCTAGACGAGCGTGCCTTCACCAACGCCAGGGAATACCTCGCCGAGAACGGACAAGAACTCTTGGAGCCCAGTGGCGTCGCTAAACAGGACGTGTTCACGCAACCGGATTACGCCCACCCCGTCCACAGTTGAGAAATCACTGGCGACAATCCGCCTCGCCTCTCGGACGGCCTCTGCATCCTGGTGCTCCGCGCCGAGTTGTTTGGCTGATTCATACTCCTTCTCGGTGAGCATCGCAACGACCCGGTAGAGGTCCAGAGCGTGGTGCCGGCCCATGTCTCTCTGTGAATCGCCTTTCCGGTCCCGGAAGGCATGGAGTTTCATGAGCATGTAAGTGAAGGCTTTCGGCACGAGGACCGCAGCGGCGAATGGCTCGCCCGTGGAGAGGAAGCCTTCCACCGATATCCGTTCGGTGCTTTCCTCAATCGCCAGAGCCTCCTCCGTCAGGTAGGCATGCAAGTCGGTCTTCGTCCTGGGGCCCACGCGCGGCTTCTTAATCCTTACCTTGGAGGGGTCGGTCTTCAGGACGTCAGGCCCCACGAGCAGGTCGACCTTGACTTGCTTGCCCGGTCCCAGGGCCTTGACGAATTGCATGTACTCAACGTGGGGCTGATAGCCGAGGCGCTCGAGAACCGTCCTCAGAACGTGCATGCGGCCGGTATCTGTGATCACTTCCACCCGTAAGAAAAGGTCCAGGTCGTTAGTGGCCCGCGGGGGCGGCCACACTTTCGGTTTGAGGAGCGTAGTGAGGCCCTCGCCCTCAAGATGCTTCTGCTTCAGATACAGGCCGTAACCGCCGCCCAGAATCAGATCGATGCCTTTACCCCGAAGTTCGTGCAACAGGTCGAGAAGGTGCGTCCTGAGTACCGTGTCGTCAAACATGGCTGGTGGTTCCCTGGGCCGCCTTGACCTCTTTCAGAATGACTTGCCGCACCTGTTCCGCGGTTTCCTGGTCGCGCTTGTCGCCCTGCATGAGTTCCAGGTACGCTTGCACCGGCGACGCCCAAGGGTAACACTGCTCCTTCCGCGCGTCCAGATAGACGAACTCGTCGTCGGTCTCCAGTATCTCAAGGTTGGCGAACCGTTCTCCCTCGCTGGCGGCCGAACCGGCGTTCTGCAGCAGATTCCTGAGGTTCGTGCAGTACAGCGACAGACTGCCCTCGCGGGCCATTACGGCGTAGCGCCCCACGGATGACAGCCCCGTCACCACCAGCCGGGTTTCCGCCGTCTGTGCCAAGCCCGTCAGCCGACGCATGAGTTCATTGGCCGGGAATTCGGACTTCCCGACGAAGCGACGTGTGACCCTCGGCGGTCTGTAGTCGCCAGCGAGGTTTTCAAGCAAAACGTCTGGCTGGAGCAGTCGGATCCTGCCAGCCTCGCGGCTTACCACGAGGTCCTCCTCCAAACGCTTGAGAACCTTCGACACCGTGGACAGCGCCACCTTGGCGCCGCGTAGCCGGACCTCCCTCAGTATCTCGCCTACCTCACCGTATTCCGGACGCGCCAAGAAAACGCGGGCAACAACCGAACTGTTGCCGCAGTAGACGTTTCGGATGGGGAACGATTCGCGGTAACGATTAGGATTGCCTGTCCGGCAGACGAGCAGTTCGCCCGACACGACGACCAGGCCGTTACCGCAGAGGTCGATTCCGCTAACGCCAACGCGCTCCAATTCGTCCAGTTGATCGCTCGATAGGTAGGGAACCACAAGGAGCGGCAGGCAACCCGTCTGCTGTGACTCCTCGACAGAGGACGGCCGACGCTGCTGCAAGTCCAGAAGCGTTTCGCGGAATGTCTTTGGCGTGGCCCGGTTTCGGCAGGTCACGGCGAACAAGTACTCCCGGCCTCGCCATACCGCCCGGAGGAAGGCAACTCCGGTCTCCCAATCTTCCTCGCTCATCGCCTGCCGGGCCGGCGTCGCGGACTTGATGAACCTTGCCGGGCCCAAATCCGCTCGTGAAATGGGCGTGAGCGTCAAGGGCGGGAGTTGAACCTCGCCCTCCCAGAGTCGCTTCAGAATGTCCTTGCCGGTGATCATTTTCCTATCCATCGACCTTTTCCTGCGCTGGAAATCAACCCTTTTCGGGAACCTTGCCGCCATCGGTTTCCAATATACTACTAGTTTCCTTTGTCGGAAACAAGCCATAATTAGGAAAGCGCGGGCAAGTATAAAGGCCGAAAACGCTCCCCAGGTACTGCCCAACCTAGCCCAAGTCGCTGCCGCCTGGCAGCACCTGCCCGAAGCGGTCAAGGTCGGCATCGTTGCGATGGTTCGTGCGGGTTCGCCGCGGTGAGATCAGGCTGAGGCGGAATCCGTTGGAGTTCATGGCAGCGACGAGATTGCGGGCGACGGGCTCGTGGGCTACAATGCGTTCCGTGGACATCTTGTCCCTGCACAACCCGCCCGAACACATTGCCGCCCAGACCGCGGCCATCCATCAGGCCATTCTGCGGGAGTCCGACAACCTGAAGCAGCCGAACTTCGAGTGCCTCGGTACCGAGGACCTGGCCCGGCTTTTCGATCTCTATGACCGGGCCTTCTTCAGCGGACTCCTGGCCCAAGCGGCGAAAGCGAAGACCGGCCAGCCGCTGGGCTTCCGCCTGTCCTCGACCATGACCCGGGCGGGCGGCAAGACTATCCTCTACCGGCGGCGGATACCCGGCGGCCAGGTGCAGGCCCATTACGAGATTGCTGTGGCCAGCCGGATGCTCTTCATGACGTTCAGGCAGGTGGAGCGGCCCGTTGCCGTCTGCGGCCTGACCTGCACGAACCGGCTGGAGGCCCTACAGCGCATCCTGGAGCACGAGATCATCCATCTGGCCGAGTTGGTCACCTACGGCAAGTCTGGCTGCGGGGGCTGGCGGTTCAAGGAACTGGCGGCGAACATCTTCGGCCATGCCGGGACGAAGCATGCCCTCGTGACGCCAATGGAACACGCCGCCGCTCAGCACGGCATCCGCGTGGGGAGCCTGGTATGCTTTGACTTCGAGGGGCGGCGGCTGGTTGGCCGGGTCAACCGGGCTCATAGCCGGGCGACGGTGCTGGTCGAGGATGCCAAGGGCCTGCCTTACTCGGACGGGAAGAAGTATCAGAAGTTTTACGTGCCGTTTGGAATGCTCGGTTCGGCCTCTGCTTGTGGGCAGGGCGCACAGCAGATTAGCGAAGGCAATGATCTTCAAAACCCGTAACGGGCGTCGCCCGCCGCCCGCCGTGATCTTGCTCCGCCCTTTACAGCATCTGCCCGAGGCCGTCAAAGCAGGCATCCCTTCCACGGTGATGGCCTTGCCTGGGCGGTAGAGACCTTCTTACTTGCCGACACCGTCCCTCTGCATCAGCACCGCGGCCAGTTGCCCCTCCGTGACGTGGGGCCACTTGAGTTTCCGCAGGAATGTGTTGGCCTTGTTCAGATCGAAGGACTCCGGGTCAAACGGCCCGCCGAGCCATGCGAGCTTTCTCTTGTGCTCCTTGTGCCGCGGGTTCCGGATGATCTTGAGCAGGTCTGCGTACCCCCAGACGCCGCCGCAGTCTTCCGGCGGGCAGGCGCGAGCCCCGTCCAGGCAAATCGCGACCTTGGCCGCCGCGGCATCGGGGCCCAGAATCTTCACAACCCTGACCCGGTGTTCCCAGGAATCGCCGAAGTCATACTCGTACAACAGTTCATCGCGCTCCCGCGGCGTGACCTGCATCAGCGTGACCTTCCTCTCATTCAGCACCGGAGGGCTGTCCTCAAACTCATCCAATTCGAAGGCGGGGTCTGAGATGGTTTGCTCGCCGTCGCGGAACTGGTGCAGATGGCTGTTGGTCCACCCCAAAGCCACCTGGATGACCGCATGGAGCCAGCCCAGGTTCGCGTTGCCCGGCACTTGCAGGCGCCGCCGGACCTGTGGCTCGACGTGGTTCAGGACAACCTCCAGATGGTACAGGGGGGCCATCGAGGCGGCCTTGGCATGGCCCTTGGCGGAAACGACCATACGTTGATCTCCTTCGGTCTCAGGTACTCGGGTTTGCCCTCCGGAATGGCGATGCTCCATCTCCCGCTGGCTACCGTCGCTTCTTTCTCACCTTCCTTGGTCTCTGGGCTACTTCCTTGCGGCTTCCGACCTTCAGCGCCAGAATCTTCTGCACCTCGCGCTTGCCAAGTTTCCGCAGGGCGACCAACGCTTCTCTGTTGTGACCTTCAGGCTTGGCTTTCCCATACTCCCAGGCCCCGACCGCACTGGTCGACACGCCAACGAGCGTGGCCAGTACGCCCTGGGTAATGCTGAGCCGCGCACGGATCTTCTTGATGAGCAGGGGCGAGAGCCGGGCCTCCTTGACCTCTTCCGGAGCAACCGCAAGTTTCGCGCGTTGGGCTTGCCGCTCGGCCCGCAACTCGGCCCCAAGTCGAGAGAGTACCGCAATCGCCTTACATAACGCCGACACGGTCCGCTTCAGTTGGCGAACGTCTCGGGCAAGCGGCAGACAGGTTGCCCGCACCTGCTTCTTGGCAAGCCGCAGGATCTCGGACTTGAGCGTCTGCTCCATCTTGCCCACAGTGTTCTCACTGTTCCTCGATACGCAGCGTCTGGGTCAGCCCCAAGTCGGCCAGTATCTGCCGAAGGTCTGACTCGACGCTCTCGGCCGCATCAGCCTCAAACGTGACACAAAGGTCCACCCCGATCTTCAGGTCCGTTCCTGGCCTGAGTTTCACGAGCACCTTGTTGCCGAGACGGTTCCAGAGTTCAGGAGGCACTGTGCCAACAAGGCGGACTGTTCGCGTCTTGGGCTTGGCCCCAGGTTCCTCACGAGGCTTCGTCCGCTCTTCTGGAGGGGCTTCGGTGGTTGGACCTCCTGCACGACCTTTGTCGCCCGCTGGGGGCCCTTCGGCTCTCGTGGCCTCCTTGAGACTCCGAGCCTTGGCTCGCGTCAGCAAGAAGACATCGGCACCGAAGGTCACCTCGTCGGCCGGCAACAGCTCAGCATGCCAAAGGCGCTCATAGGTTCCGTCGGGCCTGGCGCCCGAGGCCAGCCCGAAGTCGCCGCGCCCCACAAAGTCGGCAATCTTGCCGCGAAGAACACTGTCCGGGTCCAGCAGCCGTGTCAGGGCGCCGTTGAGGAAACTTTGCCGCAAGCCTTCAAGCGGCCACGCCCCCGATTCCTTCAGCGCCGGCGGCCAGTTGGTATTTAGGAGGTTCACGCCAACCGTTTCGCTGAGGAGCGATTCCGACTTCATTGCTGCAATCACGCGACCGCTCAGCGTCTCGCGGCCGCTGGAGTGGCCGGCGCCGAGGTCAATCGCCGGCCGCCGCAGGCCATCGGGCTCGTTTGGGTCTGCCAGCGCTACGTACCGGTAACTTGCCCAGACCTCATCCCTGGCATCCTCCTCGGCGGCGGAGACGTTCGCGGTGAGTTCCGAGAGGTCAGCCTTCTCGTAATCCTCGCCGAGCGTCCCTTGCTCCACCTCGCGGGCCACGCGCCGCCAAGCCAGCCATTCCTCAATCTTCGCCCGCAACTCGCGGCCAGGCTTCTTCAGGCACCAGATGATAGCGCCTGGGTATCGCCGCCGCGAACCACCGCGCATGGTGGTCCACTCTGTCATTTGCTGTCGAACGGCGCCCTCCTCCGACCAATCCGTCTCTGGCCCCATGACACAAAGGGTGAGCCGTGGTGAGTCCTCGACGGCGTCGCCGTCATCTGGGAAGAAGCGCACGGGAACCGCGGCGCCCTTCTCGAACTCCTTGCGGACCAGTTTCCGCATCTCCGGCCTGACGTCGGCCTCCTCGTCCAACGAGGCCTTCCGGTCGTTAACCGCCTTTTTCAGGTTCGCCTTATGGTAGATGCGGTACCCGTCGGAACCCACGCGGCTGATGAAGAACGCCGCACGCTCCAGGTTATGGGCGGCGGTGTCAACGGATGTAGTCTCGAGGTCCGGTTCGCCCAGCGCAAACCGCAGTTCGGGTAAGCGGGCAACCTTGTCCACCTGGCCGCCGGAAGACTCAAACAGAATCGCTGTCCCCACGCGCCGGTGGATGTCGCGAAGCGGCCCCTTCGTATCGGCATCCAGCACTCTGGCGTGCGACTGCTCGCCCGCGATGTCCACGTCGATGGCGGTGCCCAGGCGCGTCTCGGCCAGTTGCCCCAGGACCACCGCCCGAAACGCAGGCAGATCCAGAGGAGCGGAACCCAGCGTGAGCAAAGGCTCGCGGCGGCCCTTGATGTGCTCCTCCCGGTATGCCCACGAAATCCATTGGGCGAACATGGCGAGAGTGCCGCGGGTCTGCTGGTACTGCGGCAGGGCCTGCCACTTACGCTGAAAGACCGACAGGGTCGCCGGATGAAACGGGTAGCACGCCTCAAACCGCCCGCGCAGGTACTCCCGCGCTTTGGCTTCGGTGCTCGCCGTGTCTACGGCCGTCCACTCCGGCGGCAACCGTTCCCGACGCTCGAAGCACCAGTCGGCATAGGCTTTGGCGACGTTCTTGCGGACGCGGTCGCCGCCGAGGTCCTCAAACAGGCGCCGGCGCACGACCTCGGCGATCTCGGCCTCGTCATTGGCAATCAGATCCTTGGCCACGCGCTTGACGACCTTGATGACTCGCTCCTGCCAAAGGGTGTCGTCCTCGGTCATCTCGACCTTGCTCCGCGGCAGGCTGATCAATGCTGCGCAGCCCTGGAGGCCCATCAGTGCCACCGTCAGGTTCTGGATGAAGGCATGGAATACCTCGTAGATGCCGGGGTCGTGGCGCTTGTAGCGGTTGAGGAAGTTGAGGACCTCGTCCATGAGGACCAGGACGGGCCTGCCGGCGGCCCGGAACACGGCCGCCAGGGTCTCGGTGCCCGGCGGCACCTGTTTGGCGTTCGGTCCCAGCAAGCGCACGCCCTCGTCGCCGGCAATCTGGTGCGCGAGGTCAATCCAGGGCGTCTCCCGCCCCTCGTGGGCGTCCCAGGCGTTGCCGACGAAAACGACAACCTTCGCCTCTGGCACGCGGCGAAGGCTTGCCTTCCCCAGAAGGTCCGGGACGCCGTTGAACTTCTGCGCCTGCTCGCCGCCCCGGACGAGGTGGTAAAGGGCCGTCAGCGTGTGAGTCTTGCCGCCGCCGAACTGTGTGATGAGCGTGAGGACCGGCGCCGTGTCTGCCGTCTGCCCGTCCAGCCGGCGCAGGATCATCCCGGCATGGTCCTGAAGCGCCCGCGTCCAACAGGTCCGCGAGAAGAACTGGGTCGGGTCGCGGTAATCGTCCGGCCCCCTTCCCGCCACCACCTGCTCAAGGGCGATGGCGAACTCGTCCGGGTTAAAGGACCGGCCCTCGCGGACTTCCTTGCGGGGTGTCGCGATCTTGTACCAGGGTTCCATTGCCTTCATCCTCTCTTCATCTTGGCAGGGCGCGACACTATGACAGCACCAAGAACACCTGGCATCTGTCGCAGCGCTTGCTTCACTTCCTCATGCTGCTCAACAGAGCACGAATCGTCCCAGATAAATGCGATAATCGTGCTGTACGAAGAGCCGGCCCTTAGATACAGAGTATGGTCGGCCGCAAGTTCCTCGGTCACCTTGGCGAACTCGCTTTGTGTGCCTTGGCGAACGAACTTGACCTCAATAATCAGGTGCAGTGACGGGATGCCAATATCACATCGTGGATGCTTGTGCCCCAGCGATGGGAGATTCTCCTCGTCTTCGAGGTCGGGAAACAGCGGAGCAAGTATCACCCAGAGCACGTCTTGAACGTGATACTCGTTGTCTATGCTCCATTTCACAGGGGTGGCTCTGGGGGACGCTTTCTCATCCCAACGCCATCTGCGCATGCTTGCGGGAACTCGCTCAAGGACATGCAAGACATCCTCAACCGTTGGCCTCCCAACGTTGAGAATACACGTCTCATGTATCAGCCAGTCCAAGACCCGGAGGAGCACGGCCTGTCGAACGCCACTTGCATCGTCATCGCCCTCCCCGTGCGCACCACCAGTCATAGCGACTCTCTATTTTGGAAATGGGGTTAAGTGCTTCTGATGTTTGGAGTTACGGAGTTCGCGACTCGCGCGGTGGAGGTCGGAACCAGATGTCGCAAAAGCGAAACTGACGCCTGTGGTTTACACAGATTTGAGGGGGTGTTCGAAACTGAGCCCTTCTGGTTAACAGGCGCGCGAGCGCCGACAGCGGTTCCCAAGGCTCGGTACGTGAGGGTCAGCCCGGCGGCAATCGACCGAGGGTGCTGCCGTAGAGGCGGCCCGCCCGCCTGATGGTCGGACGACTGATGTCTCATGGCGCGGCCCCGGTTTGGTTGCGGCCATGCGCCGCCTTGCATTACTTTGAGGATTTGCGCTTGAAGTTGAACACCTCGCTGCCCGGCGCGTCCACCTCCAAGGCTGCGGAATCCATCCAGCCGCCGCAACCCGGCACCAGGGCAACCACGACGGACCGGGCCGGGATGTCCACTGTCGTCGATCCCAGCTCCTTGGCGACGTCCTTGAGGTCCTTCAGGGAAACCTTGACGCCCTTGGCGTCCTTGTGGCCCAGGTTCATCAGCAACACCCTGGCGACTTGGGGCTGATGCAAGGAGCCCCAAGGGCCTCCGTCGAAGCCGGAATGGAAGTAGCACATCATGATATGGTTGGAGCAGAAGACGGCTGGCCCGTCATAGTGCTTCGTGAAGGCTTTGCCCAGCTCCAGCAATTCCGGCTTGAGGCCGCTGCCGTTCGTCGGGATCTGCATGAAGCCGCCGACTATCTGGTCGAACTGCTCTTTGGTTATCTGACAGCCCGGCCTGCTCCCCTTCAACCCGCCGAAGAACCCCACGCCGGGCGACTCGGGAGCCACAAAGCGGATAAGGGCGAGCTGCTGCTGGAGATCTTCCGGCGTTTGGGTCCAGTGCTCGCCGTCGTCTTCGTCGCCCAGGCCGAGCCCAAGGATCGTCTTCTCCAAAAGGCCGTTGAGCCGCGCCGTCTGGAGCTGGAAGGGGATCATCCACGCGTTCTTCAGGTCGTAGTAGGTCTCCATGAAGACCAGCTCGACCGTGTCGCGGTAGACGGCCGCCAGCTTCGGAGCGACGGGGCCGCGCATCTGGCAGATGGCGATCTTCAGCCCGGGCTTCTTCCTGTGCACGGCATTCAGGATATCCATAGAGTGCTGGTCAATCCCGCCGTCGTAGTCCCAGCCAAACTCGTCGATGGTGAGCACCGGGTCCGGATTGCCTTTGAAGTCCAAGTCCATCAGCACTTTGGCCGCCTCGTCCACGTTCTTTTGCAGAAACGACTGGTGTGTTATATATCGGGTGCTCACGCAGCCCCGGTTCTTGCAGGACTGCCAGTCATCGCTTTTGACGAACGTCTGATAGTTGCTTTCCGGGTTGGAAAAGTAACCGAAGTGGATGACCTTATCCAAGCCGAAAGGCTTCTTCTTCGCGCCCCCGGCCGGCTCATCATCCTTCGCCTCTGACACGGCAAGACTGCACGCCAGCGCAAGCGCCGCCAACACCACGACCGTCTTCACGATCCGTCTCATCTCCGACTCCTTCGCGCGAGCGCCAGCCACGATTCCCCGGGCCCGCCACACCGCCACGGTCTCCCAAGCTCCGAGAGCTTCGTTGCCCTCGCCCGCTACGTCTTACCAGCAGCCACGGCCCTTAGCTTGTTGACCATCCTTCTTCGAGCAGGTCCTGCGGCGGCTATCAAGGTTTGCTTCTGACAACGGGTCAGTTGCTTGACGGCGTACTCCAGCGACAAGGCGGACCCACGGCTCCTGCAGTGCATGCTCCAGACCAAGATGACCGGTCGTCGGGCCCGGGTGTACTTCGCCCCGCTGGCACCGTTGTGTGCTTTCAGACGGGCCGGCAGCTGGTTCGTCATGCCCGCATACAGCGTGTCGTCTGCACAACGGAGGATGTAGACCTGCCAGGCACTCATGCCGGAATCGCAATTCCCGTTCAGGGCCGTTAGCGAGGCTGCATCTTGCGGCCGCTCCGGTGGTCAAATATCATGTCACGCCCTGAAATCTCAGGGCTTTACGTTACAGAACGGAGAGACGCGTGGCTAGGTTTTTTCACCCCCTGATCCTGATGCTCGCCAACCTGGGCAAGTCCGAACTGGCCCGGCACATCCAATACCTGAAGGCCGAGAACGAAATCCTCCGCGCCAAGCTGCCCAAGCGGGTGACCGTCACGCGCGCGGCGCGCCGACGCCTGCTCAAACTCGGCCAGAAGATCGGCCCGGCCATCAAGCACCTCATCACCATCGTCACGTACCGAACGTTCCTCCGCTGGGTGGCCGGGGACAAGGCAGGCCGTGGGCCCGGCAATCGCGGGCGCCCGCGGACCGACGAGGAGATATGCGAGATCATCATCCGCCTGGCCAAAGAGAACGGCTGGGGCTACACCCGCATCCTGGGAGAGCTGAAGAAGCTGGGCATCCGGCGGGTCAGCCGGTCGACGGTCATCAACGTCCTGAAGCAGCACGGACTCGACCCGGGGCCCCAGCGGGGCGAGGGCAGTTGGGACGAGTTCCTCAAGATTCACGCCAAGACGCTGTGGGCCTGCGACTTCCTCTCAAAGAAGGTCTGGACGAAGTGGGGCCTGGCCGAGTTCTACATCCTCTTCTTTGTCCACGTCGGCTCGCGCCGCGTATACGTGTCCGGCATGACGACGCACCCGGACACGGCTTGGGTGGCTCAGCAGGCGAAGAACTTCGGCATCCATCTGGCCGAACAGGGCCAGGAGGCCACCCATCTCATTCATGACCGCGACAAGAAGTTCACGGCCCAGTTCGACGCCATGCTGGAGGCGGCAGGGACCGAGATAAGAAAGCCCAACCCCAAGAGCCCAAACCTGAATGCGTTCGCCGAGCGTTGGGCGCAATCGGTCCAAGTCGAGTGCCTGGACCACTTTGTGGTGCTGGGGGAGGACCACCTGCGGCACATCGTCGGGGAGTATGTGGCCTACTTCAACGCCGAGAGACCGCACCAAGCGATGGACAACTACACGCTGACACGGTCCGCAGAGGAAGCGCCTTCCGAGGGCGAAATCCTCTGCCAGGAACGCCTGGGCGGATTGCTCAGGCATTACTATCGGGCGGCGGCGTGAGGCGGAGACCCGAACGTTGTGCCTTCCCTGGCGGCCGAGTCTCATGTCTCAGGCCGAGTTCGCAGCACTCCCGCTAATGGCCCAGGGGGGCCACCATGCTCGATCACTTCGCCGCACCGGCCGCACCCTTGCCCAAGCACTGGCGCCGTTCCGTCCGCTCGGCTGTGCTCCACGTCATCGCGCTGGCGCGATGGGCTGCGGTCCAGGTGCGCGGCTGGGCGGCTGGCAGCATGAACCCGCGCGTCTATCTTGCCGCTCAACTGGACCAGGCCCGGCAGGAGATCGCCTTCCTGCGCGAGGAACTCCGCATCAAGGATGCACGCATGGCCGCGATTCCGGCGCACCGCCGACCGCAGTACACGCCCACCGAACGCATGGCCATTCTCGAACTCAAAGCGGCACGCGGCTGGAACCAGGTTCAGGTCGCCAAGGCCATGCTGCTCACCCCCGCCACGGTCGCTTCCTGGAGCAAACGCATCGATGAGCAAGGCCCCGGTGCCCTCGTGCAACTGCCCGAACCTGTCAATCGCTTCCCCGATTTCGTCCGGCACGTCGTGCGGCGGCTGAAGACCCTGTGCCCGCTGATGGGCAAGGTCAAGATCGCCCAGACGCTGGCCCGAGCGGGTCTGCACTTGGCGGCCACCACAGTGGGGCGCGTGTTGAAAGAGCGGGGCACGGCACCCGACGACCCCACCCCCGAAGCGGCTGAGGCCGACGTCGCATCGCCTGAAGAGGCAGATGCCGCCAAGAGGCGCGTCGTCACGGCCAAGCACCCCAACCACGTCTGGCACGTGGACCTGACGGCCGTGCCCATCGTCGGCTTCTGGGTCCCCTGGCTGCCGTTTGCGCTGCCCCAGGTCTGGCCGTTCTGCTGGTGGGTCGCCGTCATCGAAGACCACTTCTCACGCCGCGTGATGGGATTGACGGTCCTCAGGAGGTCACCGACGGCGGCGCAAATAACGGCGTTCATCGGGCGAACGGTCCACAAGGCCGGCGCCAAGCCCAAGTACATCATCTGCGACAAAGGGCCGCAGTTCTGGTGCGGTGCGTTCAAGAAGTGGTGCAAGAGGCGCAGCATCCGCCCCCGCTTCGGCGCCGTCGGCAGGCACGGCGGCCTCGCCGTCATCGAGCGGTTCATCCGTTCCCTCAAGGAAGAGGGACTGCGGCACAGTTTCGTATCCATTTGTCAAAGAGCGTTCTGCCAGGAAGTCTCCTTCTATTCTGCCTGGTACAACGAGTACAGGCCGCACACGGCCCTTGGGGGCGCCACGCCCGACGAGCGATACTTCGGCCGACGCCCGGCCAACCGTGCCCCGCGTTTCGAGCCGCGAACCAGGTGGCCGCGCGGATCGCCTTGCACCAAACCGCAGGCGCTCGTCAAAGGCAAGCCCGGCGTTCGGCTCGAACTGGTTGTCACGTTTGAGGGCGGACACAAGCATCTGCCCGTGGTCACGCTGCGACGCGTTGCGTGACAGCCCTGCCCCGCGCTTGCTCGTCCAGGGCCACGGTCGTAGTGGGCGCTCATGCTGAACTCTTGATGCCAAAGAGCGTCGTCTTGCGGTGCCGGCGTGCTCATACTGCCGCACGAGCGGCCAACCCGCGCGGAAAACGCCACCCGGACCACGCAACCCGGCCTAACGACCCCCAAACCCAATCTCGCTGGCCTACAACATCGGGTGGGAATCTCTCGAAAACCACGCGCCCAACCCCGACCGGCACCTAACGGATGGCGAACCCAATCTCGCTGGCCTACTACACCGGGCTGCGAATCAGGCGTCGCTATCCTGCAGGGCGGCCGGGGCTTCCCCGGGTTCATTCTCCTTCGGCTGCGGCTTGCGGTAATCTTCAGGCCAGTAGAAACGGAGCTTGTGCCCGCCGACGACAATCTCGGCGCCGTCGCTGAGCGAGGCGCCTTCGGCAGTGATTTCGGCCGCGCCGACCGTAGTACGGTGCTCGCCCGTGGCCAGGTGCTCGACCCGAGCCCGCGCCCAGTCGGTCTCGGGATCCTTCTCGGCGACGATCCGGGCGTGCCGCGCGGCCACATCCGGGTACCTGAGCACAACTGCGTTCCAGCGGCTGGAGCCGATGCCCGCTTTCCTACCGCTCAAGTCCGTTTTTTCGGTGCCGTCCACGACCACGTAGGCCCCTTTGAGGGTAGCTCCCGCCACAAAGATCAGCCGGATGACCCTCGCCACGACCACGATGACCACAATCACGAGAAGCCCGATCCCAGTCACCCCCAGAATGAGTTGCCACCAAGGAGTGCCTGGGATCTTGACCGGCGTAAGCACCTTTTCCTCGGCCGCGACCTCGCGGGCGGGATCGGCGCCGATCGTCGTGCTAAACACCACATCGTTAGCCATCTTCATACTGCCGGAAGAGGTCGCCTGGAGCAACAGAAGCCGTCCGCTTCGAACCCAGTCGGCAAGGGGACCGCCAGCGGCCTTGCCCGTCTCGTCCACAGCCGCGATGGAGCAGCGGTTCGACGGATTCATGGGCTCCCCCTTAATGGCCAGAGAGACGCGTGTCGAAAGCCGTTCAACCGCGGAAGAGTCCAACTGTTCGAGGCCCGGCTCCAGGCTAACCGCGAAGGGCTCAGACTTGATGGCGGTGCCCGACGGGACCTTCACCGGGATCGGCCCCGCGCAGGCCTTATTGTCAGCATCGCGGCGGCCAATCTTCGGCCAGACGGCGCGCACTTCGATCGGCCCGCTGAGCACGCCAGCATCGCGGATGGATTCCCAGCCCGGGCCGGCGGCGAGCGGGAGGCTTTTCGGCGTCTTCTCCACCAGCAGACGGAACCGGTAGGTCTTGATCTGGCCCGCCGCGGGGGCGGCCGGCCTCGGAATCGACACTTGGAGGGACCAGTCGACATCCTCGCCATCCACGCGAACCTCGGTGGGCGTCTCCGTCAGCGGGACCGTCGTCGCCCCGGCCATCAGGAGCACCTTGGCACCGGGCGGCAGGGGCTCCCCGCCCTTCGGCGACTCCGCCTTCACCACCGACACCTGGGCCGACGTCGGTGGCTGCTGCGGCCGGGCAGGCCGGACCCGGACAAGGGTCCCGGAGGCCATCGGGCACTCGTAGAGGGCCACCCGGGCGAAACCGGGCGTCCCCTCGAATCTCAGGGAGGGCTCTGGAATATCAATCTTTATATGGTCGTACAACAAGCTGACTTCGGCCTTCGAGCCGTTGACCAGAATCCTCTCCCCGCTGACCGGGAGCCGGAAGGAGACGACCTCCGGTTTCCTGGGGACCTGCGGCACTTTCAACGAGACGGAGAACGACACGGGCTCGCCCGCCTTGCCCGACACCCTCCAGGGGACCACCTTGTGGAGTACGTCGCCCAGGGGCAAGGACTGCGCCTCGGCGCCCACCTGAAGGGTCAGCGCCTCGATGTTGGCGAAGCCGTCGGGGAGATCCGGCGCGGCGACAGGGCCGATGAGCAGCTGGCGTTTGCCGTCGCACGCGTCGTTACCGACGGGCGTGACGGAGAAGGCCGCAAAGACGGCCCCCTCGTCGAACTTGACGGATTTCGGGGGGACAAGCTGCTTCACCTGTACCTCGGGCTCGGGCGGGACGATTTCCACGGTGACTTTGAAGGGAACGTCGATGGCCACCGAGCCGCCGTTGACCGAGAACGACTCTTTCTCCGGCCCCACCGGCACGGAGAAGGTAAAGCTCTCCTTGGTGCACGTCCCGGCCACTGTGATGGCGATGGCCAACGTCAGGGGCTGCGTGGTCGACGGCACCGGCACGTTGTTGGCATCGGAGCCCAGAAGGTTAGAGCCTGGGCGGTCCGGCTTGAAGAGGTCAGAGCCCTGGGGCCCCCAAGTCAGCGTGGCCGCCTCAAGGTCGCCGCCTCCTTTAATAGGGCCAACGGCCAGGTGACGACCCGCAGCGACTGCGTCCTGCGCCGTCACGCCAAGCGCGAGGAAGATGGTCTTCCCACCAGGGGTCGTCCGCTGCGGATTGCCGGTCTTCGTGACCACCACGCCGCCCGGCACCACGGCGACCTCGTAAGGATCAAGCTTCCCACGAACTTCAAGCTCCTCGCCCTGGACGGGCGACAAGGCTAGTTGAATCGGGAATGCCCGCTTCTTGCCGTCATCGCCCACCCTCAACCGCACGCCGTACTCGACTTTGCCCGTCCCCGATGGCAGGCGGACGGAAACGGGGGCCGAGAGGTCGCCCAGGTTCGTCTCCTTGTCGAGCGCGAATTGGACCAGGCTTATCTTCTCCAGCCCCTCGACGGACTTCACGGCGGTGCAGACGATTTCCTTGCCGGCCGCCTCTGTGTTCGCGGTAAGGCTGAACGCCCGGAACACGCCGCCGGGCGCCGGAACGGTCACCTTGGTGGCGGTCTGAGAGACCTCGATCTTCGGGACCTCACGCGTCATTCGGAAGACGACGCTAAACAGAGTGCCGCTGTCGACGTCGCGAATGGCAGGTTTCAGCTCGCCGTCCTCCTCCTTGGGCGTGAATCCTGCCGGAACGGCGTGCAGGTAAACGGCCACGGGGCCTTCCCGAAAGACGGTCCCTGACTTGAAAATCAGGCCGAGCGGATTCTCGGCCTCTTGGCACGGAATGGGCGACGGCCTTACCTCAACGGCCTGCCCCCCCAGAGTGGCCGTGAGGACAAGACTGCCGCGCTCGGTGCGGTATCCGGGCATGGTGAGGACCCGGAACAGCAAGTCCCGGCGGTCGACGGCCTTGGCGATCCCTGCTTCCTCGGCCCGCTCAAGGGCGACCTTCTCGAGCGCGACCGGGGACTCGACGTCCCAGAGCGCGTAGACCGGGTCGGGAGGGCCGTGGATCGCTTTGCCTTCGACGCGCGCCACGCTGTTGCGGCGCACCTTGTTCCAGGCCCTGTCGTTGACAAGGTCCTTCAGGTAAACGCGGATCAGGCCGTTGGCGCAAAGCTGATGGTACCTGGCCTTGAACGGCTCGGTGCCAAGGGGGCGGCCGATGAGTTGGGTGTCCGCCGCCAGTTGCTCCAGGATGTCATCGGCCAAGGCGAAATGGTCGTCGGAGTAGAAGACGATCTCCGTGCGTCTGGGTGGGTCGCTCTTGGCCGCGTTCCAGGCGTACCGGAGCGCCCGTTCCATGGCTTCGGTGAATTGGGTGCCTCCGCGGCGCTCCCGGAAGGCCACGAGCTGTTCCCGCGTCGTGACATCGGTCACATAGTCATCAAAACAGATGACGCGGAAGTCGTCGGCGGACTTGCCGGCCTTGAGCCAGGCGCGCCACTCGGCGTCGATCTCCTCCTTCGCAACCACGATGCGGCTCTTGCCCTTGATGAAGGGAGACTCAAACCAATCCATGCTCACGCTCTCGTCGACCACCCGCACCTTCACGTCGGCGGCCTGGCCGACGGACGCAGAGAAGACGACCGGCATCGCGAGCACCAGACCGGCGACCAGCCTCTTAACGCCATTCACGGCGTGCTCCTTTCCACGGCGCCGAGATGCGGCAACCGAGATGATGACCGACACGCTACGCGCCCACGACCACCTTGGCCGGCCGGATGACCTCCCTGGGCGGCCGCTTAAGGCGATACCCGACGCTGTCGATGCGCACCACCGTGCCCTTTGACCCCGGCGTGCTGCCGACGGCAGACAGTTCGCCCCCCTCGTAGCTCTGCCCCACCTTCACGACGATCTCCTCCAAGTCTGCCGCACCGACCATCGCGTCGGCCACTGACTCGCTGTACTGGCCAACCCAGGGAAGGTCCGACGCGTGCTTCCGGACATCCTCGATCTGCTCAAGCACCTCGCACGCAGGCCGGGCAATGGCGTCGATGAAATCCTGCGGCGGGAGAGGGGGGAACACCTCCGCAAGATATTTCTGCGCACCGTCTCGGAAGGCCTCCATCGCTTTCTCTGACCGTTCCGCCATAAGCTCCTTGAGGTGGATCTCGAACCCGTCAACTCGGCCGTTGCTCTCGCAAAACGTCCTGAACTCCGCTTGGATGTCCGGGGCGTCAAACGTGACCGGAGGCATCGCCAAGCCTGTCGCTGGCGCCTTGCCGCAAAGCTTCAGCCAGTCGCTCCGCTTCCGGCCGACATCGGCCTTCAGGCTATCGACCCATTTGTTGTTCTTTAACTTGTCCAGGGCCGAAACGGCGGGACTATCGAGGACCTGGAGAAGCCCTGCGGCGGCGTTGCGGATCCTCTCGTCAACACCGCCAACAGAGGCCGCCCGGGCCTCCGACTGCCGGCGGCTGAACTCCGTTTCAGCCTGTTCTCTGAGCTCCTCCTCGGCCGTCTTGGCTTTCGCCTCTAACCTGCCGCGAATGGCCTGATCCAGCGTCGGACGCGGGGGGGAAGCCGGAGGCCTTCCTCGGGAACCTCCCATCGTGGGCTCGTGCGCCCACCTGTCCTTCTGAAGCCGTTGGTCGCCCTGCGCCGGGTTGAGCCGCGAGCCGTCCCGCTCGGGGGGAAGGGCGATTGGGACCCTTTGCGAATCCTGTAGTAAGTCCACCATCCCATCGCGCCGGGAAGCGGCGTCCGTGATGGCCTTGGTCAGGCGATCGAGACACTCGCACAGTCTGTTGTCGGTACGGGTCGTCTCGGCGATCGCAGCGTTTTCGCTCTGGCAATCCAGTTCGTCGAGGGCCGATTCGGCCGCGTGTTGCGTCGTGCGGTGGAGGCCCGAACCGTGCTGTACACGGGCGCACGGCTCGGCCACTGTCTCGGCCGGCGCCCTGACCGGATTGGTCAGGGGCAGGGAGGTGCCGGGGAACTTCGGCGCTTGGCGGGCCTTGCGGACCTCAAGCCATATCGCGAGGGCGGTCGCGCCCAAGACCGCGATCAGCAGAAGAAGCCCGCCCATGAACCACGGGGGGAGCGTGAGCTCGACGGGCGGACCGCCGGGGCGTTGATCCCCTGCCGGCTCGGCGGCCGGAGCCTGAGTGACGATGACGACTGCCACCGCCAGCGCCAGCGTCAACAGGCAAACCGTGCTGCGGAACATGGCGTCCCTCCCCGCCCCTGCGGCCGGCTAACGCCTGCCGAGGGCCTCCTGGAATTCAACCTTCTGCGTCCACTTGCCAACGGCAACTTCGATCTGCAGGCGCCGGCCACGATCCACCAATTTCATGCGAATCTCGAAGGGGTTGTCGGGAGAGCAACCGCGGCGAACGTTCGCCGGCACGGCAACCTTGAAGAAGCCGATGTGGCGGATCGATGAGTTCTGGCGGATCTCCTCGGAATCCTGCGGCGCGTAGTGCTGGTAGACGTTGTACTCGACCGTCGCCATCCTGAGCGAAGGAAGCTTCAGAGTGTGAGGCTCGTCCAGTTTGCCGAACTGGGGGATGACGGTGGCAAACTTCATGCCCGCGTGTCCGGAGGCGGGCAGGTCAATGCCCACCGCAATGGGGCTGCAGTTGGCCTTGGAGACGGGAACAAACTCGAAGTCTGGCCCGCCCCGCAAGTGGTG
>Ga0315294_10001668_pt1 | contig 24254 bp, 19 predicted proteins | sample YL17G13_40_MG_FD_203626 | JGI IMG/M metagenome (GOLD analysis project Ga0315294, IMG submission 203626) | Sediment microbial communities from Yellowstone Lake, YNP, Wyoming, USA - YL17G13_40 | ecosystem: Environmental > Aquatic > Freshwater > Lake > Sediment | place: USA: Wyoming | collected...
CATGAACGCCAGCGCCGTGCTCACTGCGGTGGAGTACGATATTCCCGTGGTCTGGATCGTGTGGAACAACTGCGGCTTCGCCGTCATCCGCGACCAGCAACTCGGTTACTTCGGAAAAGGTCGCGAACTCGCCACCATGTTCAAGGCCAAGACCGGCAAGCCCTTCAGCGCGGATTACGCGGCATTGGCACGCTCCATGGGTGCGGAGGGCTGGAGGGTTGAGAAACCGGCAGATCTCGCAGGTCAACTGGAAGCGGCCATGGCCTCCCATCGACCGACGGTGCTCGACGTAAGGGTTGATCCCGATATTCGACCGCTGGCCACGGGAAGCTGGGACCTCCCGCCGTTGCCGCCCCCCATTCCGAACTTCGGCTGGGAAGAGGACTGAACCAATCGGGGAGGGAATCATGACTCCTAATTCAGCTGCCCATGGGGCATGGTGTCTAAAGATGACGGTACCGTTGGAACCGGGGATCGTATGTAACCATATCGATGCTATGCTCGAGTTCTACACCGGCGTCTTAGGCCTCAAATTGGTGGGCGACGCCAAGGCCACGCAGGAATTGAGCGCGCGCGCCGGGGCAACGCCCCACGGGTATCGGATCGTCCGATTGCAGACGCCGTATGGGGAGCGGATCAAGCTGGCCCAGCCGAACCAGGACCCGCCTGCGCCGCAGGCCGTTCCGAGATGGGTCCATGAACGGCACGGGCTTGCCTACCTCACCTTTGTCATTGCCGATATTCAAGATGTGCTGAGGCATCTGAAAGCGCACGGAGTGAAGCTGCTGAGCGAGGAGCCGATCGAGGTCAGGCAGGGAGTCTTCGCTTTCTATTCCCTGGATCCGGAGGGCAATTACCTGGAGTTTGTCGAGTATCCAGACCCCTCCGCGTATCGGCCCGATCTCTTCAAGCGGCGGTAATTCTAGAACCTGGAATCGGGCGGAGTTGCCCGCCATAGTCTCCCGGACGGTCTGGGGGGTTGTTTTTCGGAACCCGCCGCACGGTTCTCCCGTACCGGGCTTTCCTGTCAGCTTCATCTAAAGGATTATGGGACCTCGATCCGCGGGGATCTGTCCCCTTAGCGAGTCCGCGTCTTCAAAATCCTCTTTTCCGTGTAGGCCGGGGATGTGGCTTGGCCTTTGTTGGGACAAAGGGTGACTTCTCCGTACCGGTCCGCGACGACCAGGTCATGGGAGACCGACTGAACCCAGGGAAGAACCCGTGGAGAGGCGTTATCGTTGAACTTGAGCAGGATTTTATCGCCCGCGTTGGCGAACTTAGGATCTTGATCTTTCCCGATGTTGATAAAGATAAAGATTTCTCCCTTCTCCTTTCCCACAATCAGGTCTTTTTTCCCGTCCCCATTCATATCGGCCATGTCCGGAGAGGAATCGGACCCCACGTCCAGTTTTCCGTCGTTGAGCTTGATGGGTTTACCGAAAATGGGTTGCCCCCGGGAGCCCTCGTTGAGGAAAAGGAAAAGCTCCCCGCTCCAGCACCCGACGAGAAGGTCAAGTCGGCCGTCCCCGTTCCAGTCCACGATGCAGGGCGAAGCATTGCTTCTCACGTCGATGTTCTGGTAGTCAGCCTGGATCCTGCTCGTCGAGGCATATTCCGGGACCGCCGATGAGCCCGCATTCAAGAAGAGGTTAAGATACCCCCCTCCATCCCCCACCAGGAGGTCTTTTCTTCCATCCTCGTTCCAATCCACCAGGCAGGGAGCCGAAGGGCCTCGGACCTTGATTTCCTTCCCCCCGGCCTTGAGGCGAGTCCGGGTTCCGTACCGGGGGGATTCGTTGGATCCTTCATTCAGGTACAGATTGATAAATCCCTCCCGATCTCCCAGCAGGAGGTCGTGACGCCCGTCTCCGTTCCAGTCCACCACGATTCTTTCCGGCAGGTTTTTCCCGGTCGTTGCGGGATTCGAGCCGGCCGGCACACCCATCAGCAAAAGGAAAGCAAGCAGAATGGCTCCCTTTTCACCCAGTTTCAGCATGAAGGCCCTCTCCTTTCCAAATCGAGATCCGGGGAAAGCGATTCCTCATTCCCCGGCAGAAATCACCGCGCAGGAATTTCATCTCGATGTTAAAATGTAACATGAAACTTTGGTTTGGAAAAGGGGAGGGAAGGAAATGACGCCGGTTCCCATCCATTCTTCATTTGTTCCCCCGATCGGCCTGAGGAGTCCTCACCTCCAGACCATTTTATCCAGCCTGAAAATCCGGACGCTGGGACAAAAACAGCTGGATCGGGAGGCCCGGGAGATCCTGGTCGATGCGGGAGACGGCGTCCGTCTGCTTGGTTTTTACACCGGCCAAAAGTCGGGTTCTTCCCGTGGGTTGATCCTCCTTCTTCACGGGTGGGAGGGAGGGTCGGACTCCACCTACATAATGACCACCGGGGGGTTCCTGTACCGGAAGGGCTATGATATTTTCCGCCTGAACTTCCGTGACCACGGGGACAGTCATCACCTCAACGAAGGGCTCTTCAACAGTTCCCTCATCGAGGAGACCCATCGGGCCGTTCAGAATATCGCCGATACGGGAGGAAACCTGCCCTTTTCCATTGTGGGGTTTTCCCTGGGGGGGAATTTCGCCATGCGCATGGCCCTGCGCCACGGTCCGTATCCAATCCGGAATCTCCGCCACGTGTTTGCGGTCAGCCCGGTTCTGGACCCCCGCAAGGCGACGCATGCCATGGACCGGGGTTTTTTCCTGTATCGTTCTTATTTTTTGAAAAAATGGAAGCGGTCGCTGCGAAAGAAACAATCCCTGTTTCCCCACCGGTACAACTTCGATGACCTGATGGAATGCAAAACCCTCATGGAGATCACCGACCGCATCTTACCCCGGTATTCGCCCTACCCAACCGCGCAGGAATATTTCCAGACCTACACCCTCACCGGCCGGAGGTTTTCCGAATTGTCCGTGCCGCTTCTCGTCCTGGCCGCGGCCGATGACCCGATCATTCCCGTGGAAGACTTTCTCCAGTTAAAGGGAAACCATCAGCTGCGGGTCCATGTGGAACGACACGGGGGGCATTGCGGCTTTTTGCGCAATTATCGTCTCCAGTCATGGTTGCAGGACCTTATCCATCGCACCTTGCTTCCATACGGCTGATGGTTGAAGGGTTCCCCTTCTCCCCTTTTTCCTCTTATTTTCATTAATATACCTTACCTTTTTATCTTGACTTACCTTATCATAAATGTAAGATTTTAAAAAAGGGGGAAGAAATCGATGGATACGGCCAGCGTGACCAGCAAAGGACAGTTGGTGATCCCTGCTCGGCTCCGCCGGAAATACGGAATCGAGCCCGGGACCAAGGTTCGTTTCGTGGAACGGGACAATGAAATCTTACTCCAGCCCGTTACCAAGGAATATGTGCGGAGCGTATGCGGTCTGCTCAAGAGCGAATCTTCGGCTACCCAAATGCTTCTCCGGGAGAGGGCCAGGGACAAAGAACGGGAGGAGGCGAAATTTGCCAAGCGTGGTTCTCGATAGCTATGCTCTGCTGGCCTTTCTTTACCGGGAAAGGGGCTGCCAGGAAATCGGAACCCTTCTCGAGAAAGCATTAGAAAGCCGCCAGACTCTCTTGATCTCGGCGGCCAACTGGGCGGAAATTCGCTATGTGATCGAGCGAAAAACAGGGGTGGATGCCTGGAAGAAAAGCCGATTCAAAATACTGAGCCTTCCCATCCAGATTGTTCCGGTAGACCAAGACCTGGCTGAGCTGGCAGGGGAGATCAAGGCATCCAGAAAGATGTCGCTGGCCGACTGTTTCGCCGCCGCGCTGGCCAAGCAGAGAGACGGGGAGATCTATACCGGAGACCCGGAGTTCAAGGCCTTAGGCCCCGAATGGAAGATCGTCTGGTTATAAACCCTCCCAAACCGCCGGGACGGAAAATTTCTTTTTCCCTCTGCCCCCATTTTTCCTTTGCCTTTTTTCCTGCATTGCCACGATCCCGCCAAAGAAGCACTTTCTTTATCGAGGGATTTTGGGGGATACGACTTGAGGGGCGAGGATTTCCGCCAGGTCCAGGACCCGCACTTGACCCGCCTTCTCATTCTTCAGGCCGTCCTCAAACATGGTCATGCAGTAGGGGCAGGAGACGGCGATGGTGCTGGGGGCCTTGGCCAGAGCCTGCCGGGTCCGGTGGATGTTCAGGCGGTGTTCGGCGCTCTCCTCCATCCACATCCGTCCTCCGCCGGCGCCGCAGCAGAAGCTCTTTTCCAGCTTCCGGTCCATCTCGACCGGGTTTTGGCCGGTGGCCATCCGGAGGATTTCCCGGGGCTGGCGATAAATCTGGTTGTAGCGTCCGAGGTAGCAGGAGTCATGAATGACCACCCGGCCGAGCGAGTCCTGCCCCTTCAGCCGAAGCTTGCCGGCTTTGAGGAGGTCGTACAGGAACTCGGAGTGGTGAAGGACGGTCGCCTCCAGCCCGTACTGCCGGTAGTCGTGTTTGAGAGTGGAATAGCAGTGCGGGCAGTGGGTGAGGATCTTTTTCACCTTGTATCTCTTGAAGAGCTCCACGTTTTCCGCGGCCAGCTTCTCGAAGATGAACTCGTTGCCCAGGCGGCGCAGGGAATCGCCGCAGCACTTCTCTTCCGTGCCCAGGATTCCGAAGGAAACTCCCGCGGCCCGCAGGGTTTGAACGAGGGCCGCCACCGCCTTGCGGTTCCGGCTGTCGAAAGAGCCCGCGCAGCCCACGTAAAAAAGATACTCCCCGGAATCATCCGCCCCGAGCAGGGGAATCTCCAGACCCCTGGCCCATTTGGTGCGGTCCTGGGGAATGATTCCCCAGGGGTTAGACCTCTGCTCGATGGATTCGTAGAAATTGCGCAATTCCTCGGGGAATTTGGCCTGATTCTCCGTCAGATGCCGGCGCATCTTGACGATCTTGGGAACGTGCTCGATGAAGACGGGACAGTTGGCCATGCAGGCCCGGCAGGTCGTGCAGGCCCAGAGGGCGTCTTCCCCCACGCTCCCCGGCGACTCATCGGTCTCTCGAATCAAAGGCACCAGACCCTGGGTGACATTTCCATGGAGGATTTTCTCCCCGTTGGCCTTCAGGTTGATTTTCCCGTCCTGGATGACGTAGCGGGGATTCAGGGTTTTGCCGCTCAGGGTCGCGGGACAGTTCTCGTTGCAGCGGCCGCATTCCGTACAGGCGGTGAAGTCCAGCAGGTCCTTCCAGGTGAAGCCGTCGACGCGGGAGACTCCGTAGGATTTTCCGGGAGAGAAGGTTTCCCGGGATACCAGGCCCGCGTTTTCAAAGGAACGGCAGAAACAATTCGGAATCGCGGTAAGGATGTGCAGGTGCTTGCTGCGGGGAAGGTAGTTGAGGAACCCCAGGAGGATGAGGGCGTGGATCCACCAGAAGACGCGCTCCGCCAGCGGGAGCGACCCGGTGAAAAGAGAAAGCATCAGGGGCGCCGCGATCTTCTGGCTGATGGGCATGGAATAAGGCCCGGGCGCAGGCTGGAGGGCGAATTCGCACCCGTGGAGGCCGAAATAGGCGATCATCAACCCCGCCACCAGGCTCGGAATGAGCAGGGCATCGGCGCTTTTGGCTTCGATATGCGGGAGCTGGAAAACCAGCCGCCGGAACAGGGCAATTCCCACGCAGACCAGGACCCCCAGGGAGACAAGGTCAAACACCCGGGTCAACGCGCCGTAAAGGGAAGGCCCGAGGAACCGGAAGGAAAAAGACGGGAAAAGTCCGTTGAGGACGAATTCGGCGTTGGAAAGGAAGAGAATCAAAAACCCCCAAAAGAGGAAGAGGTGATTGAACCCGAAGGGCTTGCTGATGACGCGCCTTTGGGCAAAGGCATAGAGGAGCATGGTCAGAAATCTCTTGAACCAGCCGCCCTGCAGACGGGGGTCGGGTTGCCCCAGGGTAATCAGGCGGACCAGGCGGACGGCCGAGTACAGGAAGGTGAGGGCCAGAACGGCGAAGAGAATCGCAAAGAGGACATTTTCCGTGTTGGACATTTTTTAATCTACCTTTATCACGACTCGGGAATTTATAAAAACCTGAAACTGTGTATCCGCAGATTACACAGCGCGGCGCAGCCGCAAATAAAAACAGGTCATCTTTCTGGAAAAGTTTTGCTCAGGGTTACGGGTGATCCCAGAAATCCCCCCTTCGCCCCCCTTTTCTAAAGGGGGGTGGGGGGGATTTCAGAGGGCAGTTTGCAAAATCAATTTTTCTTTGCCTATTTTCAAGATTCTCCATCTTAGCAGCGTAAGCCTGGAAATGGTTCGGGGGAACCTTTCAGGCTGAGATTTCCGGATAGGCGCTCGGGCGGGAGGGGCCGCTCTTCAGCTCCCGGATCCTGGCAATCAGCGCCGGGACCACCTGGAAAACATCCCCCACGATCCCCAGGTCCGCCACTTCGAAGATGGGGGCGTCTCTATCCCGGTTGATGGCAATGATCAAATCGGAATCCTGCATGCCCACCAGGTGCTGGATGGCCCCGGAAATCCCGCAGGCAATGTAGATTTTGGGGCGAACCGTCTTCCCGGTCTGCCCTACCTGCCTTTCGTAGGGCATCCATCCGGCATCGACCGCCGCCCGGGAGGCGCTGATCGTTCCCCCCAGAAGATGGGCGAGTTCTTTGAGGAGGCCGAAGTTTTCCGCGGACACCATCCCCCGCCCGCCGGAGATCAGGAACTCCGCCCCGGCAATGTCCACCTTCCCGGTCTCCTGCCCGTCCTGGAGGATCTCCAGGATCTTTGCGGACACGTCCTCTTCCTTCAGGTTCAGGGGCTCGCGGATCAGGGTTCCCTTTTGTCCCGGGACGGGTTCCGGCTTGGGAAGAACATGGGGGCGGACCGAAGCCATCTGGGGACGGTGAGCCCGGGTGAGGATGGTGGCCATGATATTTCCCCCAAAGGCGGGCCGCGTTTGCTCGAGGAGCCGGTTGGCCTTATCGATGGTCAACCCGGTGCAGTCAGCGGTGAGACCGCTCCGTAAAGCGGTGGCCGCGGCTCCCGCCAGGTCCCTTCCCAGGCCCGTGGCACCCATGAGCACGACCTCGGGCTTGTATTTTCGGACCAGGTCGTAGGTTCCCTTCAGGTACGGCTTGGTGCGGTAATGGCGCAGGACGGGGTCATCGATCAAATAGACTTTCTTTGCCCCGTAGGAAAAGGCTTCCTCGGCCAGATGTTCGACGTGATCCCCCAGCACAAAGGCGCACAGGTCCGTTTCCAGGTCCGCGGCCAGCCTGGCCCCCGCCCCCATCAGCTCCCAGCTGACCCCCGCGGCAACGCCGTCGAGCTGCTCCACGAAGACCCAGACGCCCCGGTAGCTGTCATCCACCGGGGGAACCGCATCCTCCGGGGGAATCTCTCTTTTCCCCACCTTTTCCAGAAAAGCCTGCTCTTCCGGGGTGTAGACCTTCGCCAGGGCCTCCACGGGACAAGCGGGCATGCATTTGCCGCAGCCGATGCACTTGTCCATGTTGATCTGGGCTTCACCATTTTCGTCCAGCTCGATGGCATCCACCGGGCAGGCGGCCATGCAGCGGCCGCCGCAGGCGGCGCATTTTTTCATCAGGTGGGCCTTGCCGCGAGGTTTGCGCGGTTTGGGAACGTTGGTGGATTCTGGCTCGCTCATGATTCCGTGACTCCTTGAATGGGAATAGGGATAGAGTTCCCCGAATGTTCGTATTTGTCCTTATCCGTGTTAATCCGTGTTCATCCGCATCCAAAAAAGTTCGGATTTTGTAGGGGCGACCCGCCGGGTCGCCCGTACGGAGTTCGGAGTCAAAGGCGATAAAGCCCTGTTTTTAACTTTAGGCACTCGTAACTTTAGGCACTTTCTTATCCGCGCTCATCTGTTTTTATCTGTGTCCCATCAGGTTTTTTTATTTCGGCTACGGCGGGTAAGGGATCTCAAAAGGAAAGGAGATCCCGCTCGACCAGCTTCTGGACCAAAAGCTGGACCGCACCCTGGGGATCCTTCTCCCCGTCCCCCAGGATTTCGCCCATCTTGCGTTCCGGGGCAAAAATCCGCTTCACATTGGTGGGGGACCCCCTCAGGCCGATCAACTCCGGGGCAAGCTTGAGAAGGTCGTTGTTCCAGACCTGAACCTCGGCTTCTTGCGCGCCCAGGCGGGCCGGGACCGTGGGGTACCGGGGCTTATTCCCCTCCCGCACCATGGTAAGGAGGGCGGGGAGCTGGGTCTGGACAACTTCCTTGCGCCCCTCCAGCTTCCGGCGCACGGTGATCGTATGGCCTTGCGGGGAAAGATTGATAATCTGGTCCACCAGCGTCAATTGGGCAAATCCCAGCCGGGTAGCCAGACCCGGGCCTACCTGGGCGGTGTCTCCGTCGATGGTCTGTTTCCCGCAGATGATCAGATCGATCCGGCCGTTTTCCCGTTCGATCCTTTTGATGGCCTCGGTCAAAACATAGCTGGTGGCCAGCGTATCCGCCCCGCCGAACATGCGGTCCGATACCAGAATGGCCTGGTCCGCGCCCAAGGCGAGACACTTGCGCAGGGTCATCACGGTGTTGGGCGGGCCCATGCTCACGGCGATGACCTGCCCGCCAAAGCGGTCTTTTATGTACAGACCTGCTTCCATAGCATGGGTGTCGAAGGGGTTCACGATAAACGGCACCCCTTCCCGGATCAGGGTGCCCGTTTCGGGATCGATCTTTACCTGATTGGTATCCGGAACCTGTTTCACGGCCACGACGATGTTTTTCAGTCCGGAATCGATTTTGGTTGCCATCTGACCTCCTTCTCCCGGTTGCCCGCAAAAAAAGATTGAACCGCCACCTGAGGCCCCGCCAGGATGTCCCGAGGGGTATTTCCCTTGGCTTATTCGGTTTTGAAAAAGATGGGCAGGTTTGGTGATCGTTTCCCCTGCTTTGACCCAATAATCTCTGCTCCCGATGCCCGGATGGACTGGCGACCTCCAGGACTCTCAGGGAAGAACACGACCGCCTATATTAAGAATAAGACAGGAATCCTCCGAAAAGCAAGGAACGAAACGATTCCGGAAACAGGGATGGGTTCATTTCATTGCCTGCGGGTATTCTGGAGGACTACTTTGGGGTGAATATTAATCATGTTCTTGGTCATTGAAAAAAGATCATAAACCAAGTTGTTCTTTTATTCACGGGGTTTGGTAAGGAGGGCCATAAAGGGTCCCATTTTTGATCAAAGTAAACATATTCTCCTCATTCCATTTAAATTGCTTTCTTTCATTTTTATTCCGCATTCCGCCCTGCACTACGTTGAGTGCAGGGCGCATTCCGCAATTATGCTCACCCTCAGCAAAATGGGTACTTGTTGGCCAAGCAGAAAGACTGTCTCTCAGGGATACAGATGGCAGGCGATCCATCGGCCGTCTTCGATCTGGTGGAAGAAAGGTTCCTCTTCCCTGCATTTGGGCAGGGCATAGGAGCATCGCGTATGGAAACGGCAGCCGGGAGGGGGTTTGATGGGGCTGGGGACATCCCCTTCCAGGATCACCTCTCCTCTTTTTCTCTTCGGGTCCAGGGAAGGGACCGCGGCCAGCAGGGCTTTGGTGTAAGGGTGGGCGGGAGATTGGAATAGAATTTTCTTCTCCGCCATCTCCACGATTTTCCCCAGGTACATGACCGCCACCCGGTCGCTGATGTGGCGGATGACCCCGATGTTGTGGGAGATGAAGAGAAAGGTCAGCCCCAAATCCCTCTGCAGCTTCTTCAGCAGGTTTAGAATTTGCGCCTGCACCGAGACGTCGAGGGCCGAGGTGGGTTCATCGGCCACGATCAAAGAGGGTTGCGTGGCCAGTGCCCTGGCGATCCCGATTCGCTGCCGCTGCCCCCCGGAAAACTCATGGGGGTACCGCCCGAGGTGCTCCCTCATGAGGCCCACGGACTTGAGGAGGCTTGCCACTTTCTCCTCCCTCTGGGATCTTTCCGAAAGGCCGTGGATCTCCATCGGCCGGCCCACAATCTCACTCACCGTCATGCGGGGGTTGAGGGATGCGAAGGGATCCTGGAAGATGATCTGGAAAAACCGCCTCAGGGGATGAATCTCTTTTTTCTCCAGAGAGGCCAGGTTTTTCCCCTCAAACAGAACCTCTCCCTCGGTAGGATCGATCAGCCGGAGAATGAGCCTCCCCACCGTGGTCTTGCCGCAGCCCGATTCTCCCACCAGCCCCAGGGTTTCTCCCCGGCGAATCGAAAAATCGACCCCGTCCACGGCCCGGACCAGAGCCTTTTCCTCCCTCCACCCCCGGGTGACGGGAAAGTGTTTCTTCAACCCTTGAACCTGCAGCAGCGCCTCAGCCATGCCCCCTCCTTTCACCATAAAGGAAACAGGCGACCCGATGGCTGGGGGCAACGGAAAAAAGGGAGGGAACGCTTTGATCACAGGGTTCGAACCGGTGAGCGCATCGGGGGTGGAATCTGCACCCGGCGGGGGGATTGCTCAAATCCGGAACCATTCCGGGGATCACCGAAAGGGCCTCTTTCTCCTCATCGATCCGGGGGATGGCTCCCCACAGCCCCCGGGTGTAGGGATGTTTGGGAGCTTCAAAAATTTCTTCCACCCCGGCCTCTTCCACGATGGAACCGGCGTACATGACCCCCACCCGGTTGCACATCTCGGCAATCACCCCCAGGTCGTGGGTAATCAGCAGGATCGAGGTATGAAGTTCATTCTTCATCTCCTTGATGAGCCGGAGAATCTGGGCCTGGATGGTGACATCCAGGGCGGTAGTGGGCTCGTCGGCAATGAGGAGATAGGGATGGCAGGAGAGCTCCATGGCGATCATGACCCTCTGCCTCATTCCCCCGCTCAGTTGATGGGGAAACTGCTTCGCCAGCCTCCGGGCGTCGGGGATCTGCACCCGCTCCAGCATCTCCTCGGCCTTGGCCCAGGCCTGGGAACGGTCCAGCCCCTGATGGAGGCGGATCACCTCCGACATCTGGTCGCCGATGCGGAAGACGGGGTTCAGGGAGGTCATGGGCTCCTGGAAGATCATGGAGATTTCCTTCCCCCGGATGGAGCGGATTTCTTCCTCGGAAAGGGCCAGAAGATTTCTTCCCCGAAAGTGGATCTCCCCGCCCATGATCTTCCCGGGAGGAAACGGAATGAGCCTGAGGACGGAAAGAGCCGTTACCGACTTTCCGCAACCGGTCTCCCCCACCAGCCCGAAGGTCTTGCCCTCTTCGATATCGAAGCTCACCCCGTCGAGGGCCCGGACCGTCCGGCCGGCGGTTACAAAGTGGACTTTCAGGTCTTTTACACTGAGGAGTGGATCCATATTAGCTCGGAGTTTGAAGCGGGGTGCTTGTTCCTCGTTGCTCGTTGCTCGTTGCTGGTTGCTGGTTACTCGTTGCTCGTTCCATTCTTACCCCCTAGCCAACCACTCCTAACGAGTGACGTGCAATCATCAATCCGCAATCCGCAATTGACTAGTCTCTCAACCTCGGATCCAGGGAATCCCTCAACCCGTCCCCGAAAAGGTTGAACCCCATCACCACCAGCATGATCGCCAGTCCCGGGACCGTGGCCACGTGAGGCGCGGTGATCAGGTAAGCCCGGGCGTTGGAAAGCATGGCCCCCCACTCCGCCGTGGGCGGCTGAACCCCGAGTCCCAGGAAACTCAAACCGGACGCCGTCAGCAGAACGGTTGCCATCCTCAATGTGGTCTGGACAATGATGGGCGCCATGGAGTTGGGCAGCAGGTAGCGGAAAAGGATGTTGAAATCCTTCTCCCCCACGGCCTTGGCCGCCTCGACGAACTCCTTTTCCTTTAAAGAAAGGACCGACCCCCGGACGATCCGGGCGAACTGGGGAATGGAGTAGATCCCCGCGGCCAGCATGAGATTGGTCAGCCCCGGGCCCAATACGGCGATGATGGCGATGGCCAGGAATATTCCCGGGAAAGCCAGAAGAATGTCCATGAGCCGCATGATGAGGTGGTCGAAGGTTCCCCCGTAGTATCCCCCCACCATGCCCAGGATAATTCCTACGACCATGGCGATGACCACGGCCACAAGCTGAATCTGGAGCGAGATCCGGGCCCCGTAGATGACCCGGCTGAGGAGGTCCCTCCCCAGCGGGTCCGTTCCCAGAAGGTGCTCGCGGTCCGGAGCCTTCAGGCGCTTGGTCAGGTCACCTTCATTCGGATGGTACGGAGAAAGCCAGGGGGCCAGGATGGCGGTGGCCACAAAAAGAAGGACGATGATCCCCCCCACGATGGCGGCCCGGTTCCGTTTGAGCCTCCTCCAGATCTCCCGGAACTGGCTGGTTTTCCGGCTTTTTTCCTCACTCATAGCGAATTTTCGGATCAAAGAGGGCGTAAGCGATATCGGTTAACAGATTGACCACCACAAACGTCGTGGCCACCAGAAGCATCGATCCCTGCACGATGGGGTAATCCCGCTGAAAGATCCCTTCCACCATCAATCTCCCCACCCCGGGGAGGGAGAAGACCGTTTCGGTAAGGACCGCGCCCCCCAGCATGTAGCCAAATTCCAGGCCGAAGACGGTGATCACCGGAATCATGGCATTCTTCAGAGCGTGCTTGTAAATGACGATGGCCTCTCTCAGCCCGTTGGCCCGCGCCGTACGGATAAAATCCTGGCGGATCACCTCCAGCATGGACGCCCGGGTCATGCGGGCGATCACCGCCGAGGATGCCGCCCCCAGGGCGATGGCCGGAAGGATCAGGTGCCAGAGGGTCCCTTTTCCCCCCGCGGGGAACCATTTCAGATGGACGGAAAAGACCAGCATCAGGAGGAGGCCGAACCAGAAGATGGGCATGGAGATCCCGAAGAGAGCGCCTACCATGCTCATATTATCGAAGAGGGAGTACTGCCGGGTCGAGGAGATGACCCCGGCGATGAGTCCGATGAATGCGGCAATGAGAATGGAGAGGAAAGAAAGCTGGAGGGTGAAGAGAAACCGTTCTTGGAGAAGGTTGATCACCGGTTCCCGGTTGCGGATGGATATGCCGAAGTCCCCCCGTATAACATGGGATATGAATTGGAAGTATTGAATGTAAAGCGGCTGGTCCAACCCGTATTCCTTGCGCATCGCCTTGATGAATTCCGGGTTGGCGTCTTCCCCGGCCAGTAGCTCCGCCGGGTCTCCGGGCACCATGTGGAGCAGGGAAAAGGAAATCAGGGAAACCCCGATGAGGACCGGCAGGAGCATGAGGATTCTTTTTAATATGTATTTACTCATTCTTTCCCCTACATGATATTCTTCGCTGACCTTGAATCGCCGGATGATTGCGGATTGCGCCCTGAACCACGTTGGGTTCAGGGCTGCCCTGCACTCAACGTAGTGCAGGGCGGATTGAAATACTCCCCACAATCAACTTCCGGCCCGACCTCCCGCTAAATCTAAGGCCAAAAACGAAAGGGCGACTCGAATCCGGCCGCCCTTTCTATTTGTCGGCTTATCTGCCTTCTCCTCACTTTTCAAGATAGGTCTGGTGGTCGAAATAGGTCAGCTCCAGGGGAGAGTTGATGACCCCTTTGAGCTTGCCGGTGTAGCCGATGGTCTCTTTGGTGACCAGGATGTTGATCGTGGGGGCTTCCTTGCTCAGCAGTTCCTGGGCGGCCTTCAAATTCTTATCCATCTCCGCCTTGGTGGTGGCGCGGGTGAATTTTTCCACCAGGCCGTCAAACTCCTTGTTCCCGTAGAAGAACCGGTTGTTCCCCTGGGGAACCCACTGATCTCCGGCAAAGAGGGGGTAGAGAATCCAGCGGGCCTCGGCCGAGGATGGGGCCCATCCCAGGAGGAAGAGCTCGGCCTGGGTCTCCTGCGGGGGCTTGCGGGTAGCAGCCAGGTAGGCCGCCCACTCCATGGTATCCAGGGTGCAGTCCACCCCCACCTTCTTCAACTGCTGCTGCACCGCCTGGGCCATCTCAAAGTCTTTGGGATAGCGACCCTGGGGGCTCCACAGCTTGGCTTTAAAACCATTGGGGAATCCGGCCTCGGCCAATAGCTTCTTGGCCTTTCCCGGGTCATAGGAATACCCCGGAACCGGGAAATACCCCGTAGTGAGGGGGGCGACGATCCCCTGGCTTACCAGGGCCTGGCCCTGATAGATGCTTTTGACAATGGCTTCCTTGTCCACCGCGTAATTCAGCGCCTGCCGGACCCGGATGTCGGTAAAAGGCTTTTTGGCGCAGTTGATTCCGATGTAGAGCACGCGCAGGGTCTCGGTGGTGTCGAGTTTCAAGGCCTTCTCTTTCTCCAGGCGGGGAATGTCTTCGGAGGGGATGCGCACGATCAGGTGGGCATCGCCCGATTGGAGCATCATCACCCGGGCGCTGTCTTCCTTGACCATCTTCACGATGATCTTTTCCAGGTAGGGCTTCCCTCCCCAGTAATCATCATTCCGGACCATGGTCAGGTGGTCCCCGTGAACCCATTCCACGAACTTGAAGGGGCCCGTACCCACCGCTTTCCGGGCAATATCTTTACCCAGGGTTTTCAGGGCCGTGGGGCTGATGATGCCCGAGGCGCTGTGGGCCAGGTTATTGGCGAAAAAAGCAAAAGGAGCTTTCAGGTTGACCTTCACGGTGGAATCGTTGACCACCTCCACCGATTTGACAAACGGAGTGTAGAGGGCTGCCCGGGAGGGTTTTTCCGGCCCGATCATTCGTTCGATGAAGACCTTTACCGCCCCGGCATTGAAGGGGGTTCCATCATGGAACTTGACCCCCTTGCGGAGGAAGAAGGTCCAGGTCAACCCGTCTTTGGACTGTTCCCACTTCTCCGCCAGGCCGGGAACGATCTTCAGTTTTTCGTCGAATTTCACCAGGTTTTCGTACATCATCCGGTTCATGGCCTCGGCGGGGTTGCTTTCCGCGTTGGCCGGGTCCAGGCGGTCCGGGTCCGCGCCCGCGGCATAGATTACGGTTCCCCCATAGACCTTCGCCTGGCTGCTGGCAGGCAGGAACAAGAGGACCGCAAGGAGAAGGCAAAAAGCAGGCAAACCATAGCGTTTCATAATAAACCCCTCCTTTCCTTGATTTTCAGATTTCTTTAGATACCAGAATTTCTTTGCCCTGGCAATCGGTTTTTCTTCCCCCCAGGGGCCTCATTCGGGGACGGCGGATTATCTATCTCCCTACCCTTGCTGATGGATTCTGGCCCTATCCTTTTTCCGGGATGACTCGGCGGCAGGAACATATTATAATTCTCAACACCAAATGAAAAGGGGAAGGAGAATTCCCGGGCAGTTAAGGCCCTTGACCCATCATCGAGAACCTGAAATAAGGAGTTAAAGAAATGGGAATGAATCTGGTACAGAAAATCATCTCCTCCCATCTGGCTGAGGGGAAGATGTCCCCTGGTTCGGAAATCGGCATCCGCATGGATCAAACCTTGATCCATGACGCCACCGGCCAGATGGCTCTTCTCCAGTACGAAGCCATCGGCGCCGGAAGGGTGAAAACCAGAAGGTCCCTCACCTATGCCGACCACAACACCCTCCAGGTCAGCTTCGAAAACATGGACGACCACCATTTCCTGGCTTCAGCCAGCCGGAAGTTCGGCCTGTATTATTCGCGGGTCGGGAACGGCATCTGTCATCAGGTCAACCTCGAGCGTTTTTCCGTGCCCGGCCAGACCCTTCTCGGGGCGGACAGCCACACGACCACTGCCGGGGGAGTGGGAATGCTGGCCATCGGCGTAGGAGGGTTGGATGTGGCCGTGGCCATGGCCGGGGAGCCTTTTTATCTGATGATGCCCGAGGTCATGAATATCCGCTTGACCGGGTCCCTTCTTCCCTGGTCCTCGGCCAAGGACGTGGCCCTGGAGATTCTTCGACGGCTCACGGTATCCGGCGGCCGGGGGAAGATCCTGGAATTCAGCGGGGAGGGAGGCAAAACCCTGAGCGCCACCGAGCGGGCTACGATCGCCAACATGAGCATCGAAACCGGGGCCATCACCGCCATTTTTCCCAGCGATGAGAGCACCCGGCGCTATTTCGTCGCCCAGGACCGGCTTCAAGATTGGACCGAGGTGGCGGCTGACCCGGATGCCGCCTACGATGGCGAGACGCTTATCGATTTAAGGAAAATTGAGCCCCTCATGGCCCGCCCACATTCGCCGGACAACGTGGTTCCCGTGACCGCCGGGACGGGAAAGAAGATCCATCAAATCGCCATCGGTTCCTGTACCAACTCCTCCCTGGAAGACATGTTCCGGGTGGCGGCGATCCTGAAGGGAAAACTCGTTCCCCCCGGGGTGAGTCTGATCATCGCCCCCGGTTCCCGGCAGGTCCTGCGCGGCCTCATCGACAGCGGAGCCCTGGCCGGCATGATTGCCGCCGGGGCGAGGCTGGTGGAGACGACCTGCGGCTTCTGCAACGGAGTGGGCCAGGCCCCCCGGTCGGGAGGAATCTCCCTGCGGACCTCCAACCGCAACTTCCCGGGCCGCAGCGGAACGCCGGACGCGAATCTCTACCTGGTCAGCCCGGAGACCGCCGCGGCCTCGGCCGTGGCCGGGGCGATTACGGATCCGCGCACCCTGGGGGAGCCGGTCCGCGTTCACCTTCCGGAGAAATTCTTCGTCGATGACCGGATGATCGTCCCCCCGGCATCGGAGGGGGAAAGAGTGGAGATCACCCGCGGTCCCAACATCCCCCCTCTACCCCAGTTCGGCCCCTTGCCGGAAGAGCTGGAAGGGGAGCTGCTCCTGGTCCTGGGAGACAACGTGACCACGGATGACATTGTCCCGGCCGGGGCCAACATCCTCAAGCTGCGGTCTAATGTTCCCGCCATCTCCGAATACGTCTTCCAAAATATCGACCCTTCTTTCCCGTCGCGGGCCAAAGCTTCGGGGACCGGGTTTCTACTCGGAGGGCGGAATTACGGCCAGGGATCCAGCCGGGAGCATGCTGCCTTGTGTGCCAGGTATCTTGGAGTCCGGGCGGTCATTGCCGAATCCTTCGCCCGGATTCACAAATCGAACCTGATCAATTTCGGGATTCTGCCCCTGGAATTGAAGAACCCGGCCGACCGGTCCAATTTTCGGCCGGGGGATAAGCTTCGCATGACCGGCCGCGGATCCCTGATCGGGCCGGACTCCATCATTCCGATCCAGAATCTAACCCAGGGGAAAACCGTAGAGACCAGCCTTAATGTGACTCCAAGATTGGCCCAGATCCTTCTCGCCGGGGGCCTGCTGGCCTACGCCCGGGCGAAATTGGCCGGGAAACAGTGAATTCAATTCTTTCAGCCACAGAGGGCACAGAGATCACCGAGAATAAAAAACCAGGTTCAAGACCTGAAGCCTGAAACTGCTTTGAATCCATGTTTGTCCGGGTTGTCGATATATCCTTTTGTTGCTATATCTGTGTTTATCTGTACTACTAACCTGCAGACTCTTTGAATATTGTAAAGAAAATTTTCTTTAGGCAACGATTCTCCGAAATCCCCCCAACCCCCCTTTAGAAAAGGGGGGCGAGGGGGGATTTCTGGGATTGCCCGGATGCAAAAATCCACTCGTCGGGCTCGAATGTTGCTGAGCCATTTTGGTATCTTTCATTTTCTGATATTTTTCTCAAGAATTTATCCGTGTTTATCCGTGTCCCATTCGGTCTTTTTTCTTTGGTTCTTTTGCCAATAAAATCTGTGTTTATCTGTGTTCATCTGTGTCCAATATAAAATTTTTGGTTGCGGCGCAGCCGCGTTGTGTTTATCCGTGTTCATCCGCGTCCTGATCGAGTAAAGGAGAGATTATGAAAAAGAACAGTTTGAGGAAAATCATCATATCCGGAAATCCCCTTACCCGCGGCAGGCAATATGGGGAAAAGACGAAATCCTTGATTGAAAAAAGCGTGGGCAGGTACCAGAAGGCTTTCAAGGAGGCATCGGGCGTCAACTGGGAAAAAGCCCTGGATTTTTCCCGGACCTTCGTAAAACGGATTAAAGAGTATGATGAGACCCTTCTCGAGGAAATAAAGGGAATGGCCAAAGGCTCGGGCCGCGCTTTGGAGGAGATCTTGACCATCAACCTGCGGACGGAGATCCTCTTCGGCCTGAAAAAATTGCCGGCCAAGGAGGGATGCACCTCCTTCTGCGCTCTGTCCGAAATCACCCGGGAGGGGAATACGATCCTGGGACAGAACTGGGATTACAAGCCCTTTGCCGCGGAAACCATGCTCCTGCTGCAGGTCAATCAGGATACCGGGCCGGATATTCTCACCCTCGTGGAGGCCGGCCAGTTGGCCCGCATGGGCATGAACAGCGCCGGGCTGGGGATCTGCAATAACTACATCGAGTGTGAAGCGGACGGGATGAACATGGACAAGGGGATTCCCACCACCCTCATCCGCCGTCGAGCCTTAAATCACGAGACTTATCACGAGGTCGTCGGCACGATCACCCACACGCCCCGTTCTTTTTCGGGCAACTATCTGGTGGCCACGGCAGAGGGGGAGGGGGATGCCACCGACATCGAAGCCACCCCGGAAACCGTTTATTTCCTGTTCCCCAAAGACGGCCTCATCGTGCATTCCAATCACCTCAAGGGAGCCGGCCCCGGATACGTGGGGACCCTCCGGCTGGGGGTGGAAAACAGCATTTATAGGGATCGCCGGCTGGAGACTCTTTTGCGAAGAGAAATATGGAAGATCGGCCCCGAGGAGATCATGCACTCCCTGAAGGATCACTTCGGACATCCCTATTCCGTCTGCCGGCATGTGGATAAGAAGAAGCCCTGGTACGATCCATGGCAGACCAACGCCTCGGTCATCATGGATTTAACCGCCCGGGTCATGTGGATCGCCCCGGGCCCCCCCTGCGAGTATGAGTACCAGCGCTTCACTTTCGATACGAAGGATTGATTCATTCCCATCGCAGGGATTGCTTGTATTTCCCATGCCGAGGCAACAAAGCGTTAAGGAGTGCAGGGGGGGCAAACCCGCTTTAGCAACTCTTCCCGGATTCTAACCATTCCCAGGGTGTCATGGCCGCAGTAGGTTAAAAGGTCTTTTTTGATTTTCTCTCTTTCTTCGGAGGGTGTAGCGGGATCCAGCATGCGCAGGTATTGGAGGGAGGCCATGCTTCCTTCCTGGATGGCCAGGCGGCCGTATTTCATCGAGGGTACCAAGGCAGGAAGGACATCTTTGAGGGAAAAGGATCCGTGAAACTGGGGGTGGTAGAAATATCTGCGGATCAAGGCATGCAGGTCTTTGAAGCGGTCCAGGAGGGGGAGAAGTCTTTCCCGGTAGAGGGGTAACGCCTCGGCCAGGCTGATGATGAGATCCTTTTCATAGGTCGTGTAAATAAAGATGCTACCCTTCTCCCCCAGGGCTTCCAGCAGCGTTCGGGTAAACTCCTCCCGCGAATCCTTGTTCTCAGCACATAAGTACTCCCGGTGTTCCAGCGTCCCATCCGCATGAAGAAGGTAATCCGACCACTGGAAAGGGATTGTCTGGAAAGGCCGGGTATGGGGATAATGGGGGATGGCCGGGCCCACGGTTTCAAAGTCGAGGAAGTGGAGGGGATATTCGACCCTTCCCAACTCATCGGTCAGCCCTGGGTCTATAAACTCTTTCCCTTCAATCAGACAGGTTCGAATGCGGGCCTGGAGAGCGTTCAGGGAGAATTCTTCGGGAATATCCCGGATGTCCTTGACCCCCAGGGCTTCCAGCTCCCTCAGCTTTCTCCGGGTGATCCCGTTCAGGTTGATGATCCAGTATTCCGGCATTCCCGCCGTGCAGTGATCCCAGAACTCGCAGAGGTAAGGATTCCAGCAGTGGCGCGAGGGTTGAATCGCCGGGGGAGAATCCGCCGCCAGCACTTCTTTCAGTTGATTGACCCGGCGCAAAACCTCCTCCTGTTGTTCCAGGATCTGTTCGGTCAAATCGGAGAAAAGAAATAACTGGCCAAGATCGAGGTCTTTCCCGTCGTAAATGTATTGGTTGTTCAGGTGCAGAATCCCGGCCTTTTCGACCCTCACCCCCAGCCCCCGTAAAACATGGTACTGCACGGCCAAATCCGGGACATGAACTTCTTTCACCGACGTGGAGGACTTTACCTCGATGAGGTTCCACTTTCCCCAGTCCGATCTTTCCAGGATATCCACCCGGACCCGGATGCCGTCATGCACAAAAGCCGCTTCGAAGACGGCCGGGGAGAACAAACCCTCCATGGCTTTTCGGGTGGACTCGACGGCCTGAGAGTGGTGCAGATGGTCTTCATCAATGAGAACCCCCTGCGGGTAGCGCCTCGTGGCGGCCCTCCCCACGTCATGGCCCATGTCGAAAATGGCCTGCTGGGCGGGAGAGACTTCCGCGGCGAGCCTCGGATTATAGATCTGGTGCCATAGCCTCAACGGGCACTGGAGCCCGGCGAGGAAACGGGACTTGGAGAGCATGGGCGGCTTGTTGGGCATCAGGGGTTGCTTCGATTCTGGGGGATGGTTTCACCCGTCTGGGGATTTTGATAGCCCCCCTCTACCTTCGGTAAGACGACTCCTGTTTTGGGATCTATGACCCCTCCATGGGTCCCCGGATAAAATTCACCGGTTCTTGGATTCACAGCCCCTTTCTCTATCTCGCGGGTGGGAGGGGCTGGCTGAGCCGGGGCAGGCAGCGTCCCGGGCGGTAGGGGCGTATAAGCCGGAGGTCCGGGGGAAGAAGGGGTCGAAGGAAAATGTTGGGGAGGCATGGAAGGGAAGGCCTGGGCAAAAACCATGGTTTTCCCCTGAGCGAGCAGAAGCACAAAGATCGATGCGAGGGCTAACCCTATTTTCATAGCCATTTTTTCATCCCGGCGTTCAATACCCCAGGTTTCATACACAGCGTGGCAAAGCCGCAACCAGAAAATTTTTTTATTAGGACACAGATGAACACAGCGCGGCAGAGCCGCAACCAAAAGGAATCACCCCCTCCCTCCCCTCCCCCCTCGAGGGGGAGGGTTAGGGTGGGGGGGATGCTTTTTGCTTAATAAAAATTTCAGAAATTGAACGTAAGTAGTACAGATAAACACAGATTTTATATTCGCAAAAGACGTAAAGACAAAAGACCTGATGGGACGCGGATGAACACGGATCAACACGGATAAAGATTCATAATAAAATCTTAGCAAGATTTTAAGGCTTTACACCTCAGTAGTATAGGAGAATTGGCATTTAAGCCTGCTCTTCGGGGCGATTCATGAATCGCCCTTACAACCGCCTGTTCAAATTATGGACTCTGATATAATTATACCACCCAAAAACCGGGAGACAAAGCCCCTCTCTTGCATTTGGCCCACCCTGAATATATTTTCCAGGATTGTCATTTAAGGGGTAGGGGCGGTTCGCGAACCGCCCTTACGGGAATCGAGGGGATAATATTATAGCGACAATTCGTGAATTGCCCTTACAGGATTCATTCGAATTGAAAGGATTGGAAAAGAAGGAGGTTTAATCCCCCCGCCGACTTTCGAATATCGGCAGGGGGATGCAAAAAATATCTCGAAGTTACCGGCGGGCTTTCTTGGTTCTTCTTACTTTCCTTTTCCGGGCCGGCTTGGCTTTAACCTTTTCTTTCTTGGGTTCCGCCGCCTTTTTTTCCGCCAAAACTCTCTTGATTTCGCGCTTCTTAAGCTTGCGCAGGGCGATGAGGGCACCTTTTCTTTCCACTTTCGGAGTAATCTTTCCCTTCTCCCAGAGAACCACTGTTCCCAGGCTCACGCCGATGAGCATGCCCAATTCTTTCTGGGAAAGGCCTTTTTTTAACCGGAGGGCCCGAATTCTTGCCGGCGAAAACCGGGCGATCTTGATCTCTTCCGGAGAGGACTCCAGTTTGAATTGTTCGCTGGCCCGCTGCACTTGTTCCTTGGTGATCCGGTTCAAGGTGCCGAAGCCCTTCATCAGGCTCGACAGTTTGAGCCTCATCGACCGGACTTCGCGCTTTAACGGCCGGAAGGTGGAGCGGATTTCTCTCCTGGCCAGGCGCTGGATTTCGGCTTTGATCATGGATTCGATTTTGCCCATGATTTTCTCCCTTCATCAAGATTAGATTTACTATAGTAATACTCTCCAAATATATTCTTCTTTTTAAAGAATTTCAAACATTAATTTTTGGCTTTGTTAGAAAAGCACGTGATTCATCGGATGGCCGGTCAAAATGAAAACCTTGAAAATTGCCAAGAAATCGTGGTTGGCCGGATTGTCTCTGAAATCCCCCCCAACCCCCCTTTCAAAAAGGGGGGCAGGGGGGATTTCTGGCAGGGCCTTGGTCCTAGGGAAAATTCTGGGTACCGGTTGCGGCCCTGCCAATCACGAAGAACCTTTGAAAAGTGATTCATCACGTACTTTTCGAAAAAGGTCTAATTTTTAGAAAAAGTTATGGAAGGCTTTTTTTACCGGCCTCGGAAGCAGGCTTTGCCCGGGGGGAAAACGAAAAAGGTCCTTGTCCATTCATGCCCTTCTCAGTATACTTCTTTAGTCGGGTTATCTGCGCCCTACTAAACCTTTAAAAGGAGAGAGAGGATGAAGATTGTTTGCGTTCTCGGAAGTCCGCGGACCAAAGGAAACAGCTCCACCCTGGCCCAGCATTTTTGCAGCGCCGCCGAAAAGCTGGGGGCCACGGTGGAAACTTTTGCTTTGAACAAGCTGAATTTCCGCGGATGCCAGGCCTGCATGGCCTGCAAGACCAAGCTGGACAAATGCATTTTGAAGGACGACCTGGAGGCGGTCCTGGACAGCATCCGGGATGCCGACGTTCTGGTTATGAGCACTCCTGTTTATTTCGCCGATCTTTCGGGGCAGCTCAAGGCTTTTATCGACCGGACTTATTCCTATCTGGTCCCCAATTTTTACAACAACCCCAATCCGAGCCGCTTATCACCGGGGAAGAAGCTGGTCTTCATTCAAACCCAGGGACAGCCCAATGAGAAATTGTTTGCCGATATCTTTCCCCGGAACGAGGCTTTCCTCAAGTGGTATGGATTCAAAGATAACTATCTGATCCGGGCCTGCGGAGTCCGCAATCCGGAAGATATTCTGGCCAAAAATGAGGTCCTGAAGCAAGCGGAAGAAGTGGCGAAGAAGATCGTGGGATAGAGAGCGTTACTCGTTGCTAGTTACTCATTACTGGTTGCTGGTTTCTCGTTTGGGAAAACTGGCCCGAGGCAATGGCACGGAAAGAGCACCGGGAAACGAGCATAAAAACAGAGGTTTCGGATTTCAATCGGGGTAGGGGCGACCGGCCGGTCGCCCCTACGATCTCCGGCGAATCGTATAAAGGAAGCGCGAAATGAGAAGAATGAGATTCAGAACCCATTTCCCTTTTGCCCTTTCATGCCTCTTCTTTTTTTCCCCGGCAACCGCCTTGATGATTTGCACGATTCATGGAAAATAGAAAAAAGGGGAGAGGGTAATAAGCAGAAGGGGGAGTTCTATGAGCACCGTCGCCCGGATCGAGCTCTACCATGTGGCCATTCCTCTGCCCGCGCCTTTTTATCCCAGCTGGATTCCCGGATACCCCCAGACCGAAAACCGCTTCACCTTGATTAAAGTGATCACCGACGACGGGGCGATCGGGTACAGCGCGGGGCAGGCCATGGGAAAAGAAAGGGCCGGGTTGGGGGAATTGATCGGACCCTATTTGATCGGGGAAGAAGCAACCGATATTGGCCTGGTCCAGCAGCGCCTCAGGGAAATGTCCTACCTCGGCTGGCGCAATTACTGGATCGAGCCCGCCTTCTGGGACATCAAGGGGAAGCTTGCGGGAAAGCCGGTGTATGAATTGCTGGGAGGAAAACCCTGCAAAGTGAAGCTCTACGCTTCGACGGGCGAGGTGAAGAAGCCCGAAGACCGAATCGTCGAGGCCGAAGCCCGGTATGCCGAAGGATTCCGGTCCATCAAGCTGCGGGTTCATGATTTCGACGAAGCGGTTGATATCCGGCAGGTGACTGAAACCGCTAAGGCGGTCGGGCACAAGATGAAGATCGGGGTGGATGCCAATCAGGGTTGGAGAGTGACCGCGATTGCCGATGCCCCCCTCTGGGACCTGGACCGGGCCAAGCGATTCGCCGATGCCTGTGCGGATGCGGGCGTGGCCTGGGTCGAGGAACCCTTGCCCATGGATCATTACGAAGACCTGAGCGCGCTGACCGCCTACAGCCGGGTTCCCATCTCCGGCGGGGAACTACACTCTTCCGGCCTGCCGGAGCTGAAAATGATGATCGAACGGCGCTGCTACCACATCTTCCAGCCCGACGCCACTTTCGCCGGGGGAATCGCCCAGACTTTCGAAGTGGCCAAGCTCTGCCGCAAGCATGGTCT
>Ga0315294_10001670_pt1 | contig 24246 bp, 26 predicted proteins | sample YL17G13_40_MG_FD_203626 | JGI IMG/M metagenome (GOLD analysis project Ga0315294, IMG submission 203626) | Sediment microbial communities from Yellowstone Lake, YNP, Wyoming, USA - YL17G13_40 | ecosystem: Environmental > Aquatic > Freshwater > Lake > Sediment | place: USA: Wyoming | collected...
CGCGGCGTGAGCGCCATCTCCCCATTGCCGGTCAAGATGTCCGGGTGAATCGTGCGCCACCAGCGGATGGCAAACCACGAGAGCGGCACGGTGACGAAGGCGACGATGCCGTAGACGGCGGCGAAGCGCGCCTTGCGCTGCGGCTCCTCAATGGATGCACGCAACATCCCATAAGCGAGGTAAATCAACAACTGCACAGCCGAGATGGTGAGCCTGGGCTCCCACGTCCAAAAAGTACCCCACACGGGCCTCGCCCACAGCGAGCCGGTGACGACGGTCATCGTGATAAAGGTCAACCCAATCTCCACCGAAGACAGGGCCAGCACGTCCCACCGCCGTTCCTCGCGCGCCAGATAGCCGATGCTACCCAGGAAGGTGACGAAGAAGGCGAAAAAGCCAACCCAGGCCGAAGCGACGTGGAAGTAAAAGATGCGCTGCACCTCTCCCATCGTCGCCTCGCGCGGCGCATAGAGAAAGACCATCCCCAGCACAGCGAACACGCCAACTGCGCTGGCGATGATGAGAAGCAGTCCTGAAATGTCCCTGATTTTCATCGCATCCTCATGGGTTGAACCACAGAGACACGGAGAACACAGGGTTTCGTTTATTTGGTTCTCAGTGTCCTCCGTGCCTCCGTGTTCAAGATCACTCCTCCACCACGTAGCCGAAGGTGACCATCGCCACAGCCACGACGATCAGGTCGTAGGCCACCAGCAGGCGCACCCACCCACCCACCTCTGCCAGTGTCCCGCCCTCCACCAACCCGCCGGTAGCCTGCACGGCGGCGATGAGGGCAGGTGTCGCCAGCGGCAAGAGCAGGATCGGGAGCATGACCTCCCGCGCCCTCGTATTGACGGCGATGGCCGCCAGCAGCGTCCCCACCGCCGCGTACCCTACCGTCCCCAGCGCCGTCACCACCAGCACCCCACCCTGCAAGAGCGGCACGTCGAAGAGGGCGGAGAACAGGGGCAACAGGGCAACCTCCACGATCCCCATCAAGATCAGGTTTCCTATCGCCTTACCGAAAAAGATGGCGCTGCGGTCCATGGGAGCCAGCAGCAGCCCATCCATGCAGCCGGACTGCTGCTCGCGCGCCAACGACCGGCTTAGACCCAACGTCCCGGCAAATGCGACCGTTGCCCACAACACCCCGGGCGCTGCCGCCCGCGCCACTGCCCCTCGCAGGTCCAATGCGAAACTAAAGACCAACAGCGCGAGTACGGAAAAGACCAGCATGGCGCTGACCATCTCCCGCGTGTGGAGTTCAACGCCCATGTCTTTGACGACGATAGCCCAGACCTTGCGCAGAAAGCCCAAATCGGAAACTCCAAATCCCAAACGCCAAACTCCGAGGGCATCCCTCTCACTTGCCGGCGGTCAGAGCGCGGTACGTGTCAGCGAACGTGGCCGAGTCAATCCTCTCGCACCGTTCATCGTAGGCGATGCGGCCTCGCACCAGCACCAGCACCCGCTGGCCCACCGCCAGGCCCTGCTCCAGGTCGTGGGTGGTCAGCAGAATCGTAGCGCCCTCTCCAGCCAATTCTATCAGCATGCCGCTCAACACGTAGGCCGCTTCGAGATCCAGGCCGGTATACGGCTCGTCCAGCAAGAGCACCTGGGGCCGGTGGAGCACGGCGCGGGCCACCGCCAGCCGCTGCTGCATCCCTCTCGAGAACGTGCGCACCAGGTCGTGCCGCCAGGCTGCCAGCCCCACCCGCTCGAGCAAGGCCGCCATGCGCGCTGGGCCATCATCCAGGTCGTACAGCCGCACGTAGAAATTCAGGTTCTGTTCGGCGGTCAGGTCGTCGTAGAGCAGGGTGTGGTGGGAGAGAAAGCCAACCTTGCGGCGCACCTCTGTCCCGGCGCGTACTGCGTCCAGGCCGGCGATGCGCACCATACCGGAGGTAGGCCGCGTCAGCGTCGCCAGGATGCGCAGGAGGGTCGTCTTGCCCGCACCATTGGGGCCCACTACCGTCACACACTCCCCCGCTGCCACTGCCAGGTTCACTCCCGCCAGCGCCACCCGCGGGCCAAAGGACCTGGTTAGATCACGGATTTCGATCATCTGGTCCAAGGGCATGGCTCGAATGCCGGGCCACGTGCCGGATCTGAAAGGCGAGCACGGAGCCTGCGATCGCCAACATCAATGCTCCCCAACCTGGCCGGGGATTCCCTCCTCGTAGCGGGAGGGACATTTGAGGAGGACCTCGTCGGCGTAGAACAGGCCATCCTCTCGCAGTTGGCCGCGGACGATGGCCTGTGCCTGGTGCTGTAACAGGTCCGGCTTCACCTCGCCGTAGATCACGTCCAGGCGCGGGGCGTCCGGGTCCTGGACGGCCGCGTGGAGGACCGCCGCCAATCCGCCGGCCCGTTCCACCTCCTGGGGATCACCCGGCACCTGGACGATGGTGAAAGCCACCCGAGGCACAGCAGGGTCGTAGACGATGGTATCCCCCAGGACTACGCCGGAGACAGTGATGGGCCGGCCGATGGCCTGCTCCCCCATGGCCCGCAGTTCGGTGACGGTGAGAAAATAGCGGGCTGTGTGGCCGGTGCTGCTCACGATCAGGTAGGCCACAGCGGCCACGATGATCAACCCGGCGACAATCAGAGTCGTTTTGCTCTGCATAGAACAAGTATACCTGGACTCTGCTCAAAGCACAACTGCAAGATGTGCACTTGGTGGTATAATGTGCCCGGTATGGATCGCCAAACCTTCGAACAACTTGTAGCGGATAGCCTGAACGGCCTGCCCGAGGCTTTCCGCGCGAGACTGGACAACGTAGACGTGGTGGTGGAAGACTGGCCCGACCCCGAGACGATGCGGCTGGCCGACGTACACCATCCAGCCCAACTGTTGGGCTTCTACCACGGCGTTCCCCAGACCAAACGAACCCATCACTATGGCCTCGTCCTGCCAGACAAGATCAGCATCTACCAACGCCCGATCGAAATGCGCTGCCGCACCATGGAACAAGTTCGCGCAACTGTCCAGCGCGTCCTGCGGCACGAAGTGGCCCATCATTTCGGCCTGGACGACGACCGGTTGCGAGAAATCGGGGCATACTGAGGCCCCAGGCTTGTAGGGCAGGCTTTCCAGCCCGCCATTACTGAGGCCTCAGGGGGCGACTTTACCTGCCACAGCGGTGGCAATTAACAAGGCTGTAATCAGCCTGTAACCCATTCTCGGGCGGCTCATGTTACAATCGGGCAGTAAACCGGCAGGAGCAGAGCCACGCTGTCTTTGTCGCTTATGGGCACTGATAGTATAATATGTGCCCGGGTGTACTCACCCGCAACGTCTTCCAGTCCGAACTGGGGTTACCACCCACATATCTTCTCGCGATCATCAGCACTAATCTGAGGAGCATAGAAATATGGCACAGCGTGCACCGACCGCCCCTGCATCAACCCCGGATGTACCCATCCGCTTTGCCCCACCCGCACCCACCTCGATCAAAGAGACAGGACTTGGGCTGGGGTTGCTGACCGACCTGGCGCTCAAGATCATGTACCTGGAGGGGAACCTCTCAGGGTATGAACTGGCCGAACGCATGAAACTCCCCTACGCTGGCGTGGTAGCAGAGGTTCTGGAGTTTCTGAAACGCGAGAAACTGTGCGAAGTGAAAGGGGCCACCGGATTCGCGGAGGCCGCCTACGAATACGCGATCACCGACAAAGGGCGCGCTATGGCCCGTGAGGCGCTCGACCGCAGCAATTACGCCGGCCCCGCGCCCGTCACCCTGGCGGTCTACACCGAAGCGATCCACCGCCAGCCGCTGGGCAGCGTCACCGCCAACCAGCGCACGATGCGCCAGGCGCTATCTCACCTGGTCATCGGCGAGGACACCTTTGCCCAGTTGGGGCCGGCCGTGAACTCGGGCCGCTCCGTCTTCCTGTTTGGCCCTCCAGGCAATGGCAAAACCGCCATCGCCGAAAGCATCGGCAAAATGCTGCTGGGTACCGCCATGTATATCCCCTACGCGATGGAGATTGGAGGCCAGGTGATCCGGGTCTTCGACAGCGTCAATCACATCCCAGCCGAGGACTCGTCGTCCACGCCTCGGAACCACGACCCACGCTGGGTACGCATCCGGCGGCCCGTCATCTCCACCGGGGGTGAACTCACCCTGGAGACGCTTGACCTGGCATACGATGAGACCAACAAATACTACGAAGCTCCGTTCCAGGTGAAAGCAAACGGCGGGATGCTCCTGATTGACGACTTTGGCCGCCAGCAGGCCCGGCCGCGCGACCTGCTCAACCGGTGGATCGTGCCCCTGGAGAAGCGGGTGGACTATCTGACCCTGCACACCGGCCGCAAGATCGAGATACCGTTCGACGTACTGATCGTCTTCTCCACCAACCTGGCCCCCCGCGACCTGGTGGACGAGGCCTTCCTGCGGCGCATCCGCCACAAGATCGAGATCAAGGACCCCACCTGGGACGAATACCGCGAAATCTTCCGCCGGGCGTGTGAGAGCAAAGGGGTACCTTACGACGAGCGCGGGCTGGCCTACCTGATCCAGGAGCACTATCTCAAACCCAACCGTGCCAGGCGAGGTTGCCACGCGCGTGACATCCTGGACCAGTTGATAGACATCGCCCACTACCTGAACATACAACCCGTGTTGAGCAAGGACCTGATTGACCGGGCCTGCAACGCCTATTTTGTCGAGATTTAGGGCAGTGGCGGACGAGTACGTCCGTGGACGGGTACGTCCGTGGACGAGTACGTCCGTGGCGGGTGAGTACACCGGGTGGGTACACCGAGGGTGGGTACACCGGGTGGGTACACCGAGGGTGAGTACACCCGCTTGTAGGAGGGTTAGAAATTGCCGCAAGCAGATGCGGACGAGTACGTCCGGGTGAGTACACCCGAGAGGACATTGTGGGTGAGTACACTGCGGGTGAGTACACCCGTGGAGAGTGACCGGACCCTGAACATCGCCCACCGCGGGGCCAGCGCTGCCGCGCCGCCCAACACGTTGGCCGCTTTCAAGAAAGCCGTCGAACTGGGCGCCGACGGCATCGAATTCGACGTCCACTTCTCCGCCGACGGCGTACCGGTGGTCATCCACGATTTCACCGTGGATGTCACCACCGACGGCAGCGGGCGCGTGGCAGACCTCACGCTCGCCCAACTCAAGCAACTGGATGCCGGTACTCGTTTCGACCCGGCTTTCACGGGCGAGCGCATTCCCACCCTGGACGAAGTGCTCGAGGCAGTGAGCGGCCGGCGCGGATGGGGGGGTGAATTGCTCCTCAACGTCGAACTGAAAACTACCAGCCTGGGTGACAATGGGCTGGAGCGCGCGGTGATCACGCTGGTCGAGCAGCACAGCCTGAGCCGCCGCGTGCTCTTTTCGTCGTTCAACCCCTTCTCTCTGCGGCGCGCCAAGAGCATCGCCCCCCATATTCCGGTGGGCCTTCTCTACGACCAGGGTCTATCGTTGCCCTTGCGCCGGGCCTGGCTGGCCTTCCTGGCCCCTCACGAGGCACGCCATCCTCACTACAAGATGGTGGATGCACGCTACATGACCTGGGCGCGCCAGCGTGGGTACCGGGTCAATACCTGGACCGTGGATGATCCGGGCGAAATGCGCCGTCTCGTGGGCCTGGGGGTGAACGGCATCATCACCAACGTTCCCGACGTCCTGCGGAGCGTGCTCGAATCCTGAGGTGGCTCGGTCTGTAAGCGCAGCGACGACCGGCCACAGCAGGAGGATGTCCATGCAGGACCCGCAACCGAACGCTACCTCCCGCCACGGGCACCATCCGCCGGGCTACGTCCTTCACCCGTTGCACATCGCCCTCATCCTGGCCGAGTTGGTGGGGCGCGTCCACCCACTGGCCCTCACGCCAGCCTGGCTGGCGCTGGCCGCGATCGCCTGCTGGCCGTGGGGGACGCTCCGCCTCCCGGCTGCCATCCTGGCACTGGCCTTCACGCTTGCCGACGGGGCTGGCCTGGCCTTGCTCCCCAGGCTAAGACGTTCGTTCGGCGCGGTCACACCGCCCTTGCTGGCATTGAGCCTCGTGCACACAGTGCTGGCATGGGCAGTGGGGCTATGCGGATGTACCCATCCGACCTCAGCCACCTGGCCCGGCTTGCTGGTGGCGACCGCACTCCACCTGGCCGTCTCGGGCACTTTCGTCTACGCGACCTGGATCGAGCCATTCCGTCTCGGCGTCACGCAGGCCCGCTTGCGCTCCGCCAAACTCAACGGACCCACCTCGCTGCGTTTGCTCCACATCAGCGACCTGCACGTCGAGCGCATCACTGCCCGCGAGGAACGGCTGCTCCGCCTGGTCGAGGAATTGGCTCCCGACGTCGTCGTGCTCACCGGTGACTATCTCAACCTGTCGTACGTGTACGACGCCACGGCGCAGGCCGAGGCCCGCGACCTGCTGTCGCGCCTGTGTGACGTCGCCCGCGGCCCGATCTATGCCATCACCGGGAGTCCGCCGGTGGACCGCTCTGACGTCGTACCGGCCATCTTCGAGGGGCTGCCCATCGCCTGGTTGCCCGAAACGATCGCAGACCTCTACCTCAATGGCCACACGATACAGATCGCCGGGCTCAGTTGCCTGCGCGAGCGCTGCCTGGATGTCCCTCGCCTGCGCCGCTTGCTGGACGAGCGTCGCAGGCCCGAGTTTACCTTGCTACTCTACCACTCTCCAGACCTGATGCCGGAAGCAGTAGAGGCCGGCCTGGATCTCTATCTCTGCGGCCACACCCACGGCGGGCAGATCCGTCTACCCCTGTTCGGTGCGCTGATCACCAGTTCCGACTTCTGGAAACGCTACGAGATGGGCCGGTATGAGGAGGGCCACACAACGCTCTATGTGAGTCGAGGATTGGGGATGGAGGGATTGGGCGCTCCACGCGCCCGTTTTCTGGCCCCGCCCGAGATCGTCCTGTGGACCTTATCCTCCTGAGTACCCCGCCCTGTTGTCTGATCCCCTGCCCTATTTTTCGAGGAGGCCTTTCAACAGACCCAGGCCTTCCTCAATTTGCCTGGTCACCAGGCCGGCCGCCATACCTCCGCCCGGGATGTCGTACTCGATGGCCATTTTGACCACGGACTGATTGCCCTGGCCGGAAAAGACGAACGACCAGACACTTGGGATCCCATGGGTCTGTACTGCAAAGAACTCATTCGGAGCGAACTTGATGACCTCTCCCTTGCCGCTGAAAGTGGGCAATGGCCCCAGTTTGAACTCCCAGTTGTAGGTAGTGCCCAGGCCTGACCCAGACAAGTTGGAGACACTGGTCAAGGGAGGAACCCACTCGGGCCATCGGCGGATATCGGCGATCACGTTGAACGCCTTGTCCACAGGTACGTTGAACTGTGCTTCTTTTTCGGCAACTGCCATTCCGATTCCTCCTGAGGCTAAGATGTATGGAACTCTTGCATTCCCAGATGAGGTAGATAATGCCTCACCATCCACCGTATAGTATAGCATGGTTCGGCCAAAATTGGCAACCCCCCTGGCAGTCAATCTTACCGGGAACTCAAGGGCAACGGCGGTCGAGTACGTCCGGGTGCACTTGCTCAAGTCTGCTACTGTGCTATAATTACGCCCCATGTCACCGTTGCTGATCATTTTCATCGCTACCGCCCTGGTCTTTGACTTTCTGAACGGCTTTCACGACAGCGCCAACGTCGTCGCGACCATGATTTCATCGCGAGCGATGAGCCCACGCCGCGCCTTGCTGCTCAGTGCTTCAGCGCATTTTGTGGCTCCTTTCCTGTTCGGCGTCGCCGTGGCGACTACCATAGGGCAGCAAGTCCTGCAACCTTACGCGAATACCATGGCGACCGTATTCGCAGCACTGATCGCGGCGATCGTCTGGAACGTGATCACGTGGTTATTCGGCATCCCATCCAGTTCCTCTCACGCCCTCATCGGTGGATTGGTTGGCGCCACGATCGTAGGGTACGGGATAGACGCCATACAACCTCATGGCCTCATGAAAGTCGTCGTCGCCTTGCTCCTGTCGCCACTGGTAGGGCTGATCGGCGGCTACGTATTTATGAAACTCGTGCTGTTCCTGGCCAGAGGGTCCTCACCCCGCATCAACTGGTTCTTCAAACGAGGACAGACCTTCACCGCGTTGGCACTGGCGCTGAGCCACGGTACAAACGATGCGCAAAAGACCATGGGCATCATCACGATGGTCCTGGTGGGGGCCGGAGTTCTGAAGCAGTTCCGGGTACCACTGTGGGTAATCGCCGCCAGTGCTGGAACCGTCTCCTTGGGAACGGCCATGGGAGGTTGGCGCATCATCCGCACTCTAGGGGGGAGATTCTACAAGATTCGGCCCGTGCACGGCTTCACGGCCCAACTCACGTCGGCGGTCGTGATCCTGGCAGCCGCGCTGCTGGGCGGCCCGGTCAGCACCACGCAAGTGGTCAGTTCCGCCATTCTGGGCGTCGGATCGGCAGAGCGGCTGAGCAAGGTGCGCTGGGGCGTGGCCGGAAGCATCGTCACGGCCTGGCTGTTGACGATCCCGGCCTCAGGGCTTTTGGCAGCGCTGGCGTACATGATTGTGCGGTTCATCATACCGTTGTAGGAGGAACTATGGGCTGGTTACAACGCTTCTTACGACCTCGGCCCAACCGATTCATCGAGTTGCTGATTCAACAAGCCGAATACACCGTCCGTGGAGTGGAGGCCTTGCTCGAGTATCTCAACAGCCCGAGCGAGGAGCATGCCAAGGCAGTGAGCGACATGGAGAAAGAGGCCGACGAAATCCGGCGCATTCTGATTGATGAACTGAACCGTACCTTCATCACCCCGATTGATCGCGAGGACATCCACGCATTGTCGCGGGCGATTGACGACGTACTGGACTATGCCTACACGACGTTGGACGAAATGGTCATCCTGGACGTGAAACCGAACGCGTACATGCAGCGCATGGTCTCGCTGTTGCGCGACGCGGCGCACGAAATTCACCTCGGCGTGTTGCGCCTGGCGGACCATCCCGCTGTCGCCGAAGACCACGCGGTGCGGGCCAAAGCGCTCGAGAACCGCATGGAAAGCGTCTATCGGGAGGCCCTGGCCAACCTGTTCCACATGCCACGGGACGTAGAGCACGTAGTGGAGATGCTCAAACTGCGCGAGACCTACCGCCACCTCAGCAACGCAGCCGACCGGGGAGACGAGGCCGCCAACGTGCTCACCGACATCGTGGTCAAGATGACGTGAGCTCCGCTCCGCACGGGTCACGAAAGAGCCATGCCTGAACAGGGGGAACCGCTCACCGAACGCGAGAAGGAAATCTTGCAGATGGTGGCGACCGGGGCCACCAACCGCCAGATCGCCTATCGGCTGAGCATCAGCACCAACACGGTCAAGGTCCATCTGCGCAACATATTCTCCAAAGTGGGAGCCGAATCACGTACTGAGGCGACGATGATCGCCGTGCGCGAGGGCTGGGTGTCCATCGAAGCGGCCAGAACAGGACCATTGTCCACCGAGGACACGGCGTTGCCGATGCGGACAGGTACGTCCGTAGCCCAGCCCCAACCCTTGACTGTGGCGCCGGAGCCCCCGCTTCCATGGTTCAAGCGAGTCGCGCTGGTTGCAGCCGTTCTGCTCACAGTGGCCGGGATAGCCCTGACCTGGCCCCGCACCAGCCAGCGGGCCAATGCGAAACCGAATCCCCCGTTTGACCGGCCATCAGATCAGCCGGTGACCGCCCTGGTTGGCAGCGCCGGTCCGCGCTGGCGTGAGTTAGCCCCGATGCCCACCCGCCGCGCCCACCTGGCCCTGGCCGTGGCCGATGGCTGGATTCTGGCACTCGGAGGCCGGACCCCCGAGGGGGTCACCGCAGTGATGGAAGCGTATGACCCCGCACGCGACACGTGGGCACCCAGGCGCGCCAAACCCACACCGGTAGCCTACGCTGCGGCCGCTGCGATCGGCGCGCATGTATACGTGCCGGGTGGTTGCGATGCTGAAGGTACGCCGACGCAGGCGGTCGAGGTATACGACGCGCTGTCCGATTCCTGGGACAACGTCCGCCCCCTGCCGGAACCACGCTGTGCCTACGCATTAGGCTTGCTGGACGGACGAATCTACGTCTTTGGCGGGTGGGACGGCGAGCAGTACGTGGCCACGACGTATATCTACGACCCACAGGCGGACGCCTGGACAGAAGGCCCTGCCATGGAGCCCAAGCGGGGGTTTGCGGCAGCCGCCTCTTTGGAAGGCCATCTCTACGTCGTGGGCGGGTACGACGGCGATCGGGAACTGACCACGTGCACAGTGTATGACCCGGCGGCAAATACCATACGAGAGTGTGCACCGCTGGCGGTAGGACGAGGGGGCTTGGGGCTGGTCGCCCTGAACGACATGCTGTATAGCATCGGCGGAGGCGGCTGGACCAGTTACCTGGGCTTCAATGAGCGCTATAACCCGGCCGACGACACCTGGAGCGTGATCGAAACCCCGGTGGTCGGAGAATGGCGCAGCCCCGGCGTGGTCGCATTCGAGACTTCTATCTACGCGATCGGCGGCCTGAGCAGCGATTATATGAGCCTGAACCAGGCCTATGAACCGCTCTCCTTCCGCACCTTCATCCCGATCACCAACCAATAGCATGCCGTGATGTGGCGGATGAGTACATCCGGCGGATGAGGCGGGTGAGTACACCCGACATCCGTCCCTGAGTACAATCCGTTCCGCATCAACCTCCCTGCTCTTCCCCTGCTCGAATCCCCCACAACCGATTCGTAACATAACCGTAACCCGCAAAGGGAACGGGGCATGATAAGATTGGCTGCGAATGTGAGGAATTGCTATGGACGTACTCGTCCGCAACGACGCAGCAGCCAGCCAATACGCCCCGCAGGCCCTGCCTATCTCGCTGGTCGGGCAGGGACTTGCCCTACTGTGCTGGACAGCGATGGTGGCGTTGAGCGTCGCCGCGTGGCGGCGCAGGCGCGGGAACGATTTCTCCGACTTGCTCATCGCCGGAGGGCTGTGGTTGGCAGCCCGGCTGGGAACGTCCGCGGCCGGCTTGCCCCAATCAGGGCAGCCAGGCGCGGGTTGGCTCATGCTGGCGCTGGACCTGGGCGGCCTCGTATTGCTCGCCTGGCCGTTCCTGGCGCCACCGCTGCCGTTCGTCTGGGCTGACCGGCTGGCCGGCATCGGCCTCTCGGCCGTCGCCCTTGGCTGCGGCATATCCGTGTGGCAATGGGTACGCGGCACACTGGGCCTACCCTCTACGCCCCAGGTCACCATCACGTGGGCCTACAGCACGCTGGCCCTGGCCGGCCTGGCGGCGCTCCACCTGCTGCACAGGCCGGCCCACAGATGGGCCTGGGGGCTGACCGGGGCAGGTGCACTCCTTCTCGGTACCGGCGGCCTGCTGTTCCCCATGCCGATAGCCCCCCGGACGTACTCGTCCGCGTTGTCCCCCGTTCTGACTGCCTTCGCCGCGACCCTGGCGGCGGGCTGGCTCAACTGGCTGGAACACGCGCCAAGGAAGCCCGAACTAGCCACACCCGGTAACCCGGGCGAGTACGCCGAGGACGAGTACGCCGAGGTGTACCACGCCCCGCAGACCGTACCACAACTTCTAGCAACCAGCACCTCCCTGTTTGCCGCGACCGACCTGACGCAATTGCTGAAAACGACCGTGGCGGCACTGAGCGACGTCCTGGAGGTCCGCCTGGCCGCCCTGCTCCTGGCAGAGTCGGTAACGGATTGTACCCATCCGCTGGGTACATCCGTGCGCCCTGTCCGCGACGAGCCCCGGTCCGCCGGGCTGACCGGGCAAGCAGATAGCACAGGGTCCCCCCGTCTGCGCCTGGCCGCCCGCTGGCCACAGGCCAACGCGGACGAGGCGGATGAGTACATCCGTGGCTACATCCCTTACATCCGGGCGACGGGTGTCCAGGACGCCCGAGGCCCGGAACCATTCCCTACCCTGTCACCCAATCTCAGCCCGCTGCTGACAGATGCATTCACGCGAGGCCACACCATTCAGTTGCACCGCAAATCGGACGGGCAGCAACTGGAGGCACTCAAGACCATCCTGGGAGCCCGGCCCGAGGCAGCGCTGGTCCTACCACTCTGGCCACCACCCTTAGCAGAGGGCTTGAGTGAAACGCGAGCAGCGGCGGGCAGAGGCCTGTTGGTATTGGGCTACGACGGCACCGCCCTCGATGCAGACCAGAACCAACGCTGCCGCATCGTGGCCGATCAGGTCGCCATCGGCACCGACCACGTCCAACTACGCACCAGGGTAGAACAACAGTCACGGACGCTGGCACACCTGGCCCGCCGTCAGGCACAGGGAAATGGACAGCCGGCGCTGGCCAACCTGCAAGAGTGCAACCGGCAACTGGCGGAGGAAATCCAGCAACTCCAGGATTTGGACCGGCTCAAGTCCCAGTTCATCGCCCACATGTCCCACGAACTACGCGCGCCACTGAATTCCATCATGGGCTTTTCTGGCATCATGCTGAAGGGCATAGACGGCCCACTTACCGACACGCAACACCAGGACGTGGAGGCCATCCACGACAGCAGCAAACACCTGTTGAGGCTGATCACCGACATGCTGGACGTTGCGGGTGAGTACACCCGGGCGACGATGGGGCGGGTGAGTACACCCGACATCCGGGCGGAGAGTTCCCGAATGGACCTGACGGTGAGCACTGTTGACTTGGAGGAGATGGTCAAGAGCGCTGTGACCATCGCCGCTCCGCTGATCGGAGACAAACCAATTGAGATCGCCCAGGCACTCGCTCCTGACCTGCCGCCCATCCGGGCCGACAAAACGCGCCTGCGCCAGGTGCTGATCAACCTGTTGACCAACGCGATCAAGTATACGGAGCGAGGGCGCGTAAGCGTGTCGGCATCGCGCGAGAACGACCTGGTAGTGATCCGTGTAGCCGACACGGGGATTGGCATCCCGCCCAAGCACCTGGAAACGATTTTCGAAGAGTCTGGCCGGTTAGACAACCCCAGCACCCACAAGGTGGAGGGTTTGGGGTTGGGGCTCTCCATCAGCCGCCAGTTGGTGGAAGCGCAAGGTGGGCGGCTGTGGGTGGAAAGCCACGTGGGTGTGGGGTCCACCTTTTACGTTAGCCTGCCTATCGAGGGGCCTCCATCGAATGTCGCCAGCCGTAAGACCACCCGCGAGAAACTGGAGGCTGCGTTAGCCCATTGGCAGTGACCTATCGTGGATGAGTACATCCATGAGTATGTCATGCAAACCACCTCAGATTGTGAGGACAACCCGGAGATGCGTACACTTTTGACTCAGTGTCTTATGAACTTTACGGAACACAAGCAAGTGGAGGAAGAGATCAAGCGCCGTAACAGGGAACTGGCCGCCCTTCACAAGACCGGCCAGGCCATTACCTCCACTCTCGATCTGAACAAGGTGCTGTCGGTGGCCATGTCCGAGGCCAGTGCGATGCTGGACGCAGAAGCGGCATCGGTGTTGCTCTACGATGCCACCAACGACCAACTGGTCTTTGCGGCCAGCGCCGGTTCCGGTGCGGAGGTGCTGGCAGGTACCCGCATGCCAGTTGATGCAGGCATCGCCGGCTGGGCCATGCAGCAAGGGCAGCCCGTGCTGGTCCGGGATGTACAGACCGACCCGCGCTTTTATGCAGGGATTGACCATCTCACCGGCATGACCACGTACTCGTTGCTGGCCGTGCCTTTGATATGCAAGGCGAGGACCATCGGCGTGATCGAAGCGGTCAACAGAACTGGCAGGTCTTTCGACGAACACGACCTTGACCTGTTGAGCACGCTGGCGGATTCAGCCGCCATCGCGATCGAAAACGCCCGCCTGTACGAGGCGGAGCGGGAGCAGCGCAAACTGGTGGAGCAATCGCAGGTTCAACTGATGCAGAGCGAGAAGCTGGCCGCCACCGGCCACCTGGCTGCCTCCCTGGCCCACGAGATCAACAATCCTCTGCAGGCCATCCACAACAGCCTGCACCTCATGCTCACCTTCCCCCTGGAGCCCGACGAACAGCGGGAATACCTCAAGATGGCCAACGAAGAGGTCAGGCGACTGATAGACATGGTGACCCGCATCCTCGAGTTCGCGCGCCGGCCGCAACGAGAGATGAAGCCCACCAGCGTCAACGAAGTCATAGAGAAGGTGCTGGCGCTGGCGAACAAGTACCTCCAACATCGCCACGTCACGCTGCGGCGTGACCTGGCTGCGGATCTGCCAGCCGCCCTGGCCGCTCCCGACGAACTCGGACAAGTCTTCCTCAACCTGGTGCTGAACGCCGTGGACGCGATGCCTGATGGAGGCACCCTGCACGTCTCGAGTCGCCTGACCGACGATGGGCGATTGGCGATGTCCTTCTCGGATACCGGCCACGGGATTCTGCCCGAGTACTGCGATCACATCTTCGAGCCTTTCTTCTCGACCAAGAAGGAAGGCACCGGCCTGGGGCTGAGCGTCAGTTATGGCGCGATCAAACGGCACGGGGGAGAGATCACCTTTCAAAGCACGGTGGAGAGGGGAACGACGTTCACTGTATGGCTGCCGGCTATGATCGCACGAAACGGGTACGGGCGCACCATCTAGTTGTGAGCACCGTTGAATCGTACTATGACGCACTCTGAGGCACCACGCCGGTCTTTGCCGGCGCACACGCCGGTCTTTCCCGGTGCACACATCCTCGTCGTAGACGACGAACAGGCCACGCGCCATACACTGGCCGAGTTGTTGGTCCGCATGGGTTACCAGACTGTAGAGGCTCCTTGCGGTCAGAAGGCTCTGGAGCACATGGCCCGCCAACGCTTCGACCTGGTGATCCTCGACCTGAAGATGCCGGGTATGGATGGCACGGAGGTGCTAAAGGCCGCCAGGGAGCTCGCCCCTGACACCGTGTTCATCATTCTGACTGGGCACGGCACGCTAGACTCGGCCATCGCCAGTATGCGGCACGGCGCCTTTGACTACCTGCTCAAGCCCCACTCCATACAAACGATCGTCAGCGCCGTGGAAGCGGGCCTGGCCGAACGACAGCGACGGATGCACGAAGATCCGGTCACGTTACTGGAGCGGGCCCTGGCCGGCCTTAAAGGTGCGCCCCCACGCCCAGAGGCAGCACTCCCCACGGAGCACATTCTGGAAGCGACCACCTTCCCGAAAGTTCAGAACTTTCGGGAAGGTAGGGTGAGTACACCCGACATCCGGGTGGACGTTCTCCGACGACTCGTCATCGCGCGTGACCATCCGGTTGACCTGACGCCGGCAGAGTTCGACGTCCTGACCTACTTGATGCGCCACCAGAACCGCATCATCTCCTGCCGTGAGTTGGTAGCCCACGTACGTGGCTACGATCTGGACGAGCGAGAGGCTCGCCTGTTCGTGCGTTCCCACGTCCACCGGCTGCGCCATAAACTGGAGCAAGACCCTGCCAGACCAAGCCTCATCCGCACCGTACGCGGCTACGGCTACGTCTTCTCCACCAACCAGAGGGAAACAGCCCCCTCCCCTGAGAAACCGTCGTAACCCATTTGGCATTCCATCGGAACCCACAAGCGGGCAATCTTGTGCTAAGATGACGCGTGATGAGTACAAGGCGCATCCTGGTCGTAGACGACAAGCCAACAGTGGCCTTCTTCCTGGGCAAGACCCTGGAGTGCTCCAACCGGGAGTACCACGTCAGCATCGCCCACTCCGGGGAGGAGGCCATCGAGATATTCGGCAGTACCTCCATAGATCTGCTGGTCACCGATCTCTGCTTGCCGGGCATCAGCGGGCTAGAACTGATCCGTCACGTGCGTGCATTAAGCCCTCAGACCCGCACCATCCTGATCACAGCCTACGGCAGCGACGAGATTGAGGCAGAAGCCCGGCGACTGGAGACGTATCGCTACATCACCAAACCCTTCGACATTGGCAATTTCACACGGGTGGTGGAGGGAGCACTGTGCCACACCGAGGCCAGCCAGTCCAGGTTGCTCACCCTGCCCAACAGGTCCGTGGGGTCTGTCACACAGCAACTGGAAGAACTGCGTCGTGACGTCGGCGCACAGTGTATCTTCCTGGCTGACACGCAAGGCCAACGGCTGGCCGAGGCGGGAGACGCCACAGAACTCAATACTCCCACCCTGCTCTCCCTCCTGTCCGGCAGCCTGGCCACCACCGGCGCGCTGGCTCAGCAGATTTCGGACACGGGCGTACTCGCCCGCCCCGTCCGCGACCAACGCCAGGTCGCGAACCTCAACTTCTACGCAGGTACCCGCTACGAGATTTACTCCACCAACATCGGGGACAATCTCTTTCTTGCCATCGTGTTTGACCGGCAAGTCCAGACCAGCCGTATCGGCATCGTCTGGGTCTACACTCAGCGTACGATCAAGCGCCTGTACTCTAACCTCTCGACCGCCGACTCTACTCCTGTTGGGCTGAACGACCGCGCACCCGGCGTGACCCCCGAGGACAGAGGCCGAAACGGGGAGGATGAGCCGGAGCGGGAGCACCTCGACATGGAGACCGCCATCGCCCGCGGGCTCATCGCCACTGACCGGAATCTGGAAGCCGCTTCCGCGAAGCATGATGTGGATGAGTACATCCATGAGGTGGATGAGTACATCCATGAGGTGGATGAGTACATCCATGAGGTGGGCTCATTGCCCGCGGACCACGAGCACGTGGGCGACGGGCCCGCGTAAGGAGAGAGCGCCCCATGACCGTCAACGTACGCGGCAATCTGCGCACAATGAATCTGCCAAACATCGTCCAGATCAACTGTACTGAGCGCAACCAGGCCCGCCTGCAACTGAGATACCAGGGGCAGGCAGGGGCCATTTTCTTCGCAGACGGCGACATCGTGCACGCCGTGTTAGATTCTCGTGTGGGGGAGGAGGCAGTATATGCACTATTGACCTGGGAAGACGGAGATTTCGAGTTAGAGACCGGCGTTCCATCACCCGAACGCACGATCACCGCCAGTTGGTCCAGTTTGCTCCTGGAAGGCATGCGTCGCATTGACGAAGAAGCCGCCGGATTTGAGAAACCGGACGAACTGGAGAAGCAAGAAGGAACCAAGGAGACAGGCAAAATGACAACCAAGAAACGCAGCGAAGTCCTGGGAGACGTCCTCGCCGATCTGCTGAGCACCTCGGCTGACATTGAAGGAGCCGTCGTCGTCAGCAATGACGGGCTGGTCATGGCGTCCCATCTGCCCCAAGACACCGACGCAACCCGAGTCGGCGCATCGGCAGCAGCACTACTGGGCCTCAGCAAGCGCACCACACCTGCGCTGGGCCGGGGTGCCTTCACTCAGGGCCTGGTGCAGGGGGAGAGCGGCAATGTCATCATCGTCAGCGCTGGAGAACGAGCAGTTTTCGTAGGGCTGACGCGCAAGGACGCCAATCTGGGGATGGTCTTCCTGGAAGCCCGCGACGCTGCTCAGGCAGTCGCTGGCGCTCTGTGAGAGAATGGTTGGGCGGGCGGGTACGCCCGTACCCGCTCAAGGTCTGCGCCTATAATCGTCGCTGGCGCTTATGGCTCTTCCCGCTTGAGCCAAAGGATCACAAGGAGGTTTCAAATGGTCGAAGAAGTCCAAGACAAGTGGAAGACGTTGATGAACATCTGGCTTGAGGGAGCACTACACGCCTCCACGTTTATCCTCGCCACACAGGTAAAACTCTTCACGCGTGCCATGTCCAACGTGTCCACCGACCTCTTCATGAAGACCGCCAGGGAACAGTACGGGACTGAGATGGCCACAGCGGAGACGATGGCCCAGGCCGTGGAGAAGTACATGGCGGCCGAGGTGCAAGCAGGCCTGGCCACCGACGGCGGTCTCTCCGTCACAGCAAAGGACGCCCACATTGTGGAAGTCACGGTCGCCGACTGCCCCTATGGGCTTGCCTGTGGCAACTTTATCAGTGCCCTGCAAGGGACAGGAGAGTTCAGCAAGGATGACATCCCCTGTCTGCGCGCCAATTGCTATGGGGTAGCCGTAGCACGGATGACCGGCGACGAATGCTCCTACCGCCTGCTCCAGTTTGCGCCAGGCATCCGATGCCGGGCCAGGCTGGAAGCGGCCTGAGTAGCCCACACGACAGGGAGGAAAACGACATGAGTACGGTAGATGACGCGGCATCCCGCATCGCCCTGGATTTCAAGAACAGCATGGAGATCTTTCCAGATCGCTCTCGGCTGGTGGTCGGCGGTACGGAGATGGCCTTCCACTGCGACAAGTTCAACACACGTATCACCAAGAGCCTGGAGGACGTCTTGGGGATCGAGGAAGGAGGAGAACTCTTGCGATCCTCCGCAGAGAGAACCACCCACGCTTTCCTGAGCAAATTCCTCAGCGATGGGGAGACGAAAGCCACGTTTGAGGCCCTGCCGCCGCCTGACCGACTGCAGGCCATCTTTAGAATCTTCAAGGTGCTGGCTTACGGAGCGCTGGAGACTGCAGAACTGGGCGAAAAACGAAGCGTGTTCCGTTCTACCAGCACGTATCTCTCCGAGGGCTGGCTGGAGAACCAGAAACGTTGGCACTGGGAAGATCGGGAAGCGCCGGTCTGCCACGACATTCGTGGTTATCTGGGCGCAGCCCTGGCCCTGGCCTTCGACAAGCCAGCAGGCAGTTATCGCCTGGTCGAGACCAGGTGCCGAGCCATGGGCCAGGAAGTGTGCGAGTTTATCGCGGAGGTGATCTAAATGGCTATCAACGCGGATGAGATCAGGCAAGCCATGATGGGCCTGGGCCTGACCGGCAACGAGGAGCGCGGGCTGTTACGCGCTTTTGGCGTCATCCTGGCCAACAACTCGGTGGACTATCTGGTTGGCCGGGAGTTGGAGTTCATGCACGTCCTGGGACCGAAGGCTGTCAAGATGGTAGACAGCGTGTTGATTGATGCCGCTCAGTGGTGCTGCAATGCGACCTTCGGAGGAATTATGGCGTCTCAGGAGTGGGCCGCTCTCATCGAGCCGAACATCACGTACCCACTCGACCGGCTGGCGGGCGTCGTAGCGATCGCCAACTGCCTGGGCTGGGGTAAGATCGTCTCGACCGAGGTAGACGAGAGCCAGCAAGAGCTGGTGATGAAGGTCGAGCACTCCTACTACGTAGACGCCTGGCTGAGAAACTACGGCCGGGCCGACCGGCCCATCTGTTGCATGTGGACCGGGGTAGCGGCTGGGTTCCTGGATCTTCTGTACGGCGAAAAGGTGCACGACTTCCAAGCCACAGAGATAAAGTGCGGCGCTATGGGGGACGACACCTGCGAGTATCACGTCAAGCGGGTAGCCAAGGCCTTTGGTTACCTGTAGCCGGCAGGCGGCCCCCGGTGACGGGGGCCGGAACCCGAGGGCAGCCGGGAAACATCATCCACATTTATCGTAAGTTGTGTCCGGCTGCCCTCTGCTGACTCAGCCGATGCGGAACGGATTGTACTCAGACGGATATCGGGTGTACTCACCCGCCTCATCCGCTACATCCGAGTGCTGGGCACGGCGGGGCGAGAGAGCAAGTATGAACGTGGCTGACATCCGGCGGGATTTCAAGATACTTGAGGCGGGGCCCATCTACCTGGACAGCGCCGCCACCTCGTTGACCCCCAACCAGGTGGTGGAGGCCATGAACGAGTACTACTTTGCGTACAACGCCAACGTCGAACGCGGGGTACACCGGCTTTCCCAGCGAGCCTCAGAAGAGTACGAGCAAGCCCATCGCAAGGTAGCAGGCTTCTTTGGGGCCAACGAAAAAGAGGTCATCTTTACCAAGAACACGACCGAAAGCCTGAACCTGGTGGCCAGCGGTCTGGCCTGGCGCCCCGGCGACAAAGTGGTACTCAGCCTGCTGGAGCATCACTCGAACTTTATCACCTGGTTGAGGGCCAGGGACAGGGAAGGTCTTGAACTGGAGATCGTACGTCCCAACAGAGAGGGGCTGTTCGATCTGGCCGATTTCGCGCGGGCGATAGACAGGCACACCAGGTTGGTATCTGTGACGCAAGTCTCCAACGTTCTGGGCTCTGTCAGCCCGGTGGCGGAAATCGCCAGCCTCGCCCACGCGGCTGGAGCGCTGATGATGATAGACGCTGCACAGTCCGCCCCCCATCTGGCGCTGGACGTCAAGGCCCTGGACTGCGATTTCATGGCCTGTTCCGGGCACAAAATGCTGGGGCCAACTGGGATCGGTGTACTCTACATGAGGGCCGAGGTGATGGACCAGGTGGAACCGCTGACCATTGGCGGGGGCACCATTCGGGACGTCTCCATTGACGGTTATGAACTGGCCGAGCCCTGGGAACGGTACGAGGCGGGCACTCCCAACATCGCGGCCGGTATCGGCCTGGGCGCCGCTGTGGACTACCTCCAAAAGATCGGCATGGAGAACATCCAACAGCACGAAGCGCTACTAACGCAGCGCCTGGTGGAAGGGCTCTATACCTTGCGGACGAGTACATCCGGGGCAGATGTACAGGTTTACGGCCCTCGGCAAGCAGAGCAGAGATGCAGTATTGTGTCTTTTAACGTCAAGGGGCACTCACCACACCGTGTGGCCGCCATGCTGGACGAAATGGCGAGTGTGATGGTCAGGTCGGGCCATCACTGCTGCTACCCCTTGATCAAGTACCTGCTGGAGGAACCCAAGGGCACAGTGCGGGCCTCGCTGTACATCTACAACACCCCTGAGGAGATCGAAATCATGGTGGCCACGCTGAAGGACATCCTCACTATCTTCGGTTAGGAGCCAGGATCGGTGAGAATCAGGTTCATCTATCGCGACCGGCCTATCGAACTGGCGACGGTCAACCTGTGCCACTATGGGAATTACGGCGACTACGAGCTCTTCCCATCTGAGGAACTCGACCTCGACCTCCAGATCCTGGCTGCGATGCTGATCGAACGTGGCTACGAGGTTAAAGGCCAAAGTCCAAAAGCCATGCTGGTGCGTGACAACCAGGCTATGTTGACTCTCTTTCCGACGGGCAGAATGATCATCGAGCACGTGAAACCCAGCACCTACGATGAAGCCAGTTGCATAGGATGCCGGATGCTAGAGATAGCCGGGGCGTCGTTTGAATGCATGGCGTGAATTGGCGCTTGCACCAGCGGTGACTTTATTAGTGACAGAGGTGACAACATGGATGTAGGATTAGTCCTACCAGTAAAATTGGCAGAGCAGATTGAGTCCATTTTGGAGGACCTGTGCCGCAGGACAGGAGCAGAACATGTCCTGCTGGCCGACATCAGTGGCCAGTTGATCAGCGCCCAAGGGAAGATGGCCGGCGCCAGTAGCCAGATGCTAAAGTTCGATCCAGTGCTCGTGGCGGCCCTGGCCGCCAGCGACGCGGCAGCCATGGCTGAATTGACCCGGCAAATCGGCGAGGAAAACCCCCACGGTTCATTCCTTCACGAGGGTGAGAACAAGAGCGTGTATCTGTTCAACGTGGCCGGCAGTTTCGTGCTGATCGTGGTGTTCCGGGCCAACACCCCCATCGGCCTGATACGGCTGTTCGTCAGGCGCGCGGCAGAACGCATGTACCCGCTGACCGCCGAGTTCGAGGACTATATGGGACCGCCCAGGCCAGTCCCCAACATGGAATTCAGCGGTGCCCTGATGAAGGAACTGGACAAGGTTTTCAAGGGATTGTGATACGGGGCACGACTGATGTTCATCAACTGGAAATCACGCGAGATCAACCTGAAGGTCGTGTACTACGGCCCAGAACTTAGCGGTAAAACGACCAACCTGCAACACATCTACCTCAAAATGAATCCCAACTTGCGCAGCGAACTGGTCACGCTCAAGACACGCGGCGACCGTACTCTCTACTTCGACTTTCTGCAACTGGAACTCGAGCAGGTGGCTGGCCTGAAGCCGCGCTTCAACATCTACACCGTGCCAGGGCAAGTCCACTACAAGAGCAGCCGCAAATTGGTGTTGCAGGGAGCGGATGGCGTGGTTTTCGTAGCGGATTCGCAGTGGCAGCGGTTGGAAGCCAACGTCGCCATGGTGCAGAATATGGAGGAGAACCTGGACGCCTTGGGATACGACCGGCCGCGCGTGCCGCTCGTGTTACAGTGCAACAAGCGCGACCTACCGGACATTACCCCACTGCCGCTCTTACAGCAACAACTCAGCCTGCACGGAGCACCTTGTTTCCCGGCGGTGGCCGCGCAAGGCACCGGCGTCTTCGACACGCTGAAGGCGATCATCGGCCTGGTAGTAACCCAGGCCCAGCAGCAACTTTAGCCCTTCGGCTCCGCTCAGGGCAGGCCCTTAGGCTTCGGACCGAAGGTACGCCTCAGAACAAGCCCTTCAGCCATTGACCGCTGAAGGGAGCACAGATCACGCTGTCAGTGAGGAGGATCGAACGTGAATGACAGGCACCATGACCCAAGTACGGCCAATCCCACATCTCTCGAAGAGATCTTGCGCGAGACGAATGAGGCAGGAGGATTCCAGTCTTGTGTGCTGACTTCTACAGAAGGCTTGCCGATTGCGGCAGTTCCTACCGGTTACAACAGCGACTTTATGGCTGCCGTGGTGGCCTTGATTCAGAGAACCAGCAACGATGCACAGAGCCAACTGGGGATGGCAGACGTGGACGAGGTGACCATCCGTGACCGGGACCGCGTCCGCCTGGTGTGCCGCCACATCGTCGTCGGAAGGGACAAGTTGATCCTGGCCGTGATGGTCCCGCCCGGCTGTCACTCCCGCCGCACGACCAACTGGGCCGTCAGGATGATCAAGCAAGTGCTATCCTGACTCCCGAGGGTGGGTATCAGAGCGCAGGGCCGGCCAGTTGGGCAACCTTGGCTCCTACCTCGCGCCAGGTGATCCTGGAAATCCCCAGCTTCTGGCGCAGGGTGTCGGCCGTCATCCCGGCCCGATAGTCACGCACCGCACAGGTCCAGCGCAGCATCTCAAACGAGAGACCGTGCGGGAGTTCGGCCTGCCCGGCCACGCTGGCCAGAACGTATTCCAGGTTGCGAGCCGTACAGGGAAACAGCGCCTCTTGCGGCTGGTACTGCACCCGGTACTCCGCCAGCACCGCCGGCCACCAGACTGGCAGGCGCAATTTGCGCTCCTTGTGACGGCGGCGCGGGTTGGCGTAGCGGATCCACAACACGGGCTGGGCGAGATCGCTCAAGTCCAGATGGTTCAACACGATGCTCATGCACTCACTCTTCTTGATCCCCGTGTGCAATAGCAGCGTGACCAGCAGATGGGGGCGAGCATCAGGATCGTCGGCACAGCGCAGCGCTTGAATCACTCCCAGCATCCGCTCCACCTCCACATCCGAAAGAATCTCCGCCAACGGCGTCATCACCGGCCTGTGCACGACGGGAGCGGCCGGGTCAACCGGCAGCACTTGCGCCTCAGCCAGCCAGTCGAAGAAGACTTTGAGCGTGGTCACCCGCCGGGCCAGCGATTTGGGGTTGCAGGGCACCCCGCGCTCGTGCACCAGCCAATGGACGAAGCGGTTGAGGTCCTGCGTGGAGATCGCGTTGATGGCTGTCCCCACCCCAATGAACTGAGCCAGGATGTGAAGGTCGGATAGGAAAGCCTTGATCGTATTTTCGGCCAGCCCCTGCTCCCGCATGTGGACCTCGAAACTGCCCATGGCGGTGCGCAGCGAAGCGTGAGCGTCCAGGCCGGACGGGGCCAAGGCCTGTGAGGGTTCCTCGGCCAGAGCATCTAAACCGGGCAGGCTATATTGCTCGGACATCATGTCAACCTCGATTTCCGCTGGTAAATCACACCAGCGATCGTCTGGGCGTGCGTCTCTTCTCTCGCTGCTGGCGAGCGCGGTTGGCCGCTGCAGCGCCGCGGAATGAATCGGGAGTCTTGATGATGCGCCGCGCGGGCACCTCCAGTTCCGCCTTGACCAGCAACCGCAACTTCTGGAGGCTCTCGGCGGTGACAGGGCCCTCGCGATAGGCCAGACCCTCAGCATAGTTGGCCGCCCCCATCGCCCAGGCCCACTCGTCGCGCAGCCGGTCGGCCTTCAGGTGGTACGCTTTGTTGTCCCAGGCCGTCGCCGACTTTTCCACGTCCTCCCACGCCGCCCGCAGCGTCACCCCGACGACGGAGAGCAGGTCCCGCGCCAGCCCCTGGTCGTCGAGCAGTGCCGGGAGATGGACCAGCAAGATTTCGGCCACGATCCGCAGGTGTTTGTCACGATCTCCCACGGTCACGGCATCACCTCGCCCTGGGGATGTGGCGGGTGAGTACACCCGTGTGGCGGGTGAGTACACCCGTGTGG
>Ga0315294_10001671_pt1 | contig 24233 bp, 20 predicted proteins | sample YL17G13_40_MG_FD_203626 | JGI IMG/M metagenome (GOLD analysis project Ga0315294, IMG submission 203626) | Sediment microbial communities from Yellowstone Lake, YNP, Wyoming, USA - YL17G13_40 | ecosystem: Environmental > Aquatic > Freshwater > Lake > Sediment | place: USA: Wyoming | collected...
TTCGGCCGATGACGGTAAGAAGCAGGCTGAAACCCAATTTGGCGGCGGCGCGGATATCGTTTACCATGCTGCCGGCGCTTGCGGTATCGGCGTGATCCAGGCAGCCAAGGACGCTGGTGAGGGCTTCTACGCCATCGGCGTGGACTCCGATCAGGACTACATGGCCCCCGGACGGGTGCTGACCTCCATGATCAAGCACGTCGATTTGGCGGTCTGGATGGCCTGCAAGTCCGTTGTGGACGGAACCTATAAGGGCGGCATCACCGAACTTGGCATCAAGGAAGGTGGCGTGGGGTATTCGCCGCTTACTTACACCAAAGACATCATCCCCCAAACAGCGATCGATAAAGTGGAACTGTTACGGCAGATGATCATTGACGGCACCGTCGTCGTACCCGACACGCTGGAAAAGTTGCCCACTTTTATCCCTCCAACCCTATAAACTGCACGATACATGGGGGGGCGGGGTATCCACCCCGCCCCCCCATTTGCAAGAAAGGGGTGACCCTTGGAAGCGGTCTGTGAGCTGAGAGATATCTGCAAGCGATTCCCCGCTGTTTTGGCCAACGATCACATTTCCCTGTCAGTTAACAAGCAAGAGGTATTTGCGATCGTTGGCGAGAATGGCGCCGGCAAAACGACTTTAATGAATATTATCTACGGGTTGTACCAACCCGATTCCGGGCAAATCCTAGTTCGAGGGAAAGAGGAAAGGATCAGCGGCCCCGCTCACGCCATCGCTCTTGGTATAGGAATGGTGCATCAACACTTCATGCTCGTTCCCGTCTTCACGGTGGCAGAGAATGTCGTGTTAGGTATGGAACCCACAAAAGCGGGGGGTATCCTAGACCTGGATCGTGCCAAAAAGGAAGTGGCTGATTTTTCCAAGAAGTACGGTCTTCAGATCGATCCTGACGCCCGGGTGCAGCACATTTCCGTTGGTATGCAGCAACGAGTCGAGATCATCAAAGCGCTGTTTCGCGGCGCGGAGATCCTTATCCTGGACGAGCCGACGGCCGTTCTGACGCCACTGGAAACCGAGGAATTGTTTGAGACAATCCGGGCGTTAATCAGTCAAGGTAAAACGGTGATTTTCATCTCTCACAAACTGAAGGAAGTCTTGGCTATTGCCGACCGAATTGCAGTGTTGCGGGGGGGTAAAGTCTCCGGACTGGTAGATGCCAAGGATGCGGACGAGGCACTGCTGGCTCGAATGATGGTAGGGCGCGACGTGGTCTTCGAATATACGAAATCGCCAGCAAAGATCGGTGAAATTGCCTTGGAAGCGAAGAACCTGGTTGCCAAAAACGATCGCGGCCTGGAAGCGGTAAAAAACATCTCCTTTCAATTGCGGCAAGGGGAGATCATCGGAATCGCCGGTGTGGAAGGGAATGGCCAGACCGAGCTGGTGGAAGTGCTGACCGGAATGCGCAGCCAAGAAAAAGGAGAAATCTACCTGGCGGGACAATCTTTTACCAAATCAGCCGTGAACGCGTTACGGCATGCAGGGATGGCCCACATTCCACAAGATCGACAACGCACCGGACTCGTTTTGCCGTTTAATGTGGCAGAAAACTTGGTGCTGGGGATGCAGCGACAATCCCCCTTCGCCAAGGGCCGCGCCCAGAATCGAGCGGAGATTGACAATTTTGCGATACAGAAAATCCAGGAATTTGACATCCGCCCGCAAGCCACCTGGGTGCAGGCGAAAAGCCTTTCTGGTGGCAACCAGCAAAAAGTGATCGTCGCGCGGGAAATCGCTACACAGCCAAAGGTGATGATTGCTTCCCAACCCACCCGCGGGCTGGACGTCGGAGCTACGGAATTCGTTCACAATCAATTGCTCGCAGAGCGGGACTCTGGCAAAGCGATTCTGCTTTTCTCTTTGGAGTTGGATGAAATCATGTCTCTATCCGACCGCATTATGGTGATGTACGGAGGCGAGATCGTGGCAGAATTCCAGGGCGGTCAAGTCACCCGGGAAGAGATCGGACTCTATATGCTTGGCTGGAAGAAAGACCAAGCCATACCAGGGGAGCCTCGTCCACATGCTCAAGCGTAAATTCACTTACGAAAACCTCGTCGACTTGATGGTACCATTGGTTTGCATCTTGCTCGGTTTTATCGTTGGTATGATCTTGATCGCTGTTGCCGGTAAGAACCCCTTTGGTGCTTATTTTGCCCTCTTCCAGGGTGCTTTTGGCAGCTTGAGCAACATCTCCGAGGCCGTGCTGAAAACCTCTGTCCTGATCTTTACCGGTCTCTCGGTGGGTTTGGCCTACCGGGTCGGATTGTTCAATATCGGTGCGGAAGGCCAATTCATTATCGGGGGGGTTTCCGCTGCCTTCATCGGGCATTGGGTTCGTCTGCCGGCTTTTTTGCACATCCCGTTGATCTTTCTCTTCGCAATGATCACATCCGGTATCTGGGCTCTAATTGCCGGCTGGCTGAAAGTCAGCCGGGGCGTACACGAAGTCATCTCCACCATCATGCTGAACTGGGTCGCGTATTACCTGGTCGAGAACTGGTTGGTTGTGGGACCGATGGCAGTGCAGGCACCAAGCGGAAGCACAATTTCTGAAGCGGGAACCCCAATGATTTACCCGACCGCCAAACTTTGGCGATTCGTCAGCGATGTGCCGGATTTAATCGGCAAGATCTTCGTGTTGATTGCCATCGCATTGGTCATTTTCTTCATAGCCTACTATGCTCTCAAGCGGGGTACGAAGATCAGGGGGAAAGCTCTTTGGTTTTTTTCGGTGATCACGACGGCCGTTGTTTCTGCTGTATCCGCTGTGTTCGTCTTCCAATGGCAAGGCGGGATTCCTGGCGTGAGAATGAACATCGGAATCTTCTTCGCAATCGCTGCAGTCGTTATCATTTACTTCCTACTTTTCCGCACCGTCTTGGGATACGAAATCCGCGCGATCGGTTTCAACAACCAAGCCGCCAAATATGCCGGGATCAACGTGAAACGCAACATTCTTCTGACAATGTTCCTGGCGGGTGCCTTGTCCGGACTCGGCGGGGTATTGATGGTATGTGGGACGGAATTCCGCTTTCCCGGAGTATTCCCAGGCGGATACGGGTTCGACGGAATCGCCATGGCGCTGATCGGGCAAAACAGCCCGTTTGGGATTCTATTGGCCTCTGTTCTCTTTGGCATCATCCGCGGTGGTTCCACTGCGATGCAGCTTCCACCTTACAAAATCCATAAAACCTTTGCCGATATCATCCAGGGATCGGTGGTCCTATTCATCTCCGCCTATTACATCATCCGATATGTCCTGATGCTTCCTCGCAAGCGGGGGGAGATGTAGCATGTTTGAGCAGATCATCACTCTCTCACTTGCTTCCATGCTTCAGTTTGGTACCCCGATCCTGATCGCAGCTCTTGGTGGCGTAATTACCGAAACCTCCGGCGTGGTGAACCTGGCACTGGAAGGGCTGATGAGGATGGGTGGCTTTTTTGCCATCGTAGGCGCTTACTTTTCCGGCGATCCCTGGATCGGCCTTTTGGCCGGCATCGTGATCGGGGTGATCATGGGCCTCCTGCAAGCCTATATTTGCGTTACATGGCGAGGGGATCAAATCATTTACGGCGTTGCCATCAACATCTTCGCGCTAGGCGGGATGACCTACTTGCTAGAGCGGATTTTTAATACTACCGGCCATTCCCCCTCAGTACAGTCCTTCTCGTCTGGCATCGCCCTGTCTCTCGATACGGCGCGTTGGTTCCTTTTCACCCTGCTATTGTTAGCGTTTGGCGGATTGATCTATTGGCTTTTCCGCAGGATGAGGGCGTTAAAGGATAAAAAGCCATGGGTTTGGCTTTTGGTGGCCGGCATCGTGGGTATCCCCTCGGCGTTTTTCCTGTCCTCCATCCAAACCTTAATCAATATTGTCTGGGGCGCTTTCGACAAACAGACGATTTTCGTCTACTTCGCTTTAGTTTTGCCTTTCCTGATGCATTTTCTGCTTTTCAAGACCAAATGGGGTCTCCGGATCCGCTCTGTAGGCGAAAACCCAAAAGCAGCGGATACAGTGGGCATCAATATCTACCTCATTCGCTATTTATGCGTGATCGCTGCTTGCATCCTGGGAGCAATTGCCGGTGCAGCCATGTCGATTGGGCAACTGGATATCTTTGACAATCATATGCCTGCCGGCAAAGGCTTTATCGCTTTGGCGGCTATGATCTTTGGTAGGTGGAAACCCATTCCGACTCTGTTGGCCGTGCTCTTTTTCACCCTGGCCGGTGTGGCTGGGGATGTGATCCAAATGCTCAGCGCGACTTTTCCCGGACTACAGGCCATTCCTCGTGGCTGGTTGGGCTCTTTCCCCTACATTCTGACGCTGCTGGCTCTGGCCGGATTTGCAGGAAAGGCAGTGGCACCGGCTGCGGACGGCATCCCATACGAAAAAGGTGAAAAGTAGGAATTCGAAAAAGCAGCTGGGTGGCAAATATGACTTGCGCCGTACTGTGATCTAAACGAATGGATTGCAGAATTCCGGATTTCACGTGCCGAAATGCCCCGAGGGCGGGAGTCCGTCGTCAAACGGAAGAGCAAAGGAATGCCTGTGCAGTTTCCAGCCATTCCACAATCGGCAAGTTTTGCGGGCAACGTTGCTCGCACTGGCGACATTTCATACAACTAGCAACCCGCTTTTCCGGTGGGATAAAAGCAGCATAGGCGAAACGGGAGCGTTCGGGTTTGTTGTACATGATCCCTTCGTTATACAACCGGAGGATCTCGGGAATCACCACACCTTGCGGACAGGGTTGACAATAATCGCAGCTACTACAGGGAATCGGGCAGAGGTCAAGATAGCGTAAACGGATCTGCTCAATGAAAACCAATTCCTCATTTGTCAGCTGACCCGCGCAGGAACGTCTGGCACTGACCAGGTTTTCTTCCACCTGCTCCATCGTGTTCATTCCGGATAACGCGAGGGCGATTTCCGGTTGATTCCAGACCCATTGCAGTGCCCATTCTGCCGGTTTCCATGGGCGGGAAGCCTTCTGCCAGAGTTCCTGGATCGACGGAGGGGGTAGGGCCAGAAGTCCACCGCGAAGCGGTTCCATAGATACTACGGCCAATCCTTTAGCCGCGGCAAGGAAAAGACCGCGTTCTCCAGCTTGGTAATCACGATCCATGAAGTTGTACTGGATTTGGCAAAATGCCCAGCGATCGTAAGCTTCAATAATCTCTTCGAAAACATCGAATTGGTCGTGAAACGAGAATCCGAAATAGCGGAACCGGCCGCTGGCCATAGCCTTTTCCGCCCACTCCAATACGCCTAGCTCACAAATCTTGCGCCATGTCCCCGCAGATAGAGAATGCAGCAAATAGAAATCGATCCAATCCGTCTGCAAACGTTGCAGTTGCTCGGATAGGTATCGATCAAAATCACCAGTTTCCCGTATCAACCAAGAGGGCATCTTGTCCGCCAAATGCACTTTCGCTCGATACCCATCGCGTAAGCATTGACCGAGAAATGATTCACTTTGTCCGCGATGATAGGGATAAGCCGTATCCACATAGTTTACGCCACAATCAATTGCGTGGCGCAACATCCGTGTTGCCAGATCCTTATCAATGAGGCCTGGATCGCCATCCAAAACCGGCAATCTCATCGTGCCGAATCCTAAAGCCGAAGGCTGCCATTCCAGGGAACCAAATTGTCGGTACTTCATCCCATTCGATTGCTGTGTTGCCATCAGGCATGATTGTGCCATGCTTGAGGCTGTTTTTTCAAGCGAACGCTGGGGTGTACCTGCTACTCTAATGAAAAAAGCACAGGAGGCGACGGATGTCGGAAAAAAGTCAGAAAGAGATGTTGTTATTTTTATTAGACGAGACCTGGGCTCTGGTAGAGAGCTCCATTAATGGTTTGACCTCAGAGGAATTCTACTGGAAACCTGCCCCTGGTGCATTCGAGCCGGAAGCAGCCTTCCAAGAAATGGTCCCAGGGGTTTCCTCCATTGGTTTCAAATTGGCTCACTTGGCTATCAATGAAATCCTGGTAGTCGATGCATTCGCTGGGGATGGAAAGTTGACCATCGATGAGATTGCAAAACAGGCGCCGAAGCAATTTGCAGGCTGGATGGAGTTCGTGCGGGAAACCCATGCTGCCTTCCGGCGCTGCTTGCTGGAGATGCCAAACGAAGCATTGGGCAGCAAGAAGATGATATGGGGGGATCAATTCCCAGCCTGGCAGATTTGGATCTGGATCATCAATCACGATGGATGGCATGCCGGTCAAATCAAGACATTGCGGGTTCTATACCAACACAAGGGAGCAAAGTAGGCTTACGCGCAGAACGAGTAGTTCTTGTCGCTTTGATTCGTTTCTGCCGGACATCAGGGATGGCCAGCACAGAGTTTCCCAAGATTCTCATGAAGAATGTCAAAGGCCAGGCTATTTTCACTTCCCTGTCCAGCGATGAAAATGCTTATTGCTGCGGTCCTAAAAGCCAGTTGAAACTTGTAAAGAGGGAGGGCAATGCGGTATCGACCCCGGTGAGAAATGGGTGTGTATGCGCTGGCTGAGTCATCGGATTGAAAAATGTATATAGCGCCAAAACGACTGGGAGTAGGGGAGAGTACCCCATGAACGCAGATGGTGCAAGGGAAGTGGCTACCGGAATTAGAGCGACCAACATCAGTTGGCATCTGCCAAATTGATTTGTCCAGCGGCTTCCCAAAATGAACCCAACGCCTGAGGCAAGGACCGTCAAGGTGACAACGAATCCCGTTGTGTTTTGCGTGACTATCCGAATTGCGCGGCGGCAGATCGGTCTTTGCGGGCAAGGGCACATCGGCTGGCTTGGAAATTAACGGTATCTACTTATGATCGTACGCTAGATCAGGGGAACGAAGAAAGAACCTTGTTTTTTGCCAAAAACCGGGATTTTCCTCGGATATGCCAATTAAATAGATTTCGTCCTGCAAGTACCAATGGGTCATCGATCGCATCGGACTAACCGGAATGTGGAGCATCATGTTATCATTACGCCCAGCATGTCTAGAGCGAGAGTTCGATGACTACACTGGGCCTGGAAGAGGAAGTCTTTGTCCTGGAACCATTGTTGCCCACGACGAGATCGCTCTATTATCTTTCGCGTCTGTTTTGGCAGAACCCCAAACGCAATTACATCTTGACCGCCTCCAATTTCGCCCGGGGCCAGGATTTGAAATACGGCATGATGAGTGGAGTAGAGGTTGCTACTGACATCTGCCAAACCCCGGAGGAAACAATCAAGCAGTTGCGTGTTTTGCGTAACCAACTAGCGGTGGTGGCCGAAGGGTACATTGCCGCACTGGGACACCTGCTGCAAACCGATACACCCACGAACGTCTGCGCCCTGCAGATTCATCTGGGAGGGATGGAAGACCCGATCCGAAGTTACGACAATATTGCGCGTTTCCTCCCTTTACTAATTCTGCTCTTAGCCAATTCACCGATGCGAAAGGGGGAGAGATTTGGCCAGTCGTATCGTTTGCAGGTGGGATACGCTACCGGACCTTTAACTGGGGACCGACGCTACCGTTATCAAGATTTGATCATCAGCAAGCGATTGGGAACGATCGAGGTCCGAGCGTTTGATGCCAACCCGAACTTGGAACGCATCCGTATCGCACTGAATGTATTGGTAGCCCTGGTAAACACCAGCGTGCACTACCCCTTGGATCTAGCTGCTTATCGCCGACAGAGAGAGCAAGCGATCACGGGTGGTCTTAATCAGGAATTGTCCCGATTGGCCGAGGAACTTAACGAGCAGGTGGCAATTCCGCTTGAATTGCTTCAGCGTACTGAGTCGGATCAAACAGCCCAGATGTATGAGATCGACGGTTTGGCAGGGGTCTACCGAAAATTGGACTCTCGCTATCGCCAGCTGGACTACACACCACCGCCACATTCATGGCCCACTCGTCGATTACTGCAACCTGCCCTAGGATTTCTAACGTACTATTTTCCAAAATTCCCTTACATCAGCTACAAATATTTCAAGGAGAAATAGCACATGTCATCGCACAAGGCATGCTGGTGGATCGGTAGCTTGGGGTTTGCGTTAACTATTGCAGGATTCTTCCACTGGAAAAGAAACATCTGGTTTTTCCGCGACCCTCCCCGGCGCGCGGCGGGAGATCCCGGCGTAATTGTAGCTCCCTGCGACGGACGGGTGATCTATATCCAAGAAATCAAAGACAGCCAAATCGTGTCACAAAAACTTAGCACTCAGATCTCCATTGAAGAAATTACAAAGTCTCCCGACGCTCCCCCAAGCGGGGTACTGATCGGGATTTATATGTCGCCCTATGACGTGCATTTCAACTATGCCCCGATTTCAGGCCGCGTGCGAAAAATCGTCCACACCCAAGCAAAAATCAACCTTCCCATGGTGGATTTGTGGGAGTACATCCAGTTCGTCTGGTTCCGGCGCGCCGTGAACTTGCTTGGCCATGCGTTCCATTTGCTAAATGAACGGAATACCATTGTGATAGAAGGACCCTGCAAGGTTGCCATGGTCGAGATTGCAGATAAAGTCGTCAATAAAATCGATTGTTATGTACATGAAGGCGAGGAACTGCGTCAGGGGCAAAAAGTATCCTTTATTAAGCGAGGCTCTCAAGTCGACCTGATCCTCTGGGGAACGGATTATGAAATTCTAGCGGAAGTTGGCCAGCACGTTATGGGCGCGATTGCGCCATTGGCCCGGATTCTTTCACCAAGATAGGCTCTCTTCTTCTCCTGCCGTCCTTGGATCCACGCTTTGACAGGAACAGTGACCCAATCAATAGCGACAAAGCAACAACCACCGCGATCACGTAAAGGAACGAAATAGGTCCCAGGGGTTCGAAAAGCTGCCCAATCAGCCAGGGAATCGACATCGCGCCGATGCTGGCTCCGGCCTCGAACCAACCGCCAATCGCACCGGTGATTCGAACCGTCTGTTGGGCAAGTGTCAACAGAGTAGGGTAGGTGCTCGCCATGCTCAATCCCAAACATATTGTTCCTACCCAGAGCAAAACTGTCGATTGATTGGTCACCAACAACAAGATCAAGCTCGACAGGCAACCGACCAGATTTACCAGGAGAATGCGTCGCGGTGGAAAACTTCGCAAGAAAGCAACCGCGAAGAGCCGACCGATCATCAGGGAGAGCCAGAATAGTGATGTCAGGTAACCGGCGGTGACGGGGTCTGCCATCTCTTCGACGATAGCGTAGCTATAGATCCATCCGCTAAAGCCCACCTCGGCCCCCACATAGAAAAACAAAAAGACGCTTGCCCAAAAAACGAAAGATCGGTCTCCAGTTCCTTCAGATTCCGACGAGACCGGCAAAGGCTTGGGCGAGGAACGGGAATTCCCCAACAGCCAGGCGCCCAACAGGAGCAATGGTAAAGCCGCTGCCCAATATGCCCACCGGATTTCCGTCGTCAACTGCAATACTTGAGCTAATAAGATCGGTGCCAGGAAAGCCCCCGAGCCAAAACAAAAATGGACTGCATTCATCACCACCGCTGATTTAGCCCAGTATCGCCATAGAACAAGAGTATTGCCCCCCACCAGCAGCAAGCTTTGGGCGATGCCGAGAAAAAAGAAAAGCGCAGAAAGCAGCCAAAGCCAAGAAACTATCGGAATGCAAATTTGAAATGCAAACATAGCCAATGCACCACCGCCCATTAAGACGTGGCCGGAATGGGAATCGAACAGGCGACCCGTGGATAAACCGCCGACGAGATTGCCCAGTGACACGGCCGCAAAAAGAATGCTGATCTGACTAAGACTCGCCTGCACCTGGTTGGCCAAACCAGGAAGCGTCGGCCCCAGCAGCGCCATACTCAAACCTAGAATGGTGAATGAAGCATAATACAGTAGCGGAGGTGCTTCAGGATGGGCTTGCTGCAGCAGAACTCGACTCACAGCATCAGTCTATCACTGGATGCAAGAACCCAGAAACGTGTATGGGGAGGGATAAAGGAACCAATTCATCACCGAACTTACAGGAAACGAAGAAAGGCGCCTTCAAGGCGCCTTTCTTCGTTTTTGATTGTGCCTATCTCTTTAGGGAACGACGGTGATTCGGCCTTGCAAGGGGGAAGAGAAGGGTGTGTTGGCAGGGGGTGTGCCCCACTTCCAGAGGATGTAGTCGACCAAGGCTGTAATGTCAGATACTCCTGTCCACAATTGATTGGTTCCCTGGGTGAACACCGAAAAACCGTCGCCACCAAGCAACAGGAAGTTATTCACTGCGACATGGTAGGTGGACGTTGGATTAATCGGGGTACCGTCGGCCAGGGTCAAGGCGATCACTTTGGAACCGGCAGCATTGCTCGAATTCACAGTGTACTTGATGCCGGAAACCTGCAGCAGCTTCCAGCTGGTTTTCGCTGCTGGAGCCACGCCTTGTTCCAGCACGGCCTTGATTTGGTCACCGGTCAGGTCCATGGTACAGACCGAATTATCAAAGGGTTGCACCATGTAGAGGTCGTTGAAGATGACGTTATAGGGGTAAACTCCGACGGGGCTCTTGATATCCGCACGGATGCCGCCCGGGTTGGTGAAGCAGATCGAGACTCCAGCCTTCCAGGCCTGGGCGTCGGTACATAGGTTTCCCACAGCCGATTCCATATAATACCGGCTACTTGAGACACTGGGGTCTCTCAATATGGGTCCGGTGATGGTTCCCACCAGCTGGTTCTTGATGGGGGCGATCTGAGCATTGTAGCCGGCGACCATCGCAGCGACGATCGGATCCGGTGTGACGCCGAGGTCATAAGTGCTGTTTACCGCCAGGGTGTAACCGAATGTGGTCCCCGTCAGGCGATCCACCCGAATGTTAGCCAAACCGAGAGCACTCCCTGACGAATAAGGCTGGGTGATCGGGATGCCGTTTACGGCGCTGTTTAGTTTAACATGGGAATGGCCGGAAGCGATGTAGTTCACTCCCACCAGGTTTTTGGCCAGATCGGCCACTTCCCCGGTGATCACGCCCGTGGAATCCTGCGAGCCACCCATGTGCGCCAAGACCACGATCATGCTCACGCCTTGGGCTCGCAGCTCCGCTGCGATCTGGTTAATGATCGGAGCGGCGGATCTGAACTCCAGGCCGGCGATGCTGCTGGGCATGACGATCCCGGGGGTTTCCATGGTAATGGCGCCGATCAGGCCGATCTTCATCCCCTTGACCTGAAGGATGGTGCTGGGCGTAACCCACGCTGGCCTACTGTTGGTGCCCGCCGTGAAGACGTTGCAGCACAGCCAGGGGAATGCGGCCTGGGCGAGACGTTGCTGCAGGATGGGTTGGCCCCAATCGAAATCATGATTGCCCAGCGCGGAGGCTTGGTACCCCATCTGGTTGAAGACATCGATGGTGGAGGCCCCCTTGAAGAAGTTGGAGATCAAGGTCCCCTGCATGACATCGCCGGAATCGACTAGCAAGCTGCCCAGTGGGTTTTGCGCCTTGTAGTTGTTGATGTAGGTCGCATCGACCGCCGCGCTGCCCATCAGGGTGCTGGAAACGGTGACCGAGTCTAGCGCACCGTGGAAGTCACTGGTAGTAATGAACGAGATCAGCGGGTAGCGAGCCTCCGAGACCCAAGATAACGCAGTAGCATTCGTTACCGGGGCTAAGGGAGTGAGGCTAGTCCAGGGCAGCAGATTAGTCATGAAGGTGTAAGCCGAACCGGACCAGGGGGAGATCGCATTCCAGTCAGGATAGGCCTGCAGCGCTGTCCAGTTGGCCAATGGCGAGACAAGGCCGCTCATCGCTTCGTTGACCAAGTAGGCGAGGGCCCTCTCGGTGTTGAAACCCGATCCATCCTCCTTGCTCTTCAACATGTAGGTTTTGTTTGTCAGGAAGTCAGTAACGGTAACCCAGGAAGAACCCCCAGTCATGATGTGGGCTTGAGCAGTCATATCAGCTGCTTTATAGGTAAATTGAATCAAGTTCCTATTGACGTGCATCTTCGGGACTGGCCGGACGCCGTATCCCTTTTCGTTGGTCAAGAAGGCAAAAGTGTTGTTCGTCTTGTCCAAAACAATCGCTGTCTGCCTTTGCTGGTCCGCGATCAGTATGGTGTCGTTTTTGGGTTTGCCGAACGCGTTCTCTAAAAGTGACAGGAACGCGCTTTGGCTCATGACCTCCGTTGGTCGCAGGAAGTAATCGGGATACAGATCCCAGTTGTGCACGTAGATGGCGTTGGGGTCTAGCGGAGAATGGCTGGTGACGTAATCCACAATCAGGTCACGCACTTCTGTGGTGGAGGCATATAAAACTGTGGCAGGGATTGTTACCGCTTTGGGGTTCGTGAACATGCCAGTGGCGCGGTAGTTATTGGCTGCGACCCGGATCTTCTGGTCCATGCCCAGAGGTTGACCGTTCAGCTTCAACTCCGTAATGCGCTGACCCACTGGCTTGGTGAGGTCGATGGTGTATTCAATACCGCTCCACATGTCGTAGTTGTAATCGGCCATGTTTTTGTAATTGGTTTTGGGACCGGCCGGGTCGTAATCGTAGGGGTAAAAGTAGCTGACGGTCCACTCCAGGACTTCCTTGACGGTCTGGCCGGTGGCTTCCACCACATAGAGAGTGTTGTCATAAATGTAGAGAGCATAGATGTTTTTCAGCAATAGAGGGCCCGATGGCAATAGGGCGGCGTTGTTGAATAGAGCCGCGCATGAGGCATCCACCGGATACCCGGCCGCAGCGGCGGCATCGGATTGTACAAGGTTGATCAGGTCTGCCGCGGGACCGTCCTGCACGCGAGCTGCATATCCACCAGGGAATGGTCCGGTTGTGCTGCCGACCTGTGTGTTGATGTAGGTGACGGTGGCGTCGTGGTATGACTTCAACAGGGTCAGGTACGCGAGATCTTCGGTCAGCGTGGAAGCGCCGACATCCACCATAATGGCAGATTTGGTCGTAACCGCCCAATCGCTTCCCGACCCGGAGACAGTGATTGTGATATCGACCAAGTCCCGTCCCGCGTTGCGAGGTTCGGTGATGATAACGCCGTTTTTGGTCATATTGACCAGCGCATGGGCATGGGCGGCCAGAATCACATCCACACCGAAGACATTATCAGCCAGCGCCTTGATGAAGTTCTCTTCCCACCCGTGTCCGTAGGTTTCGTCCATGCCGCTGTGAGCGGCGATCACAATTACGTCTGCACCGGCCGCTTTCATGATCGGAACGTATGTCTGGGCTTCTGTCACTGGGTTGGTAAACGTCCATCCGGCAATGTTCTCCGGTTTTTCCCAGTAGGGGACAGACTGGTTCGTTAGCCCCAGGATGCCGACCTGAACGCCATCCACGGTCTCGATCGTATAGGGTTTGAAGACCAGGGTATTGTCGGACGTCTTGCGCACATTGGCTGCCAACACGTCGAAATTGGCCTCGGAGATGAACTTGTCCAGTACTGTCTTGCCGAAATTGAACTCATGGTTCCCCAGCGTCATCGCTGTGTAGTTCATGTAGTTCATACCGACAGCCATCGGGTTCGTCACCTCGGGGTGCAATACATTGAAGTAGTAGTTTACTGGGGTACCCTGAATGGTATCGCCGTCGTCGATCAGTAGTGTATTTGGGTTCGCGGCTCGTACTTGTGCTACATAGGAAGCGGTGAGAGACATCCCTTTCTTTGAGGTGGCAGAGAAAGGCTTGCCGGCATAGTAGTCATAGCTCTCGACTTGGCCATGCAAGTCAGCAGTTTCAATGATCCTCAGCGTTTTGGTGGTTGTTTCCTCCGCCAGAATCAAATTTGGCTGGGGTAACATAGCGATGGTAAGGAACAGGATTAAAACTAGGAAAAAGAGTTGCTTAAAGTACTTCACCGTGCCTTCCTCCTTCTCGGAATGGGGGTTTGTGAAAAACTAGAAAACCGTTCTTTCATCCTCCTCTCCTTAACATTGTATCTTCGTGTCTTTAGGTAACACACTTCCATCTATTGTATGCAGTTCTACGTATTCAGCAAGTCATTCCGCCAAGTTTCTTTGCAGAATGTGCGACTTCATGTCCGTCTCTCTAACCAAGTAGCTTTCTGTGGATCGACCACTAATCAGGTGGACCAGGAAGCAATCTTCTGCAAGCGGAGGTAGAGGGCAGACGAACGGATCATTCAACAGGGGGAAGCGAGAATATTATGTCGCTAAATGTCACTTTTGCGACAAATATGGTATATTTCCTTTATGGAAACACAAATACGGCAATATCTTGAGTATCTGGAAATTGAAAGAGGATATTCAACTGGAACCATCGAAGGATATAGACGGTATTTGGCACGTTTTCTCAAATGGATAGTAGATACCCATCCGGAAATCAGGGACTTTGCCCAACTCAATCTGGATCATGTACGCGGATACCGGATGTTCCTTGCTCGGTTGCGCGCACCTTCCGGGGATTTATTAAAGAAGGTTACACAGGTTTACCACATCATTGCTTTGCGCGCACTGCTCCGGTATTTAATCATTCAGCGGCAGTCTCTGGTACTTTCTCCGGACCTGATTGAGTTGCCAAAAATCGGGGATCGTGTTGTGCATTATCTCACCCTCGACCAAATCGAGCTTTTACTCCAAGCACCTGACACCTCAACCGGAGCCGGGTTACGGAATCGGGCAATGATTGAACTTCTCTTTTCCACGGGTTTGCGGATCTCGGAGTTGGCAAAACTAAATCGGGACCAATTCAGCCTGGAGCGAAGAGAAATCGGTATCATCGGCAAAGGTGGAAAAGCTCGAGTGGTGTTTTTATCGGATCAAGCGACTCATTGGTTAGGACAATACCTAGCGAAAAGACAAGACCAGCTTAGACCAGTATTCATTTCTCTATCTGGAAGAAAAAGCGCACAGGATGGTCGTCTTTCCGTGCGTACCATGGAACGAAGCGTACGAGCTTATGGCCGCCAAGTTCACCTTCCGTTTGACATCACACCGCATACTCTGCGCCATTCTTTTGCTACTGATTTGCTGATTTCCGGCGCGGATATTCGTGCCGTGCAAGAAATGCTTGGGCATTCCAGTATCCGCACAACCCAGATTTATACCCACGTAACTGACAAGCAATTGCGAGAAGTCCATCAGGTATTTCATCGTCATTCTAGAGGCTCCTAAAAAACAAGGCTCTATCTTGCGTTTTACGGCCTTTTGGATCCAGTGGAAATGCATTCACACATCCCGGACGGTCAGAGAGGTGTTTTCCGAAAAAGCAACAATGTGTTATTCGAGCTCCGAACTGTCCTGCAACCAGCCATTCTCTAAGCTGAATTCCTCCAGTGCCAGCACAGCTCTTGTGTACTCTGCTAGAGTTATTCGTCGCCCGATTTGAGCATGCTCCGTTGCCAGGTGGGCGGGGAAATATTGTGACATCAGGCTGATGTGGGAATAGGGTGAGATTTCTTGAGCGATGAATTGGAGCGTCTGGTGGGTTCCGGCCAAATCATTGGGTAGAATAAGGTGCCGGATCAACAAACCACGTACGGCAATTCCATTCTCATCCAATTGCAGATCTCCCACCTGCCGATGCATCTCATGGATTGCTGCCCGATTTACTTCGACGTAATCCTTTACACCGGATAGCAATGCAGCAATTTCATTGTTGGAATATCGCATGTCCGGCATGTAGATGTCGATAATCCCATCCAATAATGCAAGTGCTTTCGGCGAATCGTATCCGGAAGTGTTGTAGACCAATGGTAAACAAAAACCTCTTTTTACTGCGAACAAAAGGGCTTCCAGGATCTGAGCAACCATGTGACTTGGCGTAACGAAATTGACGTTGTGACATCCCCTTTGTTGTAGATTCATCATCATGTCTGCCAGCTCTAAAGGTTGTATTGTCCGCCCATTGCCAAATTGACTGATGGGGTAATTCTGGCAGTAAATACAATGCAAGTTGCAATGAGAAAAAAATATCGTACCGGATCCCGTTTTGCCCGAAATGGGAGGCTCTTCACCAAAATGTGCATTAAAGCTGGCTACTTCAGCCCAGCGCGATGTGCTGCAGGCACCGCGCTGTTTCCATCGATCTACGCCGCACGCAAGAGGGCAAAGACTGCAGGATGATAACGAAAACTGGGCCTCCCCTACCCTCTGCTCTAGCTGACAGAGGTTGAATCGCCGGCCATAGGTTGGTGTTGTATTCATACGGCATCGAGTCACGGATTGGCCAGCGCTTCTACCCCTGCGCAGTGACGGAACCGTACGTAAGTTGTTTTCTCTCCCGCGGAACCGATCGGAAAACCGAGGAGCCCCGATGAAATCCTACTTCAGTTTCTCTACGTTGGCGGCTTGGGGTCCCTTAGGACCGTCTACGATATCAAATCGCACCCGATCGCCCTCTTCCAAAGCCCGATGGCCTTCCCCGCCGATGGCGGAATAATGCACGAAGACGTCTTTGCCGCCTTCAACCTCAATAAAACCCCACCCTTTTTGGGTGTTAAACCACTTCACTTTCCCTTCGGTCATTCAATCTTCCTCCAAGATGTTCTTTCTTACTGTTCGTCTCCGAACAGGCTTGTTTTCATTATGACTGCTGTGAACATGCTGTCAATCGAGAAGGCTGTGCTTAGGGCAATTCTGCGGGCAGTTCCTGCAATGTGAGCGTGAGATACAATACTTTCTCTGACCGCCATACCTGCAATGTGACATCGTCACCCACTTTCTTTGCCTTGATGATCTGACGCAACACTTCCATTTTGGTCAGTTTCTCACCATTGATGGCTTGGAGTACATCATCTTTCTGTAGACCGGCTTTTGCTGCAGGACTATCTTTTATGACTTCCAGTACAACCACACCCGTGATTTCGGTTAGCTTCAGATCCTTGGCCATCTGATCGTTGATTTTTGTATAGGTGATACCAAGCCAGGGACGGACGACATGTCCCAGCTGAACAAGGTCGCTGAAAATAGACTTGGCTGCATTGATATCTACCGCAAACCCAATGCCTTGCGCGTAAGGCATGATCGCCGTGTTGATACCGATGACTTCTCCCCGAATATTCACTAACGCGCCACCGGAATTCCCAGGATTGATGGCCGCATCGGTTTGGATCAAGTCCTGCAAGGGTCGCCCAGTCTCCGGGGAGGATAACGTTCGATTGAACGCGCTGACTACACCGACCGTCACTGTATTTTCGAAACCGTATGGATTGCCAATAGCGATAGCCCAAGATCCAACTCGTAAGTTGGTGGTGTCTCCCATTTTTGCCTCTGGTAAATTGGCTCCTTCGATTTTTACTACCGCGATATCGGAAATCGGGTACGAACCGAGTACCTTCCCAGTGAACGTGCGCCCATCTGGAAGGGTCACTTTGATCTCCAATGCATTTTGCACCACATGGTTATTGGTCAGAATATAACCATTATTGCTTTCTACGATCACCCCTGAGCCTTGCCCTTCCTGCGGTTGAGATGGCCCTGGAAAAAAAAACGGAACGTCTGGAAAAGAGAAAACTCCTTGCTCCGGTTGGAACTTTGTATCTATGAATACAACCGCTGGGGCAACGAGTGCGACTGCCCGCGTAATGGCTTCCTGTGTCTGCTCCGTATATCCCTTTGGTTCTTGGGAAGGTATCGCGGCACTCTCTGTAGCTAGTGTTGGGTTTTTTGTGAGGTTCTCACTGGGCGAAGAACCGCTGTTGGGCATCTGGTATACGCATCCAGACAGCAACGCAATCAGTACGAAAGTCAGGATCAAAACCGAGCCCATTCTTTTCATTTTGTAAGTTCTCCTTTTTTTCATTTAATATCAGCAATTTGAACTTGAACCAAAGGAATTATGAAATTTGTGTAAAGAATCAGGAACGGTAGAACGCTATTGCGGCATACCCCACGACTTGTTGGCCAAGCGGATCGCATGTGTCCCCGGAGGTTGCATAGGAGAGAAATTCCACTCTTGAGATTCTGGCTTGAATGGCCGCCTCGATTAACAGAATAACCGGCATATAGCCGCACATGGTGACCGGTACCTCATTCACGGCTCGCCAAAGTCCTTCGGAATCCAAAGAGAGAATTGAATCGATAGCCTTTTGATCTAGAAACAAAGCTTTTTGTTTCGGTACGTAATGAGAAAAATCAGTGGAAGCGATCATGATTCCTGACATGTCTGTCAAGAGGATCCTACCCAGCTCCTCCCCTACTCTGCGGCACTCTGTCAGGCTGTTTGTCCCAACGCAAAGTGGTACAAATGTGGCATCGCTACGGATATATTGGATGAAAGGTAGCTGAACTTCAATGGAATGTTCCCGCCAATGCGAGATGGGATCAATCTGCAGCCCGGCTATAGCCCCAATGATTGCAGCTTTTTCTTTGTCAATTGGTATATCACCCAGGGGGGTCCGCCATGAACCACTGTCTTCATAAGCCCATGCCGTTCCCAAGCCGGTGTGATTTGGACCTGCGATTAGGAGCCACTTCCAAGGACTTTGAATGAGTCGTAAATAGGAGTGTGCAGCAATGGGACCAGAGCATACGAGGCCGGCATGCGGAACAATGAGTCCAAAAAGATTGGCCTCACTAGCTGAGGACAACCCAGGCAATTGTCCTGGCCCCTTGGGATGAAGAAAACATTCTTCGACGGTTTTCCGCAATTGCGATTCGTTGCCTGGATAGAAAGATCCTGACACGGCTGGCTGTCGAATCATCGCTCACCACCTTCTACACCAATAGCATTTCCTCCCGCTGGGGGCCAATGGAAACAGATCGGATCGGTACTTTTAAAAATGATTCGAGAAAATGGATAAATTGTATTGCGTTTTTCGGCAAATCGGTAAATCGACGGATACCAGAGAGTCCTTCCCTCCAACCCGGCATCGTCTGATAGACCGGGATGCATTGATCCAGTTCTTCCGCTAACGCAGGAATGCCTTTCATAGGTAAGTTGCTCTTGTGATAACCAACGCATACTTGCAAGTGTTCCAACCCGCTGAGAACATCTAGTTTCGTTAGAACCAACTCATCGGGTGAATTGGCGGAAAGTGCATATTGAATCAGTGGCAAGTCAAACCAACCGCATCGCCTAGGCCGACCGGTTGTCGTCCCAAATTCCCGCCCTCGTTGGCGCATGCCTTCACCGATCTCGTTTCGCAGTTCCGTGGGGAAGGGACCCGTGCCTACCCTGGTTGCGTAAGCTTTCACAACACCGAGGATCCGGTCTATTTGTTTTGGACCAATACCCGCTCCCAAAGAAACCATCCCTGCCATCGGCGAAGTGGAGGTGACGAAGGGGTACGTACCGATTTCATGATCAAGCAGTGCCCCCTGCGCGCCTTCCATTAAGATGGACGCTCCGTGATTCAGTCTTTCCTGCAAAAACAGGAGGGTATCCACTAGAAACGGGTGAACAAACTGGGCAAATGTCAACAACTGCTGTTGTAGAGACCTTGGATTCACCGGTTCTTCTTTGTAGATGTCCACTAGTATTTTGTTCTTTTCTGCGAGAAAACGTTCTATTTTGTCGAGCAGTAGTGGGCTGTAGAGGTCACAGATGCGAATCCCCTTGCGAGCAACCTTGTCTTCATACACCGGTCCGATGCCTTGCCCGGTTGTGCCAAGCTTTCCACCGCCGCGGAAGACCTCTTCCAGCAGGTCGAGTTGTTTGTGAACAGGCAGTACAAGATGACATCGATCACTGATAAGCAAACGAGCCAAATTTGGCTTTGTCCGACGCACTTCAGCCAGCTCTTCGACCAGTCGGGCTGGATCTAACACTACACCGTGGGCTATTACACACGTCTTTTCTGGATACAGCATCCCGGAAGGCAATAAATGGAATCGAAACGTGACACCATCTACAACAACTGTGTGACCTGCATTGGCGCCGCCATTGAAACGAACAATAATGTGATGAGCGGGAGCCAAAAAATCGATCACCCTGCCCTTCCCTTCGTCTCCCCAACCCAAACCTACCAAAACCGTTACCGACATCTCATCGCGCCTCTTGGGAACTGGCTCTCTCAGCCACAGATTCGGCGGCTGATTTCTCTTGCTACAGCCACGCCACAAGCGGAAGCCTGCATTAGACCGCGAGTGATTCCTGCTCCATCACCAATCGCAAACAGGTTCAAAATCTCTGTTTCCAATTGCGCACTAAGTTTGGGTCGGGACGAATAGAATTTTACTTCCAATCCATAGAGCAGGGTGTGACGCGAAGCCACACCGGGCGCCAGTTGATCGAGGGCTTTCAGCATTTCAAGGATGTCTGTCAGGTATCGGTATGGTAAGACAAAGGATAGATCACCCGGTGTTGCCTCTTTGAGCGTGGGACGAACGATACTGTGCGCAATTCGATCGTCCGTGGAACGTCGCCCTGCCTCCAAGTCACCCAGACGCTGAATGATCACCCCACCACTAAGCAAATTGGCCAAGCGGGCAATGTATCGTCCATAGGTTATCGGCTCCCGGAAGGGATCCGTGAAGCGTGTAGATACCAAAATAGCGAAATTAGAGTTTTCTGTTTTTCGATTGGCGTAGCTATGTCCGTTAACGGTCGTCACACCATCGGATCCTTCCATGACAACCACTCCATAGGGACACATGCAAAATGTCCGAACACGGTCATCAAATGATTTGCTGAAATACTCCAATTTGGCTTCAAAAGATACATTTGTCAATGGCTCCAGTACGGCCGCAGGCACCTCCACGCGCACTCCAATGTCCACCGGGTTTCGCGCCATGGTAAGGTCTAGTCGTTTCCATTCTTCCACCAGCCATGATGCGCCTTCCCGTCCCGGCGCTACAACCAGGTAATCACAGGTAAAGGATTCGCCATTCACGGTCTCCACACCCAAAACCTTCCCGTTTTCCGTCAGAATACGGGCTACAGGTCGGTCCGTGAAAATATCAATGTGCGGGTTCAGTGTTGTGCGAAATTTCCGAAGGATTTCGGTGCAATTGTCTGTTCCCAGGTGCCGAATGCGAGCGGGAATGTACCGCAAATTGGCTAGTGCGGCCTTGCGGGCAAGTTCTCCAGTACTGTCCTCGTCTTCGCCAAATACTTCCTTGGGAGCACCATACTCTAAATAGATCTGGTCCACATATGCGATCAGTTTGGCAGCTTCCTCGTATCCCAACAGATCCTTCAAATATCCACCGATTTCCGGTGTCAGGGTAAGCTTTCCATCTGAATATGCACCAGAGCCACCCCAACCGCAGATCAGAGACTTCCGTTGATCCAGCTCCATTCCTTTTTCTAGGAGTAGGATGCGAATGGGAATCTGCATTTTCACAATTTCCAGTGCGGTAAAAATCCCCGCCGGACCCGCTCCCACGATGATCAGGTCATACTTATGCATTGCTTTCACCGTTATGGGGAAAATTCATTTATGGTCGGGGCGAGAGGATTTGAACCTCCGACCACCTGCACCCCGGACAGGTGCGCTACCAAGCTGCGCCACGCCCCGAGCCACGGGCAGATCATATCAGGTTCTCGCGGACTCTGCAAACCTCAGCCTTTCCGCGAACGTAGTTCCAATCGGACTGGAGTCCCCTTCAATTCCAATCGGTTTCGAAATTCTGTCTTAAGGTGACGCTCGTAGGAGAAATGAAGGTTTTGGGGTCGATTTGCAAACAAGAGAAATGTTGGCGGAGCGGATGCCCGCTGTGTAGCATAAAAAATCTTCAATCCTCCCAGTGGATTGGCTGGAGGAGGTCGTTCGTCGAGAATATCCCTTAACACCCGGTTCAGCTTACCAGTAGAGACCTTTGCGAAGTACGATTCCAAGATGATCTGTGCGCATTGTGGTATTTGAGATAAACCGAAACCAGTTTTTGCAGAAAGAAAAGCGGTTTCTGCATAAGCCATGAAATCAAGTTCGTGGTGAAGGTGAGTCAGGAACTGGTCTCTTTTTTCCAAGACGAAATCCACTCGGTCCACTTTGTTGATAGCAATCAGACAGGCTTTCTCCGCTTGTTGGATTAATCCAGCGATTTTTCGATCCTGGCTCAAGATACCAGCTTCGGCATCCACTACAAGCAAAGCCATGTCAGATCGTTCGATCGCCTCTGTCGCCCGCAGAATACTGTAATACTCTACATCTTCACTCACTTTTGATTTGTGACGGATTCCAGCCGTATCGACAAGGAGATAAGAACCCTTTGTGGTGACCCAAAAGGAATCTACAGCATCCCTTGTTGTACCAGGCGTGCCTGCTACAATGGCTTGTTTTCGTCCCAGAAGGGCATTCAGTAAAGACGATTTGCCGACGTTTGGACGCCCAACGATGGCGATCTTGGGTACGGGGGAAGGTGGCGTAGTTTCTCCGGCAGGCAAGCGCAGACTGATTTCATCCAGCAAGTCGCCGATGTTGAATCCGTTTAAACCAGAAACCGGAATAGGATCCCCTAAGTCAAGAGAATAAAAATCGAATGACTTGGCAATCCCCTCCTGGGAGTCAATTTTATTTGCCACCAGCAGTACGGGCTTCCCGCTGGAGCGAATCTGTTGAGCGATTTCTCGATCTAGCGGTTGAAGTCCTGACTTGGCATCCACTACCAGAAGCAGAAGAGCTGCACCTTTTATGGCAGAAAGTGCAATTTCCTGCACCTGATCTTTGATCTCATCTCCGGAAGTGAAATCAAGTCCACCGCTATCTACCAAGCGGAACGCTCGGCCATTCCAATCGGTTTCTACCCCAACGATGTCCCTCGTTACTCCTTCGAAGGGGTGCACAATGGATTTTCGTCGCTGACCGATCCGGTTGAACAATGCCGATTTTCCGACATTTGGTCTCCCCAGGATGAGGACGATTGGAGGATCACCCATGTTTTTTCCAGCATTCTTGCACGAGTTTGCAGCCTCGAGCCACCGTCTCCTCCAGGGTAAGTTGTGATGTATCGATGATTACAGCATCGGTAGCAGGAACCAGTGGAGCAATTTCCCTTTCTGAATCAATTCGGTCTCGCAACTGTATATTTTTTTTCACGCACTCTCTCTCTGCTGAATGCCCCCATTCCTGTCTCTGTTGGTTTCTGCGAACTATCCGTGCTTCTTCTGACGCTAATAGAAATATCTTCAAATCGGCCTTTGGGAATACCACTGTGCCGATATCTCGTCCCTCTACCACAGCCGATTTATGCTTTACGAGACGCCGTATGGTTCGATTGATTTTTTTTCGAACCAAACCGATCCTGGCCACCCCAGAAACGAGTTCGTCAATTGCACTGGAACGTAAAGCTGCACTAACATCTCTCCCTTTCCAAAAATGCCGAGCCGTGCGGTAATGAAAGCGAACCATTGGCAGAAACGAACAAATAGCATCGTGCTGATCCGATGAAATTCCCTCACAAAGCAACCGATAGGTTATGAAACGATAGAAGGAGCCCGAATCGACATAAGACAGACTGCACCTTTTCGCTATAGCCTGGGCCAAGCTACTTTTTCCAGAAGCAGCAAGCCCATCGATGGCCACGATCATTGTCATGGCTTCAAGGCAACAACTCCTTGACCCGCCGTGCCAAATCGTGTTCTGTTTCAATACCAGCCAAATTTAGAGGATGACCTATGTGCCCTTCAATCAATGCCCGGACCACTTCTCCTAGCCATAACTGTTTTCCCCCGCGGATCTTGCACTCTTTTGCTACTTGTTCCAACCATCGAAGCTGGTGCATGGGTAGAAAAAGGATTATTTTTTCCGTGCTTTCGGCGGGCGGGGTTGATTGGGCTGCCCCCTCTGACGGTGCTTTCTTCTGGCGTTTCTCTTGCTTCATCAGTTCACTGAATCTTGGCATCCTCAAGCACTCCTCCCAAGTCCTTAACGACATCCTGTACAATAGAAATATCGAGTTTCTTCGTACGACGGATGTAACCTTCCAATAAGCACATATCGCAGATCATATTGATCAAACGCGGTATTCCTGCGGAATAGCAATAAATATCGGCCAGAGAGTCAGGTGTGAACGGGAATAATGGAGACCCGGCTATCCGCAGGCGGTGCATGACATAATCAATGGTTTCCTTTTCTCCAAGGGAAGCCAATCGAGCTCGTATCACCACGCGTTGATTGAGCTGTGGAATTCGGCGCAATCGGACCTCAAGCTCTGGCTGGCCGATCAACAGAACCGTGTATAACTTCTCTTTGTTAGTCTCCCAATTGGTTAGAAGTCGGATTTCTTCTAGGCAATTGCGCGCCAATAGTTGGGCTTCGTCCAAAAGGATCACCAAGAAATTACCAATTTCAAGTTGGTCCAGGGCAAACTTGCGTAGAATGGCAACTACATCCCGTTTAAAGT
>Ga0315294_10001673_pt1 | contig 24226 bp, 23 predicted proteins | sample YL17G13_40_MG_FD_203626 | JGI IMG/M metagenome (GOLD analysis project Ga0315294, IMG submission 203626) | Sediment microbial communities from Yellowstone Lake, YNP, Wyoming, USA - YL17G13_40 | ecosystem: Environmental > Aquatic > Freshwater > Lake > Sediment | place: USA: Wyoming | collected...
CACGGGCGGCGTTGACATACTTCCTGAGCCAGCCGTTCTGAGCTACAGTCCAGATGCCGCCCAGCCCTTCGATCTCTTTCATCAGCTTGAAGGCTGCCTCTTCCAGTTTGTTGGTAAGCCATTCGACATAGTAAGAGCCGCCGAGCGGGTCGGCGGTAAGGCCGACGCCGGTCTCCTGGGCGATGATATGGTTCAGAGCCAGCGTTATGATCGAGGACTCCTCTGAAGGGATGCAGAAGGCCTCATCGTGTCTGGCATAGTCCATGGCGTTGCATCCGCCGATGATGGCAGCCATCGCCTGGAAGCCGATTCGAGCGATGTTGTTCAGCGGCTGTTGGCGGGTGATGGTCTGTCCCGGTGTCCTGACCGCTATGCGCAGGCGGCAAGCCTTGTCGTTAGTAGCACCGAAGCGCTCACGTGCGATCTTGGCCCACATTCGCCGCGCGGCGCGCAGCTTGCACACCGTCTCGAAGAAATCCAGCGATGAAGCTATACTGATCGTTACCCTGTTGCCCACCTGCTCGAACGGGACGCCGCGGTCGATGGCTTCCTGACAATATGCAGATACAGATGAAAATATTATCCCCAGTTGCTGCACCGAGTTGCAGCCGGCCTCCCAGAGGTCGTAAGCGATAGGTGCAAATGCGGAAAACAATGGCATCTCTTTACAGACGAACTCGGTGAGGTCACCGTTGAGCCTGCGCCCGATATCCAGCGGAAAATCAACACTGAAGCCGGTAGCGGCGTTGGATATCGGGTCGTTGATGCATGACCCTCTGATCTTCTTTTTATCCACGCCCCATATATCTGCGACGGTGGCCAGCTGTGATACGCAGAGCACATCGTCCTGCTGTGAGGATGCGCCGTGGAAGGTGATTATTGCTGTTGTGATATCGATGCCTTTAAGGTCGGCCTCAATCCTCTTCCAAGAGTAGTTCTCTGGGCTGTAGCCGGCATCGTACTTGGCCAGCGGGTGGTCCGGGTCGCATCCCGTCCTGTTAACGTCGCCGGAGGATAGATAGATGGTGTCGGCGCCCGACTCCCAGATAACCTTGCGTTCCTTCCTGCTTTTCTCCGCTGTCTCACGGGTGAGGGCCTGTGCGCTGACCCACAGCATGTTGCGGTACATTCCTTTGTAAAGTCCGCGGGTGTAGGGGTACTCTCCGTCGTTACCCAGGTCTTTCTTGTAGGTAAGGCCCTTTACATCATCAGGGCCGTACGAGGGTTTGACTTCGAAGCCGCTTTCAGTCGTTGACTTAACGAAAGTACGCTTCGAGCGGTCAAAAGTGATTAAGTTCTTCTCTTCTTTAGCCATTCTTACTCCCACTTTAGAATTTGTTACGTGCAAAACAACGCCGATTGATTATATAGTTTTTGGGCATTGCGTGTCAACTAAATCACTAGTGCAGACGGCTCCCCTGTTTGAAGCATAACGGACGAAATTATATCATAATGAAACATGCGAGGGAAGTCTCTTGGCAATCTGGATTAACCACGTGTTTATTTAGTCTTCCTCAGCTTCAGGTTGTAGCCTTTTTTCTGCGCTATTTTGTCCAGTATCGCATGCATGTTCTTTGCTTTGCCCTTGGCATCCAGTCTTCTGGAAGTTTTCCTGGCTTCGATCAGGGCATCCTCCAGCTCTTTAATCTCCAGAACGGTCGCCGCGATACAATAATAGTTTTTCGATTGTCCGTCATTGAAATCCCGCAGCATTTCTTTTAGAAATACCTCTCTCGTTTTCTGTAGCTTGTCGAAGTTTACGACGCTGTTCTTTTTAATTAATGCGATATCGCTCTCAAGCGTCTGATAGCATTTGAAACTGTCGCCTGTCCTGCTGGCCTTCCTGTGAAAGCCCCATTTCGGGCAGTTGTCGCTCTGCTCGCACTCCCAGCAGAACTCGATTCCCTTTTTCTTCAAAGCGCACGTGATGAATGGACATCCCGCCCCCATTCTCGATTCGGTCTTGCAGCCATGGCACCTGCTTTCGCCGTCGGTGTGATATCTGGGGCAAAGCCGGCATGAGAGCCCGCAAATGCCGATTGTAGGGTATCTAGGTATCATCGTCGTGGCCTTTACTCTTACTTTCCCTCGGATACCAGCAGCTTGCCGCCCGGCGGTAGCACCTCTATCGATTCGCCGGAGAGCTTCTTGCTCAGCGTATCCACCAGTGTTGCCAAGGGCACGCGTATCTGCTTCATGGTGTCGCGGTCGCGGATGGTGACGGCGTTGTCCTCCAGCGACTCGAAGTCGACGGTCACAGAGAGCGGCGTGCCGATCTCGTCCTGCCGGCGGTAGCGTCTGCCTATGCTCTGCGTATCGTCGTACTGTGAGTTGATATGTTTGCGCACCAGTGCGTGTACATCCCTGGCCATACGTGACAGGTTCTCCTTCTTGCTGAGAGGAAGGATGGCCACCTTTATCGGCGCGATGTCCGGGTGGAAGTGCAGCACCGTTCGTATCTCGTCCTTGTCCGGCTCCTCGTCGTAGGCGTCGATGAGGAAGGCCAGCGCGTTGCGGTCCACACCGGCTGAAGGCTCAATGACATAAGGTACGAATTTCTCCTTTGTGTCAGAATCGAAATAGCTCAGATCTTTGCCGCTGTGTTTGGAGTGCTGCACCAGGTCGAAGTCGCCGCGGCTGGCGATGCCTTCGATCTCCGACCAGCCCATGGGGAACAGGTACTCGACGTCGGAGCAGGCCCTGGCGTAGTGCGCCAACTCCTCCTTGGCATGCTCGCGCAGGCGCAGGTTTTCTTTCTTGATGCCAAGGTTCAGGTACCAGTTGAAACGCTGGTCCAGCCAGTACTCGAACCACTTATCCTCGGTGCCCGGCTTGATGAAGAATTCCATCTCCATCTGCTCGAACTCGCGGCAGCGGAAGATGAAGTTGCCGGTGGTGATCTCGTTGCGGAAGGACTTGCCGATTTGAGCGACGCCGAATGGAGGCTTCTTTCTTGTGGTCTCCATGACATTGGCGAAGTTGACGAATATGCCCTGTGCCGTCTCCGGCCGCAGATAAACAATCGCGTTTTCCCCCTCAATCGGCCCGGCGAAGGTCTTGAACATCAGGTTAAACATTTTTTCTTCGGTAAGCTCGCCGCCGCAATCCGGGCAGGTTTCGCCCTGCAGGTGATCGGCGCGCCAGCGCTGGTGGCAGGCTTTGCATTCGCGCAGCGGGTCGGCGAAGCTTGCCTCGTGGCCGCTGGCCTTCCATACAGATCGATGCATAAGTATGCTGGCGTCTATGCCTACGATATCTTCGCGCTCTTTCACCATCGAGCGCCACCAGGCCTCTTTCACGTTGCGCTTCAGCTCGACGCCGATAGGGCCGTAGTCCCAGCAGGCGGACAGACCGCCGTAGATTTCACTGGATTGAAATATAAATCCCCGCCGTTTGCACAGCGAGACGATCTTTTCCATGCTTGCTTTCAACGAATTACCCCCAAAAACAATGGCTTAGAAAAAGTTAACAGTTTTGCACCTGAAAGTCAAAGCCTTGACAGGGCAGCAAGAATCATGAAAAAATGGCTGTATGATTATACGCGGATTTGAAATCGGACCTTTCTGGACAAACTGCTACATAGTTGGCTCGGAAAGCACCGGCGAAGGCATGATCATCGATCCGGCCGCCGATCCTGACTTCATTCTGAAGCAAGTGAAGAAGCTAAATCTGGATATCAAGATAATCGTCGCGACGCATAGTCACCCGGACCACCTGATGGCCCTCGGCGCTGTAAAAAAGGAGACTGGTGCTTCATTCGCGCTGCATGAGGCTGAGCCCAGCGGCAAAAGAGCGGCGGGGGCGTCGCGGATGATCAGCCTCATGGTAGGCAGCCCGGTAGAGCCGCCGCCCGACCCCGATATAAGCCTGAAGGATGGAGATATTATCGATGTCGGAGACCTTAAATTCACCGTCCTTCATACACCCGGGCATAGCCCCGGCGGTATCTGCCTCTACGGGAATGGGGTGGTGTTCGTCGGCGATACTCTGTTCAACCTCAGCGTCGGCCGCAGCGACTTCCCCGGATGCAGCCATGATGTTCTTATCGACAGCATCCAGCGCAAGCTGCTGGTAATGCCCGATGATACGACTGTTTATCCTGGCCACGGGCCAAAAACCACCATCGGGGATGAGCGCCGGCATAATCCATTCCTTCGATTTTAGTCACCAATTGACAACTCTGCTTTCTAGGTGTAGTATTTCCCCCTAGTAATTTGTATAGTTGATGTATTATGAAAATACTCGCGGTCGTGGAGCTGCTTTTTTCGAGGTAGAAGAATGGAAGAGATTGTCAGAACCATACGCTGCCAGAATATGAACGTTCCCGGAACGTTGGGCAAGGTGACCACGGCTATAGGAAAGGTCGGGGTCAGCATAGGCAACATCACTACACTGCATATGGGGTCGCATTTTGTTATCCGGGATATCGAGGTATATGCAGAGAACGAGGAGAAACTTAGCCAGGTTGTCAAAGAGGTATCAAAGTTAAAAGAAACGTCTATTCTGCAGGTCAGGGATGATGTAATGGAGACCCACAAGTACGGGAAGATTAAGATGGTTAATACCATACCCATTACTTCAGTGGATGTTCTACGCAGGGTTTATACGCCGGGGGTGGCTCAAGTATGCAAGTTGCTTGAGAAAGAGCCTTGGTGGAAAGACTACTTTACCGCCATCCCGTACTTTGTTGCGATAGTCACCGACGGCACTGCGATACTCGGTCTGGGTGATATTGGCCCTGTGGCCGGGATGCCGGTTATGGAGGGTAAGGCGGCTCTGCTCCAGCAGCTCGTAGGGATCAGCGGAATACCTATTCTTCTAGACACCAAGGATCCGGATGAGATCATAGAGACAGTAAAGCATATTGTCCCTACTTTTGGTGGCATTCAATTGGAGGATATTGCTTCGCCGCGGTGTTTCTATATAGAGGACAGGCTCGCCAACGAGTTAAGCATTCCCGTTATGCACGATGACCAGAAGGGGACTGCCGTTGTAGTGCTGGGGGCGCTTATCAACGCCTGCAAGATTGCTAAAGTTAATCTGAACGAAGCCAAGATCGGCATTATAGGACTGGGAGCTTCGGGCTTTTCCATTGGCAAGTTTATCTATCAATATACGGGAAACCCGGTGATGGGAACGGCAAGGACAGAGGCCAGTATCAAGAGGCATGTGCAGGCTGGTGGTATTCCTTCTACTTTAGATGAGATTATGCAAAAGGCTGATATCGTGATAGCTACAACTGGTGTGAAGGGGCTTATAGACCCAAGCAAGGTACGGAAGGGCCAGATTATCTTTGCCCTGTCCAATCCTTATCCGGAGATTACACCGGAGGCGGCCAGGGCGGCTGGGGCAGCTCTTGCTGCTGACGGCAGGTCGGTCAATAATTTGTTAGGCTATCCTGGAATCTGGCGCGGGGCGCTCGATGCTAAGGCCAGCAAAATCAACTATGAGATGCTTAAAGCTGCGTCTTTAGCGATTGCGGATGCTACGGATGAAGGCATGTTAGTCCCCAGCGCAATTGAGTCCAAGGTGCACCTGGCCGTCACTCACGCCGTCGCCAGGGCTGCGATAGAATCGGGGGTTGCCCAGCGAAAACTGGATGATGACTATTTCGCCGGTACTAATTGTAAAGAGCCGCTATGGGCATAAAGCTTTATCAAATAGCTATTCAGGTCGAACTGTATCTGAAATAATGCTCTGCGGTTTGTTATGATATAGCAACAAGAGGCTATTCTCTGCATAAGAAAGTAATATATGGACAAAGAAAACAATTCAGATTTACCCGATGGCGAGGGAAAACCCTCCGGCGAATCGGATAAATCCAAATCGCCAGAAAGAAAAATCCGCCCCGATTTCATTATAAATGAAGTCCAGCGCGGAATACGTTCCGGCAACGTCTATATCCGCAAAGCGGGGCGTACTCTTAATACAGGTGTGCCCAAATTAGGGCGGTCGCACCTCGTTATCAAAAAGGTTAATCGTAAGTTGAAAAAATTGCTGCCCGGTTCACAGGTCGACAAGGCGGAGTCTTCCAAGACGGAGCCTTCGAAGGTAGTCGATGAGCTGCAGTTACAGAACAAAGAGATACGCCCCGATCTAGTTATTAGCGAGGTAAAGCAAGGCGTACGTGTTGGTGATACCTATGTACGCACGCGGCAGTCGCACCCTCATTATTTCCGCAAGGTCGGCCCCGGACACTTTGTCGCTGAGCCGGAGGCAAATCGTCCGGCGGGTTTGATTGAGAAAGGTTATAGCATACTTAAAAGAATCGTCATTGGCCGTCCGCTGGAAACGGCGCAGGAGGTTCATGAGCGTCTGAACAAAGTCAAAGCACTGGCGGTTTTTGGCTCAGACGCCATTTCATCAAGTGCATATGCTACTGAAGCATCACTTATAATCTTAATGGCCGCAGGCAACGGTGCTCTGCATATATCGTTCTACGCGGCGATTGCAATTGTTGTTTTGCTTGCGATAATTGCGTTTTCTTATCGCCAGACTGTGTATGCTTACCCGAACGGCGGCGGTTCTTACATTGTCGGTCGCGAGAATTTGGGAGCCCTCCCTGGGCTGATTGCCGCGGCGGCGTTGATGATCGATTACGTATTGACGGTCTCGGTTTCGATCAGCGCAGGCTCGGCAGCCGTAACATCTGCCATCATTGCATCAGGGTCTAGTTTCGGACAGGGGCTGCCGGCAGCTTTCAATCTTAACGTTATCTTAAGCCTGACCTTTATCGCGCTGATTACGTTTGGCAATCTGCGCGGCATACGCGAGTCCGGAACGATCTTCTCTATTCCCACCTATCTATTCATCATCAGTCTAAGCGCGATGCTTATTGTCGGTTTGTTTAAGGTATTTACAGGCACTTTGGAACCAGCTTCCCCGCCGCCGGTGCTGCAGGTGGCACAGCCCTTAGGTCTGTGGCTGATCCTGCGATCGTTTTCCGCCGGCGCTGTAGCAATGAGTGGTACTGAGGCGATTTCTAACGGTGTGCCTTCATTCCAAAAACCTGAATCGAGAAACGCTGCGAGGACATTAATCATAATGGCAGCAGTCCTTGGAGTGTTCTTTCTCGGAGTGTCGTATCTGGCGAAGCATATGGGACTAGTGCCGGGCGATGAAACAATAATATCTCAGGTAGCTCACTCTGTCTTTGGCGTAAACGCTTTTTATGTTATCTTCCAGGTGGCGACAATGGGCGTTCTTATCATCGCTGCTAATACCGCCTACGCTGGTTTTCCGCGCCTGGCGTCGGTTATGGCGCGTGATAACTACATGCCGCACCAATTCACTGACCGGGGTGATCGTCTAGCGTTCTCTACTGGCATTATCGCGCTGGGCGCGATCGCAGCGCTGCTTGTCGTTGTGTTCCAAGGGAATGTGAACAAACTGATCCATTTGTATGCCGTGGGAGTTTTCCTGGCTTTTTGCATGTCGAACTCGGGCATGGTTGTCCACTGGTGGAAAGTGCGTAGACCAAAATGGAAGTTGAATATCATCATCAATGGCATAGGAGCTGTTGTTACTGCTGGTATCCTTCTTATAGTGATAGTGACAAAGTTCATGTTCGGCGCATGGATTGTTGTCTTATTGATACCTATAATAGTATCAATCTTCCTAATGATTCATCGTCATTATTCTAACGTTGGGGATCAATTGCGGATTGTACCGGAGCAGATGCCGTCGCCAAAGATTGATCAAATGGTGATCGTACCGATTGATGACGTGAATTATGCCTCGCTGCGTGCCATAGCTTTCGCCAGGACGATTGCAAATGATGCCATCATCCTGCATGTTTCTACAGATCCGGAAAGCGCTGAGAAAGTCAGAAAAAAGGTGAATACCTATGCATCTGACCTGAAGTTTATCGTAGTGGAGTCGCCATTCCGCTCGTTTGTGCAGCCGCTGCTGGCATATGTGAAGGCGGTTCACAGCCAGAAACCGGATGCATTTGTTACTATCGTTCTACCGGAATTCATTACGGCGCACTGGTGGGAAAGATATCTGCATGAACGCAGTGCTTTGCGTTTGCACAGAGCCTTCGAAAAACATCCGAACATCGCGGTTGTGATGGTGCCGTACTTACTGGAAAAGTAATTGCGTTTCGCAAGCGTCCCACTTATTCCAATACGTGTCGATTTGTAGAATATAAATGGTTTGTCCAACCCCCTTAATCCCCCAGACTTGGGGGATTTTTATTTTGGGGGACACCCCCAAACTCCCGGCAGGAGAAACCTCCTGCACCTCTCAATTCGCATCTGTCATTGTCTGACTTGATCAGGCAATCCAGAGAGGGCTTATCACGATATGCTCCTGCATGTAGATCATGCGGCCGGGATGTATGATGACATTTTATTCAACCCCCTATTGTCCCCCAGTCATGGGGGAAGTTAAAAAAGGATAGGGGACACCCCTAAAACCCCGACAGGAGACTTCTCCTGCACCTCTTTATCATGATCAACTGTGTAGGGGCATAGTCGAAATTATGGCATGAGGAATCCTGCACCTCTAGTTGTCGAAGTATGGGTCGATTTATTATCCAACACCCTCTGAACCCCCATACTTGGTCCTTCCCATTTCGGGAAGGATTCCGCGGAAGGACACCTCTCTTTCCATATAAAAAAGGAACCCCTCTCACTATTTGAAAGGGGTTCCCTAATTGTTATTTTGTTATCTATGCTATTAGCCTATGAAGAGTGGGCAAAGTACCAGCGTGATGGTGGCAAGGAGCTTCACCAGTACATGCAGAGAAGGACCGGCTGTGTCCTTGAACGGATCACCAACGGTGTCGCCGACTACTGCGGCGGCATGGGTTGGAGTCTTTTTCCCAAGGACATTGCCCTTTTCGTCCTTGAACAGGCCGCTCTCGATGTACTTCTTGGCGTTATCCCATGCGCCACCAGCGTTGTTCATGTAGCTGGCCATCAAGATACCGCCGATTGTGCCTACCATAAGCAGTGCGCCTACCACCATTGGGGAGACGTTGTCGGTTACATGTACATAGCGGAAGAACACACCGATTACTATTGGAGCAAGCACTACCAGGAGGCCTGGGGCGATCATCTGGCGCAGGCCGGCCTTCGCGGTGATATCAACACAGTGCCTGTAGTCCGGCTTGGACGTACCGGCCATAATGCCTGGATCCTCGCGGAACTGACGGCGAACCTCTTCAATAATGCTACTCGCAGTTTTACCTACTGCCCTAACGGCCATTGAGCTGAAGAGGTACACAAGCATTCCTCCGAGGAGTGCGCCAATGAATACCTCAATCTTGGAGATGTCGACTCCGGTCATCTGTACTTTAGATAAGAGGTTTACTCTATCAATGTACGCTTGGAATAGCAGGAAGGCAGCCAATCCGGCCGAGACCATGGCATAACCCTTGGTCAGGGCTTTAGTGGTATTGCCGACTGCATCAAGACGGTCGGTGACCTCTCTTACCCCTCCACCAATGCCGGCCATCTCGATGATGCCGGCGGCGTTGTCGGTGATGGGGCCAAAGGTGTCCATTGCCAGGACGAAGGGACATGTCATTAGCATGCCCATGGTTGCAACTGCAGTACCGAATACAGCGCCACCTTCAATCCCTGTCTTGGAGCCGAAAAAGTAGGAGAGGAGCAGGGCTACGCCGATTATCACGGCAGTAGCGAGAGTGGTCTCAAAGCCCACCGCAGTACCGGCGACGATGTTCGTTGCAGGGCCTGTGCGAGAGGCCTTTGCGATCTCCTGAACCGGTTTGTAGCGGTACTCGGTGTAGTACTGGGTTACAAATATTATTATTATACTGGTGATGATGCCTACACAGCCGGCACCCACCAGCCAGTATCTCCCAGGCTGGTCGCTCATCATGACGAGTACTGTTGCGATCATACCTGCGATGGATAGTGCAATGGCAACGAAGTAGCCGCGGTTGAGGGCGTTCATCGGGTTCTCATCCTCTTTGCCGCGTACCAGCATCACACCTACCATGCTGGCGATGATGCCAAAAGCGCGGACGACTAACGGGAACAGTACCCAAACTGGATTTCCCGTAATCTCCCATATCACAATACCCAAGATCATTGCGCCGATGTTCTCGGCTGCCGTGGATTCAAACAGGTCGGCGCCACGGCCGGCGCAGTCGCCTACGTTGTCTCCAACGAGGTCAGCGATGACTGCGGCATTTCTCGGGTCGTCTTCAGGTATGCCAGCCTCTACCTTGCCTACGAGGTCGGCACCCATGTCAGCTGCCTTGGTGTAGATTCCTCCTCCCAGCTGAGCGAAGAGTGCTACGAAGCTTGCGCCGAAGCCGAAACCTACAATGAGGTGCGGTGCGATGCCGGGGTTATTGTATCCCCCATAGGCAAAGTACATGCCGGTTACGCCAATGAGGCTCAGTGCGACGATAAGGAAGCCGGAAACGGCTCCTCCCTTCATGCCTACGTCTATGGCCTGTTTCAATCCACCAGTCCGGGCAGCGTTGGCGCAACGTACGTTGGCTTTTACTGAGATGTACATGCCGATGTAGCCGGAGATGGCGGAGCAGAAAGCGCCTACTAGGAAGGCTACGGCTGTATGCCATCCTATTGCAAATTTGCCTACGCCTAATTTAGCTACCTCCGCATCGCCTTGCAGGAATCCGACCAGCAGCGCGATGATGATCGCTACGGCGACGGCGAGGATGGCGATGGTGGTGTACTGGCGTTTGAGGAAGGCTTTGGCTCCCTCAAGGATCATGTTGCCGATGTCCTGCATCTCTTTGGTGCCGGGGTCGCGTCGCATTACATTCCATACGAGGTAACCGGCAAAAACGAGTGCCATGACACCTGCTATAGGAACAACCCAAAATATTACGGGTAAATCACCCATTCCTTTGTTAACCTCCCTTCATATATTTATTCTATTTATATATTGTGTTGGCGTTGTCTGTGTATCAGACAAACGATTTTCCTTATCGACTCTATAAATCCCTCCTTCTATGATAAGATATTACGATTTGCTCTTGTTTATGTTTATCTTCTAGCCCCCATGCACACTTAAGATAGCAGGTGCCAGAACCAGCGCTATTATAGACATTAACTTAATCATGATGTTCAGTGATGGGCCTGATGTATCTTTGAACGGATCGCCCACCGTGTCACCTACAACTGCTGCCTTATGAGCATCAGAGCGTTTTCCACCGTATTGACCGGTCTCGATGTACTTCTTAGCGTTATCCCATGATCCTCCGGCATTGGACATAACAACTGCTAATATAAAACCGGTGACGGTCGCGCCGATCAGGAATCCGCCTAGAGCCTCTTTACCTAATGCGAATCCTACGATTACAGGTGCCAATACAGTCATAACACCGGGGATGATCATTTCCTTGAGGGCTCCCTTGGTGCAGATGTCAACGCACTTGCCGTATTCCGGTTTACCCTCGCCGGTCATGATCCCTTTGATTTCTTTAAACTGGCGCCGGACCTCGTTGATTATTGAGAAGGCAGCCCTGCCCACTGCGTTCAATGTCAGAGCGCAGAAGATGGTTGGTAGAAGCGCTCCCAGGAAAATGCCTGAGATTGTCAAAGGATTCAGGAGGTCGATTGCCGTCAATTCCACAGCATTACAGTATGACAACAACAAGGCTAAGGCTGTTAAGCCTGCAGCCCCGATAGCAAATCCCTTGCCTGTTGCTGCTGTGGTGTTACCCAGGGAATCCAGGGCGTCGGTGCGCTCTCTGATTTCCTTTGGCTGGTCTGACATCTCCACAATGCCGCCGGCGTTATCTGCAACCGGGCCGTATGCATCGGTAGCGAGGGTAACTCCTAATGTTGAGAGCATTCCGATGCCCGCGATTGCGATGCCGTACGTATCTGCAAATTTGTCTGCTACTATGATAGCTACAACTATTATTACTACTGGCGGCAGGGTGCTCATTAAGCCGTTAGCAAATCCGCTGGTAATATTGGTTCCGGCGCCGGTCTGCGATGCCTTTGCAATGCGTTTGGTCGGCCCGAAGCTGTAAGAAGTGAAGTAGTTTGTGCTCTCTCCGATGAGCACACCTGCGATGAGACCAGCGAATATAGCCCAGAAAACACCCCATGATGCGTCGAGGAAATATACAATAACTGCGGAAAAAATTGCCGCTAATATCGATGCGCCGAAGGTTCCGCGCCTGAGCGCCATAAGCAGCGCCTTCATCTCCGGCTTGTCTCCAACTTTGACCAGGAAAATACCGATAATAGAGGCGATGATTCCTCCAGCGGCTACCATCATCGGCAGGTACCAGCCTGTAGCCTGATCAGCGAACAGGTCTTTGTCTAAGTAACCAACCAGAAGCGCCCCTGAGGCCAGCGTCATTGTAGCGATGATCGAGTCCACATAGGATTCAAACAGGTCGGCGCCCATGCCGGCCACGTCGCCGACGTTGTCTCCGACGAGGTCAGCGATGACGGCTGCATTTCTCGGGTCATCTTCAGGTATGCCGGCCTCTACCTTACCTACGAGGTCAGCACCGGTGTCGGCTGCCTTGGTGTAAATACCGCCTCCGGCGCGGGCGAAAATGGCTACCAGGGATGCGCCCATACCGTAGCCGGGAACGATCTGTATAAAATCATCGGGTTTCAAATGGAAAGCGAAATATAAAATACTTAAACCTAGGATGCCGATACAGACAACAGAAACACCCATCACTGCGCCGGCGCGGAAGGAAACTCTCAATCCCTGGTTTAAACTTTTTTCTGCGGCTGCAGCAGTTCTATTGTTAGCCCTGACTGCGATATTCATCCCTACGAATCCGGCGCCAGCGGAGCTTAAAGCCCCGAAGACGAATGCTAGGGAGACCCACCAGCCGAGATTGGGTATAACTCCCAGCGCTATACCGATCAGTACTACAAATATGGCAAGTATCCGGTATTCACGGCTGAGGAAGGCCATTGCACCTTCTTTAATGGCAGCCGAGATTTCTTGCATCCGGTCGGTGCCTGGATTCTGTCGCAGAACGTATCGGGCTAGAAAAACGGCCAGGGCAATCCCCAATACGCCCGCGATTACCGCATAGTAAATTGGATCCATACGGTACTCCCTTCTATTTTATTTTCCTTTCCAAATTGGCTAACTTCTTCTCCAGTTCCCACTGTCTGGAAGCCACTGTCAGGTCGCCCCTGGTCTTCTCCAGGATGCCGCGGGTCGAGTCGGTGGTGCGTCGTAAACCGCCGGTCATGGCATCCGGAAAGTCCATGGTTACAAGTATTCCGTAGATATCGTCCATTGCTTCAAGGAGTTCTTCGCAGCGAGTTGTTTCACCCTTACGCATCGTATCCAACGTGTGCCGCCTTAACTCGCCGACCGCTTCCGCTATCCCGTTCAGATAAGCGGCATATCCTACTTTTATTTCGTCGGGATCAGGGATTGTTCCGTCTACGATGATAGATAAAGTAGCACAGCCTTCCGCATATTCTTTCTGCGCGCTATAGACAAAGCCGGTATAAAGCAGGTCCTGGTGGTCTTTCAACACTTCTTCAAGCTCTTGTATGAGATCGCGGGCGGAGTTGAGTTTCTTCTTGGCATCCTCGTATTCGCCGCGGTGTACGGCACGGATGCCTTCAGAACAGTAGCGGATAGCTTCTCTTGATGATCTCAGCGCCTGTTCCCGTGCGATATCCTTTGATGTGAAAGCGATACGAGCCTTCTCTGCGATTGCTTCGACTTTGGCTGTGATTTTCCCCATTTATGCTACCTCCAGCCTTTTGGCGATTTTACGGGTGGCTCGTTCCACACTATCGCCTTCCAGGATTGCGCTGATCACGGCCACTGCATCTGCGCCGGCGTCGATCACATTCCGAGCGTTGTCTGCGTTGATACCTCCGATGGCGACAATGGGCAGCGAAACGGAGTCTCGAATTTTACGCAGCCTTTCCAGTCCTACAACAGTGACGCTTTTCTTCGATTTTGTCGGGTAGATGGATCCTACTGCAATATAGTCGGCTCCGTCGGCCTCGGCCTGAAGCGCCTCTTCAGCAGTAGTTGTGGAGCATCCTATCAATTTATCTATCGGAAGCAAACGCCGCGCTTCCGCAACAGGAAGATCTTCTTGTCCCAGGTGAAGCCCGTCGGCTCCTGATGCTAAGGCTATATCCATGTGGTCGTTCATGATGAATGGAATGCCTGAAGGTATGCAGGCTTCTTTTATCTGTCTTGCGGAGTTGAGCATCTGGGATTTATTCCACACTTTATCCCGAAGCTGAATGATATTCGCGCCGCCACGGATGGCCTGCCTGCAGGTCTCGACCTCGTCTTTTCCACCCAGTGCTTCCCGGTCGATTATTACGTATAAGCCTGCTATCCGTTTTTCTCGGCGTGATACCTTTCCGCTTAGCTCCTTCTCGATTTCGTATATTTCAAAGCGGGCTCGCTTGAATTTCATGGGGTCAAGATTGACATCTGGCAGTTTGGAAAATTCCTCCAGAACCCTGAGCGATTCGGTGACCCTCCTGGCATTGGCGGTTACGACATTGTTCACGTCAGAGCGGGACATGGTTTCCTTGGAAAAAGCGGTGACGTCTCCCTCGGAATCACGTGCGGTGAGAAGGGTTTGCTGGAAGGATTCAGTCTTTACCAGAAGATCGTGACGCAGGGTCTTCAGGCGTGAACTAAGATTCGCATCGTTTAATATAAATCGGGCTACGTCCTCGAGAAGGCGCAGCCCTTCGCTCAGACGATTAAGATTAGCATCGATAAGGCGAAACATCTAATTAGTTATATATCCTTGATCTTATCCGGCAGCTCACCCTCACGGGCTTTTTCGATCATCTCGTTGACCTCAGAGAAGGTCTTGCTGTATTCATCGCTGTGCATGTCTATGCCAAGCTGCTTGAGACGGTGTTCCGTATATCTGCCGATATTGCGCGGGTCCTGATAATAATTATCATTACCGACCGCTGGCGGCGGTCCCTTTTCGTCGGTCCATACGTTGGCTTGGTTATGGTAGGCAATTCGGGATATGAGGCGTTTCAAATCGGCGCCGCCACATTCCGGGCAGGCGGCATGTTTGGAGGTGTCCCGAAGGAAGACGCTCACTTTTTTTTGACATCCTTCGCATCTGAACTCATAGATAGGCATAGATGCTGGATCACTCCTCTTCTTCCTTTGGTCTAGGGTCGATCGGTGGGGCAGTCACGCCGGGTATCATGGGCCATTCACCTTTTTCCATCCGCTCCAGGTGCTCGTCGTACTCGGTCGGCTCGTGTCCGGTTTCCATGCCGCGCATCATGCGCTTATTCCAATCAGCCATGGCGCGGGGGTCGTTATCGAGCATGCCTTTGGTGAGCTGGTTGTCGCCGAGGATGTCTTCGTAGATGTCCTTGTATGTTCCGCGGACGGCGAAACGTGAGAAGCGGCGTTCAAGTTTATCGCCTTTGCAGACAGGGCATTTAGGTTTAGTATCTAACTTCCGCAAAAGTACGCTAACGCGGCGGTTGCAATCTTTACATAAATATTCGTAAACAGGCATAATTTCTTCGATACCCGAGGGTTAATTTTAGCACATCGCCTCAATATGGTAAATAGTTAGATAAGCTCTGAGTAGGTGTAATCAACCCCTTAGCCCCCAAGATTGGGGGAAACATTATCCGAACCCCCTGATAGTCCCCCATACGTTGGGGGAGTTTAAGAAATCTGGGGGACACCCCCAGTTCCCCCGTCAGGAGAGAAATCTCCTGAACCTCTTTTTTCAATCGTCATTCCGGCGAAGGCCGGAATCCAGGACAGGGGCGAGACGAGGTTAAGTCGTTGTCCAACCGGTAGCGTTCTCGATCAGGTTAAGCCTGATCAGCTCACCTTTCGCTCCAAGCTCTATCGCTATGAGATCGATGCGGCAGAAGTCCGGCTGTTCTTCGCAGTCGCTCAGGTAAGCCTCCGCCAGAGCTATGAGGCGCTTCTTTTTCCTCTCCGTTATCGATTCCTCGGCGGTTCCGAATTGCTTGCTTGTTTTGGTGCGCACCTCGGTGAAGACGAGCGTCCCGTCCTTCTCGGCGATGATGTCGATCTCGCCCTCCCTGGTGCGATAGTTGCGCTCGCGGATTTTATAGCCGCGCTTCGACAAATAGTTGGCGGCGATATTCTCTCCGATTGTGCCTGTTTCTTTGCGCTTCATGGTCTTTTAGGTAGTGCTGAAATTATGGGTCAACCCCCTGAAATCCCCCTTGAAAGGGGGAAACAGCATCCGAACCCCCTGTTAGTCCCCCATACGTTGGGGGACTAAAGAAATCTGGGGGACACCCCCAGTTCCCCCGCCAGAGGGTGATCCCTCTGGACGTCCCATTTCCCTTCAGCAGTCTGTTTTGAGTATATGCTTTAAGTTGTCCGCAAGCAATATTGTACGTATAATTGAAAAGATGAAAGCTGTTGCAGAATGTTATCCTTGCCTCTCGCGGCTCCTGCGCCAGTCGGCGCAGATAGCTACATCCGATGAAGCATTGCTGGCTAAGGCTGTCGATGCGGGGATGAAGGTGCTGGATCGGCACTTTTCCACAGATGGGCTGACCATCGATGTCGCCACCAGGCTTCATCGTGTAGTAAGGGAGACCACCAAAAACTCAGATCCTTATCGTGATATGAAGGACCGGGAAATAAGGCTTTCGCGGAAGCTGGCTGCACAGGTAGAACCAAACTATTCGCAGGACTTCAAAGGATACCTCTCGCTTTCCCTGGCAGGCAACGCCATCGATTTCTTTCGTGACCTGGATCAGGTAAAGAAGGATATCGAGTCGCCGATGACTTTCGTTGTGGATGACTCGGCTGCGTTTCAACGCAAGCTGAAGAGTGCAAAGAGCCTGATGTTCCTTGCCGATAACGCGGGTGAAATATTTTTCGATCTGCCGTTAGTGAGGTGGCTCAGGCAGTACGTATCTCTGACCTATGTGGTCAAGGAATCGCCTGTGCAGAACGATGCCACCATCGACGATCTGCGCCGGTCCGGCCTTGACGGCGACCTGGGGTGGGTGATCACCACCGGGCTGGCGACGCCGGGTGTCATATTCGAATCAGCGTCGGAAGAGTTTAAACGAGAATTTGCCGCTGCCGATCTGGTGCTGGCCAAGGGGATGGGGCACTGGGAGGGGCTGACCGAGCTGCCTGCCGGAGGCAATATACTGCATTGCTCCATGGCTAAATGCAAGCCGGTGGCGGACTCGATGGGGGTTCCGCTTAACAGCTTCGTTGCGATATTACGGTAGTCGATATGCAGGCGACGAGGCGTACTTTGTCGCCTCCTCTTAAGAAATCTCTGCTTGAGTTTTACCAAACCCCCTGTAGTCCCAATCCCCCTTCGTCCCCCTTTCAAAAGGGGGATTTAGGAGGATTTTAAATCTGGGGGACACCCCCAGTTCCCCCGTCAGGAGACTTCTCCTGCATCTCTTTTTAAACATGTCATTCTGAACGCAGTGAAGAATCTCGTTTAAATTCTTATCTCGGGCTGTTTCCTCGGAAGGACACCTCTTTTCCCAACGTCATTACCCGACTTGATCGGGTAATCCAGAAACAACCCGCTATCTATTTCTGCGGTGATGATGAGTTTATCTCAGAAATCTCTGATTAAGGATATCAACCCCCTAACCCCCAATCTTGGGGGAATTTAAAAAAAGATAGGGGACACCCCTAAAACCCCGGCAGGAGAACTTCTCCTGCACCTCTTCTTGAACGCCCCCTGGGCTTCGCCTCTTTCCCCATCTTTATCAAAGAGGGGGTAGGGGAAGTTCGCACTCCTTGTCATTACCCGACTTGATCGGGTAATCCAGAATCCAGTAGGGTGGGTTTCAAACCCACCATGTAGGGGCGATTCATGAATCGCCCACGAGCGCCTCAGGTATTTCCGAAATCTAACGTGGGCCTGAACGGCGAGAAGCACATCCTGTGTATCGGGCAGGCCCCCAGCCGTCTGATGCTCTCCAGATGCTCTCTGGTAGCGTAGCCTTTGTGTGCGGCGAATCCATAACCGGGGTGCAGTTTATCGAGTTCAACCATTAGTCGGTCCCGCGTTACCTTAGCGATGATCGAGGCGCAGGCTATCGATATCGATTTGCAGTCGCCCTTGGGGATGCAGCGTTGCGGGAGGTTGATCTCCGTCAGGCGGACGAAGTCGATGAGCAGCGCATCGGGCGGAGGATCGAGTTCTGCTATGGCTGCTTTCATAGCCATCTTGGTTGCCCTTGCGATTCCGTATTCGTCGATGGCTTCCGACGAAATCTCGCCGATGCCGACGGCTATTGCGGCTTCGTATATCAGCGGGAAGAGGTGCTCCCGCATCTTTTCAGAAAGCTGCTTGCTGTCATATACCAGGTGCAGCCAGGGGGTCTCGAGATTGAGCGGAAGGATCACTGCTCCTGCCATTACCGGACCCGCCAGCGGGCCGCGCCCCACCTCGTCGATACCGGCGATCAAACGGCAGCCGCGTTTGGCCAGCGCCTGTTCTTCGACAAAGCTGGGTTTATAGTTTGCACTGCGAGGTTTCGTTTTCATCTTATCGATTGCCGATTCGAAAAACTACTGGGCTTTGGGGAAGTCTAACAAAACTGTTAACAAGAATCAATGTCATCGTTCGTGTGGCAGGATACTTTCGTTGTCTTTGCGAGGAGCCATAGGCGACGAAGCAATCTCGACATTTGTAGTGCTGTATGGATCGAAAGTGATTGCTTCGCTTCGCTCGCAATGACGGTCGTCTGTGGCATGGTATAATTGAGTATCAATCGTATACAATGGAGGTTGTCACTGAAGGGTGAACAGATAGCACGCAAGATCGTTGAAGTGGCCTCGGACAAGCAGGCCGAGGATATCGTCCTTTTAGATGTAAGGGAGTTGTGCTCGTTTGCTGATTATTTTGTCATCTGCAGCGGCGCAACGCAGCGACAGACATCCGCTATAGCCGATGAAATAGATAAAACATTGCATAAAAAAGGGCCAAAGCTGAATCATAAAGAGGGCGATGTCGATTCTGGGTGGCTGCTTATGGATTACGGTGATGTCATCGTCCACATCTTCGGCGCTGAAGAGCGTGAGTTTTATAAACTGGACAAGCTATGGGCTCAGGCCGTTCCGTTAATCAGGATCGAGTAGTATAGTCGAACATTTCCTTAGGTTTAAAGAAATTCTTTATTTCGATCTTCGCGTTTTCCTCTGAGTCAGACCCGTGCGCCATGTTACGTTCGATGTTTTCACCTAAGTCAGACCTTATCGTTCCTTTGGCGGCCTTTGCAGGGTCGGTTGCTCCCATGGTGTTCCTCGCGACCGCAATGGCATTTTCCCCCTCGAAGACGGCGGCGATTATCGGGCCTGAGGTTATGAATTTCAGCAGGTCGCCGAAGAACTTTTTATCTTTGTGAATAGCGTAGTGCCGTTTTGCCAGGGCTTCGTCCATCCACAGCATCTTCATAGCTATCATCTTAAGCCCGGCCTTTTCCAGGCGGGACAGAATCTCGCCTCCGAGCCTTCTCTCCATGGCATCTGGTTTACATAAGATAAGGGTGCGTTGAATCATTTTGTACCTCTCTCTGCTTTCTCCATTATATACATAGCTGCTTTTGCCTGTGCTATAACTGTGCCGTCCTCGAGCTTTATTTCGGCCTCTACATCCAGGAGTTTGTCTTTCACTTCGGATATCCGTGAGCTTATGAGCAGCCGCTGGCCGGGGGCAGCGGCTTTTTTGAAGCGGGTCTCCATCTTGGCTGTGACGCAGTAATATCCTCCATAGTACGCGGGATATGCCATGGCCTCGTCGAGCAGGGCGTTGATAATGCCGCCATGTATGTAGCCGGGCCAGCCCTGATGGTTCTCGGAAGGTATGAATTCTGCCCTGGCCGTATCGCCATCCCGCCGGAATTTTAACTTAAGGCCGATAGGGTTATCTACACCGCAGCCGTAGCAGTTGGTAAACCCATCGAAATCTCTTAGGGAACGCCCTTTCTGTTTTGTCATTTTTTGCCTCTAGGTTTGATTAAATTCAACCCCCTGTTATCCCCCAATCATGGGGGAATTTATAAAAAGATAGGGGACACCCCTAAAACCCCGGTCCTTCCGCGGAAGGACACCTCTATTCAAACGTGTCATTGCGAGGAGCGTAGCGACGTGGCAATCTCATCGTTTGTATGGCATGTCGTAACAGGAGATTGCTTCGCTTCGCTCGCAATGACAGCGGGCGATTCATGAATCGCCCCTACAGGGATAACCACTGACGATCGCACCTCTTCTAATCGCTCATGATGATGCGCATTTCTGCTTTTACATCTGCGATGAGAGTACCGTCCTCCAGCTTTATTGTGCCGTAGCCCGATACTTTTCGGTCATCTACCTGCTTCGCTTCAGCGCATATAAAAAGTTTTTCCCCTATCATAGTAGGCTTGATGAACCTTATATTCAGCTTGGTTGTTACGATATATACTCCCAGGTAGTATGCGGCATAACCTATCGCTTCATCCAGCATGGTGCAGGTGATGCCAGCATGCGCCACATTTGGCCACCCCTGATATTTCTCATCGGGAGTGAACTCTGCTACCGCTTTGCCCCCCTCCTCGCGAAATTTTAATTTTAGACCTATCGGATTGTTTTGGCCGCAGGCAAAACATAACGGTGCCTCTTTCATATCCTGCGCCGCCATCTCCTGCCATATAGTCATCTCTTTTTCTCCCTCGGTTTAGTTATAGACGGTCGTCTCAGATATAAGGGTTGTAATGTTGCGACGTCGTCGCTCTCGCCGAGCTCAAGCCTGCGCCAGCCTAGCTCAGCGAGGTATCCCGCCCGGCGCAGCGTGATTTCTCGGATAACGGCCAGGTCGCCGAGGCGTTCGGCGATGAGTTGTGCTGGATCAGGCTGGTTCGCTGGGAAGCTGGAGAATTGCCCGCAAATAACTGTTTTTGAATCGATGGCCTTGCACAGCGCATCGAGCGTTGTGATGTGCACATCGATAAGTTTGCGCCATCCCGCGTCGCTCATACAATATGTAGCCGTGGCTATCTCGCCGCGTCTCGCGTTCTGTATCACACATATCGGCAGCCCGATGTCGGCATAGGGATAGGCCTCTACCTCCAGCGTTTCTACGCCAATGAGACGAATATTAAGTGATAAGGCCAGTCCCTTTGCAGCGCTGAGCCCGGCTCGAAGTCCATTAAAACTGCCCGGGCCTGTCGACACAAAAACAGCATCGATTTTATTAAGCTCTTCATCTATGAGCTTGAATAAATGGAGCGCATTAGGAATCAGATTGACTGTATGATTCTGGCCCGCATACCAGCTTATCTCCGCTATGGGCTTGCCTTCGCGGGATATTGCGACTGAGGCGGTATCGGTGGCAGTGTCTATAGAGAGTTCCACTATTTGATCCCCTGCTTGAAATAAGTCAGCATTTCCGTGTATCGCTGACCGTGAGTTATAAGCTCAAGATTGCGCTGGGTATCTCCAGCCAGGGTTATATTTATTAATATATTTTGAGCCGGAAGGATATCGAAGGCCTTGTCCGCCCACTCCACAACACAGAGTCCTTTACCGTACAGATAATCGTCCAGTCCAAGATCGGCGATCTCGACAATGTTATCGAGGCGGTAGAGGTCTATATGGTACATCGGCAGCCTGCCGCGGTATTCGTTCACTACTACAAAGGAGGGGCTTCTGGCGTATCCGTCGATATTCAGCCCCCAGGCGATGCCCTGCGTGAGGCAGGTCTTGCCGGCTCCCAGTTTGCCCACCAGCAGTATTACGTCGCCGGGCTTGGCCAGATGGCCCAATTCTTTGCCGAGACGCTGCGTTTCCTCATAGCTGTGGCTGGTGAGTTTCATACACGCTTCCTCTTTGCGAAGTGGTCCCAGCCGGCGGAACGCCACGAAAACTCGTTTCCGTCTTCATCCAATACTTCGACGCTTTTACCTTTAACTATTTCGCCCACGACCGTCACCGGACAGGTCAATTCCCGTTTTATTACATTTACGATTTTCTGCGGTGCGGTGAATATCAGCTCGTAATCCTCACCGCCGGTCAATGCCAGCTTGACGGCCTCATTGCCGAACGATTTTAGAACGGCGGGCTGGATTGGAATACGGTCGCTGTATAACTTTGCGCCAACGCCGCTGGAGAGGCACAGCTTTCCCAGATCGCCTACAAGGCCGTCGCTGACATCAATTGCGGCTTTCACACCGTATTTCACCAGCGTCCGGCCCTCGTTGATGCGTGGGGTGGGCTTGAAGTGTGCCTCTCGTAGCGTTGTCTCGGTTTTTTTATCGAAAGTGAGCTTCCTCTGCATCATGGCCAGACCCGCTGCGGAAGCACCGAAGCAGCCGGTTACTGCGATCAGATTGCCGGGCTTTGCTGAGGAACGTTTGAGCATCCCGTCCTCATCCTCGGCTTCTCCGATAATCGTTAAAGTGATCGCTGTTACCGGCGCGGCAACCGTATCTCCGCCGATGATGCGCACCTCGAACTTTTTCGCCAGCTCTATCATGCCTTTGTACAGATCGACAACGCTTTCTACTTCGGTATCTCTAGGTATACCCAGCGATACCAGTGCATATCGAGGCCGCCCGCCCATGGCAGCGATATCGCTCAAGTTCACCGCCATCGATTTCCAGCCCAGCTCGCGCCAGGTGATATTTTTAAAGTCGAAGTGTACATTCTCAATAAGGGTGTCGGTGGTAGCCAGCTGCAGGCCCTCGGCGCGCCAGCATGCGGCGTCGTCGCCGATGCCGATGAGCACTGTATCGCCGCCCGTCTTCCCGACCGTTTTGGCGATCATCTCGATGAGCCCGAACTCGCCCGACTCGGAAACTTTCATATCAAGATTATACCCGCTTTCTATATCGTTATCTAGCGAACGTTAGTGAAACTTGTTATAGTAATTGCGGTGCAATATGCGTTACGCAATCCTCGCGGATATACACGGCAACTTCGATGCCTTTCAGTCTGTGTTGCAGGACATCGCCGGCAGGGGTGGTGTGGATGAGATCTGGTGTCTCGGCGATATTGTAGGATATGGACCTGAACCCTCGGCCTGCTTAGCTCTTCTCAGAAAGTATCCACATATCTGCGTCGCCGGCAACCATGACTGGGCCGCCGTTGGTAAGATAGATACCGTCGATTTCAATCCGGATGCGGCAACCGCCTGCAAGTGGACGGCAGGGCATTTGACCTCGGCAGACAGGGAATATCTACAGGACCTTCCTTTGACGGTAACTCGTGGCGAGTTCACCATTGTCCACGGCAGCCCGCGGGATCCTCTATATGAATATATCTTCTCCACTGTAAGCGCGGCGGGGAATTTTCAGAATTTCGGCACCATGCACTGCCTTGTCGGGCATACCCATGTACCATCTGTCTTTATGGATTCCGAAGGTCTCTGCCTGAAGGCATCGTTGCCGCCGGTTCTGCAGCTGGGTGGCGGCCGCTTGATCGTCAACCCTGGTGGGGTGGGACAACCCCGCGACGGTGACCCCCGCGCCGGCTATGCCATTTACGATGAGGCCGAGCGGGTGATTTACAGCTATCGCATACCGTACGATATCGCGGCTGTGCAGGATAAGATGCGCAGGTGCGGGTTGCCGGTATATCTGTCGGAGAGGTTAAGCGAAGGGCTATAATTACGTGCCGCGTTTCTCGTAATCGGGGCACTTGACGGCATTGGGGCGCTCGGGACGATGACATGTGCTGCGCCAGTCCCATTTACAGCTGTCACAGAGGAATATGTTCTGGCCCATGGCCTTCTTAAATTTGAGTTTTAGTTTGTCCCAGGGATTGAACCGCATACCGTCCTCCTAGGGGGTGTCCTTCCGCGGAAGGACCGAGGGTCTGGGGGTGTCCCCCAAAATCCTCCTTTAATCCTTCCGCGGAAGGACTGAGGGGGATTAGAGATAAAGGGGGTTGACTGTAACATCTTGAACACTCTTGCTGTAATATACTATGTTAAATTAATGTTATCAAGAGGAGGGAACAATGCCTATCGTTAGAGTTGAGATGTGGCCCGGCAGGACCAGGGCGCAGAAAGCGGAGCTTGCCAGGGCGATTACTGAAGCGATGGTAAAGATAGCCAAGACCACGCCGGAAGCCACGACGATCGTGTTCGACGATGTAGCCAAAGAGAACTGGGCTATAGGTGGAAAACTCGCTTCCGATTCTTGACTTTGTAGTGTGCGATGTGATATTTTTGAACGCTGGGGCCGCTAGCTCAACGGTAGAGCAACTGACTCTTAATCAGTAGGTTCAGGGTTCGAAACCCTGGCGGCTCACCAAGTTT